>SKEN01000029.1_pt1 | contig 165664 bp, 150 predicted proteins | sample 4826711 | NCBI WGS metagenome assembly SKEN01 (sample SAMN11008808, study PRJNA524170) | human gut metagenome | biome: Human fecal sample; material: Feces; isolation source: fecal sample from pouch patient p39 | host: Homo sapiens | place: Israel: Tel-Aviv | collected 2015-02-10 | reverse complement strand
GGGCGAGGGTAAGCAATGACGTGATGAGTATCACAATTCTATCGCAAACTCCGTGGTTGATGCTGTTCAGAATGCAAGGTGAATCATTCCTTTGCCTCGAGCCGCAAAGCCATCCGGTAAACGCCCACAACATGGACGGGCAGCCGGGGCTGCGAGTTTTAGGCGCGGGAGAGAAGCTCAATTTTTCGCTGAAAATCATCATCGAGGGGGCATAAATAACGAGCTATCAGCAGACAAGAGCATCTTGCGCCCGCCGGGGTTTATCGCCAGACTGTCGCCACCATTCGGGAGGAAATCATGGTCTTGCACTCCACGCGCTGGCTGGCGCTCAGTTATTTCACCTACTTTTTTAGCTACGGTATTTTTCTGCCCTTCTGGAGCGTCTGGCTGGCCGGAAACGGGCTGACTCCGGAAACCATCGGCATTTTGCTTGGCGCCGGTCTGGTGGCCCGTTTTCTCGGCAGTCTGCTGATTGCCCCGCGGGTGAGCGATCCCTCCCGGCTGATCGCCGCGCTGCGCGTGCTGGCGCTGTTAACCTTGCTCTTCGCGCTGGCCTTCTGGGCCGGCAGCCACGTAGCATGGCTGCTGGCGATCATCATCGGCTTCAACCTGTTCTTTTCGCCGCTGGTGCCGCTGACGGATGCTCTGGCCAACACCTGGCAAAAGCAGATCACCATGGACTATGGCCGGGTGCGGCTATGGGGCTCTATTGCCTTTGTGATTGGTTCGGCGCTGACCGGCAAGCTGGTGAGCCTGTTCGATTACCGGGCGATCCTGCTGATGCTAAGCCTGGGGGTCGCCTCGATGCTGCTCGGCATGCTGCTTAAGCCGTCGGTGATGCCCCAGGGGGAGTCGCGCCAGCAGCAGGGGGCCGGAATGGCGGCCTGGCTGACGCTGGTGCGCCAAAGCTGGCGCTTTCTCGCCTGCGTTTGTCTGCTGCAGGGAGCGCATGCCGCCTACTATGGCTTTAGCGCCATCTACTGGCAGCAGGCCGGCTATTCCGCCTCGGCGGTCGGTTATCTGTGGTCGTTAGGCGTGGTGGCGGAAGTGGTGATCTTCGCGTTGAGTAAAAAGGTGTTCCGCCGCTTCAGCGCCCGCGACCTGCTGTTGCTCTCCGCCGCCTGCGGGCTGATTCGCTGGGGACTGATGGGCTGGACCACGGCGCTGCCGGGACTCATCCTTGCGCAGATCCTTCACTGTGGCACCTTCACGGTGTGTCATCTGGCGGCGATGCGCTATATCGCCGCCCGTCAGGGTAGCGAAGTGATCCGTCTGCAGGCCGTCTACTCCGCGGTGGCGATGGGCGGCAGTATTGCCATCATGACCGTCTTCGCCGGTTTCCTCTATCAGCACCTGCACCAGGGCGTATTCTGGGTGATGGCCCTGCTGACGCTCCCGGCGATGGCTATACGGCCAAAAGCGGTGGCGGCCTAGTCCTCGAGCATGGCGCAGATATGCTGCTGCTGGCGTTCAGTGAAGTAGTTCTCCGCGTGGATCAGCGGCGGCGAAAACAGCGGCAGCGCCGTCGCATAGGGGGTGACGATAAGCGTCACCCCTTTGGGCGCACCTTCCTTCTGAAAGCGTTCTACGCTCTGGTATTTGATATTCAGCGGCAGCAGCGTTAGTTCGCGCAGCTGTTGTTCCAGGGCCTCTTCAATTGCTGGGTTGTCATCGGTTAGCAACAGCACCTGTTTCTCGTGCAGGTCGCTTTTCTGCATCAGCCAGGCGCCAAAGATCACCGCGATTAAACCGGTCTCTTCCTCATTAAAACGGATGTGCCAGGCCTCCTCGAATTCGCTCAATGCCGCCTGGGTGGTACGCAGTAAGCGAGGGTAGAGCCGGGTCACTTCCTCTGTGAGCGTGCTGTCGATGCCGATAGCAAACACGCTGCGGATCAACGCCTGCGACAAATGAATATAGAGTTGATCGCTGAGCCCCTGCTCATCACTGAACGCTCTGCCAGCGAGGATCTGGAAGCGGTGGATCAGGCCGGAGATAGCCAGCCGCAGGCGGCGATCGTGCGGGTGACCGTCGCGGACCGGGTCGGGGGTTTTGAGCAACATAAACAGCAGCGAGAGGAAAAAAGGTTCTCCGACATGGGGCGGAGCGCCGACCCGACGCTGCCAGTGGCGGACAATCTCCTGCGCCAGGGTGAACTCGGCGGCGGTTTGAGCCCAGCGTTGCTGTTCCTCATTGAAGTCCGGAGAGTATCCCCGGTGATGTTCGAGCAGACAGTACTGCAGGTACAAGCGCAGAAACTGCACGTCGCGGCAGTCAAACTGGCGATTGAGCGCCCGCGCGCAGCGGTTCACCAGCGCCTGCAGATTGGTATCATCGTATAAGGTGCGGGCAATGCCTTCCTGTTTAAGCTGCGTTTTCAGCGCCGGGGTAAAATGATGATTAACGAACTGTGGGCAGAGGCGCAGCCCCCGCCGCAGCGCATGCAGCAGACATAAACGTTGGTCGAGCGCGGCGCCTTCAATCCGATAGCTGCCGTCCACCTGTGACTGGAGGGTCAAACGGTGGTAACGCTGAATTTCGCGTCCGGTCTCCTCAATATCCTGCCGGACCGTGGTCTCATCAACGAGGTTGATCCTGCCAAGCCGTTCAGTCGTCACCGACTGTCCGGGCAGATAAAACATCAGGAGCACCTGGCTACGGCGCTGTGGACTGGAAAGCGCAGATGGTGGTTCAATGACGGTCATCATCTGGTAAGTTCCAGTTAGGGTTTCCGCTAAGGATAGACAATGACCGCGGCGTGGGCAGGGAAGAGCGTCCGCTTTTACTCAGGATTGCTGGCGAAGTTCACAGAATTTTTCACGTGAGGAACAGATGAACAGAGTGAAACAATGCACAAGCGCGGCGTTTTTCATGGTTTTATCATGGTCGGCCGCTGCGCATCCGCATAGCTTCATCAGCCTGCAAAGCGAGCCGGTGGTCAAGGACGGTCTGCTGAGCGCCTTTAAAATGCGCTGGACGATGGATGAAATTACCTCATCGGATCTGCTCTATGATGCCGGAAACGCCAAACCGGGCAGCGAAGTCTGGAAAAAGCTGGCGGCGGAGGTGATGGCCAACGTGCTCGGTCAGCACTATTTCAGCGAGCTGTGGCATAACGGTCAGCGGGTTAAATTTGACAATCGTCCCGACGGTTACGGCCTCGAACGTGACGGACTGCAGGCGGTACTCACCTTTACTCTGCCGCTGGCGACGCCGCAACCCATTGCCGGGCAGACGTTTACCTTTTCCACCTTCGACCCGACCTACTACGTCGATATGTTTTATGACAAGGATAGCGATTTTTCCCTGCCCGCAGGGCTGCGGGCCGCCTGTAAGGCAACGGTGATGACGCCAAAACCGAACGACAAAATGCTCTCATACGCCCAGTCGCTGGATAAAGCGGATGCGCCGCCGGAGGATATGGCGCTGGGCAGCTATTTTGCCCAGAAGGTGACCCTGACATGTCAGTAATTTTTACTCCGCGCGCGCGATCTTCGCGCTGGAAAGCGCTGTGGCCGCTGGCGCTGTTGCTGGCGGTGAGCATCATCGGCGGCATCTGGCTGTGGCGGGCGTGGCCGCATGTGCTGATGCAGAGCGCAGTCTGGCAGCGTTCGCTCAACCTGGAACTCAGCCGCCTGCTGCAGGCGGTGGCGGAGAACCCGGCGGCGGCAGGGCTGTCGCTGCTGGGGTTTAGCTTTGTTTACGGGGTGCTCCATGCCTTAGGGCCCGGCCACGGTAAAATTGTCATTACGACCTGGCTTGCCACCCATCCCGCGAAGCTGAAATCAAGCATTGGCCTGACGCTGGCCGCCTCTTTATTACAGGGGCTGGTGGCCATCGCGCTGGTGGTCGTGGTGCTGGCGCTGCTGCAGCTGCCGGCGCGCCAGCTGCACCTCAGCAGTTTCTGGCTGGAGAAGGGGAGCTATTTGCTGGTGGGTGCGTTAGGGCTGCTGCTGTGCTGGCGGGCGTTAAAAAAGCTGCGTCTGCTGCTGCGCCGGCCAACGTTTACCGCTTTTACCCCGCATCATGTTCATAACGAACACTGCGGCTGCGGGCATCAGCATCTCCCGGCCCCGGAGCAGCTGCAGGCCGGCGACGACTGGCGGGCTCGCGCCGCGATTGTCCTGTCGATGGGCATGCGTCCCTGCTCGGGGGCGATCATGGTTCTGCTGTTCAGCAAGGTAATCGGCGTTTTTGGCTGGGGGATGGCGGCGGCGCTGGCGATGGCGGCGGGAACCTCGTTGACTATCACGGCGCTGGCGCTGTTGGTGCATGGGTTCCGCCAACTGGCGATCCGCCTCAGTCGCCATCAGGCGCCAGCGTTATGGAAGCAGGTTAGTTAGGCGACGCTGGCGCTGGCCGGCGGCGTCATATTGCTGGCGGCGGCAGGGGTGATGTGGCTCAGCGCCGTCCCTGCCGGCGGTGGGATCCGTCCATTTTAGACAGACGCCGGGCGCAAATCCTAAAGTGGGCGCCAGCGCTTGCCGCTGGCGAAGCGATGCTCTAGTTTTCCGCTTTTCGGCGGATGACAAGGAGTCGCTATGGCCGCAAATATCGTTTCTCCCGCGCAGAGCGGGCGGTTCTATTATGGCTGCGCCGGCGCCGCCGGGCTGCTGGCGGGCCTGGCGATCGTATTCTGGTTTCCAGCCCTGGCCAGCTGGTGGCCGTCAGATCTGGTGCGGGTCTACCACGCCATGCCGTATGTTATGCGATTCGGGGTGGCGAGTGTCGCGGATATTCCGCTGGTGGCCTACGCCACCCTAACGCTGTCGGGCTTCGTGCTGGCCTTTTGTCATCCCGGTCACAGTAAACTGCCCATTGTTGCCTGGGCTGTGCATAACCAGCCCTCGCCGCGGGAGATGGTCGACTGGATCCTGCGCAGCTGCGTGTTGCAGTTCGGTTTTCTGGTGATCATTTTCTGGCGTTTCGCGTTTATGGGTAAGCTAAGCAGCGACAGGCTAATGCAGATCGTGGGCATCTTTAACGACGTATGCTATCTGGCCACGCTGGTGCTGGCTGGAATACTGCTGCGCGACGGCTGGCGCGACTTTCAGGGCGTTGCCGCACCGGCAGGCAATATTCGCATTCCGCTGATCTTTGCCCTGAGCTTTTATCTGCCGTTTCAGCTGGTATGGATTTTACTCAGTGCGCAGCAGTATGAGCTGCCGCTGTGGGGATGGCTGCTGCTGGTTCCGGCGATGGTCGGCGTGCTGCTCGCCAGGCTGACGGTGGTAGGGATAGCGCTGTGTTTCCGGCGCTGGCTGGGGCCGCAGGGCTGTCTGCGCTGGCGCGGACCGCTGGCCTTGTTTAGCGGCCTGACGGTACTGTGCATCGGCGGCAATGCGGTGATTCGCCAGATCCTCAACATGATAAAATGACATAAAAAAAGGAAGCCGCGGCTTCCTTTTTGACATCAGTAAGAGATTAACGCTTCAGCGCGTCGCTCAGCTGCTCGCGCATGTTCGCCAGCATCGCTTTCACCACGCGCGGGTTACCGGCAACGATGTTGCCCGTCAGCATATAGTTATGACCGCCGGTGAAGTCGCAGACAATCGCGCCAGCTTCACGGGCGATCAGCTCGCCTGCGGCGAAATCCCATGGTTTCAGGGCGATCTCAAAGTAACCGTCAACGCGGCCGGCGGCCACATAGGCCAGATCCAGCGCGGCAGAGCCGGTGCGACGGAAGTCGGCACATTCGGTAAACATGTTGCCGAGAATATTCATGTAGGTGGTGGCGTGCTGCTTCGCTTTGAACGGGAAGCCGGTCGCGATAATGGTGCCGTCGAGGTCGCGAGCGTTGCTGCCGCGCAGACGGTAGCCGTTCAGCTGCGCGCCCTGGCCGCGGGTCGCGGTAAACAGTTCGTTACGCATCGGATCGTAGACCACCGCGACTTCAGTACGCCCTTTGATGCGTACGGCGATGGAAACAGAGAAGTGCGGCAGACGTTTAACGAAGTTGGTGGTGCCATCCAGTGGATCGATAACCCATTGAACATCCTGCTCTTCGCCAGCGTGTTCACCGCTTTCTTCGGTGATAATGGTGTGCTGCGGGTAAGATTTGCGAATGGTTTCGATAATAATCGCTTCGGCGGCTTTATCGACGTTGGTCACAAAATCATTGCTGCCTTTCTGGCTGGTTTCTACGGTGTCTGGCGTTTCGTAGTGTTTGGCAATTAAATTACCCGCCTTGCGCGCGGCGCGCACGGCGATGTTCAGCATCGGATGCATCGGTCTCTCTCACTGGATGTTAAAGAACGGGAAAAAACGGCGCATATAATAGCAGCCAAATCTGCTTATGTCTCCGTTTTATGGTAGCATGCACGAATAATCTTTAGCCGAAGAACCATAATGCTGCAAAATATTCGAATCGTACTGGTAGAAACCTCCCATACCGGCAACATGGGCTCCGTAGCCCGCGCGATGAAAACCATGGGCTTAACTAACCTGTGGCTGGTCAATCCGCTGGTCAAACCTGATTCGCAGGCGATAGCCCTGGCCGCGGGCGCCAGCGACGTGATCGGCAACGCGCAGATTGTCGATACCCTTGATGAAGCGCTGGCAGGCTGTAGCCTGGTGGTTGGCACCAGCGCGCGCTCCCGCACGCTGCCGTGGCCGATGCTCGACCCGCGCGAATGCGGTCTGAAAAGCGTCGCCGAAGGTCAGCATGCGCCGGTGGCGCTGGTTTTTGGCCGCGAGCGCGTTGGTCTGACCAACGATGAACTGCAGAAGTGCCACTATCACGTGGCGATCGCCGCCAACCCGGAGTACAGCTCGCTGAACCTGGCGATGGCGGTGCAGGTTATCGCCTATGAAGTGCGGATGGCCTGGCTGGCGGCGCAGGAGCAAGCGCAGCCGGCGGTTGAGCATGAAGAGGCGCCGTACCCGCTGGTGGACGATCTGGAGCGATTCTACGACCATCTTGAGCAGACGCTGCTGGCGACCGGCTTTATCCGCCCGAATCATCCGGGGCAGGTGATGAACAAGCTGCGTCGTCTGTTCACCCGCGCGCGTCCGGAAAGCCAGGAGTTGAACATCCTGCGCGGCATGCTGGCGTCTATTGAGCAGCAGAATAAAGGTAAGTAACCGCGTTAACGCCGGATGGCGCTTCGCTTATCCGGGCTACGAATCGGGCTCGCCTGGCGGGATGAAGGTATCAGGCTATGCGGAAGTAAAACGGCACGGAAAGCCAAATACCTGACTAAAACAGTCAAGTAAATAGTTGACCAAATTACTCGGGAATGTCAGACTTGGCCCTGCTATGCAATACCCATATTAATAAAAAGCCCGGCCAGGGGCGAGTTTGAGGTTAAGTAAGACATGAGACTGACATCTAAAGGGCGTTATGCCGTGACCGCGATGCTTGACGTTGCGCTCAACTCTGAAACGGGCCCGGTGCCGTTGGCAGATATTTCAGAGCGTCAGGGAATTTCGCTTTCCTATCTGGAACAGCTGTTCTCTCGCCTGCGTAAAAATGGCCTGGTTTCCAGCGTTCGTGGCCCAGGTGGTGGTTATCTGTTAGGTAAAGATGCCGGCAGTATCGCCGTCGGCGAAGTCATTAGCGCCGTGGACGAATCCGTTGACGCCACCCGTTGCCAGGGCAAGGGCGGCTGTCAGGGCGGCGATAAATGCCTGACTCACGCGCTGTGGCGCGACCTGAGCGAGCGCCTGACCGGCTTCCTGAACAATATCACCCTCGGGGAACTGGTGAATAACCAGGAGATCCTCGATGTTTCCGGTCGTCAGCATCAGCACGAAACCCAGCGCAATGCGCGCACCCAGGACGCGATTGACGTTAAACTGCGCGCCTGAGTGACCCGTCCCGTTTCGGGCTGCGGCTGACAGGGCAAGGCGGCGCGAAACGGCGGGACAACGATTATAAAGAGCTTTCAGAATCAGGCCGGGATGCTCCGACATTCCGTGTACTCGGTCGTACATCAAGCCGGTTGCCTGATTCCTTGCATTGAGTGATGTACGGAGTTTAAGAGCAATGAAATTACCGATTTACCTCGATTACTCCGCAACCACGCCGGTGGACCCGCGTGTTGCCGAGAAAATGATGCAGTTCCTGACCATGGACGGGACCTTTGGTAACCCGGCCTCCCGTTCCCACCGTTTTGGCTGGCAGGCTGAAGAGGCGGTTGATATCGCCCGCAATCAGATTGCCGAGCTGGTCGGCGCCGACCCGCGCGAAATCGTCTTTACCTCTGGTGCGACTGAATCCGACAACCTGGCGATCAAGGGTGCAGCCAACTTTTATCAGAAAAAAGGCAAGCACATCATCACCAGCAAAACCGAGCATAAAGCGGTTCTGGATACCTGCCGTCAACTGGAGCGCGAAGGCTTCGAAGTGACCTACCTGGCGCCGCAGAGCAACGGGATTATCGATCTGAAAGAGCTGGAAGCAGCGATGCGTGACGACACCATCCTGGTTTCCATCATGCATGTGAATAACGAAATCGGCGTGGTGCAGGATATCGCTACCATCGGCGAGATGTGTCGCGCCCGCGGTATCATTTACCACGTAGACGCCACCCAGAGCGTGGGCAAGCTGCCTATCGATCTGAGCCAGCTGAAAGTTGACCTGATGTCCTTCTCCGGTCACAAAATCTACGGTCCGAAAGGTATCGGCGCGCTGTACGTGCGTCGTAAGCCGCGTATTCGTATCGAAGCGCAAATCCACGGCGGCGGCCACGAGCGCGGTATGCGTTCCGGTACTCTGCCTGTTCACCAGATCGTCGGCATGGGTGAAGCTTACCGTATCGCCAAAGAAGAGATGGAAAGCGAGATGGCGCGTCTGCGCACGCTGCGCAACCGTCTGTGGAACGGCGTGAAGGATATGGAAGAAGTGTACCTCAACGGCGACCTCGAGCAGGGCGCGCCGAACATTCTTAACGTCAGCTTCAACTATGTTGAAGGCGAGTCGCTGATTATGGCGCTGAAAGACCTGGCGGTTTCCTCCGGTTCAGCCTGTACTTCCGCGAGCCTTGAGCCATCCTACGTGCTGCGCGCGTTAGGCATGACTGATGAACTGGCGCACAGTTCTATTCGTTTCTCTTTAGGTCGTTTCACTACCGAAGAAGAGATTGACTATGCCATCGATCTGATTCGCAAATCCATTGGCCGTCTGCGCGAGCTTTCTCCGCTGTGGGAAATGTTCAAACAGGGCGTGGATCTGAACAGCATTGAATGGTCACATCACTAATTCGGCACCAATAAGGAGAATTCATCATGGCTTACAGCGAAAAAGTTATCGATCATTACGAGAATCCGCGCAACGTCGGCTCTTTTGACAACAGCGACGAGAACGTCGGCAGCGGCATGGTCGGCGCGCCGGCCTGCGGCGACGTGATGAAGCTGCAGATTAAAGTCAACAATGAAGGTATCATTGAAGACGCGCGCTTCAAGACCTACGGCTGCGGTTCCGCTATCGCTTCCAGCTCCCTGGTTACCGAGTGGGTGAAGGGCAAATCGCTGGACGAAGCGCAGGCGATCAAGAACACCGATATCGCCGATGAACTGGAACTGCCGCCGGTGAAAATCCACTGCTCGATCCTGGCGGAAGACGCGATTAAAGCCGCGATTGCGGATTACAAAAGCAAACGTGAAGCAAAATAATTAGTTGAGGTTTTGTTATGTCGATTACTCTTAGCGACAGTGCAGCAGCGCGAGTCAATGCCTTCCTGGCGAACCGCGGTAAAGGGTTTGGCCTGCGCCTGGGCGTAAGAACCTCCGGCTGCTCGGGTATGGCCTATGTACTGGAGTTTGTTGACGAGCCGGCGGCTGAAGACACCGTGTTTGAAGACAAAGGCGTGAAGGTCGTGATCGACGGCAAAAGTCTGCAATTCCTCGACGGCACTCAGCTGGACTTCGTCAAAGAAGGCCTCAACGAAGGGTTCAAATTCACTAACCCTAACGTCAAAGATGAGTGCGGCTGCGGCGAAAGCTTTAACGTATAATCGGTACTCCTCAACCCCACCGCGGTCACGCCGCGCGTGGGGTTTTAATTTAGATGCATGACCCTGAGGTTACTATGGACTATTTCACCCTCTTCGGGTTACCAGCCAGCTATACCCTCTCGCTTGAACAACTGGCTGTCCGGTATCAGGATCTGCAGCGCCAGTACCATCCGGATAAATTTGCCAGCGCGCCTGCGGCGGAACAGCTTGCGGCGGTTCAGCATTCCGCCACTATAAACCAGGCCTGGCAGACGCTGCGCCATCCGCTGACTCGCGCAGAATATCTCCTTTCGCTGCATGGCTTCGATCTGGCCAGCGAGCAGCATACCGTTCGCGATACCGCGTTCCTGATGGAACAGCTGGAATTGCGCGAAGAGCTGGATGAGATCGGCCAGGCGAAAGACGACGCGCGGCTGGAAGGTTTTATCAAACGGGTGAAAGCGCTGTTTGATACCCGTCAGCAGCTGATGGTTGACCAATTGCATAATGAGAGCTGGGAGGCGGCGGCGGACACGGTTCGTAAGCTCCGTTTCCTCGATAAACTGCGCAGCAGTGCTGAAGAACTCGAAGAAAAACTGCTCGATTTTTAATTTTCGGAAGCAATTATGGCCTTATTACAAATTAGTGAGCCCGGCCTGAGCGCCGCGCCGCACCAGCGTCGTCTGGCGGCCGGTATCGACCTGGGCACCACCAATTCTCTGGTGGCTACCGTGCGTAGCGGCCAGGCCGAGACTCTGCCCGATCATCAAGGCCGCTATCTGCTGCCGTCGGTGGTGAACTACCACGCTTCGGGGCTGACCGTCGGCTATGACGCCCGGCTTAACGCCGCTCAGGATCCTGCCAATACCATCAGCTCCGTGAAGCGGATGATGGGGCGCTCCCTCGCCGATATTCAAAACCGTTACCCGCATCTGCCGTATCAGCTGCAGGCCAGTGAAAACGGCCTGCCGATGATCCAGACCGCCGGCGGCCTGCTGAACCCGATTCGCGTCTCCGCCGATATCCTCAAAGCGCTGGCCGCCCGGGCGACCGAAGCGCTGGCCGGCGAACTCGACGGCGTGGTCATTACCGTTCCCGCTTACTTCGATGACGCTCAGCGCCAGGGAACCAAAGACGCGGCGCGTCTGGCGGGCCTGCACGTGCTGCGCCTGCTCAATGAGCCGACCGCGGCGGCTATTGCCTACGGCCTCGACTCCGGCCAGGAAGGGGTGATTGCGGTCTACGATCTCGGCGGCGGCACCTTTGATATCTCCATTCTGCGTTTAAGCCGCGGGGTGTTTGAAGTGCTGGCCACCGGCGGCGACTCGGCTCTCGGCGGCGATGATTTCGATCACCTGCTGGCTGACTACCTGCGCGAGCAGGCGGGCTTCAGCGACCGCAGCGATAACCGTCTGCAGCGTGAGCTGCTGGATGCCGCCATCGCGGCGAAAATCGCCTTGAGCGATGCCGAGGCAGCGTACGTCGAGGTCGGCGGCTGGCAGGGCGATATCACCCGCAGCCAGTTTAACGATCTGATTGCCCCGCTGGTAAAACGTACCCTGATGGCCTGCCGACGGGCGCTAAAAGACGCTGGCGTTGAAGCGCAAGAAGTGCTGGAAGTGGTGATGGTCGGCGGTTCGACCCGCGTGCCGCTGGTGCGTGAGCGCGTTGGCGAGTTCTTCGGTCGCACTCCGCTGACCTCCATTGACCCGGACAAAGTTGTCGCCATCGGCGCGGCGATCCAGGCCGATATCCTGGTGGGCAACAAGCCGGACAGCGAACTGCTGCTGCTCGACGTTATCCCGCTGTCGTTAGGCCTGGAAACCATGGGCGGCCTGGTGGAGAAAGTGATCCCGCGTAATACCACCATTCCGGTGGCCCGCGCGCAGGAGTTTACCACCTTCAAAGATGGCCAGACGGCGATGTCCATTCACGTGATGCAGGGCGAGCGTGAGCTGGTCCAGGATTGCCGTTCGCTGGCGCGCTTTGCGCTGCGCGGTATCCCGGCGCTGCCGGCGGGCGGGGCGCATATTCGCGTTACCTTCCAGGTGGATGCCGATGGCCTGCTGAGCGTTACGGCGATGGAAAAATCGACCGGCGTGGAAGCCTCCATCCAGGTGAAACCGTCTTACGGTCTGACCGATGGCGAAATCGCCACCATGATTAAAGATTCGATGAGCTACGCCGAACAGGATATTCAGGCGCGCATGCTGGCTGAACAGAAAGTGGAAGCCGCGCGCGTACTGGAGAGCCTGACAAGCGCGCTGGCCGCCGACGCCGCGCTGTTAAGCGCCGCGGAGCGTCAGGCCATCGATGCCGCTGCGGAGCAGGTACGCGCCGCCGCGGCAGGCGACGACGCTGACGCGATTAAAGAAGCGATTAAAAATATCGACACACAAACCCAGGAATTCGCCGCTCGCCGTATGGATCAGTCGGTCCGTATCGCGCTGAAAGGCCAATCCGTGGACGAGGTTTAAAATGCCAAAAATTGTATTTCTGCCCCACCAGGACCTGTGTCCGGATGGCATCGTTGTGGAAGCTGAGACCGGTGAAACCATTCTCGATGCCGCGCTGCGTAGCGGTATCGAAATTGAACACGCCTGCGAAAAATCCTGTGCCTGCACCACCTGCCACTGCATCGTGCGTGAAGGCTTTGACTCGCTGGCGGAAAGTAGCGAAGATGAAGACGATATGCTGGATAAAGCCTGGGGGCTGGAACCTGACAGCCGTCTGAGCTGCCAGGCGCGCGTCACCGACGAAGATCTGGTCGTTGAGATCCCGCGTTACACCATCAACCACGCACGCGAGCACTAATATGGCACTGAAATGGACCGACAGTCGCGAAATCGGCGAAGCCTTGTATGACGCTTACCCGGATCTCGACCCGAAAACCGTTCGCTTTACCGACATGCATCAGTGGATTTGCGATTTGGAAGAGTTTGATGATGATCCAAACGCATCCAATGAAAAAATTCTCGAGGCGATTCTGCTAGTCTGGCTAGACGAGGCCGAATAATTTCGCGTTAAGCGAAAACATTTTAACGGGCTGCCATAGGGTGGCCCGTTTGCTAAGAAGGATAATGATAATGACCGAAGCTATGAAGATTACGCTTTCTACTCAGCCAGCCGATGGACGCTGGGGAGAAAAAGCGACCTGGAGCATCAATAACGACGGCATCGCTCTACATCTCAACGGTAAAGACGACCTCGGGCTTATCCAGCGCGCGGCGCGCAAAATTGACGGCATGGGCATCAAGCACGTCGCCCTGAGCGGCGAAGGCTGGAACACCGATCGCGCCTGGGCCTTTTGGGCCGGCTATAAAGGGCCGAAAGGTCAGCGTCAGGTCGAATGGCCATCCCTTGACGACGCGCAGCGCAGCGAGCTGGATAACCGCCTGACGATCATCGACTGGGTGCGCGACACCATCAATGCGCCGGCGGAAGAGCTGGGTCCGGAGCAGCTGGCGCAGCGCGCTGTCGACCTGCTGTGTGGCGTGGCGGGTGAGAAGATAAGCTATCGCATCACCAAAGGCGAAGATCTGCGCGAGCAGGGCTATCTTGGTCTGCATACCGTGGGCCGCGGCTCCGAGCGCCCGCCGGTTCTGCTGGCGCTGGACTATAACCCGACCGGCGATAAAGAGGCGCCGGTATACGCCTGCCTGGTGGGCAAAGGCATCACCTTTGATTCCGGCGGCTACAGCATCAAGCAAAGCGCCTTTATGGATTCGATGAAATCCGATATGGGCGGTGCGGCGACTATCACCGGCGCGCTGGCTTTTGCCATTACCCGTGGGCTGAACAAACGCGTGAAGCTGTTCCTGTGCTGCGCCGACAACCTGATCAGCGGTAACGCCTTCAAACTGGGCGATATTATTCATTATCGCAACGGCAAAACCGTTGAAGTTATGAACACTGACGCGGAAGGCCGCCTGGTGCTGGCGGATGGCCTGATTGACGCCTCGGCGCAGAAGCCAGAGCTGATCATCGACGCCGCCACCCTGACCGGCGCGGCGAAAACCGCGTTGGGCAATGATTACCACGCGCTGTTCAGCTTTGACGATGCGCTGGCGAATCGCCTGCTGGCGAGCGCTCAGGCGGAAAACGAAGCCTTCTGGCGTCTGCCGCTGGCCGAGTTCCACCGCAACCAGCTGCCGTCCAACTTTGCTGACCTGAACAACACCGGCAGCGCGGCCTATCCGGCCGGCGCCAGCACCGCGGCGGGCTTCCTGTCCCACTTCGTGGAAAACTACCATCAGGGTTGGCTGCATATCGACTGTTCGGCAACCTACCGCAAATCTGCCGTTGAGCAGTGGTCGGCGGGCGCCACCGGGCTTGGCGTGCGTACCATTGCTAACCTGCTGACAGCTGAGTAATGGCCTTGCCGGGTGGCGCTGCGCTTACCCGGCCAGGAAAACCATATGCCCGCGTGGACGAATGGCCGCCGGGCAATTCATTGTGAAGTAGCCAAACTATGTCAGATACAAAAAATGAATTAGAAACCCTGCTGGAAAAAGCGGCGACTGAGCCTGCCCATCGTCCGGCATTTTTCAGCGCGCTGCTGGAGGCCACCGTCTGGGTGCCGGGCAGGGCAGCCGATGGCGAGCAGATTGTCGAAGATAGCGCGCTGGATCTGCAGCATTGGGAAAAAGACGACGGTACCTCGGTGATCCCATTCTTTACCTCGCTGGAGGCGCTGCAGCAGGCGGTGGCGGATGAACAGGCTTTCGTGATGATGCCGGCCCGCACGCTGATGGCGATGACGCTGGGCGAATCGTTATTCCTCAACCCGAAGCTGCCGAGCGGCAAAGAGTTCACCCCACGGGAAATCAGCCATCTGTTAGGCGAAGAGGGCAGCCCACTGAGCACCCAGACGGTACTGGAAGGCGGCGAAGCGCTGCTGCTGTCTGAAGTCGCCGAACCGCCGGCGCAGATGGTCGATTCGCTGACCACGTTGTTCAAAACGCTGAAGACCGTCAAGCGGGCGTTTCTGTGCTCGATTAAAGAGCGCGCCGACGCGCCGGCAAACTTATTGATCGGGATTGAAGCGGAAGGAGATATTGAAGCCATTATCCAGACCACCGGCAGCGTGGCCACCGATACCTTGCCAGGCGACGAACCGATCGATATTTGCCAGGTGGTGGAAGGCGAGAAGGGCATCAGCCACTTTATGATTGCCCATATCACGCCGTTCTATGAAAAGCGCTGGGGCAGCTTCCTGCGCGATTTTAAGCAGAACCGCATTATCTGACAGCGGGGGCGGCAGCCCCCGCTGTTTCTTTCTGCTTCCAGTTCGAGGCACAAAAGCGGGGTGGCAAAAGCTAATGCAGGGCGGCAAAGATTCGCGGATAGGCAGACACCATGTGATAGAGGAGAAATCCCGTCACGCACAGTGTGACAATGCCGTTGAAGAGCGCCATATCCCCGCGCCAGGCCCGGCACCTCTCTTCGCCCAGCAGAGAACGTAGCGCTGCCACCAGCCCGCCGACCAGCATAAACGCCAGTAACACCCCTGCCATTTGCGCGATAACAATGTACCAGCCCAGCGGCGTATTCACGCCCCGGGCGCTCATCAGCGCGATCTGCGCCGGCAAAATCGTCTGGAACCCGAGGGTAAGTATCATGAGAAGACGCAGGTCCGCCAGCTGAGCGTCGAACGTGCGGGCCAGGCGCCGGGCGTCACGCAGGAGCAGCACCCCTGACGCCACCGCCGCGGCAACGCTGATGTGCTGGAGAATAAAAATGTATAACGCCAGGGTTCCGGATGGGACCCGGGACAAAAAGAACAGATTGCAAAAGACCATGACCAGCAGGCCAAATTTTGTGACCCAGGCACGGAATACCTCGCCGGGCCAGCGCCGGCTTGACGCTGGGTTATGCATCATCCACGCGGCAAGGGTCGACTTACCGTAACCGGGCGCGAGCAGCACCATCAGAAAACCCAGCAGCGCCTGGTGACCATAGGTGATCAGTGGGACCTCTTCCAGAGTGACCCCGAGAAAGCGGGTATACACGGAGATTGGCGCAGGCACCAGGCTTAGCCATGTCCGGTTCCATTGCGGCCAAAAATAAAGGATCGCGCCGCCTGCCAGCAGGCCAGCTATACCTCCCAGCCAGGGAAGGCGCGGTGAATAAGCCGAATGTGGGTTAGAGACTAATGCCATTTTCACTCCTTGTGGTGACATCAGATTGGGATGGACTGGATGCGCTATCAGCCCTGAGGAATTCTGTACCAGTGCTCTGCCTCCCCATCAGGCAAAGCGAACTCGGCAGGAACAAGCCCTGCGGCAGCACAGAGTAACCGGTTTAGCGAGAAGCAGAAGAAAGTGGGAGAGAAAATCAGAAATTATTTAGTGACCGCGGAACGGGAGGACCGCGGTCACGCCGTGTTTACGGAGCGGCAGGGGCCGGTTCAATCGGCAGATCGCTCCGCGCGCCCCATTCGCTCCAGGAGCCGTCATACAGGCAGACGCCGTTCACGCCAAGCGTGGTGAGCGCCAGCACGACCACCGCCGCCGTCACCCCCGAGCCGCAACTGGCGATGATCGGCCGTTCAAAATCGACACCCTGACGTAAAAAGATGTCGTTCAGCTCGTCAACGGTTTTCAGTTCGCCGTTAATCACCAGATCCGTCCACGGTACGTTCAGCGCGCCGGGGATATGCCCGCGGCGCAGGCCCGGGCGCGGTTCGTCGGCCTGGCCGTTAAACCGGGCCGCCGGACGGGCATCGACAATCTGCGCCGATCCTTCATGGCTGACCAACAGGACGTCGGTCAGACGCTTAATTTGTTGAGGATCGAACCGCACGTCGAATTCCCCTTCGGCCACCTCCGGCATCCCTTGTTCCAGCGGCAGTTCGTCGCGCCGCCAGCCCTCCAGTCCGCCGGCCAGAATTGACACCTTCTCTACGCCAAAGGTGCGCAGCATCCACCACGCGCGCGGGGCGGAAAACAGATTGCCTTCGTCATAGACCACCAGATGCTTATCGCTGCAGACGCCCAGTTCGCGCATGGCGACGGCAAACGCTTCGGCCCGCGGCATCATATGCGGCAGCGGACTGGTGTGGTCGGATAGCGCCTCGATATCGAAAAACAGCGCGTTCGGCACATGGCCGGCGCGGTATTCCGCGGCCATATCCAGCAGGGCCTCCTGCCCGGCGGGCGCCATGCGGGCGTCGATAATCTGAATTTCCGGGTCATCAATATGTTCTGCCAGCCAGTCGGCAGCGACAAAAAACGAGGTGGACATAGGTGCCTCCGTTTTATTATTCATGACTGAATTGTCGGCGTTTTAGCTGGCGCTGACAAGTTAAGGACGCCAGAGTGGGGACGGCGTCACGGCACTTTTCTGATTAATCGGCAGAAACCCGCTTCGTCACTGTTGAGAAGCGCCGCCATAACGCATAATAAATGTGACAAATTGCATCAGGCTCATCGGCCGAGGGGTTAGAAGGATGAAACCATTTCGTTTAGCGGCGCTATCACTGGCGCTCCTTACCGCATTTTCATTAACCGGGTGTGATGACAGCGGTACACCGCAGGCCTCGGCCCCGGCGCCAGCCGCGGATAGCAACCCAGGCGCGACGGCAAAACCGGACCGCGCCCAGCTGGCGGCGCTGGCGGAAAAAAGCCAGGGTAAAGCGCTGACGCTCCTCGACGCCTCGGAGGTGCAACTGGATGGCGCCGCGACCCTGGTGCTGACGTTTTCCGTCCCGCTGCAGCCGGACCAGGATTTCTCGCGCAGCGTGCATCTGGTCGACAAGAAAAGCGGTAAGGTGGACGGTGCCTGGGAGCTGGCGCCGAATCTGAAAGAGCTGCGTCTGCGTCACCTTGAGCCAAAGCGCGAGCTGATTGTCTCGGTCGACCCGACGCTGACCGCCCTGAACAAGGCGACGCTCGCCAAACCGTTTGAGAAGACAGTGACCACCCGCGATATCGCACCGAGCGTTGGGTTTGCCAGCCGCGGCTCGCTGCTGCCGGGCAACGTGGTCGCCGGGCTGCCGGTGATGGCGCTTAACGTCGATAATGTCGACGTTAATTTTTTCCGCATTAAGCCGGAATCGCTCTCCGCCTTTGTCAGTCAGTGGGAATACCGTAACTCGTTAAGCAACTGGGAATCTGATGAACTGCTGAAGATGGCGGATCTGGTCTATACCGGCCGCTTCGATCTCAACCCGGCGCGTAATACTCGCGAAAAGCTGCTGCTGCCGCTGAGCGATATCAAGCCGCTCCAGCAGCCTGGCGTCTACGTGGCGGTCATGAACCCGGCGGGCCGTTATAGCTACAGCAACGCGGCGACGCTGTTTACCCTCAGCGATATCGGCGTCTCGGCGCATCGCTACCATAACCGGCTGGACGTTTTTACCCAGAGTCTGGAAAACGGCGCCGCCCAGTCGGGTATTGAGGTGCAGTTGCTCAATGCCAAAGGGCAGACCCTGGCGGAAGCGAAAAGCGACAGCCAGGGCCACGTCACCCTGCAAACCGATAAAGAAGCCGCGCTGCTGCTGGCGCGCAAAGAGGGGCAGACCACGCTGCTCGACCTCAAGCTGCCGGCGTTGGATCTGGCGGAATTCTCTATCGCAGGCGCGCCCGGCTTTAGCAAACAGTTCTTTATGTTTGGCCCGCGCGATCTCTATCGTCCCGGCGAAACGGTGATCCTTAATGCGCTGTTGCGCGATAGCGACGGCAAGCCGCTGGCGGAGCAGCCGGTGAAACTGGAGGTGGTTCAGCCGGACGGCCAGGTGATCCGCTCGGTGATGAGCAAACCAGTGAATGGCCTGTACCAGTTTACTTATCCGCTCGACAGCGGCGCGGCTACCGGCATGTGGCACATTCGCGCCAGCGCCGGCGACAATCAGCCGCGCGAATGGGATTTCCACGTTGAAGACTTTATGCCGGAACGCATGGCCCTGAACCTGACGCCGCAGGCCGCGCCAGTCGCGCCGGATGCCGACGTCACCTTTGGCGTTAGCGGCGCTTATCTCTACGGCGCGCCGGCCAGCGGCAACCAGCTGCAGGGCAAGTTGTTCCTGCGCCCGCTGCGCGACGCCCTCGCTGCGCTGCCGGGCTTCCAGTTCGGCGATATTGCGGAAGAAAACCTCTCCCGTAGTCTGGATGAAGTCCAGCTGACGCTGGACGAAAAAGGCCATGGCGAAGTGACTACCTCAAGCCAGTGGCAGGATAGCCATTCGCCGCTGCAGGTGGTGTTGCAGGCCAGCCTGCTGGAATCCGGCGGTCGCCCGGTGACCCGTACGGTTAAGCAGCCGATCTGGCCCGCCGAGGCGCTGCCGGGGATCCGCCCGCAATTTACGCTGAAGGACGTTTACGATTACCGCACCGATACCACCGTGAAACAGCCGGTGGTGGATGAAAACAGTAACGCCGCGTTTGATATCGTCTATGCCGACGTCAAAGGCGAGAAAAAAGCGATCTCCGGTCTCCAGGTGCGGCTGATCCGCGAGCGGCGCGACTACTACTGGAACTGGTCCGACAGCGAAGGCTGGCAGTCGCAGTTCGATCAAAAAGATCTGCAGGAGGGCGAGGAGTCGCTGGACCTGCAGGCCGGCCAGATCGGCAAAGTGAGCTTCCCGGTGGAGTGGGGATCCTATCGCCTGGAGGTGAAAGGACCGGACGACGTGGTCAGCAGTGTGCGCTTCTGGGCGGGCTACAGCTGGCAGGATAACAGCGAAGGCGCCGGCGCGGCGCGTCCTGATCGCGTAACGATGAAGCTCGACAAACCTGGCTATAAACCGGGCGACACCATCAGGCTGCACATCGCCGCCCCGGCGGCGGGTAAAGGCTACGCAATGGTGGAATCCAGCGAAGGGCCGCTGTGGTGGCAGGAAATTGACGTCCCGGCGGAGGGGATGGACCTGTCGATCCCGGTGGATAAAACCTGGAATCGCCACGACCTCTACCTAAGCACGCTGGTGGTTCGTCCCGGCGATAAATCGCGCTCGGCAACGCCGAAACGCGCGGTGGGCCTGCTGCATCTGCCGCTGGGCGATGAAAACCGTCGCCTGACGCTGGCGCTGGAGGCCCCGGACAAAATGCGCCCCAACCAGCCGCTGACGGTGAAAGTGAAAGCCAGCGTCAAAGAGGGCGAGGCGCCGAAACAGGTCAATGTCCTGCTCTCGGCGGTGGATAGCGGGGTACTGAATATCACCGATTACGCTACCCCGGATCCGTGGAACGCCTTCTTTGGCCAGAAGCGTTACGGCGCAGATATCTATGACATCTACGGCCAGGTGATCGAAGGGCAGGGACGTGTGGCCAGCCTGCGCTTCGGCGGCGATGGCGACGAGTTAAAACGCGGCGGCAAACCGCCGGTCAACCACGTGACGATCGTCGCCCAGCAGGCGCAGCCGGTGGTATTGAACGATCAGGGCGAAGGCACGGTGACGTTACCCATTGGCGATTTTAACGGCGAGCTGCGGGTGATGGCCCAGGCGTGGACGGCGGATGACTTCGGCAGCAGCGAAGATAAAGTGGTGGTGGCCGCCCCGGTCATCGCCGAGCTGAACACCCCGCGCTTCCTCGCCAGCGGCGATACTACGCGTCTGGCGCTGGATCTCAGCAATCTGACCGATAAACCGCAAACCCTGCAGGTTCATCTTACCGCCAGCGGGCTGGTGACCTTGACCGATGGCCAACTGCCGCCGGTGCAACTGGCGCCGGGGGCGCGCAGCACGCTGTTTATACCAGTGAGCGCGCTGGCGGGCTTCGGCGATGGTCAGGTTAATGCCACCATCAGCGGCCTGAGCCTGCCGGGCGAAACCTTCGCCCCGCTGCAAAAACAGTGGAAAATCGGCGTGCGTCCGGCGTACCCGGCACAGACCGTCAACAGCGGCGCAGTGCTGCAGCCAGGTGAAAGCTGGCAGCCGCCGGCGGCGCAGAGCCAGGGCTTTGCCCCGCAAACGCTGCAGGGCCAACTGCTGCTCAGCGGTAAACCACCGTTGAATCTCGCCCGCTATATCCGCGAGCTGAAAGCCTATCCTTACGGCTGCCTTGAGCAGACCGCCAGCGGCCTGTTCCCGTCCCTGTATACCAGCGCGGCGCAGCTAAAGGCGCTGGGCATTAGCGGGGACAGCGACGAAAAACGCCGCGCGGCCATCGATGTCGGTATTTCACGCCTGCTGCAGATGCAGCTGGAAAACGGCGGCTTTGCGCTATGGGATAGAGAGGGGCCGGAAGAGTACTGGCTGACCGCCTACGCCATGGACTTCCTCGTGCGCGCCAGCGAGCAGGGCTATAGCGTACCGGTCAACGCGATTAATAAAGGCAACGAGCGCCTGCTGCGCTATCTGCAGGAGCCGGGCCTGATGACCGTGCGCTACAGCGACGACGCCCAGGCTAGCCGCTTTGCCGCTCAGGCCTATGCCGCGCTGGTGCTGGCGCGTCAGCAAAAAGCGCCGCTCGGCGCCTTGCGTGAAATCTGGAGCCGTCACGACCAGGCGCGATCCGGCTTGCCGCTGCTGCAGCTCGGCATTGCGCTGAAAACCATGGGCGATGCGCCGCGCGGCGACGCCGCCCTGAAGCTGGCGATTGCCACCCCGCGCCAGGATGAGAATCGTTGGCTGGGCGATTACGGTAGCCCGCTGCGCGATAACGCCCTGAAGCTGGCGCTGCTGGAAGAGAATAAACTGCTGCCGGAGGTGCAAAATCAGCTGTTGAGCACGCTGTCGGAAGAGGCCTATGGCCAGCGCTGGCTGTCGACCCAGGAAACCAACGCCTTGTTCCTTGCCGGACGTACGCTGGCGGACCTGCCGGGCAGCTGGCAGGCGAAAACCTCGCTGCAGGCGGAGCCGCTGGCCGGCGACAAAGCGCAAACCCGCAACCTCGACGGCGATCGGCTGGCGGCGCTGCAGGTGAGTAATACTGGCAGTCAGCCGTTGTGGCTGCGTCTCGACAGCAGCGGCTATCCACAAAGCCCGCCGCAGCCGGGCGGTAACGTCCTGGGGATTGAACGCACTATTTTCGATACCCAGGGGCAGCAGAAATCGCTGTCTTCACTGCGCAGCGGCGAACTGGTGCTCGTCAAGCTGGAGGTGACCGCCAAACGCAACGTGCCTGACGCGCTGGTGGTTGATCTGTTGCCAGCCGGTCTGGAGCTGGAAAACCAGAATCTGGCCAACAGCAGCGCCAGCCTGCAGGAGAATGGCGACGCGGTGCAAAACCTGCTTAACCAGATGCAGCAGGCGGATATTCAGCATATCGAGTTCCGCGATGACCGTTTCGTCGCTGCCGTTGCTGTCAATGAAGGCCAGCCGGTGACGCTGGTCTATCTGGCGCGGGCGGTGACGCCGGGCACTTATCAGGTCCCGCAGCCGCAGGTGGAATCGATGTATGCGCCGCAGTGGCGGGCGACAGGAGCGGCCAGCGGTCCGCTCACCGTGACGCCGTAAATGCGCGTATTGCCTCGGGTAAAACGCCGCTGGCGCTGGCTGGCGGCGTTTATTTTTCTGCTGTGGCTGGCGGTGCTGGCGGCCGATCGCCTGTGGCCGCTGCCGCTGCATGACGTCACGCCTGCCCGTGTGGTGGTGGCGGAAGACGGGACGCCGTTGTGGCGGTTTGCCGACGCGCAGGGCGTCTGGCGTTATCCGGTCACGCTCGCCGACGTGTCGCCGCGCTATCTGCAGGCGCTCATCCAGTATGAAGACCGCTGGTTCTGGCGCCATCCGGGGGTCAATCCCTTCGCGGTGCTGCGCGCCGCCTGGCAGGATCTTACTTCCGGGCGAGTTATCTCGGGCGGCAGCACGCTTACCATGCAGGTGGCACGCCTGCTTGATCCCCATCCACGCACCTTCGGCGGCAAGCTGCGCCAGCTGTGGCGAGCGCTGCAGCTGGAGTGGCATCTGTCAAAAAGCGACATTCTAACCCTCTATTTGAACCGCGCGCCGTTTGGCGGCACCCTGCAGGGGATCGGCGCGGCCAGCTGGGCCTATCTCGGTAAGCCGCCTGCCCGGCTTAGCTACGGCGAGGCGGCGCTGCTGGCGGTACTTCCCCAGGCGCCCAGTCGTTTACGTCCGGACCGCTGGCCGCAGCGGGCCCAGGCGGCGCGTGATAAAGTGCTTACGCGAATGGTCAGCCAGGGCGTCTGGCCGGAGCAGGCGGTAAAGGAAGCGATGGAGGAGCCAGTATGGCTGTTTCCGCGCCAGATGCCGCAGCTGGCGCCGCTTTTTTCACGCCGGGCGCTGGCGACCAGTCGTGATGAAAAGGTGGTGACGACTCTGGATGCCGGACTGCAGCGGCAACTGGAAGATCTGGCGCTGAACTGGAAATCGCGACTGCCGCCGCGCAGTTCGCTGGCGATGGTCGTCGTCGACCACACGGATATGAAAGTTCGCGGCTGGGTAGGCTCGGCGGATATCACCGACGACAGCCGCTTCGGCCATATTGATATGGTCTCGGCGGTACGCTCGCCGGGGTCGGTGCTGAAACCCTTTATCTACGCGATGGCGATGGATGAGGGGCTGATTCACCCGGCATCGCTATTACAGGATGTGCCACGGCGTTTTAGCGATTATCGCCCCGGTAATTTCGACAGCGGGTTTCATGGCCCGGTGAGCGCCAGCGAGGCGCTGGTTCGGTCGCTGAATCTGCCGGCGGTGCAGGTGCTCGAAGCCTATGGACCAAAACGCTTTGCGGCTAATTTACGCAACGCCGGGCTGCCCCTGACGCTGCCCGCTGGCGCAGAGCCGAATCTGTCGCTAATCCTCGGCGGCGCCGGGGCGCGGCTGGAAGATATTGTCGCGGCGTACAGCGCCTTCGCCCGCCATGGCAAGGCGGCGCGGCTGCGCCTGAAGCCGAGCGATCCATTGACCGAGCGCGCGCTGATGTCGCCCGGGGCGGCATGGATCGTCCGGCATATTTTGGCCGGCGAAGCGCAACCGGTTCCCGATGCCTCGCTGCCGCAGGCGGTGCCGCTGGCGTGGAAAACCGGCACCAGCTACGGCTATCGCGACGCGTGGGCGGTCGGCCTCAATGCGCGATATCTGATAGGCATCTGGACCGGGCGCCCGGACGGTACGCCGGTGGTGGGCCAGTTTGGCTTCGCCAGCGCCGTACCGCTGCTCAACCAGGTCAATAATCTGCTGCTGGCCCGCCCGGCGATGAGCCGCGGCGGGCTGCCGAGCGATCCGCGCCCGGCAACGGTCAGCCAGGGGACAATCTGCTGGCCTGGCGGGCAGGATCTGCCGGCGGGCGACAGCAACTGTCGTCGTCGCCTGGCCAGCTGGCTTTTGGATGCCAGCCAGCCGCCGACTCTGCTGCTGCCGGGGCAGGAGAGCGTACGCGGGATCCGCTTCCCGGTGTGGCGCAATGAACACGGCGAACGGGTGGCGGCGGATTGTCCCGGCGCTCGGGAAAGCCAGGTCGAAGTCTGGCCGCTGCCGCTGGATCCCTGGCTGCCGGCCAGCGAAAGGCGGCGCGCGCGCCTGGGACCGGCATCGGAGTCATGCCCGCCGTTACAGACTCAGGATACCGCGCCGCTGGTGCTGTCCGGCATCCGTGATGGGGCGGTGATAAAACGTCTCCCGGGTGAGGCGCGGGTGATGTTGCCGCTACAAACCAGCGGTGGGGAGGGGCGGCGCTGGTGGTTTATTAATGGCGAACCGTTAGAGGCCGCCGGCGCAAGAACCACGCTAACGCTGGATAAACCCGGCGAGTGGCAGTTGGTGGTGATGGATGAAGCGGGTCAGACGGCAGCCGCCAGCTTTACCCTGCAATAACCAGGGTAAATTTGTTGTTGGCGGTTTGTGTTTTCAATACTCATCTTATTTTAACAAAATGTTACCTTCATCCGTAGGCAGGGGCGGGGATGCTCATTATAATGCGCGCCAGGCCATACAATCGTATGTGCAACAACAGAACATTTAATTAGAGGTAATCATGGCTATTGAACGTACTTTTTCCATCATCAAACCAAACGCGGTGGCAAAAAACGTTATTGGCAGCATCTTTTCCCGCTTTGAAGCTGCAGGGTTCAAAATCGTCGGCACCAAAATGCTGCACCTGACCGTTGAACAGGCTCGTGGTTTCTATGCTGAGCACGAAGGTCGCCCGTTCTTCGACGGTCTGGTTGAGTTCATGACCTCCGGCCCGATCGTGGTTTCCGTTCTGGAAGGCGAAAATGCGGTACAGCGTCACCGTGACCTGCTGGGCGCCACCAATCCGGCAAACGCCCTGGCGGGTACCCTGCGCGCTGACTACGCTGACAGCTTCACCGAGAACGGCACCCACGGTTCCGACTCTGTAGAATCCGCTGCCCGCGAAATCGCGTTCTTCTTTGCTGAAGGCGAGGTTTGCCCGCGCACTCGCTAATCTCCTGCGTCTTTCACGCCACAGCATTGTTGGCTTCCTTCGCGCACCCCGGTCACATAGTTATCTATGCTCCCGGGGATTAATGAGAGGCTCCTGCCTCTCACCGGAGGCCAGCCTACGGCTGGTCAAATTCGTTCCCGACGAATTTGTCACTTGCTTGCCGCCTTGCGGCAATCGAAAAGCCTTAGAGGATTGAGCAGTCAGTTACAGATTTTTTTTCATTGCTTTGTGCAAACGTGGCAATGATGCGCCAGAATTTGTAGAATATAGCGCCCCTGGACGAGCAGTCGCTCTCCGGGGCGTTTCTTTTTCAACCCACCTGGGGCCATAACGTGTAATAACGAGGCCGGAAAATATTATGTCTGAACAAATTGTCACGCCTGATACCGCCGCTCTGACGGTGCCGAACAAAGATGCCAAAATCAACCTGCTGGATTTAAACCGTCAGCAGATGCGCGAGTTTTTCAAAAACATGGGCGAGAAGCCTTTCCGCGCCGATCAGGTGATGAAATGGATGTATCACTACTGCTGCGACGACTTTGATGAGATGACCGACATCAACAAAGTCCTGCGCAGTAAACTGAAAGAAGTGGCGGAGATCCGCGCCCCGGAAGTGGTTGAAGAGCAACGCTCAACCGACGGGACCATTAAATGGGCGATTGCCGTTGGCGATCAGCGCGTCGAGACCGTCTATATCCCGGAAGAAGACCGCGCCACCCTGTGCGTCTCCTCCCAGGTAGGCTGCGCGCTGGAGTGCAAATTCTGCTCCACCGCCCAGCAGGGCTTTAACCGCAACCTGCGGGTATCCGAAATTATCGGCCAGGTTTGGCGCGCGGCGAAGATCGTCGGCGCGGTGAAGACCACCGGCGTGCGTCCCATTACCAACGTAGTAATGATGGGCATGGGCGAGCCGCTGCTGAACCTCAACAATGTCGTTCCGGCGATGGAAATCATGCTCGACGATTTCGGCTTTGGCCTTTCCAAGCGTCGTGTGACCTTGTCTACCTCCGGCGTGGTGCCGGCGCTGGATAAACTCGGCGATATGATCGACGTTGCGCTGGCGATCTCCTTGCACGCGCCGAACGACACCATTCGCGACGAAATCGTCCCGATCAACAAAAAGTACAACATCGAGACGTTCCTCAACTCGGTGCGCGGCTATATTTCGAAGTCCAACGCCAACCAGGGCCGGGTGACCATCGAGTACGTGATGCTGGATCACGTCAACGACGGCACCGAGCACGCCCATGAGCTGGCGGCGCTGCTGAAAGATACGCCGTGCAAGATCAACCTGATCCCATGGAACCCGTTCCCGGGCGCGCCGTATGGCCGCAGCTCCAACAGCCGCATCGACCGTTTCTCCAAAGTCCTGATGGAGTACGGCTTTACGACCATCGTGCGTAAAACGCGCGGCGACGATATCGATGCCGCCTGCGGCCAGCTGGCGGGCGACGTCATTGACCGTACCAAGCGTACGCTGCGTAAGCGGATGCAGGGCGAAGCGATTGACGTAAAAGCGGTCTGACAAATGATGACCCGTGCAGCGCAGGCGGCACGGGTCATATTTATGGCCGATAGCCAGGCGAAATACGCTGATTCGGTTAATAATTACGGTGCGTTTTTGTCGACTTTGAGGCAGTATGTAGCGGCACAACAACCGCTTAGCATTCAATTTTGATTCGTCTCTGTGATCGCGCGGCTGACAGTCCTATACTGTGAGGCTGACGTAGCACAGATGTCTCGCGGCGCCGGCTTTTTCCCGCGCTGAACTTTAAATTTCACGTACCAGTAGTTGTAGCGAATGAATACTGAAGCCACTCAAGATCATCAAGAAGCAAACACCACGGGCGCGCGTCTGCGTCACGCCCGCGAACAACTCGGACTTAGCCAGCAAGCGGTGGCCGAACGCTTATGCCTGAAGGTGTCCACGGTTCGTGATATTGAAGACGATAAGGCCCCCGCCGACCTCGCCTCCACCTTCCTGCGCGGGTACATCCGCTCCTACGCTCGCCTCGTACATATTCCAGAAGACGAGCTGCTGCCGATGATGGCCAAGCAGGCGCCCATCCGCGCGGCGAAAGTCGCGCCAATGCAGAGTTTCTCTTTAGGCAAGCGCCGCAAAAAGCGCGACGGCTGGCTGATGAGCTTCACCTGGCTGGTGCTGTTTGTGGTTATCGGTCTGAGCGGCGCCTGGTGGTGGCAAGACCATAAGGCGCAGCAGGAAGAGATTTCGACCATGGCCGATCAGTCTTCCGCTGAGCTGAACGGCGGCGACGCCAACAGCCAGAACGTGCCGCTGGATACCAGCGCCCCTGCAGCCCCGACCGCCGATAGCGCCGCGAACAGCGCGCCAACCGATACCGCCAGCGCACCGACCACCAGCGCGCCGGCCCAGACGCCAGCGGATAATAACGCTGTCGTGGCCCCTTCCCAGGCCAATGTCGATACCGCGGGGACGACGCCGGCAGCTCCGGCTACCACCCCAGCCTCGCCGTTGCCGACCGATCAGGCGAACGTCACGACTCCGGCGGCGTCGGCGCAGGATCTGGTGATGAACTTTTCCGCCGACTGCTGGCTGGAAGTGAGCGATGCCACCGGTAAAAAACTGTTCAGCGGCCTGCAGCGTAAAGGCGGTAACCTGAACCTGAGCGGTCAGGCGCCGTATAAGCTGAAAATTGGCGCCCCGGCCGCGGTACAGATCCAGTATCTGGGCAAGCCTGTCGATTTAAGTCGTTTTATCAGAACTAACCAGGTTGCGCGTCTGACCCTCAATGCCGAATCATCACCGGCGCAGTAACAGACGGGTAACGCGGGAGATTTTTCATGCATAACCAGGCTCCGATTCAACGTAGAAAATCTAAACGTATTTACGTTGGTAATGTGCCAATTGGCGATGGGGCTCCCATCGCCGTTCAGTCAATGACCAATACGCGCACCACCGATGTGGCGGCGACCGTAAATCAAATCAAAGCGTTAGAGCGCGTAGGCGCGGACATTGTCCGTGTCTCTGTTCCGACGATGGACGCTGCTGAGGCGTTCAAACTTATCAAACAGCAGGTTAACGTCCCGCTGGTCGCCGATATCCACTTTGACTACCGTATTGCGCTGAAAGTGGCGGAATATGGCGTCGACTGCCTGCGTATCAACCCGGGCAACATCGGCAACGAAGAGCGCATCCGCATGGTTGTAGATTGCGCTCGCGATAAAAACATCCCGATCCGCATCGGCGTCAACGCCGGCTCGCTGGAAAAAGATCTGCAGGAAAAATATGGCGAGCCGACGCCGCAGGCGCTGCTCGAATCCGCCATGCGTCATGTCGATCATCTCGATCGTCTGAACTTCGATCAGTTTAAAGTCAGCGTTAAAGCCTCCGATGTCTTCCTGGCGGTGGAATCCTATCGTCTGCTGGCGAAACAGATCGATCAGCCGCTGCATCTCGGGATCACCGAAGCGGGCGGCGCGCGCAGCGGCGCGGTAAAATCGGCGATCGGTCTGGGACTACTGCTGTCCGAGGGGATCGGCGATACGCTGCGCGTCTCGCTGGCGGCGGATCCGGTGGAAGAGATCAAGGTCGGCTTCGATATCCTCAAATCTCTGCGTATTCGTTCCCGCGGCATTAACTTTATCGCCTGCCCGACCTGTTCACGCCAGGAGTTTGACGTTATCGGTACGGTGAATGCTCTGGAGCAGCGTCTGGAAGATATCATCACCCCGATGGATGTTTCGATCATCGGTTGCGTGGTGAACGGCCCGGGCGAAGCGCTGGTCTCCACCCTTGGCGTCACCGGCGGCAACAAGAAAAGCGGCCTGTATGAAGACGGCGTGCGTAAAGATCGCCTGGACAACAACGACATGATCGACCAGCTGGAAGCGCGGATCCGCGCCAAAGCCTCGATGCTCGATGAAGCCCGTCGGATTGACGTTCAACAGGTTGAAGCAAAATAACGTGTTGGGAAGCGATACGCTTCCCGTGTATGATTGAACCTGCGGGCGCGAGGCGCCGGGGTTCATTTTTGTATATATAAAGAGAATAAACGTGGCAAAGAACATTCAAGCCATCCGTGGCATGAACGATTATCTGCCGGGCGAAACCGCTCTCTGGCAGCGCATTGAAGGCTCACTGAAGCAGGTGCTCGGTAGCTACGGTTACAGCGAAATCCGTTTGCCGATTGTAGAGCAGACCCCGTTATTCAAACGCGCGATCGGCGAAGTGACCGACGTGGTTGAAAAAGAGATGTATACCTTCGAAGACCGCAATGGCGACAGCCTGACGCTGCGTCCGGAAGGGACGGCGGGCTGCGTACGTGCCGGCATCGAACATGGTCTGCTGTACAATCAAGAACAGCGTCTGTGGTACGTCGGGCCAATGTTCCGTCACGAGCGCCCGCAGAAAGGTCGCTACCGCCAGTTCCATCAGATCGGCGCCGAAGTGTTTGGCCTGCAGGGCCCGGACATCGACGCGGAGCTGATTATGCTGACCGCGCGCTGGTGGCGTGAGCTGGGCATCTCCGAGCACGTCAGCCTGGAGCTGAACTCCATCGGTTCGCTGGAAGCGCGCGCCAACTACCGCGACGCGCTGGTGGCATACCTGGAGCAGTTTACCGATAAACTGGATGAAGACAGTAAACGCCGGATGTATACCAACCCGCTGCGGGTGCTGGACTCCAAAAACCCGGACGTGCAGGCGCTGCTCAACGACGCGCCGGCGCTCGGCGATTATCTTGACGAAGAGTCGAAAGCCCACTTTGCCGGCCTGTGCGCGCTGCTTGACGATGCCGGGATCCGCTACACCGTCAACCAGCGCCTGGTGCGCGGCCTTGATTACTATAACCGCACCGTGTTCGAGTGGGTGACCACCAGCCTTGGTTCCCAGGGCACCGTCTGCGCCGGCGGTCGTTACGACGGCCTGGTTGAGCAGCTGGGCGGTCGCGCTACCCCGGGCGTGGGTTTTGCCATGGGGCTGGAACGTCTTGTTTTACTGGTCCAGGCAGTGAATCCGGAATTTAAAGCAGATCCTGTTGTCGATATATACCTGGTAGCCTCCGGGACCGATACTCAGTCTGCTGCAATGCGTCTGGCTGAGCAGGTTCGCGATGCGCTGCCCGGCGTGAAGCTGATGACCAACCACGGCGGCGGCAACTTTAAGAAGCAGTTCGCCCGCGCTGACAAGTGGGGGGCGCGCGTCGCGCTGGTGGTCGGTGAATCAGAAATTGCTGACGGAAACGTGGTAGTGAAGGATTTACGCTCAGGTGAGCAAACTACCGTAACGCAGGAGAGCGTTGCCGCGCATTTGCGCACACTTCTGGGTTAATCTCCCGGGAATTATTAGTCAGGAGAAGGACTGCGTGGAAACTTTTAACAACGAGAACGATCAGGTCGATGCGCTGAAGCGCTTCTTTGCCGAAAACGGCAAAGCGCTGGCGGTCGGGGTGATTTTAGGGATTGGCGCGCTGGTTGGCTGGCGCTACTGGACCTCCCATCAGCAGGATACCGCCAGAGACGCGTCGCTGGCTTACGAGAAGGCGACTTCCGCGCTGAAATCGAATACGCCAGAAGTGCTGTCAGGGGCAGAGAAATTCGCGGCTGACAATAAAAATACCTACGGCGCCTTCGCCTCTCTCGAGCTGGCACAGCATTTTGTTGAACAGAACGATCTGCCGAACGCTGAAAAGCAGCTGCAGCAGGGGCTGGCGGCCGCATCTGATGATAATCTGAAATCGGTTATCAGTATGCGTCTGGCCCGCGTTCAGCTGCAAATGAAACAGGCTGATGCGGCGCTGAAAACCCTCGACAGCATCAAAGGTGAGGGCTGGACCGCCATTGTGGCCGATTTGCGCGGCGAAATTCTGTTGAGCAAAGGCGATAAGCAAGGGGCCCGTGCGGCGTGGGAAGCTGGCGTGAAAAGCGATGCTTCTCCTGCGCTCAGCGAAATGATGCGTATGAAAATGAATAATTTGTCCATCTGAGAGGGACTCGATGCAATTGCGTAAATTACTGTTGCCAGGGCTGCTTTCCGTTACCTTGCTGAGCGGGTGTTCGCTGTTTAATAGCGAAGAAGATGTGGTGAAAATGTCACCGCTGCCGACGGTAGAAAACCAGTTTACGCCGTCCACGTCCTGGAGCACCTCGGTTGGCGATGGTATCGGCGAATTTTACTCTAACCTTCATCCGGCCTTTGCCGACGGCGTAGTGTATGCTGCTGACCGTAAAGGCACCGTCAAAGCGCTGAACGCCGACGACGGCAAAGAGGTGTGGTCGGTGAATCTGGCGGAGAAAGATGGCTGGTTCTCGCGCACGCCAGCGCTGCTTTCCGGCGGGGTGACCGTCTCTGGCGGCCATGTTTATATCGGCAGCGAGAAAGCGCAGCTGTATGCGCTGAATACCAGCGATGGTACCGTGGCCTGGCAAACCCGTGTCGCCGGCGAGGCGCTGTCGCGTCCGGTGGTGAGCGATGGCATGGTGCTGGTGCATACCAGTAACGGCCAGCTGCAGGCGCTAAACGAGACCGATGGGGCCGTGAAGTGGACCGTTAACCTCGATATGCCGGCGCTCTCCCTGCGCGGCGAGTCTGCGCCTGCGACCGCCTACGGCGCGGCGATCGTCGGCGGCGACAACGGCCGCGTCAGTGCAGTATTGATGCAGCAGGGGCAGATGATTTGGCAGCAGCGTATTTCTACGGCCACCGGCCCGACGGAAATTGACCGCCTGAACGACGTCGACACGACGCCGATCATCGTTAACGGTGTGGTTTATGCGCTGGCTTATAACGGTAACCTGACCGCGCTGGACCTGCGTAGCGGCCAGATTATGTGGAAACGCGAGCTGGGTTCGGTGAATGATTTCATCGTCGATGGTAACCGTATCTACCTGGTTGACCAGAACGATCGCCTGCTGGCACTGACCACCGACGGCGGTGTAACCCTGTGGACGCAAAGCGATCTGCTGCACCGTTTGCTGACCGCGCCGGTGTTGTATAATGGCAATCTGGTCGTCGGCGATAGCGAAGGCTACATGCACTGGGTTAATCCGGAAGATGGCCATTTTGTGGCGCAGCAGAAAGTCGATAGTTCCGGCTTCCTGACCGACCCGGTGGTTGCCGATGGTCGACTGCTGATCCAGGCGAAAGACGGTACGCTGTACGCGATTACGCGTTAATTACCGCTGTCGTGAGTGATTAAGAAACGGCCCCTGGCAGACAGGGGCCGTTTTGACTTTTTTAAAAACGTCGTTAAGACGATGTTGCTTAGTGATTGTATGAGGCATTTAACATGATACCTGTGGTCGCGCTTGTCGGGCGCCCTAACGTTGGAAAATCCACGCTCTTTAACCGCCTGACGCGCACTCGTGATGCGCTGGTTGCGGATTTCCCGGGGCTGACTCGTGACCGTAAGTACGGTCGGGCCGAAGTCGAAGGCCGCGAATTCATCTGTATCGATACCGGTGGTATTGATGGTACGGAAGAGGGCGTGGAAACCCGGATGGCGGAGCAGTCGCTGCTGGCAATCGAAGAGGCCGATGTGGTGCTGTTTATGGTCGATGCGCGCGCGGGCCTGATGCCGGCGGACATCGCGATCGCTAAACACCTGCGCTCTCGTGAAAAGCCCACCTTCCTGGTGGCTAACAAAACCGACGGCATCGACGTCGACCAGGCAATGGCGGACTTCTGGTCGCTCGGCTTGGGCGATATCTATCCGATTGCCGCTTCGCACGGCCGCGGCGTGACCAGCCTGCTGGAGCAGGCCCTGCTGCCATGGGTCGATGAGGTTAATCCGCAGGAAGAAGTGGATGAAGACGCCGAATACTGGGCGAAATTCGAAGCCGAGCAGAATGGCGAAGCGGAAGAAGAGCCGGAAGACGACTTCAATCCGCAGGATCTGCCGATCAAGCTGGCGATTGTCGGGCGTCCTAATGTCGGTAAATCAACCCTCACCAACCGCATCCTCGGTGAAGATCGCGTGGTGGTTTACGATATGCCGGGCACCACCCGTGACAGCATTTATATCCCGATGCAGCGTGACGAGCGCGAATACGTGCTCATCGATACCGCCGGGGTGCGCAAGCGCGGGAAAATCACCGACGTAGTGGAAAAGTTCTCGGTGATAAAAACGCTGCAGGCGATTGAAGACGCCAACGTCGTGCTGCTGGTGATCGATGCTCGCGAAGGGATCTCCGACCAGGACCTCTCGCTGCTGGGCTTTATTCTTAACAGCGGCCGTTCGCTGGTGATCGTCGTTAACAAGTGGGATGGCCTGAGTCAGGAAGTGAAGGAGCAGGTGAAGGAGACCCTCGACTATCGTCTGGGCTTTATCGACTTTGCCCGGGTGCACTTCATCTCCGCCCTGCACGGCAGCGGCGTCGGCAACCTGTTTGAATCGGTACGCGAAGCCTACGACAGCGCTACGCGCCGCGTAAGCACCGCGATGCTGACCCGGATCATGAACATGGCGGCGGAAGATCATCAGCCACCGCTGGTGCGTGGCCGTCGCGTGAAGCTGAAATACGCCCACGCCGGGGGCTACAACCCGCCTATCGTGGTGATCCACGGTAACCAGGTCAAGGATCTGCCGGATTCCTACAAGCGCTATCTGATGAACTACTTCCGTAAATCCCTGGACGTGATGGGCACGCCAATCCGGATCCAGTTCAAGGAAGGGGAAAACCCGTTCGCTAACAAGCGTAACACCCTGACGCCGAACCAGATGCGTAAACGTAAGCGCTTGATCAAACACATCAAGAAAAGCAAATAATCATTAAACCCGCTTCGGCGGGTTTTTTGTGGCCGCCATGCCGGTAAATGTCAAAACCTTCCGCCATAATCCCGCGATACTTCGCCGGGAACAGAGCGGCTCAAAGGTGGACTTACTATGCAGATTGGTTTTATCGGCCTCGGCGCGGTGGTGGAAACCGCCTATTTACCGGCGCTGCGTCGCCTGGGGGACGTCATCGACCGCTGCCAGGGCTATGACCTGGACTGCAGCAGAGCGCTGCCGGGGATCCAGCGCTGTAGTTCGCTGTCGGCGCTGCTGGCCGAACCCCTGGATACGCTCTTCATTACCACCTCATCACTTCAGCATCTGCCCGTACTGGAGAGGGCGTTAGCCAGCGGCATTTCCCGCATCGTGGTGGAAAAGCCGATCGTGGCCAACCTTGAGCAGGCCGCCCGGCTGCGGGCGCTGCTGGCGCCGACTGAGCAGGCCGCGCGGGTGCTGGCTCTTGACCACTGGATGGCGCGAGGCGTTGCGCTGAACGCTCCTGGCCCGCTGTGGCGGGCGGAAGGGGAGGCCAGCGGCCTGCCTCCGCCGCACCTGTCAGCGCAGGATATCGTCTGGCTCGAAGGCTCTTTGCAGGAGCCAAGCGGCTTTAACAGCGCTGGTGAGCCGGTCGCACTCAATTTTGCCACCGGGGAGCTGGATACCCGGCAGCTGCGTCACCCTGATGGGGTGATCCTCGATATCGGCACCCATGTCCTGGCGATGCTCCGCGAAACCCTGCACGCCAGCGGAAGCGATACGGCGCTGAGCCTTTTCCTTCGGGTGGCGAAAGACCGCCTCGGCCATGACATTGCTCCAGGGGATACCAGCACTGCCGAGGGGGTGGCGCATCTGCAGGGAACCCTGGGCACTATCCCGCTCAATATCTGGCTCAACAAATACGCGGGTCCCGCGGGCGGGCAAAAGGGAATGCGAATAGGACTGCGGGACGGGCGAGTAATCACCCTCGATCGCGCCCCTGAGGGCGAAGTGGTGACGCTACAGGACGGCGAGCGGGTGCAGCGCTGGACCCGGCCCGGGGCGATCTATACGCACTGTCTTGATGAGCAGATCCTCGGCGCGGATAATCTGTTTATCCGGGCGCCGGACAGCGTGGCCGGGCTAACGCAGCGTAGGCTTGAGGAAGTGGAATGGCTGCTCAGGTTGCAGCAGCAATTACGCGGCCCGCATTAAACCCGGAACATGATAAAATAGGTGCAGATAAACGTTGAAAGGAATGGTTATGGAACTTGATTGCCCTCAGTGCCACGCGCCGTTAGATGTCAAAGGCAGTAGCGCGCATTGCGCCCAGTGCGAAAGGGTGTTTGCCCTCGAGGCCCGCTGCCCGGAATGCCACCAGCCGCTGGAGGTGCTGAAGGCGTGCGGCGCGGTGGATTACTTTTGCCAGCATGGGCATGGCCTGATCTCGAAAAAACGGGTGGAATTTATTCCGCTGGTTTAGTGGGCGAAGGCTTTCTGGCCCGCGTTTTTTTCACCGGCGCGATCTGCTTCACTTCGCTTTCGACCCAGCCGTCTTTCAGGCGGGTGGTGAGCCGATCGCCGGTTTTGACCTGTTTTGTCTGCTTCAGCACCGTACCGTCGCTCACCGAGGTGACGCTGTAGCCCCGCGCCAGGGTGGCTAAGGGGCTCACCGCCTCCAGATGGGTTACCGCGTTGCCAAACCGTTCACGCCGCTCGCTGAGGCGGCCACGCATAATTTCCGCCAGCCGGTATTCCAGCTGCTGGATCCGCGACTGCGCGCGGTGGATCCGCGGCTGCGGGTTGTAGTGATTCAGACGCTGAACGGTGCGCTTTTGCCGCTGTTCTGCGCGCTTAAGCTGTGACTCCACGGCGATACGCATCCGCTGGCGCAGGCGTTCCAGGGCGGTCTGCTGGCGGGCCAAGCGCAGCTGTGGATGCTGTTGCTGCAGGCGATGGAACAGCTGGGTAAAACGGCGCTGGCGACTGGCGAGGAAATAGTCCATCGCCATTTCCAGCCGCTGCTGTCCGGACTGCAGCTGGCGCAGCAGCTCCTGCTGGTTGCGGCTGACGATTTCCGCGGCGGCTGAGGGAGTCGGTGCCCGCAGGTCGGCAACAAAATCAGCGATCGTGACGTCGGTTTCATGGCCGACGGCGCTGACGATAGGGATCTGGCTGGCGAAAATAGCCCGCGCCACCCGCTCATCGTTAAAACTCCACAGATCCTCCAGCGAACCGCCGCCGCGTCCGACAATCAGTACGTCACACTCCTGGCGCGCGTTGGCCAGCGCGATGGCGCGCACAATCTGCCCGGGGGCGTCGTCACCCTGGACCGCGGTTGGGTAGATGATCACCGGCAGCCCGGGATCGCGGCGCCTGAGGACATGGAGAATATCGTGCAGCGCGGCACCGGTTTTCGAGGTGATGACGCCGACGCAGTGGGCGGGAGAGGGGAGTGCCTGCTTATGTTTTTGCTCGAACAGTCCTTCCGCCGTTAACTGCGCTTTCAGCTGCTCATACTTCTGCTGCAGCAACCCTTCGCCGGCGGGCTGCATGCTTTCGACGATAATCTGGTAGTCGCCGCGCGGCTCATACAGCGTGATGTTGGCGCGAACCAGCACCTGCTGCCCGTGCTGCGGGCGGAACGTGGCCCGGCGGTTGCTGTTGCGGAACATCGCGCAGCGCACCTGGGCATTATCGTCTTTTAAGGTGAAGTACCAGTGGCCGGAGGAGGGCTGGCTGAAGTTAGAGATCTCGCCGCTGATCCAAACCTGGCCCATTTCGCGCTCAAGCAGCAGACGCACCGTCTGATTGAGGCGGCTTACGGTAAAAATTGCGGGGGATTGAGAGGGTAACATGTGAGCAAGATCAAACTTTAAATCAGCAGGTTATTCAGTCGATAGTAACGCGCTCAGAGGGGATGGCAAGTATTATTTGCAAAAAAGGGTAGATGCAATCGGTTACGCTCTGTATAATGCCACGGCAATATTTATCCACCCTGGTCGAGATATTGCCCATGCTACGTATCGCTAAAGAAGCCCTGACGTTTGACGACGTCCTCCTCGTTCCCGCTCATTCTACCGTTCTGCCGAATACTGCCGATCTCAGCACTCAGCTGACGAAAACCATTCGTCTGAATATTCCTATGCTCTCCGCAGCCATGGATACCGTAACGGAAGCGCGTCTGGCTATTGCCCTGGCACAGGAAGGCGGCATCGGCTTTATTCACAAAAACATGTCCATCGAGCGCCAGGCGGAAGAAGTTCGTCGCGTGAAGAAACATGAGTCCGGCGTGGTCACCGACCCGCAGACTGTTCTGCCGACGACCACTCTGCGTGAAGTGAAAGAGCTGACCGAGCGCAACGGTTTCGCCGGCTACCCGGTGGTTACCGAAGAAAACGAGCTGGTTGGCATCATCACCGGCCGCGACGTGCGTTTCGTCACCGATCTGAACCAGCCGGTCAGCGTCTACATGACGCCGAAAGAGCGTCTGGTCACCGTTCGTGAAGGCGAAAGCCGTGAAGTGGTATTCGCTAAGATGCACGAAAAACGCGTTGAGAAAGCGCTGGTCGTGGATGAGAGCTTCCACCTGCGCGGCATGATCACCGTCAAAGACTTCCAGAAAGCAGAACGTAAACCGAACGCCTGTAAAGATGAGCAGGGCCGTCTGCGCGTAGGCGCGGCGGTCGGCGCTGGTGCCGGAAACGAAGAGCGCGTAGACGCGTTGGTAGCGGCAGGCGTTGACGTTCTGCTGATCGACTCCTCGCACGGTCACTCAGAAGGCGTTCTGCAGCGTATCCGTGAAACGCGCGCGAAATATCCTGACCTGCAGATCATCGGCGGCAACGTTGCCACTGGCGCAGGCGCACGCGCGCTGGCGGAAGCCGGCTGCAGCGCGGTGAAAGTGGGCATCGGCCCGGGCTCCATCTGTACTACCCGTATCGTCACCGGCGTGGGTGTGCCGCAGATCACTGCTGTTTCCGACGCGGTGGAAGCGCTGGAAGGGACCGGTATTCCGGTTATCGCTGACGGCGGTATCCGTTTCTCCGGCGATATCGCCAAAGCGATCGCCGCCGGTGCGGCGGCGGTGATGGTTGGCTCCATGCTGGCGGGTACCGAAGAGTCCCCGGGTGAAATCGAACTCTATCAGGGTCGCTCTTACAAATCCTACCGCGGGATGGGCTCCCTTGGCGCGATGTCCAAAGGCTCCTCTGATCGCTATTTCCAGAGCGATAACGCCGCTGACAAACTGGTGCCGGAAGGTATCGAAGGCCGCGTGGCCTATAAAGGCCGCCTGAAAGAGATCATTCACCAGCAGATGGGCGGCCTGCGTTCCTGTATGGGTCTGACCGGCTGTGGTACCATTGACCTGCTGCGTACCAAAGCTGAATTCGTACGCATCAGCGGTGCGGGCATTCAGGAAAGCCACGTTCACGACGTGACCATCACCAAAGAGTCCCCGAACTACCGTCTGGGCTCCTGATTTCTTCGCCCGACCTTGCGTCGGGCGATTTATTTACTCTGTTTCACTTGCCTCGGAATTAGCGTCAATGACGGAAAACATTCATAAACATCGCATCCTCATCCTCGACTTCGGGTCTCAGTATACTCAGCTGGTGGCGCGTCGCGTGCGTGAGCTGGGCGTCTACTGTGAGCTGTGGGCATGGGATGTCACGGAAGCACAGATCCGCGAATTTAATCCAAGCGGCATCATTCTTTCCGGCGGCCCGGAAAGCACCACCGAAGAGAACAGCCCGCGCGCGCCGCAGTATGTGTTCGAAGCCGGCGTGCCGGTATTTGGCGTCTGCTACGGCATGCAGACCATGGCGATGCAGCTGGGCGGCCATGTAGAAGGTTCTAACGAGCGTGAGTTTGGTTACGCACAGGTTGAAGTGGTTAACGACAGCGCGCTGGTGCGCGGTATCGAAGATTCCCTGACCGCAGACGGCAAACCACTGCTGGACGTGTGGATGAGCCACGGCGACAAAGTGACCGCCATCCCAGCGGACTTCGTGACCGTCGCCAGCACCGACAACTGCCCGTTCGCCATTATGGCCAACGAAGAAAAACGCTTCTACGGCGTGCAGTTCCACCCGGAAGTGACCCACACCCGTCAGGGGATGCGTATGCTGGAGCGCTTCGTGCGCGACATCTGCCAGTGCGAAGCGCTGTGGACCCCGGCGAAAATCATTGACGACGCCGTTGAGCGTATCCGTCAGCAGGTTGGCGACGACAAAGTGATCCTCGGCCTCTCCGGCGGTGTGGACTCTTCGGTGACCGCGATGCTGCTGCACCGCGCTATCGGCAAAAACCTGACCTGCGTATTCGTGGACAACGGTCTGCTGCGCCTGAACGAAGCGCAGCAGGTGATGGAGATGTTCGGCGACCACTTTGGCCTGAACATTGTTCACGTTGAAGGCGAGCAGCGTTTCCTCGACGCGCTGGCGGGTGAAAGCGATCCGGAAGCGAAGCGTAAAATTATCGGTCGCGTTTTCGTGGAAGTGTTCGACGAAGAAGCGCTGAAGCTGGACGACGTCAAATGGCTGGCGCAGGGTACCATCTACCCTGACGTTATCGAGTCTGCCGCTTCCGCCACCGGTAAAGCACACGTCATCAAATCTCACCACAACGTGGGCGGCCTGCCGAAAGAGATGAAGATGGGCCTGGTTGAGCCGCTGCGTGAGCTGTTCAAAGACGAAGTGCGTAAGATCGGCCTGGAACTGGGCCTGCCGTACGACATGCTCTACCGTCACCCGTTCCCGGGCCCCGGCCTTGGCGTGCGCGTGCTGGGCGAAGTGAAGAAAGAGTACTGCGACCTGCTGCGTCGTGCGGACGCTATCTTCATCGAAGAGCTGCACAAAGCTGACCTGTATAACAAAGTCAGCCAGGCGTTCACTGTGTTCCTGCCGGTTCGTTCCGTCGGCGTGATGGGCGATGGCCGTAAATACGACTGGGTCGTTTCCCTGCGTGCGGTGGAAACCATCGACTTTATGACCGCGCACTGGGCGCACCTGCCGTATGATTTCCTCGGCCGCGTCTCCAACCGTATCATCAATGAAGTGAACGGTATCTCCCGCGTGGTGTATGACATCAGCGGCAAGCCGCCAGCAACGATTGAGTGGGAATGATTAACGGCTACATTATAGCTAATCATATCTACTCAAACTGAAATTCAACCCTCTGTTTTTACAGGGGGTTTTTCTTTATATCACTTCAACACTATTCACTCTATCTCACATTTTTTGACGGTATACCTGACGGTATTACCATTACGGTATACTCTCGTACCGTCAGAAAAAATGATGCATCACGGGTGAAATGTGCTTACCGATACCAAACTAAAAAACCTGAAACCGCAGGGCAAAATGTACAAGGTCTCCGATCGCGACGGACTGTATGTAGCCGTGCTGATCTCAGGCACTATCTCGTTTCGTTACGATTACCGCATTAACGGCCGCCGGGAGACGCTGGTTATCGGTCAGTATGGTCGTGACGGTATCACGCTGGCCGAAGCCAGGGATGAACTGATAGCGGCTAAAAAGCTGCTGAACGCAGGCCAGTCGCCGGCTGCGGCGAAGCGTGACGGTATCAAACGGATCCGCGGCGCCGAAACATTTACGGTACATACCGACGCCTACATGAAACATGTGGTCCTGGCTGACAGTACGCGGGCTATGAAGCAATCAGTTATCGACAGGGATATTTTGCCTGTTCTCGGAAACAAAATGATGTCCGAGATAACGACCCCTATGGTACGTGATCTTTGCGATCGCATAGTCGAGCGCGGCGGACGTGCGACGGCGGTGCAGGCGCGTGAAATCATCAGCAGCGTTTACCGGTATGCCAATGACCGCGGGCACGGGTTATTCAACCCGGCCGCAGATATCAAACCTTCGGCGATCGCCATGTTTAAACCGCGTGACCGTTGCCTGCAGCCGGAAGAAATCGGTGTGCTGTTCAGGTCGCTCGATACCGTCAGCACTTTGCCAACCTTAAAGCTGGCTGTGAAGCTCATCCTGATCACGATGGTGCGCAAAACCGAGTTCATCATGGCGACGTGGAAAGAGGTGGATTTCAGCAAAGGAACCTGGACGATCCCATCTGACAGGATGAAGGGGAGCCGGTCGCACGTCATCTACCTTCCGCCTCAGGCGCAGGATCTGATGGTAGGCCTGCAGATGTGTGCCGGCGGGAGTGACTATCTTCTGCCCGGGCGCTACAGCACCAGTAAGCCGTTATCAAATGCTGCTCTTAACTCAGTCATCGATCGCGCGGTTGCTGCGGCAGCGGATACCGGGGAGAACCTGCAACCTCTAACAGTGCACGACCTGCGGCGTACAGCGAGCACGCTTTTGCATGAAGCGGGATTCCCGTCAGACTGGATAGAGAAGGCGCTGGCGCATGAACAGAAGGGCGTGAGGGCGGTTTACAACAAGGCCGAGTATTCCCGGCAGCGGGCCTACATGCTGCAGCAGTGGGCAAATATGGTTGATGCATGGATAAACGGGGAGCATTACGACCTTGTGCCGTTCTCCCCGTCTGCATTTGAAAAGTGGATGAATGAACAATAGTCCGCCCGGAGGCGGCTCATTGTGTCGCCTGCGAAGAATTCTCAAAGAGTCCGCGCAGGAACTTAACCATCGCGTTTGCAGAATCCCGCTGCTCACGGTAGCGCGCCGCTTCTCTCTGCAGGCGAAGGATCTCACCATTCCTCTGGTTGATAATGGCGCGCGCCTCTTCGAGTTGTCGTATCAGTGAGGCCTCTTCGGCAATGTTCATGCGGCCTCCGTCTTCACTACCGGCACTACGCAGCCGGGCAGCAACTCAACCGCCGGCGCCGTGCTCTGGTTCCCCCACACATCGAAACCGTGAGACGACTGGCGGGCGAAGAGCTCAATGCGCGGGACATCGCCAAGCAGCTGCACCAGTTTCTCGCGGATAACGTCCGGTTTGCGCGAGTTCTCCAGGCGCGGCGCCGTGACATGCTGGCAAATTGATGCATCCATGCGGGCCGGTAGTTTCCCGCGCACCGCAAACAGGCAGTCTTCGCTGTTCGCCCGGGTCATATGTCCCATGCCGATCGCACTGTTCCCTTTATGCTTGTTCGTCTTGTGCCAGGTGAATCCCTTCATTGTCATCAGGCGGAAGCCACAGGCCTCCATGACTTTCAGCGCCTCTACCGGCTGAGTCGGCACCCACCACATAGCCAGAAGGCAATCGTCGGCGGCGAGCTCCCATACTGGCAGCCTGCAGATATCCAGCACATTCATCACTGGATACTTGAAACCGGCGCCGCGGTCACCGTCGGCTGCCTTGTCGCGGTATGCCCATGGCGGATCGCTATAAATTAGAGTGTATTTTTTAGTTGTCATTATTTTTTCCTCAACAGCTCAGCTACGCGACGAAAAGATGAAAATGATTCGATATTTCTTGAATAATCAAGAATTCTTTGTTTTCCGGTAGGGTAAATTCGTCCTGGGTAAACTTTATCTTCAGTGCGAAACTCCAAAGTTTGTTTTATTGAGCCAATGTTTTTGCAGCTGGTAAGCTCCTTTGCTGCCATGAAACCTATTTTTTCATCCTCGATCACAACAAAGGCATAAAAATCACAATATCCACATTGAGTTGCTCGTATGCTCCCTTTTCCGGTTCTGGTGCTAAATCTGTAAACATTTTTTGACTTACCGTAATCTCGCATACGAAGTGTTGATCTGACCTGTCCTCGCAATAACCTTCCTTCACTTTGGACAACGATGTCATATGGCAATCCCTGGTCTGACGGGAAACAAATAAACCCTTGTTTTGTTAATGAGAAAATTGCGTAATACTCACCACATTTCCCCATTTCGAGTTCATTGACATATCCATCAGTCATACTGCCACCTTCTTGTTATTCAGTTGCTCCGCCAGGCGCTGAGCCTTCAGCGGGTTCTGGATAACCTGGCCGCCGGGCGCCAACCAGCCACGGCGCACGGACGAATAAACCAGCGTGATACTGCCTACGCGAATGCTGTCGTGTGGGTTAGTCATAAATCACCCCGGCTGTGGCGCAGATCCCGGCATAGCATCCCTGGCGAAGCCGGTTTCCGCGGCCAATGCACTGATCGCGGCGTATAGCGATACGGGCCCGCTCAACCTCGCCAGTGGCCGCATCCATGCACTCAAGCCAGAGGCGAGCAGCCAGGCGGTACTGGCCTTTGTTCTCGCGAGCAATAGCGCGCTGCTCGATCTCCATTGCCGCCGGCGTTACGGCGACAAGAGGTGGCGCTTTGCGCTGCGAGACATAATCCGCGTGGTATTTTTCCATCCGATTCATCGTATCCAACCCTCTCGAAAAATGACCGCCAGCAGGAACAGCCAGGCGGATACTGCGGCCAGGTACAGAAACCATCCTGACCACCTTTCCCAGTACCTCGCCAGCGACGTCACGCCGCGTTACCAACCGGGCGAAATACTCGCTGCTCAACAGGAGGCTTTTTTCCAGCAAACTCCGTTGTGCCGTTCTGCTGACGTTCATCCAGCCAGCGCTCGATCTCTTCGCTGTTCCAGGCACAGCGCTTGTCTGTGATCCAGAAACGCTTAGGGAACTCCCCATTTTTCTCCATGCGGTCGATAGTGCTCATCGATACAGGCACCACCGCCAGCAGTTCCTTTTTACCTAATGCACCTTTCATCGTTACCTCTCTTTTTTCAGTGCGGCGCGCCCGGCGCCGCGGTGGTGATTACATCGGGATTTGATTCAGCTCTTCGCGGCGGATGCTGTAGACGTCCGTAGCTTTAGCCAGACGCTCATCATCGTTAGCGAGCTTTTTGGCAACGTATTTGTAAGCGTTGTCCAGGTCCTTCAGCGTGTTGTAGTTCATCGCTGCGTCAGTGAAAGCGCACAGAATTTCTTCTGGATCGCGGTAGTCGCTGCTCTTTGGTTTCTCTTCCGCCGGTTGTTCAGGCTTCGTGTTGATCAGCTTGTTCATGCCGGATGCAGTCGCTGGTGTTGGCGTAATATCGCGCTCAACACGCGGTGCTGCCTCCTGCAATTCGTCAGGGGTGTAGACGCCAAGGAGAACATCAGGGGCGTGTAGGCGTGCCCAGCGCTTAACGCACAGGTAAGCCAGTTGCTGACGCGGGTCCTGCTCCCAGAGTGGTGAGTTGCGCACTCCGGCTTGCGCCATGCTGATGGTCAGGGTGCGAGGCTCAGATTCGCCTTTAAGGGTTGCCCACACTGTCACTGTCAGGCTCGGAGATTTGTCGGTTTTCCCGCTTACTTTTGACCAGTCGCCATCCCATTTGTAGTTCAGGCGAGTGGCCAGAAGGTTTGAGGAAGAGACAACCGCATTAACCAGTTGCGCTTCATAGCCCAGCGTGCCGTTAACCACATGCGTTTTCTGCGCCACCGCGAACGGGTTCATTCCCCACTGCGCCGCCTGCATAGTGACTGCCAGGCAATCAGCTGGCTTTCCAGCCAGGTGCGCCGGAACGGTGGCTTTGCTGTCAGCCATCAGGGTGGCAAATCGCACCAGGCGATCCATCCCTTCCGGGCTGAAGATTGCCGCGGCGGTGCCGACGGTAGCGCCAGGCTGAGAAGTGATTGCGATATCGTTGCTCATACGTACATATCCTGTTTACGTGCCCACTCAGGGCGTTTAATAACTTCAAATCCACCCCAGTCGCCTGTTTCGCGGCACTGGTGATAGGTATTCAGATCCCGGCGGTATAGCGCATGCCCTGTGTCCACGTCCTGCGCATCCAGTTCGAACACCCGCACCGGGTAGCGGCCGCAGTCAATGGTTTCGCTCACTGCCAGGAAGAAGAATCCATGTGGATCACCGGTGGTTTGCTGCGCACCTTCGCGGTACATAGCGTCCTGTACGTGGTACCGGAATTCCTCAATGTGGCGCGAGAAACGCTCCATATCGGCAACCTTCTTCACGTCCAGCAGGACAGGGTGATTCTTCAGGCGCTTGTCCGGGCGTATGCGGCACAGCTCGCCAGTCTCCGGATCCGTCCAGTAGTGGGATGCTTCGCAGAATCCTTCCGCCTCAAGCAGCCAGCGCGCTGCAGGGTGCGCCATTGCGCTATCACGCATCAGCTTCAACTGACGATCCTGCTCCGCCTCCATAACTGTTTTCCCGCTCCCCTCGCAATCCTTCATGAAAGCTGCTTCATCCGCTTTCCCCTGGTTTGTTCGGCGGTTAAAGGGAGGCGCCACGATGAAGCGCTTATCAAACTCTTCCGGCTCCAGAAGCAGGCAGTGCAGGGCCGTTCCCATATCCAGAGCTTTCAACTTTTCGGTATCGACCGGTGCTGATTTCTGCCACTGCAGAAGGGCCGGGCTCAACGCCACCATATCCAGCTGCGACTTACTCACGCCGTCGCCGGCGTGGTAGTCCTCGTTGCTGATGTCGAAGTAAATGCCTGGCTTCATGCCGCATTCCTCGCCGTATCCAGCTGGTCAGCCAGATCCCACTTGGCAATGATGCCGGTCAGTTCCCGCTGATACGCGGCCAGGCATTCTTCAAACTCAGAGCTCATCATCAGCTCTTCCAGGATCTCGCTGCGCACGCCTTTGCGCTCCAGTTCGTAGAATGGCTTTTGCAGCTGATGGAACTTGATCGCGTCGATAAGCTCGACGTGGCGCTCATACAGCATCTGGTTAAGCTGGTAGTCGCCGTCGATGTTGTTCATGATTTTTTTCAGGTTGTTAATCTGCTGAATGTTCACTTGCTCACCCCCATACCCATTTCCGTTTTTGCTGCCAGTTTGCTGACGAAAGCCCAGCTGATTGCTTCCGGCAGCGTGCGAAACTTCCAGCTCATCAGCCCGCATGCCGTAACGCAGTACCAGCCGTTAATGATTTGCCATTGCATACACACCTCACTATTACCATTTGGTAAATATCATGGGTATGAGAAAGCCACCCGGTGGTGGATTTCTGGTAATTCAACGCCCTGCTGTTACCGTTAAGGTAATAATCTGATCAATTTATGGTTGTGTCAATAGATTTGACGAGGAAAAATTTACCATTTTGGTAAGTGTGTGAGGCGCGGAGAGTTATCCCATCAGGGAGTGACAGGTAGGTTAGAGGTTACTGGTTCTGGCTGACGATGAACTTGATGAAGGCGGCGATCTTATTTTTCTCTTCCTGCGGCAGCCCGGCGTATTCATGGTGGTCATAGTCAATCAGACCAGCATTTCCAGGCGGCAGGATCAGCTCATATGCATCGCGGCCGAATGCCCTGGCGATAGCCGACAGTACGCCAATGCTGGTGGAGCCTTCGCAGTTCAGGATGCGATTTACGGTCGCCTGGCCGATGCCGGCCGCTTCCGAAACCTTTTTCTCTGAGTTCAGATCAGGATGCTGTCCCATCCACACACCAAGGGTAAACGCTGCCTGCTTTTCCACACTCCATTCCTGCGGGTCGATAATCTCCGGCAGCGTCGGGGTATCTGACAGATGGTCGATATCCAGCCAGAACCGACCTTTCCCGGCGAACGACTCGATCTCGCGTGCCGCGTTGGCGCCGATATTTTTTGTCCCCTTGCTCCACCTGTTAACGAGGTTAGCTGATTTTTTGATTCTCTCGGCAAACCGGAGTTGCGTGTTATCGAAATCCTTCCGGATTATCTCATTGAGGTTGTCGCGTCTTATGTCGTAGATGCTTTTCATTTCTATTTTTTTAGCCTGAAATTGTTACCTAACTGATTAAATTTAATAGAATATTACCATAAAGGTAAACTTACCAAAAAGGTAACAGTCATTGATTTTTACACCAGATTGGTAATAATCAGGCTGTCTAAAGTTAGTCCGGGACTAAAAAAATATGAGCGATGTGCAAAAATTTGACTTCAAACGCTGCTGGCTCGACCTCTCGCCGGCTGAGCGAGAAGAGTTCGCAAGTGACGCCGGCACGACCAGCCACTACATTCAGGTTCACCTGACTGGACGTAGAAGAATTCCACGTAAGCCTCTGTTAGAAAGACTGTTTAAAGCCTGCAAATCCCGTAAGTGGATCTCCGCAAAATCCGACCTGGTCCTCTGGTTCCACGAACGTTAATCCTCAAAACTCACCCGCGCCGCCACCCCCAGGCGGCTCCCGCCTCTCCCTGAATACCAATTTGGTAATAATTATCCAAATACGGTTGATCTTTTTTTGGCTTGCTGCAAAATTACCAAAGACAAATGCAGAAAGAGGGCAAGTCGATGAAGCGAATTACCCAGCGAGAGGCCATTGAACAGGGGCTCACCCGGTTCTACACAGGGAAGGCGTGTAAGCATGGCCATGACAGCGAGCGTTACACCATCAGCGGCGAGTGCGTTACGTGCAATAACGAGCGCGCGCGCCGGCAGGCGCAGATGAGATCAGAGCGTCTGAAAGCAGCCAGAAAGGCCAGGGAGGCAGCATGACGCCTTCAGCTTACTACAACGAGATCGACCCATTCGCGGCGCAGTGGCTGCGTAACCTCATAGCCGCCGGGCATATTGCCCCTGGCGAAGTTGATGAACGGAGTATTGAAGATGTCACACCTGACGACCTCAGAGGATTTACCCAGTGCCACTTTTTCGCCGGGATCGGCGTCTGGTCCCATTCCCTCCGCCTCGCCGGATGGCCTGACGATCGCCCGGTCTGGACTGGCTCCTGCCCGTGCCAGCCTTTCAGCGCGGCAGGCAAAGGAGATGGGTTTGCTGACGAGCGGCACCTTTGGCCCCACTTCTTCCACCTCATCAGCGAGCGCAGGCCTCAGCATGTCTTTGGCGAACAGGTTGCAAGCGGTAACGCAAACACATGGTTCGACCTTGTACAAGCTGACCTGGAAGGAATGGGATACGCCTTCGGGCTTGTGCCGTTTACGTCAGCGGGCATCGGCGCGCCGCACATCAGAGAGCGGGCCTACTGGGTGGCCAACGCCGACAGCGCCATCAGTGACCGGCGCGGGAACGTCTGGGCGCCAGGGAGGGATGAATATTCAAACGGCGGCGATGATGTCCGGCTGGCCGACGCCAACCACGATCGACAACAACCAGGTTGCAGGACAGGCAGCAGCCGCGAATGCGCCAAACAGGGGAACAACATTGGGCGGGGCAGCCAGAATGGCGGGCTGGGTAACTCCAACATCGCGCGACTGGAAGGACTCAGCGGGAATGACTGCGCAGCGGGGCGGGAAAGAGCGACTGGACCAGTTGCCGCGCCAGGCTTACACCTGCGGGCCCTTGAGGTTAACGGTTTTTGGCGAGATGCGGACTGGCTTCTTTGTCGAGATGGCAAATGGCGTCCAGTTGAACCCGGCACATTCCCGTTGGTTGATGGGGCTGCCGCACGCATGGGACGAGTCGAGCCCGGGGTGGCAAGAGTGGCAAGCAGCAACCGCGTCGGGCGTCTCAAAGGCTACGGCAACGCCATAAACGCCCAGGCAGCTGCGGCTTTCATTCGCGCTTATATGGAGGTGCATGATGGCCAGTAGCTGGATAAAAGTCGAGGTGATCACACCAGACAAGCCGGAGATTTTCCAAATAGCAGAAATCCTGAATATCGACCCCGACGCGGTACTCGGTAAGCTCGTTCGCATATGGGCATGGGCGGATCAGCAGACTGTTGACGGTAACGCTGGCAGCGTTACAAAAGGAGTGCTTGACCGTATCGCTTTTATTACAGGATTCGCTGATGCACTGATCGCTGTTGGTTGGCTCGCCTACGACGGCAACAAGCTTATTCTCCCCAACTTTGAGCGCCATAATGGGGAAAGCTCTAAAAAACGGGCACTTACAAACAGAAGGGTTGCAGCACACCGAAAAAATGAAACGCAGAAAGTAACGCTTACTGCGTTACAAAAAGCGTTACCAGAGGAAGAGGAAGAGGAAGAGGAAGAAGTAAAAGATAAGATCCCCCCTAACCCCCCAAGGGGGAGGGAGCCAAAAAAATCTTATCCGTATCCTGAACAGCTCAATGCCGAAGCCTGGGATGAGTGGAAGGCCTACAGGTCTGAAATGCGATTTAAAGCCTACGCGCCAACTGAACGGAGCGAGGGCGCAGCAATCACCGAACTGATTAACCTGTCTGGCGGCAACCACACACGGCAGATGCAGATCGTGAAGCAGAGCATGGCGAAGGGTTGGAAAGGGCTGTTCGAGCTGAAAGGCGGCTCTGGGCAGCGAGATGTGAACACCATATCCAGGCCGGATACCGAGATCCCGCCGGGATTCAGGGGAGGCCCGGCACCCTGACAGCCAGCGCAGCGCAGAAGCGCGTTTTTTTACGCCTTAATGTTTACCAAAAAGGTAATAAAACATGCGCAAGACTATTGATATTGATCCGTTTATGGTTATAAATTACCAATAAGGTAAAAATCATGCGAAAGACACTACAGGCACTTGGCCGGCTTAAAGCGGGCCAGATGAACAAAACCGAAACGGCGTACTGCCAGAACCTTGAGCTGCGTAAGCGCTACGGGGAAATCGCCTGGTTCCGTTTCGAAGGCATCAAGCTGCGTCTGGCTGACAACACGTTCTACACGCCTGACTTCGCCGTGATGCTGGCAAACGGCCAGATGGAATTGCATGAGGTGAAAGGGTTCTGGACTGACGATGCCAGGGTGAAAACCAAAGTCGCAGCCGACCAGTACCCATTCCGGATCATCGGAGTAACGAAGCTCCCGGCAAAATCCGGCGGCGGGTGGAAGGTCGAAGAGTTCTAAAACAACGATCTTCATTGATATCAATTGAATCAATAAGTTAAACGGGTAAGCGGGGGTAAGTATGGATTTTGATTTCGTGAATTACAGCCGGCGTTCTCTGCTGCTGTTCGTGATGGTGGCAAACATCATTGGTTGGGTGGCAATCGTCGCCGTCCTGTATGTGGCTTATCTGGCGATCGAGTGGGTGACAGCATGAACATCGAAACAGTAAACGAGCTCATTCAGTCGCTGGAGAGCGCGGGCGAGCTGTCAATCAGAGAGCAGAAGTTCCTGAAGCTGGCGAAAGCGTTTCGCATTTGCAGCGCTTCACTGGATGCCGCCATAAAAACCGGGAATGTGCTGGCAGACCAAAATGCTCAGCTGGCTGCGGAGAATGTGGCGCTGAAGAATGCTTTTGGCCCCGGCGATTCAGTGCTGAATTTTCTCACTATCGCATTACGCCACACAACGTATGACAGGATTGACCTTGATGACGTCACGCTGGCTTTCAAAATGTCACTGCCGGAAACCCCCGCCACCGATCGCATCGTAGCCGGAATTAAGGCTGATGGGGTGGAGGAGTTTGCGGCAAAACTTCGAATTCCTGGTGATGACCAGTTTTTTGACGCTTTAGCAAAAGGGGTTGCACTTGCTGCTGACGACTTCGCCAAGCAGCTGCGCGAGGGGGCCGACAAATGATAACCGGGACTACTAATTATGACGATGTGGCAGAAGTCCGCTGCAATTTGTGCGGCGGTTATTACAAAGCCGACGATCCGGAAAGTCACGAATGTGAGGATGCAGCATGACTGATATCACCGCACTGGCGCTGATTGCCAAAATCAAAAAACAGACCGAAAACTTTGACACTGTAGTGCTGAAAGAGTGGGAAGCCCTCGCGCTGGTAGACGCGCTGGAGAAGGCGCAGGCAGCCGAGCGCCGTTGGCATCGGGTGGCGTCCCGGGTACATGAGCAGGCTTGCGAAAGCGACGTGAAAATTGATGAGCTTGAGGCTATCCGCGCAGCAGCCGAGAGGCTGGTCCGCTGCAAAGGTCGCTATCACAGCGAGCAGAACTATCGAGCACTGGCGGCACTGTTTGGTGTGAACACTCCAGATCTGCCGCCGCTGGAGCATGAAAACGTCCATTATGCCGATGCTGCAGAGATGGAGATTGCAGCACTCCGCGAGCGCATCGCCGAGCTGGAGTCCCGTACCGTGAAGCTGCCAGACTTACGGCAGATTGTATCTGGGGACAGATATGTCTGGTCTGATGGCGTTTATAACTACAGCCAGGACGTAAAGGTAGCGCTGGCCGCCGCTGGCATCAAGGTGGAGGCTGAGTGATGAAAATGGGTGAACACATGGAGCCGGTTGTCGAGCTCCTGGAAGAGCTGAACGGCAACAACACCGACGCCAAATTGAAACTACTCGCCCTTGTTATCTCGGAATACATGCTTAATGCGGATGTTACTGGATTTGAGGTCACCGCAGGGAAGATGAAAGTTTCCGTAGATATAAGCGTGGAGGAATAGCCCAATGACCAAATCAACCATAACCAGAGAACAGTTACTCGAAATTATTGAAACCGATCACGTGCAGTGTGGTGAGGCATCGTATCTCGCCAGCATGGCGCTGGCCGCAATGGACAGCGAGTCTGAGTGTCTGCCGCTTGACTACCTACAGGGGCACAAAGACGGTCTGGAGTGGGCCGCCCAACTGGCAGAAGCCAATCACCCTGAAACAGGAGGCTGGCTGTACGATGACCCTATCGAGCTGGCAAAGGCTATTCGCAAAGGTCCAGATATGCCGCCAGCGCAGCCGGCAGCGGACAGCGAGCCGGTGGCGTGGACTTGGCAACATCTCAAGCAATGGTACGTCACTAATGACGAGGAACGCGCAAGGGAATTGGCGTGGGATGGCGTCAAGGTTGAGCAGCTCTATCGCCACGCGCAGCCGGTGCCGGTAGTCAGCGCAGACTTGCTTCATACCGCAGCATCAGCAATCGAAGACCTGCTGACTACTAAAGACAGGACGGGTGCATGTGTGTGGTTCGACTTGCCATTCCGGCTCCGCTCGGCGGCTAACGCGCCGCCAGCGCCGGTAGTTCCTGAATTGAGGGTGGATTGGCAGGAAAATGAGTTTAGCGCAGGCTGGAACGCCTGCCGCGCCGCCATGCTGCATCCTGGCAACTCTCCGGCGCAATCCGATTGCTGCCCGGCGCAAAACGTCGTCGCTCCGGCGCAAAACGGCGACACTCCAGCGCAAAGCCAGGGATGGATTCAGGTAAGCGAGCAGATGCCGCCAAGTCGTCATGAGGTTTTGGTCGGGCGTTGGTGGGGAGAGAAGCCGCGGTGGTGTTGCAAATGGGCAACGTATATCCCTGGCCACCCTGATGCGCAGAGTAGCGGCTGGTTGATCCCCGGCGCGTCATGGACACCAACTCACTGGATGCCGCTGCCGGCAGCCCCGCAGGAGGTGAAGTAATGCGCACCATCGAAGAAATTAGCAAGCGTGCAGCGCTGCTGAATTGTAAGCGCCAGTTTGGACCGTTCGAGGAATGTCCGGTTTGTTTCGGCCTGCTGCGTTCCTGTGAGCTGTGCCACGGTAGCGGCAAGGTGATTCAGGAGGATATCGACTCCTGGAATAACCCAATCACCAAGATGAGACGGGAGGCGAAAGGTGCCTAAATCCCCCGCAGAACGCAAAGCCGCCGGTGAGCGCAAGATTGAACTGGTGCTTGATGAGCAGGAGCAGGAAATGCTGGCGCGGAACTGCGCCGCCCGGCGCCCTGGTCGTGATCCCTACGAAATGGCCGAGTACATCGCGCTGCTGATCCGCCAGGATGATGCCCGGGTGCGCGGCCGGATTAACGCCATCAGCAAACGCCGCTGCGGCAAGTGCGGCGATCAACTGCCGGTGGCATCATGCCCGCACTCAGGAGAAGCCGCATGCTGGGTGATGTACGGCTGGCACGAAACAAAACTACCGCTGTGACATGTCACGTCATATTGACTAAGTCCTCGCATGATTATACTGTTTAAATATACAGTATTTTTATGTGAGGTTCATCATGGGCTTTCCATCACCTGCCGCAGACTACGTTGAGCAAACGCTAACCGTTTCCCGCCTTTGTCAGTATGACGCCAACTGTCGCGCCCTGGAGACTGCCGCCGGTTATGCCATCGTCGATGTCTGCCGCAGGCCAAAGCAGGGTGATCATGTCCTTATCGCGTATGCCGGAAAAACTGAATTTGCTGTTGTCCGCGGGCAGGCGCTTATCACTGATGATGGTGAGGCGCTGGAAGGGGATGTCCTGGACGATGTTGAAGTGCGGGGTGTCGTTACTTACCTGATAAACCGGGCCGGGTGGGTGAGTGATGATGATATTCCGATCATGTAACATCGCTGGTGGCATGGTATTATTACCGAAAGGGTAATTATTTTCGGGGTGTTTACCATGCCAAAGGATCCGAAGCGCAAATCAACTCAGTACAAACCGTTGACGGTGATGCAGGAAGCCTACGCCCAGGAGTATGTGAAATGCCCTGAAAATCAGACGCAGGCGGCCATCAATGCCGGGTTCTCCCCAAAGTCTGCCCACGTCAAAGCCAGCACAATGATGCGTGATGAGCGTATCCAGAAACGAATCGCTGAGCTGATGGAAGAGCGCAACAAGCGCCTGCGCGTCAGCGCCGATTACGTGCTGCTGCGCCTGGTGGAAATCGACCAGATGGACGTGCTGGATATCCTGAACGATGACGGCGGGATGAAGCCGATCGCTGAATGGCCGAAGGTCTGGCGTACCTCTCTCAGTGCTATGGATATCGCTACCATCAAGACGACCCAGGCTTCTCTGCAAAAAGAGAATGGCGAGGCGGATCTCTCTGTTGAGGATGTCGAGCATATCCTGAAGAAGGTGAAATGGCCCGACAAGGTGAAAAACCTAGAGCTTATCGGTAAGCACGTCGACGTTAACGCGTTCAAAGAGCGCATGGAAGTTAACGTGAACGTCACCATTGCCGATCGCATGGCCGCCGCCCGGCGCCGCCTGAAAGAGCGCAATGGTGGTGACCAGTGACAGATGCTGCTTTATCCCCGGAAGAACAGCTGATCGAAGATATCGCCAGCTTTACGCATGACCCGCTGGGCTATGCGCTGTATGCGTTCCCGTGGGGCGAGGATGGCACAGAGCTGGCGCACGCCTCCGGGCCGCGACAGTGGCAGGCTGACGCATTCCGCGAGATAGGCGAGCACCTGCAGAATCCCGCGACACGTCACCAGCCGCTAATGATTTCCCGCGCATCCGGCCACGGCATCGGCAAATCTGCGTTCATCTCAATGCTGATTAACTGGGCCATGTCCACCTGTGAAGATTGCAAGGTGGTGGTGACCGCTAACACCGACAACCAGCTGCGCACGAAGACCTGGCCGGAAATCATCAAATGGTCGAACCTTGCTATCACGAAAGAATGGTTCACCTGCACCGCTACGGCGATGTACAGCAACGATCCGGGCCACGATAAACGCTGGCGCGCCGATGCTATTCCCTGGTCTGAGCATAACACCGAGGCGTTTGCAGGCCTGCACAACGAGCGTAAGCGTATCGTTGTGGTGTTCGACGAAGCATCCAACATCGCTGATCTGGTCTGGGAGGTGGCCGAAGGCGCGCTGACGGACGAGGACACCGAAATTATCTGGGTGGCGTTCGGTAACCCGACGCGCAACACCGGGCGATTCCGGGAGTGCTTCCGCAAATATAAACACCGCTGGAAGTGCGCGCAGATCGACAGCCGCACCGTCGAAGGTACCAACAAGCAGCAGTTGCAGAAATGGGTGGACGACTACGGCGAGGACAGCGACTTTGTGAAGGTCCGCGTGCGGGGGATCTTCCCTGAAGCCTCAGAACTGCAGTTTATCCCTACTGGTCTGACAGACGAGGCGATGAAGCGTGTTGTGACCGCTGCGCAGGTGGCGCACGCCCCCAGGATAATCGGCGTCGACCCGGCTTATTCCGGCGTGGATGATGCAGTGATTTATCTCCGCCAGGGGCTGCACAGCAAAGTGCTGTGGACCGGCAATAAGACCACCGACGATCTGATTATGGCGAAGCGTATCGCTGATTTTGAGGACCAGTACCAGGCTGACGCGGTGTTTATCGACTTCGGTTACGGCACCGGTCTGAAGTCAATCGGTGATGGCTGGGGCCGCACCTGGCAGCTTGTGCCGTTCGGCGGCGCATCGGCAGATCCACAGATGCTGAATAAGCGCGGCGAGATGTTCAACGCCTGTAAGACGTGGCTCAAGCTAGGCGGCGCGCTGGATGACCAGGAGACGGCGGACGACCTGTCCGCGGCAGAGTACAAGGTGAGGGTGGACGGCAAGATCGTCATGGAGCCGAAAGAGGATATCAAAGAGCGTCTTGGCCGGTCGCCGGGCAAGGGCGATGCGCTGCTTCTGACATTCGCCTATCCAGTGACGAAGCGTTCAGATTTCCCTGCTGCCGGCGGCAAGCAGCCCAACGTGATCAGCGAGTACGACCCGTGGGAATAACAAAGCCCGCATTAGCGGGCTTGTTCGATTCTACGTGCAATGATTTGCCTCAGCTCATCGCGGATAAATTCTTTAAATTCCTTCAGTTGAATATCGCTTCTAAGGTAGATGCTTTCCTGGTGGAAGTGCCAGTCAATGCCATCAGGAAGGATGAAATCCCACTGCACGTATCCCGCATCAGTAAGGTGAACACGTTGCTTTTTGAAAAGCTGGTTATCACCATCAGCGTTAAGCGGCGCCATTGCTAACAACTCGTTTTCGTGTGAGAAGTGTTGTTCTTGCATATTCGGTCCTTATTTATCCCATTCAGGCAGTATACACAAAGCCCGCGCATCGGCGGGCTATTGTGACATGTCACGGTGTTATTTTTCGCTCAGTCTCTGCTTCAGCAGATAACCTTCCAGCATCCAGATTTTATTTACCGCATTCTCGCGGGCAATCTTGCGCCCGATTTCAGGGTCGAAGTTTTCAGGACTGGCGCAGGCGCTTTCACCGGTGACGGTGAAGCCGTTGCGCAGCACCAGGACGCAGAACGTCAGCAGAGAAAGTGATTCGTGCGGCTGGTAGTTTACCTCTCCGCCAGTATGTTTCGCTTTTATGGCTACGCCAAAGGCACCATCTTCTGCTGTGAAATATGCCTCCTGAGCAATAATGCTTTCGATATGGTCTGGCGTAACGCGCGGCGCCGTTAAGCCTTTAGCCTGAATTTCAGATTCAATGTCTTTGTCACTCATAGTCTTATCTCACCTTAAAAAAATGCCCGGACGAACCGGGCGAAACAGGGATGATGGAAAGTGCCGTCCTTGGCTGGGTGTCACAGGGTTTACAGCATGAAGTCATCGCAATGGCGTCCTGCTGTAAAAAGGGCGGTGGTCAGAAAGGGAATAACTGCCACCGCCAAACTTGCACTTGAACTACGGGTATCACGGTCCTGAGGCGTGATTCTGGTGTGATGGCCGGTGCTGATCTCCGGCATTAGGTGCAGCCGTTTAGAGCCTCTGACGATCACCTATCACGACAAGCGAGAAATGCGGCCGCATTCACTTGTCACTCAGCTAATGGTTAGCGCATCAGCCTGCGCATTCACCACAACGGAAAGAGCACTGACTTCGAACAGACCTTGGGCCAAGGAACGACGATCAATCTCAATGCTCTTACCTGTTGTGCCCTCGTCTCTTCCGAGGTGTCACACCGTACCGCCACGATGGTGAGTCGCTGTCGTGCATGCAGGGCATGGCTTGCACATTCCGGCTACCCGCTGGGCCATGTACCAAGGAGCCCCCGGACCGCTATCGACGCATGTGCCATACGCCGGATGCTTTCACACCTGGAAGCGCACTCCGCCATCTGAGTAACGACAAAGCCACCAATGGAAGGGAATGGGGTGCGCTTTCATGTTGTGTTTACCAAAAAGGTAATAATTTATCGTCAAAAGGTCAATACACTACGACAAATAAATCATATGTGGTTAAATTGGTAATAATTTAAACGCGTATGGAGCGCAGCAAAATGTGCATCAGCAAGCCGAAAGTGAGTTCTCCGCAGGTTCAGGCGGCGCCGCAGGTTTCCGATTCTGCTGTACAGAACGCCGCTGATAGCGATCGTCGTCGCCGTGCCGCAGCGGGCGGGCAGAAATCAACAATCCTGACGTCGAGCCAGGGTGTAACGCAGCCTTCTGGCGGTACTCAGGGTAAGACCCTGCTCGGGGCATAATCCATGGCCGAACTCTCTCCGAAACAGCATTACCTCAAACACCTGGGGCAGCTCAAAAATGAGCGCACCAGCTTTGAGGAGCACTGGCGCGAACTGGCGGAATTTATCGATCCGCGCAGCACGCGCTTTCTTACGACGGAGAGAAACAACGGCAGCAAGCGTAATACCCGCATCGTTGACCCTACCGCCTCCAAAGCTGCCCGCACTCTGCAATCAGGCATGCTGTCAGGTATCACCAGCCCAACCCGCCCATGGTTTAAGCTGGCAACGCCGGATCCGGAGATGATGCAATATGGACCGGTAAAACGCTGGCTTGATGTGGTCATGACCAGGATGAACGACGTCATGAACCGCTCTAACGTCTACCAGTCCCTGCCGATTATCTACCGGCACCTTGGTGTTTTTGGTACCGCGGCTATGGCGGTTCTCGAAGACGACGAAGATGTGATTCGTACTCATCCTCTGCCGATCGGAAGTTACTACCTGTCAAACTCGCATCGTTTGTCAGTCGATACCACGTATCGCGTTTTCTCCATGACTGCCCGCCAGATTGTTATGCAGTTTGGCCTGGACAACGTCAGTAACGCCGTGCGCGGCGCCTGGGATAACGCGAACTATGAAGCATGGTTCGATGTGGTCCATCTGACAGAGCCCAATATCGATCGTGTGAATGGCAAGCTGAACTCCCGCAACAAGGCATTCAAATCGGTGTATTTCGAGTTGTCCGGAGACGGTGACAAGCTCCTTCGTGAGGCTGGTTTTGATGAGCCGCCTATCCTTTCACCGCGCTGGGAGATTAACGGGGAGGACGTTTACGGGAGCAACTGCCCGGGAATGATGGCGCTCGGTACTGGTAAGGCGCTGCAGCTGGAGCAAATTCGCAAAGCTAACGCGATCGATAAGCTTGTTAACCCGCCAATGGTGGCCCCGACAGGTCTTAAAAATAAGCTGATCAACCTTGCCCCTGGCGGAGTTACTTATGTCGATGAGGTTGATGCTACCAAGCTAGTGCGTCCGGCTTACGCCGTCAGCCCGCAGCTTAATGACATGCTCGGCAGCATTGCTGATGACCGCCAAATGATTGAAGCCTGCTTCTTCTCTGACCTGTTTAACCTGTTCAGCACCATCAACACCAGGAGCATGCCAGTGGAAGCTGTGGCCGCAATGCAGGATGAGAAACTCCTGCAGCTTGGTCCAGTCCTGGAGCGACTTAATGATGAATTCCTTGATCCTTTCGTTGATCGCACATTCAACATCATGGCGCGCCGCAACCTCTTTCCTGAGCCACCGGAAGAACTGCAGGGCACTCCTCTGAAAGTTGAATATGTATCCATTTTGGCACAGGCCCAGAAATCTATAGGGATCAGCAGCGTTGAGCGCTTTGTTGGCTTTGTTGGGAATCTTGCAAAAGCCAATCCCGCGGCGCTCGACAAACTCAATATCGACCAGACGATTGACGAGTACGGAAATATGCTCGGCGTCCCGGCCACGATCGTTAACTCTGATGATGAGGTGCAAGCTACGCGCGAGCAGCGTGCTCAAATGGAGCAACAGCAGCAGATGATGGCTATGGCCCAGCAAGCTGGCGCAACCGCTAAGACCCTGAGCGATACCAACACCGCTGACCCTAGCCTGTTAAAAACCCTCTCTGATGCTGCTCAGCAGCCGGCGGAGACGCAATGACTGATTACCTGAGCGAAGAAGAGCGTGAAGAACTGGCAGCAGATGAGCTCAAAAGGCAGCAGTTACGGCGCGAGAACGAACTTAATGACCTACGCCTCATCTGCGAGACAGAACACGGCCGCCGTTTCATCTGGCGCCTGATTGAGCAGGCTGGGGTGTGGCGTACGACTTATACCGGTGAGGCGCTCTCGGCAGCCTTCGCCGAAGGAAAACGTAACACGGGACTGAAAGTCTTTTCCGACGTGATGGAGGCGTGTCCCGATCAGTATCTGGCAATGGCCAAAGAGGCCAGCGAGGAATAGCGATGAATTTATTTGAGCGTCTGATGTATCGGCGTTTGTGCAATGAGCAGCCTGCAGATGGTGGGGCAGCTCCAGCAGCATCCGAACCATCCCCGACTCCTGCGGCTGAGCAATCTGAAGCAGCGCAACAACCAGCAGCAGATCCAGAACCTTCGCCAGCTGATGGTGATAAACCTGAGCCGACTGGCGATAAGCCAACTCCTTCTGCTGAACCATCGGTTCCCGAAAAATATGAACTAACGGCACCGGAAGGCACTGAGCTGGACTCAAAAGCTGTTGAGCTGTTTGAGCCCGTGGCGCGCGAGCTTGGTCTTTCTAATGACCAGGCTCAGAAGCTGGCTGGACTGTGGCCACAACTGCAGGAGCAAATCCAGAACCGCCAGGCTGAGTCGTGGGGGCAGCAGGTTGAACAGTGGGCAGCTGACACGAAGGCTGACAAAGAAATCGGTGGCGACAAATTAACGGTATCCGTCGGACACGCGCAGAAGGCGCTGGATACCTTCGCATCGAAAGAGTTCCGCGAATTCCTTGACTCGACCGGCCTGGGTAACCACCCGGAAATGGTTCGGGCGTTCGCAAAGGTAGGCAAGTTGATGAGTGAAGACAGTTTCGTCACTGGCCAGGGTAACGGATCGCCGAAAAACGATCTGGTCGAAGCGTTTTATCCAAGCAAAAAATAGTGAGGTGTAATCATGGCTTTAATTGGTCAGACGCTGCCTTCTCTTCTTGACGTGTACAGCCGTACCGACAAGAACGGGCGGATCGCTAAAATCGTCGAGCAACTGGCGAAAAGCAACGATGTCATTACCGATGCGATTTACGTGCCGTGTAATGACGGTTCCAAGCACAAAACCACCATTCGTGCCGGTATTCCCGAGCCGGTGTGGCGCCGTTACAACCAGGGCGTGCAGCCTACCAAAACCCAGACCGTTCCGGTGACTGACACTACCGGTATGCTGTACGACCTTGGCTTTGTGGACAAAGACCTGGCCGATCGCTCCGGTAATGCGGACTCGTTCCGCGTGTCCGAGAACATGGGCAAGCTGCAGGGCTTTAACAACAAGGTTTCCCGCTACACCTTCTACGGCAATACCGATGCTGAGCCGGAAGCGTTCATGGGCCTGGCTCCGCGCTTCAACACTCTGAGCACTTCCAAAGCGGCCAGCGCGGAGAACGTATTCAGCGCCGGTGGTAGTGGTTCTACCAATACCTCCATCTGGTTCATGTCCTGGGGTGAGAACACTGCGCACATGATCTATCCGGAAGGTATGGTCGCCGGGTTCCAGCATCAGGACCTGGGTAATGACCTGGTCAGCGATGCGAACGGCGGTCAGTTCCTGGCTTACCGTGATGAGTTCAAATGGCATCTCGGCCTGTCAGTTCGTGACTGGCGTTCGATCTCGCGCATCTGCAACATCGATGTCACCACCTTGACCAAAGATGCTGCAACCGGCGCCGACCTCATCAGCATGATGGTTGATGCGTACTACGCGCGTGATGTAGCAATGCTGGGCGATGGTAAAGAGGTCATCTACTGCAACAAGACCATCCATGCCTGGCTGCACAAGCAGGCTATGAATGCGAAAAACGTTAACCTGACGATCGACGAATATGCCGGTAAGAAAATCGTTTCTTTCCTGGGTATTCCGATCCGTCGCGCTGACGCCATCCTGAATACTGAATCAGCCGTAACGGCGTAAGGGGGGATCATGCTGCTCGACCAGCAAGCGCTTTTTTCCGCAGCTCAGGCCATTACGGCCACGGCTGCTTCGACCAACGTCATTGATACCGGCAGCAATAAAGATGTCGGTAAATATGGCGATATCCCGCTGCTTATCCAGGTAGTTGAGGGTTTCAACAACCTGACCAGCCTGACTGTGACGGTGCAAACCGATGACAACTCTGCATTCAGTTCCGCTGCGGACGTGCTGTCCATGACGATCCCTCTGGCGTCTCTGGTGCTGGGCTATAAGTCTCCGGTTATCACGTTGCCGATGAAGATGGAACGCTACATCCGTCTGAACTATACGGTGACTGGTACTGCGCCGACCACTGGCAAAGTCACTGCGGGTATCACCGGAGGCGTGCAAACCAATGCCTGAGTACAAAGTCGCTAAGCGGTCATTCATCAATGGCCGCCTGCATGAGCCGGGCGACATCGTTACCTACGACGGTGAGCCGGGAAGTAATCTGGTTTCCGTTGATGCCAGCCTGAGCGAAAAGATTGTCCCGGCCAGTGCAGAAGAGTTAACCGAGCTCGACGATTTGCGCAAACAGTATGAAGAAATGTTCGGCGAAGCGCCGCATTTCAATACCAAAGCGGAAACTCTGAAGGCGAAGATCGCCGAAAGGCGGAAAGAACTCGGGGTGTAAGCCCTCATAACCAAAGGGGCGAAAGCCCCTTTTTAGTTGGTGGATGATATGGCATCAGTGATCAATATCTGCAATATCGCGCTGGCACGTATAGGCAACAGCCGGACGATTAATAGCCTCACCGAAAAGACCAAAGAGGCATATACCTGCAACCTGTTTTACGAGTCCATGCGCGACGCAGTTCTGGCAGACAACGACTGGAACTTTGCCATGTCGCGCGTTGTCCTGGCTGACCTTGGCGACCCCGCTCCGGGATGGTTGTTCCGGTATCAGTACCCTACCGACTGCGCGCGCATAGCTGCCATATTACCGAAGTGGTTCACTGGGTCTCATATCGTTCTGCAGGATAAGCCTGTTTTTGAAGTTGGCAGCAATGAAGATGGCACTGGCCGCGTCATTCATACCAATGAGTCTCAGGCGGTACTGCTATACGTGAAAAGCATTACTGACCCGACGATGTTTGATGCCCTGTTCGCTGATGCGCTTTCGTGGCGTATGGCGGCAGAAATAGCCATGCCTATCGCGGCAAATGCCAGTCTCGGCCAGCAGGCAATGGCCAATTATCAGCAGGTGCTTACGGCGGCCATGCAACGCTCTCTGGATGAGGCACATGAACCGCAGCAGGCGATGTCTGACCTTGCCAGTGCGAGGATCTGCTGATGGCCTATTCACTGGTGCAGCCGTCGCTTGCAGGCGGCGAGATATCTCCTTCACTGTATGGTCGAATCGATCTTGAAAAATACCAGACGTCGTTGCGCCGCTGCCGCAACTTTATCGTCCGGCAGTCAGGCGGCATTGAAAATCGTCCCGGTTTCCGGTTCCTGGGGAGCGCGAAATATGCAGACCGTTACTGCCGGCTAATACCGTTCCAGTTCAGCGTATCGCAAACCTATGCGCTCGAGCTCGGTGATCACTATTTTCGTGTCTGGTCTAACGGCGCGCTGGTTACGGACGGCGGCAGCCCTGTTGAAGTGGCTACCCCATGGCCGGTGAGCGTCATTTCTGAGCTGAAATTTACGCAGTCTGCCGATGTGATGACAGTGTGCCACAACGATTATCCGCCGCTTGAGATCCGCCGTTACGGAGAGGCTGACTGGCGTACCGCCGCAGTGACAACAACCAGCGGGCCATTCCAGGACCTGAACACAGACGACTCGGTAACTGTGTACGCCTCAGGCCGAACTGGATCCGTAACGTTGACTGCCAGCAGCCCGATTTTCAAAAGCCAGCACGTGGGAAAACTGTTCTACATGGAACAGAAAGCGGTAGATAGTGTTGGTCGGTGGGAAACCGATAAAGACATCGGGATCGGTGACGAGTGCCGATATCAGGAAAACTTTTATCGCTGTGTTGACGGCGGTTCTAATGGCACAACTGGCACTGTTGCTCCGACCCATACAACGGGAGATTCCTGGGATGGCTGGGGTCTTGGTGGCCGTAACGGTGTGCTGTGGCGCTATCTGCATAGTGGTTTTGGCGTGTGCCGTATTACCGCCGTCGCCGGAGATGGACTAACTGCAACAGCCGACGTTGTGCCACGTCAGGATGGTGAGATCGAGCTGCCAGCGCAAGTGGTAGGTAGCACCTTCGCCACTTACAAATGGGCGCATTATGCCTGGAACGATACAGACGGCTACCCGGGTACAGTTACCTATTACCAGCAGCGGCTGATTTTCGGCGGCAGCCGGGCATTTCCTCAAACTATATGGTGTAGCCGTACCGGTGATTATCACAACTTCTATCGCAGCAACCCGAAGGTTGACGACGATGCGATCACCTATAACTACGCCGGTCGCCAGCTGAACAAAATCCTGCACCTTCTCGATGTCGGTCAGCTTATCGTGCTGACCAGCGGCGGAGAGTTCAAGGTGACAGGCGACAGCAATGGCAACCTGACGGGAACCGGCGGCTTTGCGATGTCCGGTCAGTCATTCAACGGTAGCAGTGATCTGGCTCCAATCAATGTTGGCAGCGTTGCACTATACGTCCAGCAGAAGGGATCCATCATCCGAGACCTGTTTTACTCATTCGACCAGGACAGCTATCAATCCAGTGATCTGACCCTCCTTGCCAGTCATCTGTTTAACGGTTACAGCATCAGAGACTGGGCCTTGTCTGTACAGCCGTTCAGCGTTGCATGGTGTGCGAGGAGTGATGGCATGCTTCTTGGGCTGACTTATCTCCGTGAGCAGCAGGTATATGCCTGGCATCCGCACCCGATGACTAATGGCTATGTCGAATCAATCTGCAGTATTAGCGAAGGGCAGGAAGATGCGGTCTATGCGCTTATTCGCCGTACGGTGAATGGATCGACAGTTCGTTATGTTGAGCGACTGAACACCAGGCAGTTTACAGAACAGCAGGATGCATTTTTCGTGGATTCTGGCCTGTCTTACAGCGGAGAAAACACCGACTCTTCACGCACAATGACGATCAGTTCCGCCGGGGGCTGGACCTACCAGGATGAATTCACGCTAACGTGCAGCTCTGCAATCTTCGACTCATCGAGCACTGATTACGAGATCCATATTCCCTACACCGAAGGCGGTGTCAGCAAGTCGATGCGTTTGAGCATTGCTGGTGTTATCTCATCAACAGTGGCTACCGTATTAGCAAACCGTGATGTGCCGACAGCGCTGCGCAACACTGCGCAATCAACCTGGTCGATAGCACGTCGGACATTTGCGGGACTGTCTCACCTCGAGGGGCAGACGGTTAGCATTCTTGCCGACGGTAACGTTGAACCTCAGCAGGTTGTATCAGGCGGCGAAGTGACGATCGAAAACCACTCGTCAGTGGTGCATATCGGTTTGCCGGTAGCCGCGGTTATCGAAACGCTGGACGTGAACGTTGCAGGGCAGTCTACGCTGCTGGATAAGACCAAACTCATCAATCAGCTTTGCGTAATGCTCAACAGCGGGCGCTCGGTTTGGGCCGGAACAGATGATGCTCACTTACTGGAGTATACCCAGCGTGAGTGGGAATTCTACGACGACCCGGTAGGGCTAAAGACGGGCATCATCGATATGAACCTCGATGCAAACTGGGAGCGTAACGGGCGGGTTGTAATCAGCCATTCCGATCCGCTGCCGCTTGGCATTCTGGCCATTATACCGCGCGTAACGGTAGGGGGATGATATGCGAAAAGTTGAGATAGTCAGCGTTACTGACGAGCATATCAGCGCCATTCTCCCGCATGTCCGCCAGGCAGACCACGATGAGTTTATGGCTGCTGCCGGGATGACTCCGGAGGAAGTCATCACTCGCGCCATGAAAAGCGCTTCGGTAGCCGCTGCAGGAATGATTAACGGCCAGGTGGTAACCATCTTCGGTATATCTCCGGCATCGATCATCACCGGGCGCGGTATTCCGTGGCTTGTAAGCACCGACCACATTGAGCATCAGCCGCTGACATTCCTCCGCCACTGCCGCCCGGTTCTTCGTGACATGTCACGCGGATATCGCGTGCTTGAAAATTACGTCGATGCGCGTAACCACGCAGCAAAATCCTGGCTTCACTGGATGGGGTTCACCCTGGCAGATCCTGAGCCATACGGATTGATGAGAATGCCTTTCCACCATTTCATTAAGGAAATAGCCCATGTGTGAACCAGCTACCGCAGCACTAGCCGTAACCGCAGTTGCTGGCGGTCTCAGCGCTTACAGTCAGATTCAGACAGGCCGCGCTAATGCCGCGCTGGCGAACGCTAACGCCGACGCTCAGGAGCAGGCCGCCCGCGACACTATCAATACAGCTAATGACCAGGCATACCAGCAGCGGCAGCAGGCCCGGAGGGTTGCCGGTCAACAGACAACCGCTCTGGCGGCTAACGGCGCCGACCTGACGAGCGGTAACGCATTGGACCTGACAACTGAAACCATGCAGCAGGGGACGCTTGACGCACTGACAACCATCAACAACGGCCAGCGACAGGCCGCCGGGTTGCAGTTCCAGGCTGATACCAGCCGAGCGCAAGGGAAAATTGATAAGCAGTCCGGAATGCTTGGCGCAGGTTCAACACTGCTCAACTCCACGCTGACCGGTCTTAATGCATACAAGACGCTGGGCGGTACCTGGAAGCCGATTTCCGCTAAGTAAAAGGAGCTGACTATGCCAACTGTTCCGCAATATCAACGCCAGAGCCAGACGCAAACCGCGCCGGTGATGACGAGCAATCTTCGTGTCCCGGAAAATCCGCTGGTGCAGGGCATCCAGCAGGCTGCTGATACGTCGATCAATATGATGGCTGATGCAAAGCGCAAGGCTGATGTAGCGCTTAGCCAGGATGCTCTGCTGCAGTTTAATCAGTTCGGTGATGACCAGTTCAACAATCCTGACAATGGTCTGATAACGAAGCAGGGAAAAGCTGCGCTAGGGCAAAGCGATGTCGTCATGCAGAACATGCAGCAGAAAGCTCAGGACTTGCTGGGTACAGTGCCGGATGGCGAGGCCCGTCAGCAGTTATCTTTTCAATTGCAGCAGTCGATGCAGTCATTTCACAACCAGGCCCGCCGGTATGAGGTTGGCCAGTTCCAGCAATTTCAGGATCAGCAGTTCTCCGCTATTAAGCAAAACGTGGTAACCCAGTCTCAGGGGCTCTATGGCGATGATGCAGCGTTTGTTAATACGGTGAAAATGGGGTTCGATGCGATCGAGCAGTACGCCGCTGCCCATGGATGGAGCCAGGAACAGGTTGTAGCGGAAAAAGAAAAGCTGAAAGAGCAGGCGGCAGATAGCGCGCTGAGTACTGCAGCATCGCAACAGTATATTCAGTTCATGCAGCAGAATGGTGAGCCTGGAGACAATGAGGGTGCGCCACGTGTTACGGCGCATGGTAATTCGTCAGCCGCCAGAGGGCTGCGAAATAATAATCCGGGGAACATCGAAGCCGGTTCCAATTCGTGGGATGGCCAGGCGGGTAGTGATGGGCGTTTTGCGAAATTCGTGACCCCTGAGCATGGTATTCGTGCGCTGGGTAAAAACCTGCTTTCGTACCAGCGGCAGGGTTACGACACAGTTAGCGAGATCGTTAATCGTTGGGCGCCGGCCAGCGATGGCAATAACACAGAAGCGTACATTGCCGCATTATGCAAAAAGCTGAATGTCACGCCAAATGACCAGCTTAATATGAGCGACATTAATACCCTGCGTCAGCTCTGCGCTGGCATCATCCAGCACGAGAACGGGAAACAGCCATATAGCGAGGATCAACTGAACACTGGCGTTTCTGCCGCGCTTGGTCTTACTACTCTGGAATCGCCTAAGCGATATTCAGGGAATCAAGCTTTCGACGCCGCAAGCCCGCAGCAGCAGGCGGCATATTTACGCCAGTCTATGGAGCTGCGGAACCAGGCTCGTACGCAGTTCAAGGCCCAACTTGTTGATCAGGTGCAGGATGCAACCGCTGCTTATCTGAAGGGGATCCAGTTCAATAATCCGCCTTCACAGGGCGACTTCATTAACGCTTTCGGTTACCGGGAGGGGACACAGCGTTTTAACGATTTCGAAAACCTGCGCGTTGCCGGGCAGTATATCGGATCTTTCCGCACAATGCCGACGGCATCCATTCAACAATATGTCAGTGATCTAAAGAATCAAGTTGGTAATGGAGAAGGGCTGGCAGGGCGCGCAGCAGCATTCGACCATGTTCAGGCTGCTGCTCAGAGGATAATTAGCCAGCGTCAGTCTGACCCGTTTCAGTCTGCTGTCGATATTGGAGCCTATAAGCCAATCAGCAACAGCACTCCTGATGCCATTGCGTCAGAGGTGAAAAATCGCTATGCGGCGCAAGACCAGCTGAAGGCTATAGGTATCACTCCACCACTGCTGTCGAAACAGGAATCGCAGGTTTTGACTGATGCAGTCCGAAATTCTACGGATGTAAATCAGGCGATCAGTCTGTTGCAAGGATTAGGGAGAACCTTACCGCCGCAGGCATTGCGCAGTGTTGCATCATCGATCGCGCCAGGCAGTCCAGGAACCGCATACGCAGCGCTGCTGCTGGGCCAGCAGGATAACCAGTACGACAACCGCAGCGGCATCATCCCTTACAGCCAGTTCGTATCCTACAAGCCTACGCTGGATAAATACGATGTCGCTAAAACGGTGCTGGCTGGCGATCAGATGCTGAATCCCACCAAAGCGATGAAGGACGCGGGGATCAGCGCGGTCAGCATTCCTTCTGATGAAAAACTAAAAACCTACTTCGACAAAGAAGTCGGTAACGCCTTTGCCTACAGCGCGCAGGCGCGGCAGGTGGCGTGGGGTAATTTCCGGTCAGCATACGCGGCACTTGCCTATCAGTCTGGCGATGCATCTAAAACTAATACGGTCTCTCCCGACAGTGATATTGCAGAGAAAGCCGCGCAATATGCTACTGGTGGCGTGTACAAAGGCCTGAACGGCAGTGACGTAGTCATGCCTTTCGGTATGGATAAGACCACCTTCCGGGACCGGTACACGGCCGCAGGGCGAGAGGCTATGACTCAGGCGGGATTAAACCCTTCATCGTTGGAAAACTTTAAGGCGGTAAATGTCGGCAATAACCAGTATCGCCTCGTAAACGGTAGCGGTCGTTGGGCGACAGATCCGCGGACTAACCAGCCGGTAACTGTGAGGGTTGAATAATGTCAGACCTTTTTTCTCTGGTCCCGGAGGGCCAGGCATGGCTGGATAATCAGGCTATGGAAAAGCCCTCACGCCCTGAAGACTTCGAACCGTCGGCATTTCAGGGTGGCGCGTCGGCATTTTTCCGCGGCGCCGGAGAGGGGGCTTTGGGCCTGGCTCAGTCTGCCGTAGGATTTAGCAAGCGACTGATAAGTGACCCGGCATTTACCGACAATGTCGCACCTACCATCAACATGTTCCGCGTCATGTTCCCGGATGCCGACAAAGCGCTGAATGAGTCATATGACGATTTCGGTAAGCAACTGAGCAGCGCCAGGGAATACATCAAGCCCGAGGCCGGAAGTCAGGGCATGGCCGCCCAGGTCATTCACGGGTTGGGCCAGTTTGCACCTGCGATCGGTGCTTCAGTTATTGGCGGACCGGTGGTCGGTGCAGCGGCGGCGGCAGGCAGTACCTACGAGCAGGCCTACCAGGATGCTTTGGCAAAGGGTGTTGACGAACAGACCGCACGCACCGTGGCAGCTGAACAAAGCGGATTCAATGCGGTAGGTATGGGATTGCCAGCGGCAGTAGGCGGAAGACTGGCGACAAGACTTCTCTCCGGTGTAGGCATCAACACGGCATTCGGTGGCCTAAACCGCTTTGCTGTCGGTGAGACTCTGGAAGAGAACGGCTATGCAGATATGGCGAAGCAGTACCGTGTGTTTGACGGTCAGGCCATCCTGATCGATTCCGTACTCGGGGCTGCGTTTGGCGGCGCTCATCACTTTGCAGCGCGCGGGAATTCCGTTGATGCCAGGGCTGATGCGCCGCCGACAGTTGATGAAGGTACTACGCCGCCGCAGGATGCAACGGTAACAGCAGAAACGGCGCCTGCACAGGAATCTGGTGTTGTGCCTGGTGCTGATACCAGTACGCCAGGTGTGACGTATGATTCACGGCTGGCAGAACTGCAGCAACTTGCCGCGCAGGTTTTATCTCGCGGTGACCGTAAAGCTCTCACCGACGAGATATATCGGGCAGAGTATGAAATTGCACGGATAGGAGAACAGCGCCAGGCACTGCGTGACCAACGCGTGGGAAACAGCAGCAGCCGTCGCATTCGTAATCGGGAGCTGGCAGCGCTCGAAAAGAGGGTGCAGGAAATTCAGAGCAGGATTGAACCCAGTAGGCAGGCACTTGCAGACAGCACTCCCGGCGGACGGTTCTACGATGCGCGCTCTGATCTTTCCAGGCTGGAGCAGGGAATTATCCCGGAGAGTATGCGCGGACTGATCCCTGAATCTTCAGCTAAACCCAGTGATATCGATGCGGCCCATACCCTGAATGAAGGGCTGCATTATGATATTGAGTCCGCGCCGGTTCTGCACGGCAGCGAAGCCAGCATTAACAGTCACGTTGCTGCGATGGATGAGGCCGCAAGGCAGTTGATGACAGGGCAGCCTGTGAACGTCAGCATGCAGGCGCGCGGGCTTGATGGTGTTGTGCGTCCTGACTTGCTTGCCGATGCATCGGAGCAGCGCGCGGCGATGGAACAGGTATACCGTGAAAACGGGATCCCGCTAGCCCAGCGTGAAGCCGTCAGTGAATCGCCGGCTAGAATGACCGACAATAGCGCTTTCGCCGGAAAAGAAGATACTTCACAGGTCAGCGTGGATCCCGATACGGGAGAAACCATTTCCTCAGGTAGTTACGACCTGATGGCTGCGCGCGACCTTGCCGGCGTTGAGCCGGATATCACCGTCGCTCATCCTGACACCGGGCAGCCGGTGAAGCTTTCAGAACTGCTATCCGATCTGGATAACCAGATCGCGACCGTTAAAAACGAATCCCGCGCCTACTCTGTGGCCGCTTCCTGCTTCCTGAGGAATCCGTGATGAAACAAGCCTGTATTGATGCCGTAGCCAACACGCTGGGGCGCCAGCCGAAAGCGGACGAAATTAAAAATATCGAAGACCGTATTAAAGACGCCGTGCGCGTCATCGCGCGCCGCAACGCCAGGGAAGGGAAGACCGGCATCCCTGACGCGGAAACTTACCGTCAGGCGGCAGAGCTTGCCGCTGCGCAGGCTGTGCATGCGGTATTCAAAAAACGTCAGCGAGTGGCGCAGAATGCCATCGCTATCGCCAAAGTTCGCGACACGCTGAATAAAGCCATACCCGAGAATGAGCAAACCCCGATCGCTCTACAGCAGTTTATTTTTTCCGGGCGCCGCGGGCGAGACAAGCAGCCGGATATTAACGTGGTCTCCGCAGAGGAGATGGCGACAGGGGCATACCAGGACTGGACGCGCCAGCTATCAGCCGAACTTACGGCAGCTGGCGATGATGTTCAGAAATTCTTCTATCAGAGTCAGGCGTTAGGTGAGCAGCGCCTGCGCAACCTTTTGCCGTTTGACCGTGAAGCGTCCAGATCTGGCCAGTTGCAGATCCTGAAGGAAATTTACGGCGAAGACACCGGGAACCCGGCAGCAAAGAAAATTGCGAAAGTATGGGGGGATGTCACCAGTCGGGCCCGGCAGGAGATGAACGATTCAGGGTTTGATATAGGTCTGCGTGATGACTGGCATCTGCCGTACGTTGACGATGCCCAGCTTATCCGCGCCGCTGGCCGCGATGAGTGGCTTTCCTCTCTTCCGCTGAATGAGCGCGCTGCTGCAATTGCTGCTGGCCGCCAGCCGCCGCAGGATTTCGCGCGGCAGGCCTGGGTTGATGACGTATGGAACACCCAGGACCGATCGCAGTATGTGAATCTTGACGGCAGCCCGATGAACGATATCGAGTACCGCCAGGCGCTGGAAGCCATCTACGAAACCAAAGTGACGGAAGGGGCCAACAAGATTGACCCTGGCGCCTTTATGGGAAGCGGTGGCATAAAGAACCGCGGATCACAGAGCAGGGTGATGACGTTCAAAGATGCGAAGTCGCATTTTTCATACATGGAACGCTACACCCAGCAGCCGGTTGTCGGAGTGATGATGTCGCACCTGCAGTCCTCATCGCGGGACCTCGGCGTTGTTAAGGCGTTTGGGCCTGATGCAGCCAGTAACTTCAAACTTCTTATGGACCAGATTTATCAGAGAGCGACGTCAACCACTGGTGGCGGCCATGATATTGGGACGATGAATGATCAGCGTCAACTGGTAGAGAGGATGTTTAACTCTATGGCTGGTCTGAACGGCGTTGCATCGTCAAGTGTGTTTTCCTCTGCTGTCGGTGGTCTACGAAACCTGATGACCTCGGCAATGCTTGGCACCAGTGTGTTCACCGCAGCCAGCGATCAGGCCATCATGCGCGCTAATGCTCAGGCTCTTGGCTTCGATCGCAATGGCATGCGGCTGTCGGCCAATACTCTGCGCAATCTCTTTAACGGCGACGCAAAGCGTGCGAATGCCGAGCTTGGTCTGCTGGTTGATACGCATGCGGCGGTGGTATCGAAAATGGGAGGGTTTGACCTTTCTCGCGGGATAACAGGTTGGTTCGCTGAGAAGACGCTGAAGTGGTCCGGGTTAATCGCTATGGACCGGGCAAATAAGGCTTCTTTTGGCCTGCTGATGTTTAAGAATATCGGCGAGCTTTCCCGCAAATATAAGTCACTGGATGCGCTGACCGACAGCGATCGGACTGTGCTGGCTAACAAGGGGTGGACGCCAGAGGACTGGGCTATTATGAGTGCTGCGGAGTTGCGCCCGCTGACGCCTGACGGGCATAAGGGGATGACGCCAGACGCGATCTATGACGTGCCCGATGAGACTATCCGTAATATCCTGGCTGACAGGATAGAGAAGGTGCGTGCTGGCAGTGATCAGGCGCTGGCGGCGCTGGGCGATATGACCGACGCGAAGCGCAAGACACTGAAGCAGGCCTTTGATGCAGAGGTTGAGCAGACCATTAGCCGCATGGTGCGAAATGCACGTGCAGAGTCCGCACAGCATCTCTTGGGTATTACACACGGTGAGATGACCAGCGCCGTTACAACGGCAACCGGACTGGATACTTTCGCCCGTGATACTTCCGGCGATCTCCTGAAAAGCTTTATGCTCTTCAAAACTACGCCAATGGCTGGCATGCGGCAGTTTGTCACCAGGTTACAGGATCTTGAAACCATGCCTGCAGTAAAATTCTTTGCTGCATACGTTGCCGGTACCACTCTGGCAGGGATGTTCGCTAACCAGATGAATGCGCTGCTATCAGGAAATGACCCATTGGATATGACTAAACCTCAGACATGGCTGCAGGCCCTTCTCAAAGGTGGGTCGTTCGGCATTTACGGGGACTTCCTTTTTCAGGACCACACGCAGTATGGCTCCAGTATTGCTGGCATTCTCGGGGGCCCAGTACTTGGTTTTGCAGAGCAACTCTCGAAAACGGTGCTGACGAACTCGCAGAAGGCGATGGCCGGTGAAGATACGACATTCACAGCCGATGCGTTAAAAACCGCCAGGATGATTACGCCGTTTGCTAACCTGTGGTATACAAAAGCAATAACCAATCACCTGATCCTGCAGCAACTTCAGGAGATGGCAAACCCTGGGTATAACGCCCGCGTGCGTGACCGCGCGATGCGTGAGTTTAATACAACAAGCTGGTGGGAACCAGGCGAAGAAACGCCACGAAGAGCACCAGATTTAGGGAAAGCGGTGGGGAACTAATGACGAGAGATAAAATTGAATATATTGCTTCTCTTCAATACGAAGCCGAGAGGTGGCGAAGGATCGGCGGGTGGGGCTCCTTAATAGCGTTCGCTGCTTTACTTATCGACCTCTGGTTCAGGCATATTGGTGCGGCATCACTACTTTTTGAGTCAGCCATACTTGGTGGGTTCATCTGCTGTTGGGGTGGTAATTTCGATAGGGCATCCAAGCATAAGAGAGAACTCGACACGATATGTTTTGCTCTATTCGGTAAAAGTTATGAAAGCTCTCACCTTGATATTATTGGGCTAGACAAAACTAAACCAACGTGACATGTCACTCCAACAAACAGGCCGCTTTCGCGGCCTTAATTATCACTGACCGCCGGGACGGGAGTCAGCAGAACGGCCGCCACAACGTGAGCCGTCAGCTGCGGTATCATCAGGATGCTGGCAGTTACCAGCGAAAGCCTGTGCGGAAGAACCCAGAGACAACAGAACAAACAGCACTGCGAATGCTTTTTTCATTTTCACTTACCATGTGTAGACCACTGAACCGTGGCTTTATGATTGTAGCGCTGTGCTCAGATTTCATCCATCAAAAAGCCCGTGGCCCGGGCTATTCTTCATCAGGTTTTTCGTTATTCTCTGGCTTCTTTTTGATGATTGGTTTTTGCCTGAGAACAAAAATACAAGCTACTGCAACTACTATGCCGATGACCGTTCCTGCCAACACTTCATGCCCGGTCAGGCCTAAGACGGTGGCACAACCGACGGTAAAGATTGTAGCGCCTAGACCGTAGTGCTGTCCTCTTTTATCCCTGTTGATAGCCCCATCAAGTGCTTTTTCCTCCATCTTATGCCTGTGAGCAAATTCTCTCTCCGTTAGTTGAAAGATACGCTCGGGGGCATCAGGTAAGATTTCCTGATACCCACGTAAAAGATATGGAGGAGGTAGCGGGCCTTGAAATGCGTGGTGAGCAACAACGATTTCTTGAATTTCAGGCCTGTCGAGCACACGCGAAAAAGCATCCGGATGTTCAATGATCTCTTTACTTAGATCTTCCTCGACTTCTTCAAATTCGGGGTTATCGCTTTGTTTGCCAGTAAAGTCTGGCGTATTTGTCGTATCTTGGGGAACTTGATTTTGGTGTTCCGGCAGCATCAAGACCTTCCTTATGTAGAGTTACGGCAAACATCTTTCCTTGAGGGGCATCAACTCTTTTCCCATCTTTTATGATGTACTTTTTATAAATGGTCGTTGCGGACCTACGTAAGTCATCACCGACCACCCGCATATCTTGTTCGAGGAACTTGCCGGTTGATGAGTCTCTTTTCACAAAGCCGGAGTAGTCAGAGCGAGGAGCGATACCCAAAGGGCTCCCTGACTCTAAAGCCAGCTCTTTGCTATATCTTCTGCTCATACATACCTCTAACAAACGTTAATGCAAGCGGATACTCAACACATGGTTGAATTACCAATACGGTAATCTTAAGCCACCCATGAAGTCCGTCAAGAATTATTTTAAATGTGCTTCCTGGCTATCAATCCCTATCTGAGTTGCTGCCTGATCTGCATTGCGCAGAAATCCAGGTGTGTTTGCAGCTCCCGCATCGACAACTGCGAGCTTGTCACATAGTTAACCAGTGCCACCAGTTCCGCCGCCGCACCGCTGACATCGTGGCCGTCTCGCTCCATCTCCCTGAGCAACTCCATCAGCTGTGATTTTACAACCAGGGATCTGACCCCTTCCGGGGTGTGAATACGATCCGCAAAACCTTCGTCGACAGGATACTGGTACCGCTCTGGCATTAGGAATACTCCCATAAATACTGTATATATATACATATATCAAAAGGTAACAAAGTTTTCCAGAGCTCTTTTGTTTACCTTAATGGTAATGTTTTTTCTAGTTTCGATCTATTTTATTCATATATGGTTTGATGGGTAATAGAATGCTTCTATGCACGCGCGCCAGCGCTGACCACTGGAGCAGACTATGACAGTTTCAACGCAGGTAAGCCGTAACGAGTACACCGGGAACGGCGCCACAACCCAATACGATTTTACGTTCCGCATTCTTGATAAAAGCCACCTGCTGGTGCAGACGCTGGATACCTCCGAAAGCATCGTGACGCTAACACTCGGTACCGACTACACGGTTACCGGAGTAAACCGTTACAACGGGGGGAAGGTGGTTCTGACATCAGCGCTACCAGCTGGCTACAAAATCTCTATCGAGCGCAGCACTCCTGTTACGCAGGAAGCCAGCATTAGGAACCAGGGGGGCTTCTTTCCTGAGATCCACGAAGATGCTTTCGATAAGCTGACCATGCTGGTGCAACAGGCATACGGGTGGTGGTCTGGTCTATCTCTCAGGAAGCCATCATGGCTCACCAACTATTACGACGCACTCAACAACCGCATTCGTAACTTGCGTGACCCGTCACAGGCGCAGGACGCAGCGACGAAGAATTATGTTGATGATCAGATAAGTAACACCAATTCTTCATGGCAGCATGGAGATGCTGTGTTAGAACAAAAAATAGATTCTAATTTCCGTAGAGCTTTACGTGTTCCTGAAGGTGACATATCTGTATTGGATAATGTAAATGGCCGTAAAAATAAGATCCTCGCGTGCAATGATAATGGGGAGTTTATTTTTGTCACACCAGAATCAGGTTCGGCAGCTGATGTTTTGATTTCATTAGGCGCAAATGATGGTGTTAAGTGGATAGGGCGCTGCCCAAGCATTATGGTTCTAAGGAATACTGAACCATCTCATGACGGCCAAAAAATCGAGCTCGAAGCATATTTTGGCGACCAAAATTCTCTGGGAGGAGGAGGGGGGTATCTTTACTATGACTCCAGTGATACCACATCATCAGATAACGGGATTACTATATTTGTAACGAATAATGGCGCACGCTGGCGACGTGAGGATAGTGATAAAAAAATATTACTTGAATGGGCTGGTGTTCGCGATGGCGATGATCTTTCTGATGAGTGGCAAAATGCCATTGATATAGTAGTTGATATTGCAAAGAAAAACTCAACTGGTGGTAAATTGCCAGTAATTGAAATCAAAGCTGGGGTCTATCAATTATCCAAAGAAATCCACCACCCTCCTTTTGTAAGGACTGTATTTGTTGGTGATGTTCAAATAAATTCAACTATGACAGGGTTTGCTCGCGCTATAAATATCAAAAGCATTCCTGGCTTTAGACCGTTATCCGGTGTAGCTCAGACAGCCATACCTGGGAAAGCATTATCAGGTATAGGCGGTGGGTTAGATCTTGTTGGCCCTGGGCGTAGCACTAATACTGGGACTATTGGAATAGCAGTAGGGAATACTGTTGATCACTATTACAGCAAAGACGGAACAGGCGAGTGCCCTTGCACAATTGAAGATGTCAGAGTCACGCAGTTTGGTGCCGGGATAGGCTTGACCGGATATGATTGCTACCTGGTGTCTTTCATAAACTGCAAATCAGGACTTAACAGGACAAATGTCAGGACGCTTGATACCAAATACATCAACTCTGGGGAGAGAATCAGTTTTATAAATTGTCTTTTGTGGGGTGGGGGTGAGGATTTCGGGCATCTGTACATAAATTGTCCAAATTTTGATTTGCAGTTTATTGCTGGTAGTTGGGATTATACAGCTAAAGATTTTATCAATATTGGTGCTATATCTGGCTGGTCAACTATTATGTGTTCATTTCTTCATATGGAAGGCGTTGAAAACTATGTAGTTAACGCACTATCTAGCAATTCTGGTAATGTAACTGTTAAATTTCAAGATTGCGATATGGTGCCTACGGGTAGTTATGGTTCAGCAAAAAGTAACTCACCATCGAGAAAGTTAGTTAACCTGCCGTCAAGTGGGGTATCAGTTGAAATGGACGGCATGAGTATGCGTTACACCAGATATCCTACTAAAGATAATATTTTGATGAGCACTAGCGACAGGTTCAGAGTAAACAGCCTGACCAGGTCAGTATACCCTGTAATACCCAGCCCAGCACATATAAAAAACAGAGGGTACGACTTTAGTGGAGAGGTTGATGGAGCGGTATTGACTGAAAGCAGCCCTTTAAATTACTTTACGTCTTCATCCCGTGTTGCACTTTCAGCAACAGTTAGAAAAGTTGATTCAGATAACACAGTTTTGTCATTAGTAAGAGCAACTGGAGCAACAACCAATTCAAGCATTACCCTGTGGGTAAAAGAATATATGCCTGTTGACCGTCGACGCAAGTATACGCTGTCATGTGCCGTTCAGTATCTCAACAATACAACTGTGAACGTGAATCATTATATGCGCTGGTATGATAAGGATCTTAATTTATTATCTACAAGTACATATATATATTTTATGACTACAATAATAAACGACAGCGCGGCAGATGATTACTCCGAGGGCGGAAACAGGAAAATACCATCGATATCAACATACTGGAATCCTCCAGCAGGTGCGGCTTATTTAATGTCTGGAGTCGAAGTTTCTCAACTTACAGCAGATGCCAACATCTCTAACGTTACTATAGGAGAAATATAATGAATGTCTTAGTTTCAAATACAGACGGTAGTGCATTCAGGCTGAGTGAAAGTGAGAATGTTGATGGTTTTTCGAAAATAGGAGATTTTGATAACAAATTTGTTAATGCTGACATCGTGCCGGATGCGGCTGTACGCATTATCCTGGGGCATAACCCCGGCCTTGCGGTAAATGACGATGAAGGAACTATGATCGGTATCGCGTTTACAATCGTTTGAAATTCATGGTGCGCCTACTGCGCACCTTCCATTTTACATACTACAAATAATGTTTTTATCATAATGAATACATTCAATTTAATGCTTTTGTTTTTTGAGTAGTAACAATCAATTGCAACCCGTCTTCTATATGAAGTGTTGCTTCTACCTGTTACCTGCCATAACCCTGTGACTCCAGGTTTGGTAGAAAGATAATGCTCTATATATTTCCCATATATCTTTATCTCTTTATTTGTGATTGGTCTTGGACCAATCAGAGACATGTCTCCTTTCAATACGTTTATTAGTTGAGGAATTTCATCAATGCTTGTTTTTCTTATGAATTTTCCAATTTTAGTTATTCTTGGATCATCATTTACTTTACCAAAAATAGATAACTCATGTGTTACTCTTTCAACTTCATCGGTACTAAGAGATGAAATTGAACGCATAGATGTAAATTTATAACATTTGAATTCTTTACCGTTAAAACCTACCCTTGTATGTAAAAAGAAAGGCTTTGTACCTGTTGATAAAATAATGAGTGTTGTCATTACAATTACTGGTGATATAAATAATAGTAAAGACAGAGAAATGATAATATCAGCAACCCTGTTGTTAATCATTATTTATCCCTCATGAAGTGTGTTTTGCGGAAAATATTATGATTGCATCTAAAAGAGCATTTTTTTTACAACTTGTAAAGCCAGTAATTAATCGTTTTTGTTTCTAAAAAAATGCATATAGACCATAAAGTATAAATAGATTTTTAATATTACCATTTATTCACATATGGTTTGTTGTGTATGATGAACTTACCAACTTCAGGAGGTTCATCATGCACAGTAAAAGGTGGTCACTATGTCAGGAACGCTAACCGCTGATACAGTAAATCAGGGGCTTAGCTACGGAGCACTGGCGGCAGTCGTCGCCGGAGTTCCGCCAGAAGTGGCGCTTGGCTCACTCGCTGGGGCGGTAATATTTGTCACCTCAGCTGTTGAATACCCTATCCGGCGCCGCGTTCTTCTTTCCCTTCTCAGCTTCCTCTGCGGGCTTCTCTTCTACAAACCAACAGCCTCGATACTAATCGGGCTTGCCAGCATGATACCGACAATCACGCAGGACTCTTTTGAAAGAGGAATCGTGTACTCCGCCGGCGCGTTCGTTGCGGCAATTGTCGCGGTGCGGGTCGGGATATGGCTGTATCACCGCTCTGACAATCCGCGCGATTTAATCCCGGGAGGAAAAGACGATGACAGGCCATGATCTGCTGCTTATCGCTAATAGCATCATCTGCGGCGGGATAGCGCTGAGGGTGATGTTCTTCCAGCGCAACGGATCGCGCCACCGCCGCTGGGGCGGGTGGATAGCCTACTTCCTCATCGTAGCGGCGGCCAGTATCCCGCTGCGTACCGCGTACTCATACCTGTACCACTTCCCCATGACCGCAGATCTTTCTGAGGTCGTTATCAATGCTGTGATGTTCGCCGCAGTGCTGAAGACGCGCGGCAACGTCGTGCAAATCTTCAAGATATCGAGGTCGCAACATGGACATTAACGAGTTTCAGAAAGCTGCCGGCGTTAGCCTGGCGCTGGCCACACGCTGGCATCCGCACATCGTGGCGGCCATGAAAGAGTTTGGCATCATCAAGCCGCTGGATCAGGCGATGTTTATTGCCCAGGCCGGGCATGAAAGCACTGGCTTTACCCAGCTCGTTGAGAGCTTCAATTACAGCGTGGCGGGGCTGGCTGGTTTCGTCCGCGCCGGGCGGCTGACGCAGGGTCAGGCTAATTCGCTCGGCCGCCGTCAGGGTGAGCCCTCTTTGCCACTGGAGAGGCAGCGGGCCATTGCCAATCTGGTGTACAGCAAACGTATGGGGAATAACGGGCCTACCGACGGCTGGTTTTACCGCGGTCGCGGTCTCATCCAGACCACCGGACTAAACAACTACCGCGATTGCGGGGCTGCCCTGAAGGTGGATCTGGTTAAGCAGCCGGAGCTGCTGGCGCAGGACGAGTATGCAGCGCGGAGCGCGGCCTGGTACTTCGTGAAATATGGTTGCCTTAAGTACACCGACGACCTGATGCGCGTCACGCAGATCATCAACGGCGGCCAGAATGGTATCGACGATCGCCGTGTGCGTTACCTGTCGGCCAAGAAGGTTCTGGCATCATGATCACGGCATTCGTGAAAGCGTACTGGAAACAGTTGCTTATAGTGTTGATGCTTGCTGCTCTGGTGGCCAGCGGCGTTGTTGCCTGGAATGTTCACGGTGATACGCAGTACGAGGCCGGGTATGCGCAGGCGAAGGCAGACCGCAAAGCAGAAGATGATAAAGCCCGTCAACATGACGAACAGGAGAAAGCAACCAATGAACGAGAGGCGCAGCAGAGAATCGACCAGGCGCGCAATGATGCTCTTGATGCTGCCGCTCGCGCTGGCCGGCTGCAGCAGCAGCTCGTTGCCATCCGTGAGCAGCTCAGGCAGTATAACGCCACTGTCGGCGCTGGGTCGTCAGCCGCAGACACCGGAGTTTTGCTTGCCGACGTGCTCGAAAAATCTCTCGAACGAAACCGGCAACTGGCAGAATACGCTGACCGGGCAGTTGAAGCCGGAAGGGTCTGCGAAAGACAGTACGATGAACTAACCAGGTAGCATGGTATTTTTCATGGTACTGTTTCCCGGTGACGGTATATAAAACGGTATGCAGAATTTATCGTTTCATAAACTTGTTTTCAGTCAATTGGTTACGAGCACTGTAAATAATTGAGTGGGAGTAATCCCCGGCGTTAGCTGAGTAAAACGAAACCCTCTGTGTTTACAGAGGGTTTTTTTATAGCTGCTACATTAAGGTCTCCCACCTGACGGCAAGCGCTAATCGCGCATATATTGATGCATCTGGGCCGCCGTCAGATCCCATTGGCTTCCTTCAAACGGGGGCATATAGCTGCCATCATCTTCGCCAATCTCAGCGGCAGTGAGCTGATTGAGTTTATCGTTCATTGTCATTAACAGATCCCGGTATTTCTCTGGCTCCCGGGCGAGGTTATGATTTTCTTCGGGGTCGTTAACCAGATCGAAAAGTTCAACATCATTATTCTCCAGCAGCTCGGCCAGGGTAGCAGGAATATGATGCTGCTTGAGCGAAAAGTAGCGGGCAAATTTATAGTGTCCATCGTTGATCATACGGATCCCTGAGCGATGGGAAAAATCAGGATGGAGTGACGCGATCGCTTTTTTAAATTGATCGTGCGGGAGTTTTTCTCCAGCCAGCTTTCTGAATTTTGCCGTGTATTGCGCATCCATATACAGGATCATGCCGTAACAATAAAGCGAACCCGGACGCAGCGCATTTAAGCCCGCTTGCTCAGGATGCGCCAGTAATGGGCTCATATCCCGGCCTTTTCTGCCCTCCAGGACTTTCTCTCGCAGCGAGCGATCGCGTCCAGTCAGACCAATCAGGGTCGGTACTAAATCCAGATGATTGGTCAAACTGTTGCAGCGGATATTTCCCGGATACGCCGGATGGCGAATGATCATCGGCACATGGATCTGCTCTTTGTACACCGAGGAACCTTTACCATGCATCTGGTGGGAGCCACCGAGTTCCCCATGGTCGGCGGTAAAGACGATAATCGTATTTTGCGTCAGCTGCAGCTTATCCAGCTCATTGAGAATCGCCTCAAGATGCTGGTCATTATCGCGAATACAGTTGAAATAATAATCCAGTAATTTGCGCCAGCGCCGGTCTTCATCGGGGAACTGTCCCTCCATCACCGCCCTGGCATTCTGGTACTCTTTATGGGCGGCAGGTCTGCCAGGCTCATCGAGCGACTGATGGCGGTTTGCAGGCAGCGGATAGTCTGGCCAGCTTTGCTGATAGATTTGGTTGTGCGGGGGTTGGGTTGGCAGCAGGGTGTGGTTTTCTTTATCCATTGGCCCTTTCCACTGCACCTGCTCACCATGCTCATCGGTGTCGATAAACATGACATCGTGGGGGTTAACCAGGTTTACTGCCGCGAACCAGGGCTTATTTTCATCATTCAGCGGGCGGCCGGTGTTACGTAGCCAACTAATGGTCTGCCCCGTGGTGACTGAATCAAAGAAATAGCCGCCCTTACTTTTCCCGATGACATCGCCAATGCCGTGATAATCAGAGAAACCATACTTTTCCATAATTTCATGCAGTCGCGGCGTCGGGATCTCGCCCAGGTCCATTTCTTCTACCGATTTACCAGCGACCGGCTGATCGATCTCCCGGGTAAGATGCCATTTACCTTTATACGCCGTGTAATAACCCAGTTCACGCATCATATGGCCCACGGTACGTAATTCCGGGTCCAGATCGTAATTCATCCAGGGGAAGCCAAGATTATCAAACATCCGGGTGTGCGGCATATGGAGCCCGGTGTACATGACAGAGCGCGATGGCGTACAAACGTTGGCCGTGTTCTGATGATTGGTAAAAGTGATACCCGTTTTCATCAGGCGTTCCCGGCCCGGCACCGGAAAGGGATACCGCTCGAAATAACGTTCCTGATCGCAGGTTATGAGTAAAATATTGTAGCCTTCGGGCAGTGTGTCAGGGATTTCGCCGGTGAAAGGAATATCCCATGCCGCTTTCGGGGCGGCATTATTTTGCGCGGCGTTTCCCGTCTCTGGTAACAGGCTCACGACAGCGGCAATCCCCAGACCTTTGAGGAGATCGCGGCGATTTCCATCTATTTTATTTGGTTCTTTCATCTTCAGACTCCGTTAATTGTAATATATTTTGCCGAATCTCCGGGATAAGACTCATAATGAGCGCGGGCGGCTGGCAATTTAATAAAAGCCTTCGCATGACGTTCATATAGGGCGTGATATGGCCGAAAAATGCTAAATAGCCGCTGCACAGGTAATTCTGTGCTTCGTCGTCATGGATGGTAAAACGGTGTTTAGGGCATCCCCCATGGCAGGCAAAGCGCCAGTGGCAGCCCTGACAGCGCGCAGAGAGTTGGCCCTTTTGCTTCCCGAACTGTTGCTGAAATGGCGAGCTCGCCATCGCTGCCATAGCATCTTGCTTCAGATTACCCAGCTTATATTCCGCTGAGACAAAGTGATCGCAGCTGTAGACATCGCCGTTTTGCTCCACCAGTAAACTCTGCCCACAGACAGGCTGCATGGTGCAGAGCGTGGCGGGCTGGCCGGCCCATACGCCGAGCAGATTATCAAAGTACTGGATAAACACCCTGCCAACATCGTTTTCCAGCCAGTCGTCGAAAACACTGCACAAAAATTTGCCCCAGCCCTCAGGGGTAACTGACCAGGGAGCAGGGGAGTCAACGAGAGGAATAAACTGGAGATGGTGAAGGTTTAGCTCGCGGCTCAGGCAGCGATAGAGACTTTTCCCCTGGCTTGCAGACTGGCGGCTGACCACCACCATGGCATTCACCGGAACGTCATGCTGCTGCAGGCAGCGTATGGCCTGCACAACTTTTTCCCAGGTGGGTTTTCCGCAGCCCGTCGTACGCCAGGTGTCGTGGAGTGACGCAGGGCCATCAATGGATAATCCGACCAGAAATCCATGACGACGCAAAAAACGAGCCCATTTATCGTTCAGCAAGATGCCGTTGGTTTGCAGGCTGTTGGCGATGATTTTGTTACCACGGTAACGCTGCTGGAGCTCGACCACCTTTGCAAAAAAATCCAGCCCGCATAAGGTAGGCTCACCGCCCTGCCAGCAAAACTCGACGTTTTGCGAGGGGGTCGATGAAATGGTGTTGTGAATGTATGCTTCCAGCGTGAGGTCGTCCATGGTGGCATACCCTGGACGCGGAACCTCGTTTTCCAGATAGAAACAATACCGACAGGCCAGATTGCATCGATTGCCGCCGGGTTTTGCTACGGTATTAAAATTAGCGCTCATTCTTTGCTATGCTCGAACGGTTTCGATGAGGAAGAGAGTAAGGCTAATTGTGTTACCGGAGGTGTGGCTAATGTTACCGATGGCGACTGGCTTTATTTTTTGGATCATTATGCAAGCGAAAAATACAGGCGGTATCGTTATTTTTCGCAGGTGACAGCATGCCCTGCTATTCTCTTAAAAATTTCATCATTGATTTGGTGAATGTATTTTCATTAAAAATTTATAATATGAATAATGCCTGCCATATGGCTATAAGGGCAGGCGTAAATTATCAAGGGCGTAGTGATCCACGTTTACTCTTCAGCAAGGTTGTTTTTGGCTATCGGTTGGTCAACGGCCGCTGCCGGATATTCTACATTACGTTCATCCTGCGCCTTACCCGCCTCGCGCACAATCGCCAGCGCCAGTCCGGCAACGATCAACGTTAACCCGGTGGACACCCACATTCCGCCGATAATGCCCAGCCGGTGGTTCAGCCATGCGTAGGCAAAGGGTGAAACAGCTGCCATCAGTTGCCCGGGGATCAGCAGGAGACCCGTGCGGCTGGCGTAGCTTTCTGCGCTAAACAGCGCCAGCGGCAGCGTCGCTTTGACAATCGTCACCAGCCCGTTAATCGCGCCATAGCCCAGCACAAACCCGGCTGCGCATCCGGCAAAGGTCGTGCTGCTCAATCCAAGGAGAAAACAGAGCGGCATGGCGAGCGCAGTAAAACGCGTTAGCGTGAGTGAGGTGACCCGGGGACCGGCCAGCACTTCCCCCAGCCGGGCGCCGGTCTGGCCGAATCCCCACAGCATACCGACGGCAACCGGCAGACCAAAGTGGCTGATAAACTCCGGCAGATGGGTAGAGGTACCGTTAGAGATGAAGGTGATCAGCGCAATAAAGATCGCGTAACGCGCCCCGTTACGCCGGTCGCCCTCTGCTGTCGCTGGCGAGGCTGGTGATTTCGCCGCTGAATTGAGCCGCTGGCGAGGCAGTTGATAACTCAGCCATGCGCTCAGCAGGCCAAACAGTGCATAGATCCGCAGGGCATTCTGCCAGGGCATGATGGTTAATAACGCATCGCCCAGCGGCCAGAAGAGGGCAGAGGCCAGACCGCCAGCGAGAGTGATATGAGAGATAGTTTTCCGCGCCTGCTGACCGTACAGATTCACCACTGCGGCGAACAGCGCATCATACAGTGAGAGCCGCATGCCGATGCCGGTCAGCAGCCAGGCGCCGTACCAGCCGGCCAGCGAAGGGCGCCAGGCCATCATGGCGCAGCTGGCGGCTATCAGTAAGGTACCGCTGGTGACCACCAGTCTTCCGCCAAAGCGAGCCAGCAGCCTGGCAACGAACGGGGAGACAGCGGCCATCATCAGCATCGCAAGCGTCAGGCCGAGATAGATCTGCGGCAAGGACCATCCTTTGTCGGCGGCGATAGCCCCGGCAAAGGTGCCGGGCATATAAAAAGAGATCCCCCAGTTGATGAGTTGCTGACCGCCCGCGGTGAAGGCAAGGCGTCGGGGAATAGCGTTTATTTCCATGGTTTTTCATTCCGTTAAGACAGTTGTCCTGAGCATACCCGGCAGGCTATTGTTCTGGCAGAGCGGCCACCTTATGCGCGGTATAAGAGAAACTTTTATGACAACACTGAACCTGGGAAATCTGGCGACCTTCCGGCTGGTCGTACAGCGCGGCAGCTTTTCTGCCGCCGCCGACGCGCTGGGGATCTCCCAACCTGCCGTCAGCCTGCAGGTACGTCAGCTGGAGCAGTTTTTACAGACCAGGCTGCTGGAGCGAACCGGACGTGGGATCAAGGCGACGGCGGCAGGAATGGCATTGCTGGCCCACAGCGAGCAGATCGATCGGGCGGTGAATAGCGCGGTGCAGTCGGTCAGCGCATTCAGTCAGGAGGTTAATGGATCGTTGACGCTGGGGACCGGCGCGACGGCCTGCATTCATCTTCTTCCACCGCTGCTGCAGCATCTTCGTCAGCAGCACCCGCTGCTGACGGTGGGGGTGACCACCGGCAACACGCTGGATATCGTCCGCGCGGTGGAAGAAAACCGGCTCGATCTCGGGCTGGTCACGCTGCCCGTGCAGGGGCGCAGTCTGGCGGTGACTGAGATGTTAGATGAGGAGTTCGTGACCATCTATGCCAGCCGCGAGACGGAGATGCCGGCGGTTTATACTCCCGCCGAGCTGCAGGCGCAGCCGCTCATTGCCTTCGAGGCGGGTAGCGGCACGCGGGATCTGATTGACCGCTGGTTCCGCTCGGCGGGACTGGCGGTGACGCCGGTAATGCAGTTGGGGAGCATCGAGGCGATTAAGCGCATGGTGCGGGCAGGGCTGGGCTACAGCATCGTGCCCCGCATGGCGGTGGAGCGGGTGGAGGATCGCGACGGATTACGCGTACACTCGCTGGCGCCGCGGCTATACCGACAGCTGGCGGTAGTCATGCGTCAGGACAAAATTGTGACAAAAGGTATCGCTGAAATGCTGCGCCTGCTGCATACCGTGCGCTTATAAATCGCCGACGGCAAAATTACCGCATCAAAGACAGTACTTCAGCAGCGAGCGGCTCTGCCTGCGGAGTGTGGCGCTTGCAGTATTAGAATCAAAGGATTACTCGCGGGGGGAGGGCTCGACGGTGAGCGATGACTCCTGCGACGCTTTTTTATCCTGATGATGGTACCAGGCGCCGATGGAGGAGTAGACAAAGCGTCCAAAGAAGAAGAGAAAGCTGATAAGCAGTACGATACGGGTCATGCGACGGTTAAATCGATGTCGTTTACGCATACTGGGTGCCTGACTCACAAAAGGATCCTTGAAGTATACCCGAAGATGGGCGATGGGGGTATTAAGGCACAGGAACGAGATGGGGTCAATTGATGCAGATGTAAAAGTGCGGCAGTGAAAACATTAATTAATGTTATATAAGATAATCGTCGTATTTACATGCTCACTTTATTAGCCGTGAAATGTCGGGAAAAATAAGATTTATTAATGTTGGCGTCAGCATTTGTTGATTTATATCAATAGTCTCCTTCTCTTGGCCACTAAAATCAGCGGACGTTACCGTATCGTTATTATTTACGCGGTCAGCATGGGTGGTTGGATGCCTGCCTGAATATGCCTCGCGGGAGCAGAGGCACTCTGTAGAGCACCTATGAATTTATTAAAATACTATCAACAATATCGCGACAAGTGGTGGGCTTTACCGCTCGTTCTGCCTGCGCTGTTATTACCGGTCGCCAGATGGGCGAATACCTACACCATGCTCAATGGTCATATGGTATTTTTGTATTATCTTCCCCTGGCGCTGGTGCTCAGCCTGATGATGTTTTTTGGCTGGGCGGCGATCCCTGGCATTATTATTGGCCTGCTGTTAACTCTGGCCCACGGCATGATGCTTGAGCAGTCCATCGGTGTACTGTTCCATTTCCTTATCCCCTGCGTGCTCTGCTGGGGCGGCTACCGCATTTTTGTCCCCCAGCGTCAGCAGGTCTCACACGGCAACGTCCGACTGATGCCGCATCGTCTGTTCTGGCAAATGCTGCTCCCCTCGGTCATTTTTCTGATTTTGTCACAGATTGCCGAATATCTTGGACTCCATCCGCGCACAACGGAAATGACCGGCGTTACGCCATTTAGTTTACGTTCATTAATCACCTTTCAGGCGCTAATGGTAGGATGCCTGACCGGCATGCCGCTGTGTTATTTTGTGTTACGGGTCATTCGCAATCCTTTTCATTTACGCGGCTTTATTTCTCAGGTTCGCTTACAAATTGATCCAAAAATAAAAAAAATTGAAATTATTTGCTGGGCGACGGTATTAATTCTGCTACTGTGGCTATTATTGATGCCGCTTAATGATAGTAGCACCATATTTAGTACGAATTATACGTTGTCATTGCTGATGCCGGTGATGCTCTGGGGTGCCATGCGTTTTGGCTATCGCTTTATCTCACTGATCTGGACGCCGGTGCTGATTGCCGTGATCCATTTTCATTACCGTTACTTACCAATTTACCCAAGCTATAAAACCCAGTTGGCGATCACCTCATCAAGCTATCTGGTATTCTCGTTTATTGTCGCCTATACGGCGATGCTGGCGACACAGCAGCGGCTGATCTACGCTCGCGTCCGGCAGATGGCCTTCCTCGACCCGGTGGTTCATATGCCGAACTTGCGGGCGCTGAGCCGGGCGCTCAACGGCACGAGCTGGTCGACGCTCTGTTTTCTGCGCATTCCTGAGCTTGAACTGCTGGGGCGCCACTATGGGGTACTTTTGCGAATCCAGTATAAGCAAATGCTGGCGAACCACCTGAGAACGCTGCTGCAGCCCAATGAAGCGGTATATCATCTTGCCGGTCACGATTTAGTGTTCCGTCTCAATAGCGAAGGGCACCAGGCGCGCATTCACTTAATTGACCGCTCCCTGCGACAGTTCCGTTTCCACTGGGACGGGGTCCCCCTGCAGCCGCGGATCGGCATGAGCTATTGCAACGTTCGCTCGCCGGTCAAGCATCTGTATTTACTGCTTGGCGAGTTGAACACCATTGCCGACATGTCGTTAGCCAGCGGCCATCCGGAAAATTTACAGCGCCGCGGCGCGGGCCATGTTCAGCAGGATCTGAAAGATAAAGTCGTGATGATGAACCGCATTCTCAAAGCGCTGGAACATGACCATTTTGTCCTGATGGCGCAGCCTATCCAGGGCATTCGCGGCGATCGCTATCATGAAGTGCTGGTGAGGATGGAAGGGGAGTCGGGTGAGCTAACGGGGCCAAACGAGTTCTTGCCGGTGGCGCACGAGTTTGGGCTGTCCACGCGGGTGGACCAGTGGGTTATTGAGCATACGCTGGCCTTTATGGACGCCAACCGGCGGGCGCTGCCTGGTCTGCGGCTGGCGATCAATCTTTCTCCGGTGTCGCTGAGCCGCAGCCAGTTTCCTCAGGAGGTCGAAGCGCTGCTGCAGGCCTACAACATTGAGCCATGGCAGATTATTTTCGAGCTGACCGAGAACTACGCGCTCAGCAATCCCGAGCTGGTCTGCCAGACTTTAGAACATCTGCGGGCGCTGGGCTGCCGGGTGGCGATCGATGATTTTGGTACCGGCTACGCCAGCTACGCCCGGTTAAAAACAATGAACGTCGACATTCTTAAAATCGACGGCAGTTTTATTCGCAATCTGCTTGCCAGCAGTCTTGATTACCAGGTCGTGGACTCTATTTGTCGTCTGGCGCGTATGAAGAACATGCAGGTGGTGGCCGAATATGTGGAGTCGCCGGAAATACGTCAGGCGGTCATCACGCTGGGGATCGATTATATGCAGGGCTATGATATCGGGGTACCGGTACCTCTGACGCAGTTGGCGGAGGAGATGACCGGCTGAGCAGCAAAAAGCCGGGCGTAAGCGCCCGGCTCGGTTGATAGCCAGAGATACGATCAGGCGTCTGGCTCTTCTTCAGCAATCTTCAGCATCCATTCCGGCACGCCTTCCCAGTACTGTTGCTCTTTTTCCAGATCCAGCAGCACCAGCGCATTCTGGCTAAACCAGTTGTGCGGAAACGTCAGCGTCCAGTGGTGAGCTTCCGTCTGCAGGCGCAGCGTCGGCGGCGTAGTGGTAGCCTGACGCTGATTATTCAGCAGTACGCCCAGGCGCAGTAGCTGAATTAGCGGCAGAAACTGCTTTTTCCTGAATAGCGTAAAGCGCGGCAGATCGTCGAGCTTGATCGCTTTGCGATGATAGCGTACGAGGGTGGCCATCAGCATCTGCTGCTCCTGATTGAAGCCCGGCAGGTCGCTATTTTGGAGAATGTAGGCCGAGTGACGATGCATGCCGCTGTGGTTGATATTCAGCCCTACCTCATGGAGCATCACCGCCCATTTCAACAGCGCCGCGAGGTGCGGATTGGCCAGCTTGGGATTCTGCTCCTGCCACTGCTCCAGCATCTGGGTGGTAGTTTCCAGTACCCGGCGCGCCTGTTCGCGATCGATGTTGTACTGATTTGCCAGACTCTGTGCCGTGCGGCTACGAATATCCTGGTGGCGGAAGCGGCCTTCCATCTCGTACAGGACACCTTCGCGCAGCGCGCCATCGGACAGACGAAGTTCTTTGATGGCCAGCGCGTCAAACACACCGCAGAGGATCGCCAGCCCAGGCGCAAAGACCGCTTTACGATCTTCAGAAAGACCGGGCAGACTGAGCGCGTCGAAGTTTTTATGCTTCAACAGCTCATTTACCAGCATCTCGAGGCGCTCCGGCGTAATAAATCCGTCCTTCTCGCCCATCGCCACCAGCACTTCCTGGGCGGCTTTAATGGTGCCGGAGGCGCCCAGCGCTACGGTCCATCCCTGAATACGGAACTGCCAGGCCAGCGTCTCCAGCTTCTGCACCGCCGCCAGGCGCGCGCGCTGGAAGTTCTCTTTATTGATAACGCCGCCAGGGAAATAGGCCTGCGAGAAGCTCACGCAGCCCATGCGGCGGCTTTCCACCAGGCGGGGCTCAAAATCTTCGCCAATGACCAGCTCGGTTGAACCGCCGCCGATATCAATCACCAGCTTGCGGCCGCGCTCCGGCTGCGTGTGCTCAACGCCCATAAAAATCAGGCGCGCTTCTTCATTACCGGAGATGATCTCGATCGGGTAGGGGATCACTTTTTCCGCGCGTTTAAGAAACTCCGCCGCGTTGGTCGCCTGACGCAGCGTATGCGTCCCGACGATACAGACGCTGGAGGGGGAGAACCCCTGCAGGCGTTCGGCAAACAGCGACAGGCAGTTCAGCCCACGGGTCATGGCTTCTTCGCTCAACACCGAGTTTTCATCGAGGCCATCGGCCAGATGTACGCGCTGTTTCAGGCGTCCGATGATCTGCATGGCGCCGTCGACGACACGGGCGATCACCATATGAAAACTGTTCGAACCAAGGTCAACCGCAGCGAACTCCTGCGGCCGAGGGGTGTTATCGTTTATTGGCATAGGTTAGTCGGGTTGTTCGAGTGATTTGAGATAATCGTAAATCGCCATTTGCGCGCGCACTTTACGGCGATTGCCGCGCGGCACATAGCGGTTACTCAGTTCTTTATCAAGATAGCGCGCTTTTACCGTATCGTTGAACAGGATATCAAAAATATCCAGCACCCGCTGCTTCAGACGCGGATCGAGCAGCGGAGCGGCAACTTCGATGCGATAATCGATGTTACGCGTCATCCAGTCGGCAGAGGAGAGCCAGACCTGTTTATCGCCACCGTTTTCAAAACAGTAGACCCGGTCGTGCTCGAGGAAACGGTCCACAATACTGATGACGCGGATATTTTCGCTGATACCTTCCAGACCCGGGATCAGCGAGCACATGCCGCGGATCAGCAGATTAACCGGCACGCCGGAGCTGGAGGCGGCATACAGTCGGTCCACCAGACCTTTATCCACCAGGTTGTTCAGCTTCAGCGTAATCCCGGACGGTTGCCCGTTTTGCGCATTGGCGATCTCGCGATCGATCATCTCATACAGCAGACGACGCGAGTTCTGCGGCGACACCAACAGGTAGTCGAAGCTAACCGGACGATAGGGGTTCTCGATAAAGTTAAACACCCGGCGGACTTCATTGGTAATGCGCGCATCGGCGGTTAACAGCGAATAGTCGGTGTAGATCCGCGCCGTCTTCTCGTTAAAGTTACCGGTGCCGATGTGGGCGTAGCGCACCACCTCATCGCCTTCTTTACGCGAGATAAGGAACAGCTTGGCGTGGATCTTCAGACCTGGCGCAGAGAAGATAACGTGGACTCCGGCTTCCGTCAGGCGTTTCGCCCAGTGAATGTTAGCCTCTTCATCGAAGCGCGCCTGCAGCTCCACCACTACGGTGACTTTCTTACCGTTGTGGGCGGCGTGGATCATCGCGTCAATAATGCGCGAATCCTTGGCCACGCGGTAAATGTTGATTTTGATCGCCAATACGCTGGGGTCGAAGGAGGCCTGACGCAGCAGCTCCAGCACGTGCTCAAAGGTGTGATAGGGATAGTAGAGCAGCACGTCGCGTTCGCGAATGGCGTCGAAGCCGTTGCGGAATTTATCAAACCACAGATGACGCAGGCGCGGCATGGGCTTATTGACCAGATTGGCCTTACCGACGTTCGGGAAGCCGATAAAGTCTTTAAAGTTGTGATAGCGGCCGCCCGGCAGCATTGAGTCATAGTTGGAAATGGAGAGCTTATCGCGCAGCATTTCGACCATCGCATCCGGCATATCGCGCTGGTAGACGAAGCGAACCGGCTCGGCGGTCAGGCGCTGCTTGAGGCTGGAGGACATCAGCTCCATCAGGCTCGACTCCATCTCATGCACCAGATCGTACTCGGCGTCACGGGTCATCTTCATCGAGTAGGCGTTCAGCGCATCGTAATCAAAGAAGCCTTTAAAAATATCGTCCAGGCAATAGCGCAGGATGTTATCCAGGAGGATCATTGGCTTGCGGCGACGCGGCGCTTCCGGCGGCAGGTTCACGAAGCGCGGCACTTTATCCGACGGTATTTCCAGCAGAGCATAGTTGATGTTTTCCCCGCGAATAATCTCCACCGCCAGATAGGTGTAATCATCTTTCAGGAACTGCACGAGGTCCGTTTCGCGGTTGATCAGGATCGGCGAGATATGCTGGCGTAAATACTGCTTGAAGTAGTTGCGCAGCCAGGCCTGCTGATTGACGGACAGCTGGCGCTCGTTGATCAGGAAGATCTGGTTACGCGCCATCTCCAGCAACAGTTCATTATACAGACTATCGAATTCCTGATCGGCCTTCAGAACGCGGGCCTGAATTTTGCCTAACAGGTGGCGAGAATGGGCGGTACTGCCTTGTTCTTCACTGATAATAATCCGGCGCTTCAGCTCAGCGAAGCGCACTTTGTAAAACTCATCCAGGTTGTTGGAGTAAATACCTAAGAAGCGCATGCGCTCAATCAGCGGGTTACTCTTGTCCGCCGCTTCCTGCAGCACGCGTTCGTTAAAAGACAACCAGCTGAGTTCTTTTTCGATGTATAGCTTTTCCTGGCCCATTACCGCTCACACTCCGTTTTACTCACAGGACGTAGACTATTATGACGAATTTTTCTGCGTAGCGATTTACTGTGTCACAACAATATGACAGTAAGAAGAATTATTTCTGTGAGATGTTTGATTAGTAAACACTTTTAATTAAAAAAAAGCCCCGCGATGTGCTCATGCGGGGCTGGTTGTTCATTCGTCGGCGGCATAGCCCTGCGGGGGAAGCTGTCGCTCATCCAGCCAGGCGTGGTTGCCTGCCATGCGCAGACGTCCATCGACGAACCAGCTGATGACCAGCGGATAAATGGCATGTTCCTGGGCCTGAACCCGCGCCGTGATTTCCTCCTCGCTGTCGCCAGCGAAGACCGGCACCTTGGCCTGCAGGATAACCGGCCCACCGTCCAGCTCATCGGTGACGAAGTGCACCGAGGTGCCGTGCTCCTCATCACCGTTCTCCAGCACCTGACGATGAGTATGCAGGCCAGGATACTTCGGCAGTAGCGAGGGATGGATGTTCAGCAGACGTCCCTGATAGTGGCTGACGAACGCCGGGCTAAGGATACGCATATAGCCTGCCAGCACCACCAGATCCGGGGCGTAGGCGTCGATTTCATGCATCAGCTGACGATCGAACGCTTCCCGGTCGGCAAACTGACTTTGCGCCAGCGCATGGGCCGGGATGCCGGCCAGGCGCGCGCGCTCAAGGCCGAACGCATCAGCCTTGTTACTGAATACCGCACGCAGGGTGCCGTTTATCTGTTTCCGGCCGCAGGCGTCGATGATCGCCTGCAAATTGCTGCCGCTACCGGAAATCAGCACCACGATGTTTTTCATGCAATGACCACACGCTGTTCGGAATCGGAGGCTTTGATATACCCGATTTTCCACGCGTTTTCACCTTTGTCATTCAGCAGGGCAATCGCTTTGTCCGCTTCCGCTGCCGGCAGGGCGATAATCATCCCTACGCCGCAGTTAAAGGTACGGTACATTTCATGCTGGCTGACGTTACCGGCGGTTTGCAGCCAGTTGAAGACGGATGGCCACTGCCAGGAGGACTCATCGATGATCGCCTGGGTGTTATCCGGCAGCACGCGCGGAATGTTTTCCCAGAAGCCGCCGCCGGTCAGGTGGGCAATAGCGTGGACGTCAACGCTGGCGATCAGATCAAGCACCGATTTCACATAGATGCGGGTTGGCGCCAGCAGATGGTCGGCCAGCGGTTTACCGTCAAGGTCGGTAGTTTGTGGGTCAACGCCGCTAACCTCAATGATCTTACGCACCAGCGAATAGCCGTTAGAGTGCGGGCCGCTGGACGCCAGCGCCACCAGCACGTCGCCATCGGTCACTTTGCTGCCGTCGATGATTTCTGATTTTTCCACTACCCCGACGCAGAAACCCGCCACGTCGTAATCTTCGCCGTGGTACATCCCGGGCATTTCTGCGGTTTCACCACCGACCAGCGCGCAACCGGACTGCAGGCAGCCTTCGGCGATGCCGTTGATGACGCTGGCTGCGGTATCGACGTCCAGTTTACCGGTGGCGTAATAATCCAGGAAAAACAGCGGCTCAGCGCCCTGAACCACCAGGTCGTTCACGCACATGGCGACCAGGTCGATACCGATGGTGTCGTGACGCTTCAGATCCATTGCCAGACGCAGCTTGGTACCGACGCCGTCGGTGCCGGAGACCAGTACCGGCTCGCGGTATTTCTGCGGCAGTGCGCACAGCGCGCCGAATCCGCCCAGTCCCCCCATCACTTCCGGGCGACGGGTTTTCTTCACCACGCCCTTAATACGGTCGACGAGAGCGTTGCCTGCATCAATATCCACGCCGGCATCTTTATAGCTGAGAGAGGTTTTATCGGTCACTGCGAAGTCTCCACGCGTTTGCGGTAAGCAAGAAAAATCGGCGCAATTCTAACAGGGAAAGCAAACGTTTGCGAGCCTGCTTTACAGTTGGCGTAAAACCGCTGATGAATGGTTAAATTTGATACTGCTCACGAAAATGAAACCGGGTACAGTCTGGTGCTTGCCTCTACGTAAAGGAATCCTCATTATACGACTGAAACCGGTTTCCGTGTTGGTTTGCCACGCATTTTGTCGGTGATTGACGCGGGTCAGGAGAGGGATGAATGAAGATTGCGGCATTTGATATCGGTGGCACCGCGTTAAAGATGGGCGTGATGGCCCGCGACGGCAGGCTGCTGGAAACCGCCAGGCAGTCAATCAATGACAGCGATGGCGATCGGATCTTACAGGCAATGCTGTCGTGGCTGGCGGCCCATCCGTCGTGTGAAGGAATAGCCATCAGCGCGCCGGGCTATATCGATCCGCACAGCGGTTTTATCACCATGGGCGGCGCTATCCGTCGATTTGATAACTTCGCCATGAAATCGTGGCTCGAGACGCGAACCGGGCTGCCGGTCTCGGTGGAAAACGACGCCAACTGTGTGCTGCTGGCCGAGCGCTGGCAGGGCAAAGCGGCGGAGATGGCCAATTTTCTGGTGCTCACTATCGGTACTGGCATCGGTGGGGCGATTTTCTGCCAACACCAGCTGATCAACGGGGCGCGTTTTCGTGCCGGCGAATTCGGCTACATGCTTACCGACCGTCCCGGCGGACGCGATCCTCGTCGCTATTCAATGAATGAGAACTGCACTCTGCGGGTGCTGCGCCATCGCTATACGCAACATATTGGCGCGCCGCTGGATAGCGTGACAGGCGAACTGATTTTCGACCGCTATGACGCCGGCGACCCGGTTTGTCAGCGTCTGGTCGCCGAGTTCTTCAATGGCCTGGGCCATGGCCTTTATAACCTCGTCCATATCTTCGATCCGCAGACCATTTTTATCGGTGGCGGCGTTGTGGAACGCCCAGGATTTCTGACGCTACTGCGCCAGCATCTGGCCTGGTTCGGCATTGCCGACTATCTCGATACCGTCAGTCACGGCAACGATGCCGGCCTGATTGGCGCGGTTTACCATTTTAATCAGCTGTATCGTTCGCCAGACGACGATCGACATTAGGGAGAGACTATGTCCGGATTTAAAGCAGGTTTTCTGTGGGGCGGCGCGGTCGCAGCGCATCAGTTAGAGGGCGGCTGGCAGGAGGGCGGCAAGGGGATCAGCGTGGCGGATGTGATGACCGCCGGCGCCCACGGCGTGCCGCGGGAAATTACCGACGGCGTGGTGGCCGGGAAAAACTACCCGAACCATGAGGCGATCGATTTTTATCATCGTTATCCACAGGACCTGGCGCTGTTTGCCGAGATGGGCTTCAAATGTTTTCGCACCTCGATTGCCTGGACGCGTATTTTCCCGCAGGGCGATGAGCTGGAGCCCAACGAGGCTGGCCTGCAGTTTTATGATGATCTGTTCGACGAATGCCTGAAACACGGCATTGAGCCAGTCATTACGCTGTCGCATTTTGAAATGCCTTATCACCTGGTCACCGAGTACGGCGGCTGGCGCAACCGCAAGCTAATCGACTTTTTCGTGCGCTTTGCCAGGGTCGTCTTCACCCGCTATCAACATAAAGTGAAGTACTGGATGACCTTTAACGAGATCAACAACCAGGCCAACTTCCATGAGGACTTTGCCCCCTTCACCAACTCCGGTTTGAAATATTTGCCGGATGAAGACCGGGAACCGGTGATGTACCAGGCCGCGCACTATGAGCTGGTGGCCAGCGCCCTGGCGGTGAAAGCGGCGCGCGAGATCAACCCGGCGCTGCAGATTGGCTGCATGATCGCTATGTGCCCCATCTATCCGCTGACCTGCGCCCCGGACGATATGATGATGGCGATGAACGCCATGCACCGCCGTTACTGGTTTACCGACGTCCACGTGCGCGGTCGCTATCCGCAGTATCTGCTCAACTATTTTGCCCGCCGCGGCTTTACTCTGGATATCACCGAAGCCGATCGTCAGGCGTTAACCGAGGGCTGTGTCGACTACATTGGCTTTAGCTACTATATGTCGTTCGCTACCAAAGCCACCGAAGACAACCCCTTGCTTGATTATGATGAAACCACCAGCCTGGTCTCCAACCCGTACGTGAAAAAGTCGGACTGGGGCTGGCAGATTGACCCGGTCGGCCTGCGCTATTCGCTGAACTGGTTCTGGGATCACTACCAGCTGCCGCTGTTTATTGTCGAAAACGGCTTTGGCGCGATTGATGTCCGCGAAGCGGACGGCAGCGTCAATGACCAGTATCGTATCGATTATCTCTCCGCCCATATCGCGGAGATGAAAAAGGCGGTGGTCGAGGATGGCGTCGATCTGATGGGGTACACCCCCTGGGGCTGTATCGATCTGGTTTCCGCCGGCACGGGGGAAATGAAAAAACGCTACGGCTTTATTTATGTCGATAAAGATAATGAAGGCAATGGCACGTTGGCACGCAGCCGGAAAAAGTCCTTTGCCTGGTATCAGCAGGTAATTGCCAGCAACGGGGAGAACCTGTCGTAGTCGGGTGGCGCTAACGCTTAACCGACCTACAATACACGTAGGCCCGCGTAAGCGTATGGACTGCACCCCGCACCCAAGCCGGAGCCTCGCCTCCGGTTTTTTTGTCTCTAAATCACTTTGCTTGATATACGTCAAGCAAGATGGGTATGGCACAATCCGCAAAAAGCGGTATAATCCCGCGATTTTTTTTGTGGCTGCCCCTCAGAGGAGAAAGAGAATGAAGATTGTGGAAGTCAAACACCCACTCGTCAAACACAAGCTGGGCCTGATGCGCGAGCACGACATCAGCACCAAACGCTTCCGTGAACTCGCCTCAGAAGTGGGCAGCTTACTGACTTATGAAGCCACCGCCGATCTGGAGACTGAGAAAGTCACTATTGAAGGCTGGAACGGTCCGGTGGAAGTCGAGCAGATCAAGGGCAAGAAAATTACCGTTGTGCCTATCCTGCGCGCTGGCCTCGGCATGATGGAAGGGGTGCTGGAGCACGTGCCAAGCGCGCGTATCAGCGTGGTCGGTATCTATCGCAATGAAGAAACCCTCGAGCCGGTGCCTTACTTCCAGAAACTGGTGTCTAACATCGATGAACGTATGGCGCTGGTCGTTGACCCGATGCTGGCCACCGGTGGGTCGATGATCGCCACTATCGATCTGCTGAAAAACGCCGGCTGCACCAGCATCAAGGTGCTGGTGCTGGTGGCGGCGCCGGAAGGTATTGCCGCGCTGGAGAAAGCCCACCCGGACGTTGAGCTGTACACCGCCTCTGTCGATAAGGGACTGAACGAGCACGGGTATATCATTCCCGGTCTCGGCGATGCCGGCGACAAGATTTTTGGAACGAAATAAAATATACCGCGAAAAAAGCCGACTTTGAGAGTCGGCTTTTTTTTGAATAAAAGTAATCCACAGCAAATAACAGACGACTCTCAGAGGAATACACTATGACGCGCCGTGCCATCGGGGTGAGTGAAAGACCGCCGCTTTTACAGACAATCCCGCTTAGTTTGCAACATCTGTTCGCCATGTTTGGCGCAACGGTACTGGTGCCTATTCTGTTCCACATTAACCCGGCCACCGTCCTGCTGTTCAACGGCATCGGTACGCTATTGTACCTCTTTATCTGTAAAGGCAAAATTCCCGCTTATCTGGGATCAAGCTTCGCTTTTATCTCCCCGGTGCTGCTGCTGTTGCCGCTGGGCTACGAAGTGGCGCTGGGCGGCTTTATTATGTGCGGCGTGCTGTTCTGCCTCGTCTCCTTTATTGTCAAAAAAGCCGGTACCGGCTGGCTGGATGTGATGTTCCCGCCGGCGGCGATGGGCGCCATCGTGGCGGTTATCGGCCTCGAACTGGCGGGCGTGGCGGCTAATATGGCCGGGCTGCTGCCGGCCGACGGCCAGTCACCGGACAGTAAAACCATTATTATCTCGATGGTGACCCTGGCGGTGACGGTGTTCGGATCCGTGCTGTTCCGCGGCTTCCTGGCGATTATCCCGATCCTGATCGGCGTGCTGGTGGGCTATGCGCTGTCGTTTGTGATGGGCGTGGTCGATACCACCCCGATCGCCGAGGCGCACTGGTTCGCGCTGCCGACTTTCTACACTCCGCGCTTTGAGTGGTTTGCTATCTTCACCATACTGCCCGCCGCGCTGGTGGTGATTGCCGAGCACGTGGGGCATCTGGTGGTGACCGCCAATATCGTTAAGCGCGATCTGATCCGCGACCCGGGCCTGCATCGTTCGATGTTTGCCAACGGCCTGTCGACGATCGTTTCCGGCTTCTTCGGTTCGACGCCCAACACTACCTACGGTGAAAATATCGGCGTGATGGCGATTACCCGGGTCTACAGCACCTGGGTAATCGGCGGCGCGGCGATCATTGCGATTCTGCTCTCCTGCGTCGGCAAACTGGCGGCGGCTATCCAGATCATCCCGGTGCCGGTGATGGGCGGCGTTTCCCTGCTGCTGTACGGGGTGATCGGCGCCTCGGGGATCCGCGTACTGATTGAATCGAAGGTGGATTACAGTAAAGCGCAGAATCTGATCCTCACCTCCGTGATCCTGATCATCGGCGTTAGCGGCGCTAAAGTGCACATTGGCGCCGCCGAGCTGAAAGGGATGGCGCTGGCGACTATCGTGGGCATCGCCCTCAGCCTGATTTTCAAGCTTATCAGCGTCCTGCGTCCGGAAGAGGTGGTCCTCGACGCGGCGGATAGCGAAGAGTTTAAATAACGATCGCCTGACCGGGCGGCGATCCCGCCCGGTTCTCTCCTGACCTAAATCTGTGGTAAACTCTTCGCGTTTTTCTGTAAGCCTATGTTGAGGTCCATCTGAACGCACCGGCACAGCTCTCTTTGCCACTGTATCTTCCTGACGACGAAACCTTCGCGAGTTTCTGGCCGGGTGATAATCCTTCCCTACTTGCCGCCCTCCAGAACGTACTGCGCCAGGAACACAGCGGGTACATTTATATCTGGTCACGTGAAGGGGCAGGTCGTAGCCACCTGTTACACGCCGCCTGCGCGGAGCTTTCCCAGCGCGGGGATGCGGTAGGCTACGTGCCGCTGGATAAACGGACGTGGTTTGTGCCCGAGGTGCTGGAGGGGATGGAACAGCTGGCGCTGGTGTGCATCGATAACATCGAGTGCGTCGCCGGCGATGAGCCCTGGGAGATGGCCATCTTTAATCTCTATAACCGGATCCTGGAATCAGGCAAAACCCGGCTGCTGATCACCGGCGATCGGCCGCCGCGGCAGCTGAATCTTGGCCTGCCGGATCTGGCCTCACGGCTGGACTGGGGGCAGATCTATAAGCTGCAGCCGCTGTCGGATGAAGACAAACTGCAGGCGCTGCAGCTGCGCGCCAGACTGCGCGGCTTCGAGATGCCGGAAGATGTGTGCCGCTTCCTGCTGAAGCGGCTGGATCGCGAGATGCGTTCGCTGTTTATGACCCTCGATCAGCTGGATCATGCCTCGATTACCGCTCAGCGCAAGCTGACGATCCCCTTCGTGAAAGAGATCCTTAAGCTTTAGTCCGCCAGGGGAGTCAGCTCCTGCTCCGTCAGCCCGGTCAACCGGGCGACCAGGTCGCGCGGAAGGCCGCTGTGCAGCATAGCGACAGCGATGCGCTGCGCCTCTTCTTTCCGTCCTTCCTGACGGCCTTGCGCCAGGCCCCGCTCCAGCCCCTGTTGTTCCAGATATTCCGCAATCGTCATCAACGTCTCCTTATGCTGCGGCGTACGTAACGCCAGCTCGCGAATGAATTTAATCGGCTCGCGCGTGTTGCCTGCCTGTACCAGATAGTGCATCAGGGCTTGTACCTGCGATTCCGTCGCCAGTCCAGTCAATAATAATTCGCTCAGCTTGTCGAGGAGCTGCGCCAGATCGCGTTGTCGAATATGTTTTTGCAGTAACTCCAGCGTTGCCATGCGCTGGTGGGTGGCAATCTCGTCATCCGGAATGACGGTTATGTCCGCCAGCGGAAACGCCCCGTGATAAAGGTGGCCGGCCAGCTCCGGAGCGACGAATTCATCGAGCCAGCGCAGAGAGAACGGATAGGGGCTCACCAGACCGTGGTAGAAGAGAACAGGGATCACCAGCGGCAGGCGATCGTGGCCGGCATCGAGATGGCGCTGCATGGCGGCGATGGCGTAGCGCATCAGACGAAAGGCCATATGCCGGTCGGGCGTGCTCTGGTGTTCGATAAGCGCATAAATATAACCGTCGCCCGCCGTGGTTTTCAGGGAATACAAAATGTCGGCGTAAAAGGGACGCAGATCGTCTTCGACAAAATGCCCGGACTCGAGATGCAGCGTACGCAGATCGCACACTTTAAGCAGCGTCTCGGGCAGATACAGTTGCAGGAAATCACGGGCGGTATCGGGATGGGAGAGGTAGGTCTTAAACACGGCGTCATGGGGCGTGGAGGTCGGCTTTTTCATGTTCATCCGTCCAGTGGATTGAGCGATGGATGAACAGTAGCACCGTCCGGCGGGCGGGAGATATTGGCGTGAAAGATCTGGAATCGCCCACGTAAAAAAAGCGCCGCGCAAGCGCGGCGCGGGTGAGTTAGCTTACGATCTCAAGAACCTGTTCCGGCGGGCGGCCAATACGCGCCTGGCCGCGGCTGACGACGATAGGGCGCTCGATGAGTTTCGGATTGTCGACCATCGCCTGTATCAGCGCCGCGTTGCTGAGAGCCGGGTCGGCCAGATTGAGCGATTTATACAGCTCCTCTTTCTGGCGCATGAGCTCGCGGGGGCTCTCCATACCCAGCAGCTGCAGCAGCTGGCGCAGCGTCCCGGCATCCGGTGGCGTCTCAAGATAAAGCACCACCTCAGGATCGATGCCGCGACTCTGCAGCAGGCTCAGCGTTTCGCGGCTCTTGGAGCAGCGTGGGTTATGGTAAATTTTTACCGCGTCGGTCATGGGGTCTCCTTACATTTTTTGATAGGGACGGAAGCGAGCCTGCAGATCGCGTAGCTGATCGATACGGGCATCGTAACGTGCCTGCTGCAGGCTACCCAGTTTCACCTGCGAGCTGGCGCTGCTGAGCAGGGAAATCGCCTGCTCCAGCTGGCCGACCAGCGCCATGCTTTCAGCCCGCGCCGCCAGCTCCTGATCGCGATTGCCCAGCGCGCCTTCCGCCTGGGCCAGCAGGTCCCAGCCGTTGCCATCCTCTTTATAGGTAAAGGTATACCGGTTCAGAATGGTCGCCGCTTCCCCGGGCTGCCCGCCCTGCAGTAGGGCGTTGGCCAGGTTCAGCTGCAGCACCGGATTAGTACGCAGCTCGCGGGCGTTTTTAAGGCGATTGATGGCGTCGCTGGTTTTCTTCTGTCCGAGGTCGATATCGGTGGCCAGATCGAGATACCAGGCATTTTGCGGGTCGGCGTTGAGCAGCGGCTGCAGCGTTTTGCGTGCCTGGTCAAAGTTGTTGCTTTCCATCGCCAGCAGAGCGCGACCATACTGGGCGGCATGCTGTTGGCGGATATTGCCTTTATCCCAGGCGTTCAGCAGATCGGTGCCCAGCTTGTTGTCGCCGTTGGTGTACATCCCGAGGGTACGCGCCTTCGCCAGATAGAAGTCCGCCGAGGACTGTACCACCACCGGGCGCATCTGGTTGGCGCGGTTACGGGCATCGGCCAGTCGGCTTTCCGGTAGGGGGTGGGTGAGCAGCATTTCTGGCGGTCGCGTCGAGTAGCGCGACTCGTCAAGCAGTTTACCCATAAACATCGGCATAGCCTGCGGGTCGAAACCCGAGCGCTGCAGAACCTGAATGCCAATCCGGTCGGCCTCTTCTTCGTTCTGGCGAGTGAAGCTGATCATACCCTGCTGAGTACCGGCCAGCGTCCCGGTCAGGGCCGCCATTCCGGCCTGCGGGCTGGCCATCGCCAGCAGAATCGAACCCAGGGCACCGACCCAGGTCAGCGGCGCATTGCGCTTCTGATCTTCCATCGCGCGGGCGAGATGCCGCTGCGTCACGTGGGAGATTTCGTGCGCCATGACAGAGGCAAGTTCGCTCTCGTTATCAGAGTAGCGGAACAGGGCGGAGTGGAGGACCACATTGCCGCCGAAGAAGGCGAAGGCGTTGATCTGGTCGTTATTAATCAAATAGAAGTGGAACGGGGTACGCACCGAGTTGGCGTGAGCCACCAGACGCATACCCAGCCCGTTGATATATTGCACCAGCAGAGGGTCGTTGATCAGCGGCGCGCTACCGCGCAGTTGGCGGACGTAGTAATCCCCCATCTGCATTTCCTGACCGATTGACAGCGTGCTTCCTGCGGAGGTTCCCATGTCCGGCAGGGTATCTGCGGAGTCAGCAAAAGCAGGACCTATCGAACCCAGCGTCAGCGACGCGATCGCGGTCGCCACCAGCGTTTTCTTCAACTGCCTGAACATAACCTCTGTCCTGTAATGTGGGTGTGCCAGTTTGACCGATTGTGCGGCGTAATGTTCCCTGGCCGCATCCCAGCGAGTTTAGCTGGCGTTGGCCGCCTTGAAAATATGTTCTTCATGGCGGAGAACGGTTTGACTGCGGCGCATCAAAAAGCGAAGTCTTTTTTGTGACATTTCGATACAATTCCCCGGATTGTCGCCGCTTGGCCCTTCAGGGAAGGTTTTATGCTTGAGATGTTAATGCAGTGGTACCGCCGTCGATTCAGCGACCCTGAGGCGATAGCGCTGCTGGTTATTTTGCTTGCCGGTTTCGGCATTATGTTCTTTTTCAGCGGCCTGCTGGCCCCGTTGCTGGTGGCTATCGTGCTGGCCTATCTGCTGGAGTGGCCGACCGTTCGTCTGGAGCGCATCGGTCTGTCGCGCACCTGGGCCACCTCGCTGGTGCTGATCCTCTTTGTGGGCATCCTGCTGTTGCTGGCCTTTGTGGTGCTGCCGGTAGCCTGGCAGCAAGGGATCTACCTCATCCGCGATATGCCGGGCATGCTAAATAAGCTCTCTGATTTCGCCGCCACGCTGCCGCGGCGCTATCCGGCGTTAATGGATGCCGGCATTATCGATGCGATGGCGGAAAATATGCGCACCCGGATGCTGACGGTGGGCGACTCGGTGGTTAAGTACTCTCTGGCCTCGCTGGTGGGGTTACTCACCCTGGCGGTCTATCTGGTGCTGGTGCCGCTGATGGTCTTCTTCCTGCTGAAGGATAAAGAGCAGATGCTCAACGCGGTGCGCCGCGTTCTGCCGCGCAATCGCGGGCTTGCCGGGCAGGTGTGGAAAGAGATGAACCAGCAGATCACCAACTACATTCGCGGCAAGGTGCTGGAGATGATTGTCGTCAGCGTCGCCACCTGGATAGGCTTTATTCTCTTTGGCCTCAACTACTCGTTGCTGCTGGCGGTGCTGGTGGGCTTCTCGGTGCTGATCCCCTATATCGGCGCGTTTGTGGTGACCATTCCGGTGGTGGGGGTGGCGCTGTTTCAGTTTGGCGCTGGCACCGAGTTCTGGAGCCTGTTTGCGGTCTATCTGATTATTCAGGGGCTGGACGGTAACCTGCTGGTTCCGGTGCTGTTCTCGGAAGCGGTCAATTTACACCCGCTGGTGATTATCCTGTCGGTGGTGATCTTTGGCGGACTGTGGGGATTCTGGGGCGTCTTCTTCGCCATTCCGCTGGCCACGCTGATTAAAGCAGTGGTGCATGCCTGGCCGGATGGTTTGGCGGTCGACGACTAAGGCAATGAGAATAAAAAAAGACGCCGGGCGAGGGCTTCCTCTCCCGGCGTCTTGCTTTGCATCAGGCGTTTTCTTTCAGCCAGTTCAGCACCACGTCGTGGTGATTGCTGGTTTTGAAATCATCAAAGACGTGTTCGATTTTGCCATCGGCATCGATGAGGAAACTAATCCGGTGGATCCCGTCGTAGGTTTTCCCCATAAAGGATTTTTCGCCCCAGACGCCAAACTGCTCGCAAACCTGATGGTTTTCATCAGACAGCAGCGTAAAGTTCAGCAGCTCTTTTTCGGCGAAACGGGAGAGTTTTTCCGGTTTATCGGTGCTGATGCCCAGCACTTCAACGCCGGCTTTTTTCAGGTCGTCCATATTATCGCGCAAGCCGCACGCCTGTACGGTGCAGCCCGGGGTCATGGCTTTCGGGTAAAAATAAACCAGGACACGTTGTCCCTGGAAGTCGGTTAAATTTACTTCCTCGCCGTCCTGGTCCGGTAAGCTAAATTTCGGTGCGATATCACCGGCTTTCAGTGGGGTCATGGGTTAAACTCCATCCTGTTCATCATGCTGTGAATAATTAACGATGTTAATACTGCCTTGTGCGTTCAGTTCTGTACATAGGGCTTTGAACGCTTGTTCGATATTTGCTGCATTTTGCGTCGCAGGACTGTGGGCAGTTATCTGGATAAAAAGCTGCGCGGAATCGCCGTCTCCTGGCTGCGTGCGGGACACCAGCTCCGCAATATTCATATTCCATGTATCGCACAGGGCAGTAAAGCGCTCGATGATATGCGGTGAGTCCGGCACCTCAACCTGGACCCAAACGGTGTTTGGCATGGCCTGCGGCGGGCGCGCAGTGGTGCGTTTCATCACGATCAACAGCTCCAGCTCCGCGCCTTTCAGCGGCAGAGTTGATTCGATCAGGTTAATCGCATTCCACGACCCGGAAAGCAGCATGATAAACGTAAACTCATCACCGAGCATGGCCAGCCGGCTGTCTTCGATATTACAACCGCAGCTGCTGACGTGGCGAGTGATCGTATTCACGATGCCGGGACGGTCAGCCCCCAGGGCGGTAATAACCAGATAGTGTTGTAATGAGGCTGTCAAACCTGTTCTTCCTTTAAAAAGGTGAGGTAACATTAGGAAAGCATAAAAAAAACCGCCATACAACATCCCTGATGGCGTCGGGTCTCTTGCTTTTATTACAGCTCCAAACGTAACATTGAGAATCTTGTCGCACTTCTGCTCTGAGGATGGCCCATGTTCACGGGAAGTATTGTAGCGCTTGTCACGCCGATGGATGAAAACGGTAATGTCTGCCGGACAAGCCTGAAAAAACTGATTGATTACCATGTCGCCAACGGAACCTCGGCGATCGTTTCGGTAGGGACTACCGGTGAATCCGCAACGCTGAGCCATGAAGAGCATGGCGACGTGGTGATGATGACGCTGGAGCTGGCCGACGGGCGTATTCCGGTTATCGCTGGAACGGGAGCCAATGCAACCGCAGAGGCGATTAGCCTGACCAAACGTTTTAACGATAGCGGTGTTGTCGGCTGCCTGACGGTCACTCCTTATTATAACCGTCCGACCCAGGAAGGCCTGTTCCAGCACTTTAGAGCTATCGCCGAACATACTGACCTGCCGCAAATTCTGTATAATGTGCCGTCCCGTACCGGTTGCGATATGCTGCCGGAAACCGTTGGCCGTCTGGCGGAAATTAAAAATATTGTCGGTATTAAGGAAGCAACAGGGAACTTAAGTCGCGTTCACCAGATCAAAGAGCTGGTTTCAGACGACTTTATTCTGCTGAGCGGTGACGATGCGACCGGTATGGACTTCATGCAGCTCGGCGGCGTAGGCGTGATTTCTGTTACGGCCAACGTGGCGGCGCGCGAAATGGCCGACATGTGCCGTCTGGCGCTGGCGGGTCAATTTGCCGAAGCTCGTGCGATTAACCAGCGTCTGATGCCACTGCATACAAAATTATTTGTCGAACCCAATCCTATCCCGGTGAAATGGGGATGCAAGGCGTTGGGTCTTGTGGCGACCGATACGCTGCGCTTGCCGATGACGCCTATCACCGATCATGGTCGTGAAGCCGTCACTGCCGCGCTGAAGCATGCCGGTTTGCTGTAAAGTTTAGGGAGATTTGATGGCTTACTCAGTACAGAAGTCGCGCCTGGCGAAGGTTGCGGGTGTTTCGCTGGTTCTACTCCTCGCGGCCTGTAGTTCCGACTCGCGCTATAAGCGTCAGGTGAGCGGTGATGAGGCCTATTTACAGGCATCACCGTTGAGCGAACTTCACGCGCCGGCGGGGATGATCCTGCCGATTCAGGTGGGTGATTACAATATTCCGGTGGCTAACAGCACCGGCGCGGTCGGTAAAGCGCTGGACATTCGTCCGCCGGCGCAGCCGCTGGCGCTGGTGAGCGGTGCGCGGACCCAGTTTAACGGCGATACCGCGACGCTGATGGTCGAGAACGGCCGCAGCGGTTCGCTGTGGGCACAGGTCACCAGTATTCTTCAGGCGAAGAACTACGTTATCGCCAAGCGCGATGATGCGAGCCAGACGCTGAACACCGACTGGGTTGAGTGGAACCGTCTTGATGAAGATCAGCAGTATCGCGGTCGTTATCAAATCTCCGTCAAACCGCAGGGTTATCAGCAAGCGGTGGTCGTTAAGCTGGTGAATCTGGAGCAGGCGGGTAAACCGGTTTCCGATCCGGCGTCTCTGCAGCGCTACAGCACCGCTATGCTGAACGTCATTTCGGAAGGCCTTGACATGAATGCCACCAGCGCCCAGAACGCCGCACAGCGCAGCGCGGGGGCCACCTTCGACGTGCAGAGCGCCGCCGACGATACCGGCCTGCCGATGCTCGTTGTTCGCGCGCCGTTTAACCTGGTGTGGCAGCGTCTGCCGGGCGCCCTCGAGAAAGTGGGGATGAAAGTGACCGACAGCACGCGCTCTCAGGGCAGCATGGCGCTGACCTATAAGCCGCTGTCTGACAGCAGCTGGCAGGAGCTGGGCGCACGTGACCCGCAGCTGGTCTCCGGCGACTACAAACTGCAGGTCGGCGACCTCGATAACCGCAGTAGCCTGCAGTTTATCGACCCGAAAGGCCACACCCTGACGCAGTCGCAAAATGACGCCCTGGTAGCCGTATTCCAGGCCGCATTTAACAAGTAATCAAAAGGGCTGGAGCAATCCGGCCCTTTTTCATGTATAGTGACGCAAACGTGTGCGTGGCCATATAATCCTGTAAATCGCCGCGTTAAGGCTGCTCCAGTCGCCTGACTGCAGTTCGCCCCGCAAGCGTACAGCATCCGCTCCAACGCCCGTTGCAGGATGTTATGTAAGACCGACACGTCATTTTTTGGCTCAATATCACTGGAGTAGTGAAAGATGAAAAAGCAAGCTGAGTTGTATCGTGGTAAGGCGAAGACAGTATACAGCACCGATAATCCGGACCTGCTGGTACTGGAATTCCGTAACGATACGTCAGCAGGTGATGGCGCGCGCATCGAGCAGTTCGATCGTAAAGGCATGGTGAACAACAAATTCAACCATTTCATTATGAGTAAACTGGCAGAAGCGGGCATCCCTACCCAGATGGAAGCGCTGCTCTCCGATACCGAATGTCTGGTGAAAAAACTGGATATGGTGCCGGTAGAGTGCGTGGTGCGTAACCGTGCGGCAGGCTCGCTGGTAAAACGTTTAGGCATTGAAGAAGGTATCGAGCTGAATCCGCCGCTGTTCGACCTGTTCCTGAAAAACGATGCTATGCACGATCCGATGGTCAACGACTCCTACTGCGAAACCTTCGGCTGGGTGAGTAAAGAGAATCTGGCGCGGATGCGCGAGCTGACCTACAAAGCCAACGACGTGCTGAAAAAACTGTTCGATGACGCCGGTCTGATTCTGGTGGACTTTAAGCTGGAGTTTGGTCTGTTCAAAGGCGAAGTGGTGCTGGGCGACGAGTTTTCGCCGGACGGCAGCCGCCTGTGGGATAAAAACACCCTCGATAAAATGGACAAAGACCGCTTCCGCCAGAGCCTTGGCGGCCTGATCGAAGCCTACGAAGAAGTGGCTCACCGCCTGGGCGTTAAGCTCGACTAACCCGCCCGCCGCCAGAAGATGGCCTCATCTTCTGGCGTCTCTTGCTGTTTCCTGTGGTAATCCTGCGCTGAACCGCCTACGATCTCTGCTATTGATACATAACAGGGAATGAGGTGCTTATGCGCTGGCAAGGGCGTCGCGAAAGCGACAATGTTGAAGATCGACGTGGACAATCAGGCTCGCCGTTTGGCGGCGGCGGGGGCGGCGGCTTCCGTCTGCCGAGCGGGAAGGGCGGCATTGTACTGCTGATTATTGTGCTGGTGGCGGGCTACTACGGCGTGGATTTGACCGGCATGTTGACCGGCGAACCGATGCCGCAGCAGCAGACCTCCACGCAGCGCTCCATCAGTCCGAAAGACGATGAAGCGGCGAAGTTTACTTCCGTCATTCTGGCTACCACCGAAGATACCTGGGGGCCGATCTTTGAAAAGATGGGCCGCCAGTACCCGCAGCCAAAGCTGGTGCTCTACCGCGGCGCGACCCGTACCGGCTGCGGCACCGGTCAGTCGGTGATGGGCCCCTTCTATTGTCCTGCCGACAGTACGGTCTATATCGACCTGTCATTCTACGATGAGATGAAAAATAAACTGGGCGCCGACGGCGACTTTGCCCAGGGGTACGTCATTGCTCATGAAGTGGGTCATCACGTACAAAAACTGCTGGGCATTGAGCCGAAGGTCCGCCAGCAACAGCAGCATGCCACGCAGGCCGAAGCCAACCGCCTGTCGGTTAAGATGGAGCTGCAGGCAGACTGCTTCGCCGGCGTCTGGGGTCATAATATGCAGCAGCAGGATATTCTGGAAACTGGCGATCTGCAGGAGGCGCTGAACGCCGCCGAGGCCATCGGCGACGATCGTCTACAGCAGCAGAGCCAGGGACGCGTGGTGCCGGACAGTTTTACCCACGGCACCTCGAAACAGCGCTACACCTGGTTCAAACGCGGTTTCGATAGCGGCGATCCGGCGCAGTGCAATACCTTCGGCAGCGCGCTGTAATCGTCCCCCATGATGGACGCGCTGCTTAACCTCACCGCGCAAATGGCGCGGGAGGGGATCCGTCGCCTGCTGGTGCTCAGCGGCGATGAGAGCTGGACGCTGCAGCAGGCGCAGGCGCTACGGGAGAGGCTCGGCGGCGATGGCCTGTGGGTTGGCCCCGAGCCGGTTTCTGCGCCCTGCGTGGCGCCCGGCGCGCTGAAAACGCTGCTGGGGCGGGAAGTGATGCACGCCTTTTTCGATGCCCGGCGCGGGTTTGATGTGGCCGCCATGGCGGCCCTGAGCGGCACGCTGCGGGCGGGAAGCTGGCTGGTGCTGCTGACGCCCCCCTTCGCCGACTGGCCGACCCGGGCGGATGAGGACTCTCTGCGCTGGAGCGATACGCCTGACCCTATCGTTACCCCTAACTTTGTTCACCGCTGCTGTCGGCAGTTTATCGCCGATCCGGAGGTGTTGCTCTGGCGGCAGTCGGACCGGCCACGTTTCCCGCTGACCGCCCCGCGTCCAGACTGGCATCCCGCCGATGGCCGCCCGCAGGCCGAGCAGGCGGCAATCCTTGAGCAACTGATACGCCTGCCGCCCGGTATCGCGGCGGTGACGGCGGAGCGTGGACGGGGGAAGTCTGCGCTGGCGGGCATGCTCCTGCGCCAGCTTGGGGGCGAGGCCATCGTCACCGCCCCAACGCGTAGCGCTGTCGAGGTGCTGGCCAGCTTTGCCGGGGAGACGTTGCGCTTTATGGCGCCCGATGCGCTGCTGGCGTCGAAAGAAAAGGCGGCGTGGCTGATAGTCGATGAGGCCGCGGCTATCCCGGCTCCGCTTCTCCGGCAGCTGGTGAGCCGTTTTCCCCGCACGCTACTCACCACGACGGTGCAAGGGTACGAGGGCACCGGTCGCGGGTTCCTGCTGAAATTTTGCGCCAGTCTGCCCCATCTGCAATCGTTCACCCTGAGCGCCCCGATCCGCTGGGCGGCGGGCTGTCCGCTGGAGTCAGCCATCAGTCAGTTGCTTATCTTTAACGATGAGGCATTTCGCGACGCGCCGATGGGGGAGATAGCCCTGGAGGCGGTCAATCAGTCCTGCTGGCAAACGCAGCCAGCGCTACCGGAGGCGATGTACCAGCTATTGTCCGGGGCGCATTACCGAACTTCCCCGCTCGATCTGCGGCGCATGATGGATGCTCCGGGCCAGGCTTTCCGCTGCGCTCGCGCCGGTGGCGCGGTGGCGGGCGCCCTGTGGCTGGTGGCCGAGGGGGGACTTTCTCCCGAACTTAGCCGGGCGGTATGGGCGGGTTTTCGCCGGCCGCGCGGGAATCTGGTCGCCCAGTCGCTGGCGGCGCACGGCGGCAGTCCCCTGGCGGCGACGCTGCGCGGGCTGCGGGTCAGTCGGATCGCTGTCCATCCCACCCGCCAGCGGGAAGGCCTCGGGCGGAAGATGATCGCCGATATCGCCGCCGATGCCGCTGGCTATGACTATCTCTCCGTCAGCTTCGGCTATACCGCTGAGCTGTGGCGCTTCTGGCAACGCTGCGGGTTTACCCTCGTACGGCTGGGTACCCATCGCGAGGCCAGCAGCGGCTGCTATACGGCGATGGCCCTCTATCCGTTGACCGCGGCAGGGCGCCAGCTGGCGCAGCGGGAGGCGCAGCGGCTGCAGCGCGATGAATACTGGCTTCGCCCGTGGCGAGAGGAATCCGCGCCGCTGCCGGCCGTCGCAGACGCTATGCTTAGTGATGAGGACTGGCTGGAAGCGGCGAGCTTTGCCTTCGCCCACCGCCCGCTGGCCGCGGCGCTGGGCTGCCTCAACCGCCTACTGATGCAGGCCGACATGCCGTTGCCGGCCCTGCGGGGACGACTGCAGGGCAAAGAGGAGGCCGCACTCTGCGCCGTGCTGCAGCTGACGGGGCGAAAAGCCTTGCAGGCGAGATGGCGTCGGGAGGCCGCTGACGCCTTGCGCTTCCTTGATGCAGCGCGCGCTGAGGCGCTGCGTCAGCAGGTGGCGCATCTGCAATTTTTTTAACTAACTCATTCAGTTAAATGGCATGGTCATATCTGGCGAGCGGCGTACACTGCCCGCAAACACTAAGGAGACAGCCATGAAACACGATCATTTTATTGTTCAAAGCCCTGCGGCGCCTGCGCAACAGCTGTTGCTGCTGTTTCATGGCGTAGGGGATAACCCGGTCTCCATGGGGCAAATCGGCAGCTGGTTCGCGCCGCAGTTTCCTGATGCGCTGATCGTCAGCATTGGCGGGGTGGAACCTTGCGGCCCCAACGGTCGGCAGTGGTTTTCACTGCAGGGGGTGACGGAAGAGAATCGTCAGCAGCGCATCGACGCCATTATGCCGACCTTTATTGAAATTGTACGCTACTGGCAGGAAAAGAGCGGCGTCAGTCCACTGGCCACCGCGCTGATCGGTTTCTCTCAGGGGGCGATTATGTCGCTGGAGAGTATCAAAGCGGCGCCGGATCTGGCTTCGCGGGTCATCGCCTTTAATGGCCGCTATGCGACGCTGCCGGAGACGGCAACGACGGCCACCACCATTCACCTGATCCACGGTGGTGAAGATCGGGTTATCGACCTGGCGTGGGCGGTGTCGGCCGAGGAGGCGTTACAGCATGCGGGCGGCGACGTGACCTTAGATATTGTCGACGATCTCGGGCATGCCATTGACGATCGCAGTATGCAGTTGGCGATCGAGCGTCTGCGTTATACCGTGCCGAAGCACTATTTTGATGAGGCGCTGAGCGGCAGTACGCCAAAAGGGGATGATATCATCGAAATGCTGTAACCCCGGAGAGCGGGGTTACAGGCGGGCGGTACCGCGATAAAGGCAAACTTACGGTTTCTTCGACTGGTCGTGCTTCGGCCAGTCGTCGTCATCGTCCCATTTATCGTTAAAATCACGGTGCGGCGGCAGATCGGGTTTGTTGTTGAGGAATTTTTTGTGGTCAACGCGATTCAGATCTTTAATCACGTTGATAATTACCCCCACCAAAAAGACCAGCACCAGAATCCACCAGTGTTTAATAAGCCATTCCATGCGCGCTTCCTCTTTACGTCAATTCGTCAGGCGACCAGCTGTTCCATGACGCGTTGATACATCCGCGCCAGCAGCTGCAGGTCGGCGGCGTTCACACATTCATTAATTTTGTGAATCGTTGCGTTTACGGGGCCCAGCTCAACCACCTGCGCCCCCATGCGCGCGATAAACCGTCCGTCTGAGGTGCCGCCGTTGGTTAACAGCTGCGGTTTGATCTCATTATAGTGCTCAATCGCGTTGACGACCGCATCCACCAGCTTGCCCCGTCCGGTGAGGAACGGCTGGCCGGAGAGCCACCACTCCACGCTGTAACGCAGCTGGTATTTTTCCAGCAGGGCGATCACCCGGGATTTGATCATCTCGTCCGTCAGCTCCGTACTGAAGCGGAAGTTGAACTGGACGAACATATCACCGGGGATCACGTTATTGCTGCCGGTGCCGGACTGCACGTTGGCGATCTGCATGCTGGTCGGCGGGAAGAACTCATTGCCTTTATCCCACTCGATATTGACCAGTTCCGCCAGCATCGGCGCCGCGCGGTGGACAGGGTTATCGGCAAGGTGCGGATAGGCGACATGCCCCTGCACGCCGTGAATAGTCAGGTTGCAGGTCAGCGAGCCGCGGCGGCCGTTTTTCACCACATCGCCGACCACTTCGGTACTGGAAGGTTCGCCGACCAGACAATAGTCCAGACGCTCGTTACGCGCCATCAGCGTCTCCACCACTTTGACGGTGCCGTTTTTGGCGCTGGCCTCTTCATCAGAGGTGATCAAAAACGCCAGTCGGCCCCTGTGGTTCGGGTACTGCGCGACAAAACGCTCTGCGGCAACCACCATCGCCGCCAGCGAGCCTTTCATATCCGCCGCTCCGCGGCCAAACAGCATCCCGTCGCGGATGGTCGGTTCGAACGGGGGATTGATCCAGCGGTCGGCGTCGCCTGCCGGGACTACGTCGGTGTGGCCGGCGAAGGCCAGCGTCTCGCCGTGGCCGCGCCAGGCCCAGAAATTCTGCGTATCGCCGAAATCCATCGGTTCTACGGTAAAGCCGATCGCACGCAGGCGTTCAATCATTAACGCCTGGCATCCCGCATCATCGGGGCTAAGGGAAGGGCGGCGAATAAGCTGCTGAGCCAGCTCAATGACCGGGCAAGACATAGACTATACCTCGTTAAACTGCTGATAACTTGCTTCACTAAAACCCAGCAGCATAGGACGACCGGGCGCGCAGAGCAATGGGCGTTTGATAATTGCCGGCATTTCCAGCATCAATGCGGCAGCGGCGTCGGCATTATCGATGCTGTTGCGCAGCGACTCGTCGAGTTTGCGCCAGGTGGTGCCACGGGTGTTCAGCAGCGCCTGCCAGCCCAGTTCGGCAATAAAGGTATCCAGTTGCGCGCGCTCAAGGCCATCGGCGCGGTAATCATGGAAACGATACTCAATCTGATGCGCTTCCAGCCAGCGGCGGGCTTTTTTAATGGTATCGCAGTTTTTAATTCCGTACATGGTGAGCATAGATAAACCTTTTACATTCAATTAAGCGGTTAACTCAGATATTTCCGAATATATAAGTCTTACTGAAATAATACGTGATTCAGATGAATAAATATAACTTTTTACCGGGGATCTCATTCGATATATCGGGTGGTTAAATGTTGGCCACCTGTGGGCATGATGTGAGGGCTTTAACATTATTGCAAAAATGTTGTCTGAGGTTGCTCTACGTCACATTATGTTTACATACGAAGCGGCATAGTAGCGACAACCAGAGGTTTTATCTCTGTCAGCGGTCCATAAGACAATCAGAGCAATAGGGGAGCACAACTTCCCATCGGTAATGAAGTTATATAGAATCGACCATAATAATAAGAGAGGCTATTATGATTGAACATGAACTGGGGAACTGGAAAGACTTTATTGAAGGCATGCTTCGTAAATAAATTTCCGCAATGTGAGCAGGGGAATAACGCGAAGTAAATAAGCGCGCTAGGGTTCTGAACACATAAAGAAGGCGACCACCGTGGTCGCCTTTTCTGTTATTACGCCTCGCCGCCGAAGCTCGTCGGTTTATTGCGGACGCTCCTTTAGCGGAAAACGGCGACGCACCAGCACAAAGAACAGCGGCACGAAAAAGATCGCCAGCACGGTGGCGGAGATCATCCCGCCCATCACTCCGGTGCCGACCGCATGCTGGCTGCCGGAACCGGCGCCGGTGCTGGTCGCCATCGGCAGCACGCCGAAGATGAACGCCAGCGAGGTCATCAGGATGGGGCGCAGGCGCTGACGGCAAGCCGACAGCGTGGCGCTGAGCAGATCCTGGCCCTTCTCGTTGAGCTCATTGGCGAACTCGACGATCAGAATGGCGTTTTTCGCCGACAGGCCGATCACCGTCAACAGACCCACCTGGAAGTACACGTCATTCTCCAGCCCGCGCATCCAGGTCGCCAGCAGGGCGCCAATCACCCCCAGCGGCACCACCAGCATCACCGAGAACGGCACCGACCAGCTCTCGTACAGCGCCGCCAGGCACAGGAACACCACCAGCAGAGAAATCGCGTACAGGGCCGGCGCCTGAGCGCCAGAGAGGCGTTCCTGGTAGGACATGGCGGTCCATTCGAGGCCAAAGCCGGTGGGTAACTGCGCGGCCAGCTTCTCCATCATGTCCATCGCGGTACCGGTACTGATACCCGGCGCCGCCTCACCGACGATCTCCACCGCTGAGTAGCCATTATAGCGTTCCAGCCGCGGCGAGCCGGTCTCCCAGCGCGAGGTGGCGAAGGCCGAGAATGGCACCATCGTGCCGCTGCTGTTGCGCACGTACCAAAGATTGATATCGTCAGGCAGCATCCGGTATTTCGCCGCCGCCTGGACGTAGACTTTCTTTACCCGGCCGCGATCCATAAAGTCGTTGACGTAGCTCGACCCCCACGCGGTTTGCAGCGTATCGTTGATGTCGTCAATGGAGACGCCAAGCGCCTGCGCTTTACGCTGATCGATATCGACCTGCAGCTGCGGACTGTCATCGAGCCCGTTATGCCGGACGCGGGTCAACAGCGGATTTTTCCCGGCCAGCTCAAGTAGCGTATCGCGCGCCGCCATCAGCGCATCGTGCCCCTTCCCGGCATGATCCTCCAGCTCCATATCGAAGCCTGCCGAACTGCCGAGGCCGCTGATCGCCGGCGGGCTGCTGGCGATAACCCGCGCTTCGTTAATCTGATTAAACGCTTTGGTGGCGCGTTCAATAATGGCAAAGGAGGTGCCGGTTTGCGGGTCGCGCTGGTCCCAGTCTTTGAGACGAACGAACATACGGGCCACGTTCTGCCCATTGCCGCCGGGGCCGGAGCCAACGGTAGCGAACACCGACTCGACGTTCTGCTTCTCGTTATTGAGGAAGTAATCTTCCGCCTTCTGCACCACCTTCAGCGTCTGCTGCTGGGTGCTGCCGCTCGGCAACTGGACCGAGGTGGTGAACATCCCGCGATCCTCCAGCGGCAGGAACGAGGTCGGCAAATGCAGAAACAGGAACACCATCCCGCCGAGCAGGACGACGTAGATCAGCATCCAGCGCAGCGAGCGGTGCAGGATTTTGCCGACGAAGGTTTCGTAGCGGCTGGCGCTGCGGTTGAAGGTGCGGTTGAACCAGCCGAAGAAGCCTGTTCTTTCATGGGATTCACCTGGCTTAACCGGCTTAAGCAGCGTGGCGCAAAGGGCAGGGGTGAGGATCATGGCCACCAGCACCGAGAGGACCATCGCCGCGACGATAGTGATTGAGAACTGGCGATAGATGGCGCCGGTGGTGCCGCCGAAGAAGGCCATCGGCACAAATACCGCCGACAGCACCATCGCGATCCCTACCAGCGCGCCCTGAATTTGTCCCATCGATTTGCGGGTCGCCTCGCGTGGCGACAGGCCCTCCTCGCTCATGATGCGCTCGACGTTCTCCACCACCACGATGGCGTCATCCACCAGCAGGCCGATCGCCAACACCATCGCGAACATCGTCAGGGTGTTAATGCTGTAGCCACAGGCATACAGCACCGCGAAAGTGCCCATCAGCACCACCGGCACGGCGATGGTCGGGATCAGGGTGGCGCGGAAGTTCTGCAGGAACAGATACATCACGAGGAAGACCAGCAGGATCGCCTCCAGCAGGGTTTTCACCACGTCGATGATAGAAGCCTTCACGAAGGAGGTGGTCTCGTAGGCGACCTTATATTCCAGACCGTGGGGGAAAAACTGCGCCAGCTCATTGAGGCGATTGATCACGCGCTCCGCGGTGGCCATTTCGTTGGCGCCGGAAGCCAGCTTGATCCCGAGGCCTGAGGCCGGCTGGCGGTTGTAGCGGCTAAGATAGTCGTACTTCTCCGCCCCCATCTCGACGGTGGCGACATCGCCCAGCGTCACCTCTGAACCATCCTGATTGACGCGCAGAGTGATATTGCGGAACTGCTCCGGGGTTTGCAGCAGAGATTGCGAGTTGATGGTGGCGTTCAGCGCTTGCTTATCGACCGAAGGCGTCCCGCCAAGCTGGCCGACGGCAATCTGGGCGTTCTGCGAACTGATGGCGTCGGTAACATCCTTGGTGGTCATCTGGTAGCTGTTGAGCTTCGCCGGGTCGAGCCAGATGCGCATTGAGTATTGCGAACCGTAGGCGTCGATATCCCCCACGCCGTTGACGCGGCTGAGCGGGTCCTGGATGTTACTGGCGACGTAGTCGGCGATATCTTGTTTATCCATACTGCCGTCAGTGGAGACGAAGGCGAGCGTCAGGATATTGGTATCACCGGTCTTGCGCACCGTCACCCCCTGGTTTTGCACCGCCTGCGGCAGCTTACGCATCGCCGACTGTAGCTGGTTCTGAACCTGCTGCACGGCTTCATCCGGGTCGGTACCGGCGGTAAAGCTGAGGGTGATCGTCGCCTGGCCGGTGGCGCTGCTCTGGGAGGACATATACATCAGGTTATCGAGGCCGGTCATATTCTGTTCGATAACCTGAGTGACGGTATTCTCCAGGGTTTGCGCGGAAGCGCCGGGATAGTTGGCGGTGATCCGCACATTCGGCGGGGCGAGGTCGGGATACTGTTCAACCGGCAGCGACAAAATGGCAAGGGTGCCCGTCAGGCATAACAGGATTGCCAGCACCCATGCAAAAATGGGGCGATCGATAAAGAAATTCGCCATCAGAATAAAAACCTCATATGCACATTTTCTTGTTATTGCACAGCCTGTGCCACTTTAGCGCCAGCCTCTCCGGCAATCGTGGAGAAATTAAGGAGATAGTGTAATTTATCATGTTGCTTTTGCCGTATCGTAAAGAAACCTCGAGCTTTCCTGCCAGCAGGTAGCGAGTCTGCTTCGTCACCGCAGACCGGCGCATTATCCCTTGCCGGTGTGAAACCTCATTTCATTTAAGTCAAAAAAATTGATCCAAAACGGATTCTCTCCAGAAAAAGTTTATCCTGGGCAATTGGACATTGTTCCGGCGTCATCTTGTCGGGTAATAAATAGGCATGCGCATTGAGGGGTTATTCACCAAGAAGACAAAAGGAAGCCATGAACCACTTTATTTTGAGCGATAGCCGAAAGTGCATCGGCTGCCAGGCCTGCGAAGTGGCCTGCGTGATGGCGCATAACGAGGAGCAACACGTGCTGACCCCGCAGCGCTTTTTGCCACGTATCACCGTGATCAAAGCGGAGGGCCAGCGTAACGCCATCACCTGCCGCCACTGCGAGGACGCCCCCTGCGTCCGCAGTTGTCCCAACGACGCCATCGCCCAGTCCGGCGACAGCGTTCAGGTCCGTCAGGAGAAATGCATTGGCTGTAAATCCTGCATGGTGGCCTGCCCGTTCGGGGTGATGCAGGTGGTGGTGACGCCGCAGGCCGCAGGCCTGGTGAAAGCCAGCGCGCACAAGTGCGATCTATGCCAGGGCCGCGAGGCGGGGCCGGCCTGTGTGGAAAACTGTCCCGCGCAGGCGCTGACCCTCGCCGACGATGAGACGTTGATCACCCTGGCGAAGCAGCGGCGACTGCGCTCGGCATGCCAGGAGGTACAGCCGTGGCAGCGCGCTACGCCGCTCTGCAGCCAGCCCAATGCTGGCGCGAAGGTCAGGCAAATGGCGATGACGCCCCCGCGCGGGGAGCCGGATAAGCTGGCGGCGGAGGTGCGTAAGAGCCACTTTGAGGAGATCTATCAGCCGTTCACCCCGCAGCAGGCGCAGCAGCAGGCCGCCCGCTGTCTCACGTGTGGGGAGCACAGTATTTGCGAATGGACCTGCCCGCTGCATAACCATATCCCGCAGTGGATCGAGCTGGTTAAAGCGGGGAATATCGCCGCCGCGGTCGCGCTTTCCCATCAGACCAACTGCCTGCCGGAGATCACCGGCCGCGTCTGTCCCCAGGACCGGCTGTGTGAAGGCGCCTGCACCCTGCGCGATGAAAGCGGGGCAGTCACCATCGGCAATATTGAGCGCTATATTTCCGACCAGGCGCTGGCCAGCGGCTGGCGTCCGGACCTTTCGCAGGTTAAGCCGAGCGGCAAGCGGGTGGCGATTATCGGCGCCGGGCCGGCCGGGCTGGCCTGCGCCGATATGCTGGTGCGCCACGGCGTCCAGCCGGTGGTCTTCGACCGTCATCCGGAGATTGGCGGTCTGCTGACCTTCGGCATTCCGGCGTTCAAGCTGGATAAATCGCTATTGGCCCGGCGGCGGGCGATCTTCAGCGAGATGGGTATCCGCTTTGAGCTCAATTGCGAGGTGGGGAAAGATATCTCCATGGCGACACTACTGGCCGATTATGACGCAGTGTTCGTCGGCGCCGGAACCTATCGCTCCATGAAGGCGGGGCTGCCGAACGAAGAGGCCCCCGGGGTCTACGATGCGCTGCCGTTCCTCATCGCCAACACCAAACAGGTGATGGGGCTGGCGGCATCGGCGCAAGAGCCTTATGTCAACACCGCCGGGCTGAACGTGGTGGTGCTGGGCGGCGGCGATACGGCGATGGACTGCGTGCGCACCGCGCTGCGCCACGGCGCCCGCCAGGTGACCTGCGCCTATCGGCGAGATGAAGCCAACATGCCGGGCTCGAAAAAAGAGGTCAAAAACGCCCGCGAAGAGGGGGCGCTCTTTGAGTTTAACGTCCAGCCGGTGACGCTTGAGCTGGACGAGAACGGGCGGGTTAACGGGGTTCGCTTTTTGCGCACCGAGCTGGGCGCTCCGGACGCCGGGGGAAGACGCCGTCCGACGCCGATCCCCGGCAGCGAGTTTGTTATGCCGGCAGATGCGGTGATCATGGCCTTTGGCTTCCACCCGCACCGCATGCCCTGGCTGGAGGCGGCGGGGGTGGCGCTGGACAGCCAGGGGCGTATTAAAGCCGGAGTGGAGAGCCGTTACCGTTATCAGACCAGTCAGGAGAAGATCTTTGCCGGCGGCGATGCCGTGCGCGGCGCAGACCTTGTAGTGACGGCGATGGCGGAAGGCCGTCACGCGGCGCAGGGGATCCTGGACTATCTGGCGCGGAAAACGACGCCGCTTCACTGACGACAAACCCGGCTCCGCAGCGTAGTATGAGGGCGTCCTTTTACGCTGTGGGGTCGGTATGTCACTCAATATTCACGTCATTAAAGATAAAATCCTCTCTGAGAACTGGTTCGTACTACGCAATATGACCTATGAGCTGACGCGGGCGGACGGCAGCGTTGTGCGCCACAAGCGCGAGGTCTACGATCGCGGCAATGGCGCCACCGTGCTGCTGTATAACCGCCATAAGCAGACGGTGGTCCTGGTGCGTCAGTTCCGTGTCGCCACCTGGGTCAATGGCAATCATGACGGCATGCTGATTGAAACCTGCGCCGGGCTGCTGGACAACGACGAGCCGGAAGCCTGCATTCGTAAAGAGGCGGTGGAAGAGACCGGCTACGAAGTGGGCGAGGTGAGAAAGCTGTTTGAGCTGTTTATGTCGCCAGGGGGCGTCACCGAGGTAGTGCATTTCTTTATCGCCGAGTACAGCGACGCGCAGCGAACCACCAGCGGCGGCGGGGTGGATGATGAAGCCATCGAGGTGCTGGAGCTGCCTTTTAGCCAGGCGCTGCAGATGGTCGCTGACGGGGAGATCCGCGACGGTAAGGCGGTCATTCTGCTGCAATATCTGCAAACCTCCGGCCTGATGTCGGGGAACTCTGACAAATCCGATTGAGTAACCCGCTGCCGTTGTCCAGGATAGGCGCCGTGGTCGGGTTTATCTGGGGTCGGGCGGTTCATGCTTTTTCGCGTCATCTTTTTCCTTTTTCTGGCGGTGCTGCCTTGCTCGCAGGCATGGTCGGCACCGACGCAGCAGCGCTTCAACGACTGGCTGGTCACCTGTAACAACCAAAATTTCTGCGTCACCCGTAACGTGGGGCTGCATCATGGCCTGGTGATGACCCTCAGCCGCAGCGCTGGGGCAGTCACTGACGCCAGTCTGCGTATCGAGCTGGGCGGCACCGGCAATCCAGTGGCGACGCTCGCGCCGATAGCGCCGCGCCTGCTGCTGGATGATAAACCGCTGTCCCTGACCGACAAGCGCTGGCACATTGAAGATAAACTCATTAAAACCGCCGACAGCGTGACGATCGATGCGTTTCTCCAGCAGGTTCAGGAGGGTAAAGCGCTCTCGCTGGCCAATGGCCTGCAGACCATCTCCCTGCAGGGGTTGAAAGCGGCTCTGTTTTTTATCGACGATCGGCAAAAGCGGGTAGGTAGCGAAACGGCCTGGGTCGGCAAAGGGGAAGAGCCGCCGCTCAGCGTACCGCCGGCGCCGGCGCTGCGCGCGGTGGCGAGCGCGGAAACGGCGCAGTCGCCGCTGGGGCGTGAGGAGCTCAACGATCTGATGGACTACGGTAATGAGCGGATGACCAACAGCCACTGCTCCCTCGATCCCTTCCGCCGTGAAATTCGCGTTACTGCGCTGACGGATGACAAAGTGCTGCTGATGACCAGCTGCGAATCCGGCGCCTACAACACCGTCTGGCTGGCCTGGCTGGTCTCCCGCCAGCGCCCCTATGTCGCCCGTCAGGTGCGGCTAACGTTGCCATTCCAGCCGCCGGGCGAGGCGCCGCGTGAGATTGAGCTGATCAACGCCAGCTATGATGACCGCCGCCATGAGCTGGTGACCCTGGATAAAGGCCGCGGGGCCGGCGATTGCGGGATCCAAACCCGCTGGCGTTTTGACGGCCAGCGGTTCAGCCTCTCCCGCTACGCGCAGCAGCCGACGTGCGACAACTGGCAGGGGCCAGATGCCTGGCCCACGCTGTGGATCACCCGTTAAGCACCTGTTCGGCGGTGGCGACGATATGGTCGACCGTAAAGCCAAAGAACGGGAACAACTGCTCTGCCGGGGCGGATTCGCCATAGCCGGTCATGCCGACGATCCTGCCTTTTAAGCCGACATATTTATACCAGTAGTCCGCTATCCCGGCTTCGACCGCCACCCGGGCGCTGACGTCCGACGGCAGCACCGATTCGCGCCAGGCCTCATCCTGGGCGTCAAACACATCAGTGGAAGGGAGCGAGACGACCCGCACATTTACCCCTTTGGCCAACAGTTTTTCCGCGGCCAGGACGGTGATCTCCACTTCCGAGCCGGTGGCGATGAGGATCAGGTCGGGCTTGCCGCCGGCATCCTTCAGCACGTAGCCACCCCGGGCGATATCCTGCACCTGTTCCGGGGTACGCGGCATCTGCGCCAGGTTTTGTCGCGACAGGATCAGCGCCGTCGGCCCGCCCTGTCGCGCGATAGCCGCCTGCCAGGCGACGGCGGTCTCCACCTGGTCGCAGGGGCGCCAGGTGCTGAAGTTGGGCGTCAGCCGCAGACTGGCCAGCTGTTCCACCGCCTGGTGCGTCGGCCCGTCTTCCCCAAGACCGATCGAGTCATGGGTATAGACCATGATCTGCCGGGCCTTCATCAGGGCCGCCATGCGCGCGGCGTTGCGGGCGTACTCCACAAACATCAGGAAGGTCGAGGTATAAGGAATAAAGCCCCCGTGCAGGGCAATGCCGTTGGCCACGGCGGTCATGCCAAACTCGCGCACCCCGTAGTGGATATAATTACCCGCAGGATCTTCTTTAATCGATGTCGATCCAGACCAGATGGTCAGGTTACTCGGCGCAAGATCCGCAGAACCGCCCAGCAGTTCCGGGAGGTGCGGGCCGTAGGCGTTCAGCGCGTTTTGCGAAGCCTTGCGACTGGCGATTTTCGCCGGCTCGGCCTGCAGTTTCGCCACGTAGTCGCGGGCGGTAGCGGCAAAGTCTTCCGGCAGGGCGCCATTCATACGTCGGGTCAGCTCAGCGGCCAGCTCCGGGAACTGCTGCTGGTAGGCGGCGAATTTCTCGTTCCAGGCGTGCTCCGCTTTTTCCCCGCGCGGACGCGCATCCCAGCCCGCGTAGATCTCTTTCGGGATCTCGAACGGAGGATATTTCCAGCCAAGCTGCTGGCGGGCCAGCGCTACCTCTTTTTCGCCCAGCGCCGCCCCGTGAGACTCCTCTGAGCCGGCTTTGTTGGGCGAACCGAAGCCGATGATGGTCCGGCAGATAATCAGTGACGGTTTATCTTTCACCGCCTGCGCTTCCGTTATCGCCTGTTTGATAGCCTGCGGATCGTGGCCGTCGATATCGCCTATGACGTGCCAGTGATAGGCGCGGAAGCGTTCCGCCGTATCATCGGAAAACCAGCCTTCGGTTTTGCCGTCGATGGAGATGCCGTTGTGATCGTAAAAACCGATCAGCTTGCCCAGTCCGAGCGTGCCGGCCAGCGAACAGGCCTCATGGGAGATCCCCTCCATCAAACAGCCATCGCCCATGAACACCCAGGTGTGATGGTCAATGATCTCATGGCCGGGGCGATTAAACTGCGCCGCCAGCGTCCGTTCGGCGATGGCCATCCCGACGGCGTTCGCCAGCCCCTGGCCCAGCGGGCCGGTGGTGGTTTCCACCCCAGGGGTATAGCCATGCTCCGGGTGGCCGGGCGTTTTAGAGTGCAGCTGACGGAACTGCTTCAGTTCAGACAGCGGCAGATCGTAGCCGGTCAGGTGCAGCAGGCTGTAGAGCAGCATCGACGCGTGGCCGTTGGACAAGATGAAACGGTCGCGGTCCACCCAGTCAGGGTTCTGCGGATTGTGCTTGAGAAAATCGTTCCACAGCACTTCGGCAATATCAGCCATCCCCATCGGCGCACCGGGGTGGCCGGAGTTGGCTTTCTGCACGGCGTCCATACTCAGGGCGCGGATGGCGTTGGCAAGCTCTCTTCGGGACATATTTTTCTCCGTGAGACTAAAGTGACAGTTTGGCGGCAAGCAGATCTTCCAGTTTGCGCTGATCGACGGCGAACAGGCGGATCCCCTCCGCTAGCTTTTCGACCGCCATCGGATCCTGATTATGTTCCCAGCGGAACTCCGCTTCACTGAGCGGCACCGGACGCGGCAGGATCTGGCTGGCAGGGATCAGTTTGCGCACCACCGGGGTATCGCTGGCCTGCAGCTCTTTTAATAAAGGCGGGGCGATGGTCAACCGGTCGCAACCGACCAGCGCCAGGATCTGCTCGGTGCGGCGGAAGCTGGCGCCCATCACGATGGTGTTGTATTTATGCTGTTTGAAATAGTCATAGATATTGCGCACCGATTTCACCCCCGGATCTTCCTCCACCACGTAAGGCTCCAGCGGTTTGCGCGCCTGATACCAGTCATAAATACGCCCAACGAACGGGGAGATGAGATAAACCCCGGCCTCGGCGCAGGCCCGGGCCTGGGCGAAGGAAAACAGCAGCGTCAGGTTGCAGTGGATCCCCTCTTTCTCCAGCACCTCCGCGGCGCGGATCCCCTCCCAGGTGGATGCCAGCTTGATCAGGATCCGCGACTTATCAATGCCCATCTCCTGATACAGCGCCACCAGGTGGCGAGCCTTCTCGATACTTTTCTCGCGGTTGAAGGAGAGCCGGGCGTCCACCTCGGTGGAGACCCGTCCCGGAATGCTTTTGAGGATCTCCGCGCCAAAATTGACCGCCAGCTTATCGCAGGCGTGAGCCACCTGCGCTTCGCGGCCGCCACCCTGTTTTTTGGCCCAGGCGATAGCGTCGTCGATGAGGCCGCTATAGGACGCCAGGCCGGCGGCCTTCAGCAGCAGAGAGGGGTTGGTGGTGGCGTCTTCCGGATGGTAGTGGCGGATGGATTCGATGTCTCCGCTGTCGGCGACCACCGTGGTGAACTGCTTGATGCTGTCTAACTGATTCATGGATAAGTCCTCCTGGAACAAGGTGTTACATGAGTGCTTGCCGGTATACGGTATAAACATTGATGAGGTACATAACCAAAAAGCATAGCAGACAGGGCTATTATTGGCGGCGAATCCGGGTAACATAACCGCTATAAATTGATAACAACAAAATCATAACGATGGCCAGAGTTTGGCGGTGTTCAAAGTTTATCGCCCCGCCAGGAGGGATACTGTCTGCCACTGAAAGGTGAACGACAGGATGGTCATCACGCTTTTCCCCTACGAACGATACGTGAAAGAAAGGAATAGAAAATGGATGAGCAGTTAAAACAGAGCGCCCTCGACTTCCACGAATTTCCGGTTCCCGGAAAAATCCAGGTCTCGCCGACCAAACCTCTCGCCACCCAGCGCGATCTGGCGCTGGCCTACTCGCCGGGCGTCGCAGCCCCCTGCCTGGAAATCGAAAAAGATCCGCTGGCCGCCTACAAATACACTGCCCGCGGCAACCTGGTGGCGGTCGTCTCCAACGGCACCGCGGTGCTGGGGCTCGGCAACATCGGCGCGCTGGCCGGTAAGCCGGTAATGGAGGGCAAAGGCGTCCTGTTTAAGAAATTTGCCGGTATCGATGTGTTTGATATCGAAGTCGATGAGCTGGATCCGGACAAATTCATTAACGTCGTCGCCGCCCTCGAACCAACCTTCGGCGGTATCAACCTGGAAGATATTAAAGCGCCGGAGTGTTTCTACATCGAGCAGCAGCTGCGCGAGCGGATGAATATCCCGGTCTTCCATGACGATCAGCACGGCACGGCGATCATCAGCACCGCGGCGATCCTCAACGGTCTGCGCGTCGTCGAGAAGAATCTGTCCGACGTGCGGATGGTGGTCTCCGGCGCGGGCGCGGCGGCGATCGCCTGTATGAATCTGCTGGTGGCGCTGGGGATGCAAAAGCACAACATCGTGGTCTGCGATTCGAAAGGCGTTATCTATAAAGACCGTGAGCCGAACATGGCGGAAACCAAAGCCGCCTATGCGGTGGAAGACGACGGCAAACGCACCCTCGATGACGTGATCGACGGCGCCGACATTTTCCTCGGCTGCTCTGGCCCGAAAGTGCTGACTCAGGAGATGGTGAAGAAGATGGCCCGCGCGCCGCTGATCCTCGCCCTGGCCAACCCGGAGCCGGAAATCCTGCCGCCGCTGGCGAAGCAGGTCCGCGATGACGCCATCATCTGTACCGGCCGCTCCGACTACCCTAACCAGGTCAACAACGTACTTTGCTTCCCGTTCATCTTCCGCGGCGCGCTGGACGTCGGCGCGACGGCGATCAACGAAGAGATGAAGCTGGCGGCGGTGCATGCGATTGCCGAGCTGGCCCATGCCGAGCAGAGCGAAGTGGTGGCCTCCGCCTACGGCGATCAGGATTTAAGCTTTGGTCCGGAGTACATCATTCCGAAACCGTTCGACCCGCGGCTGATCGTCAAGATAGCCCCTGCGGTGGCGAAGGCGGCGATGGATTCCGGCGTGGCAACGCGCCCCATCGCTGATTTTGACGCCTATATCGAGAAGCTGAGCGAGTTCGTCTATAAAACCAACCTGTTTATGAAGCCTATCTTCTCTCAGGCGCGCAAAGAGCCGAAGCGCGTGGTGCTGGCGGAAGGGGAGGAGACCCGGGTGCTGCACGCCACCCAGGAGCTGGTGTCTCTGGGACTGGCCAAACCGATTCTGGTGGGGCGCCCGAGCGTGATTGAAATGCGCATCCAGAAGCTGGGCCTGCAGATCAAGGCCGGCGTTGACTTTGAGATCGTCAATAATGAATCCGACCCGCGGTTTAAAGAGTACTGGAGCGAGTACTACCAGCTGATGAAGCGCCGCGGCATTACCCAGGAGCAGGCGCAGCGGGCGGTGATTAGCAACACCACGGTGATTGGCGCCATCATGGTTCATCGCGGTGAAGCGGATGCGATGATCTGCGGGACTATTGGCGAGTACCACGATCACTACCGCGTGGTGCAGCCGCTGTTTGGCTATCGCGACGGCGTCAGCACCGCCGGGGCGATGAATGCGCTGCTGCTGCCGAGCGGCAACACCTTTATCGCCGATACCTATGTCAATCACGATCCGTCGCCGGAAGAGCTGGCGGAGATCACCCTGATGGCGGCGGAAAGCGTGCGACGCTTTGGTATTGAACCGCGCGTGGCGTTGCTGTCGCACTCCAACTTTGGCTCTGCCGACTGTCCGTCAGCCAGCAAAATGCGTAAAACCCTGGAGCTGGTGAAGGCCCGCGCCCCGGAGCTGATGATCGATGGCGAAATGCATGGCGATGCCGCGCTGGTGGAAAGCATCCGCAACGATCGCATGCCGGACAGCCCGCTGAAGGGGGCGGCCAATATTCTGGTGATGCCGAATATGGAAGCCGCCCGGATCAGCTATAACCTGCTGCGCGTCTCCAGTTCGGAAGGGGTGACCGTCGGGCCGGTGCTGATGGGGGTGGCGAAGCCGGTGCATATTCTGACGCCGATCGCCTCTGTACGCCGGATCGTTAATATGGTGGCGCTGGCGGTTGTTGAAGCGCAAACCGAACCGCTGTAATTTTCTATTTCCCCCGCTAACGCGCGGATCCGTTTCCGCGCGCAATATCAGGCAGGCCGGTGAGTAAAAAACGCTGAGCCTGCCTTTTTAATTCCACCGCAATATTATTTTCTCTCCTGAGTGATCCACTTCACCTTTTAACCCCACTTGCCGAAATTTGTTATTTGCCGCGCTGAAATGTCGTCACCATGAGGACAGATTTCAGGGGGCAATCAGTCATGGATAAAGAACGCATTATTCAGGAATTCGTACCAGGCAAACAGGTCACGCTGGCGCATCTGATTGCCCACCCGGGAGCGGAGCTGGCGAAAAAGATCGGCGTACCCGAATCCGGCGCGATCGGCATTATGACGCTGACGCCGGGAGAAACGGCGATGATAGCCGGCGATCTGGCGATGAAGGCCGCCGACGTGCACATCGGTTTTCTCGACCGGTTTAGCGGCGCGCTGGTGATCTACGGCTCGGTCGGCGCGGTGGAAGAGGCGCTTCTGCAGACCATCGGCGGATTAGGCCGCTTATTAAATTATACCTTGTGCGAATTAACGAAAAGTTAATTGAGAGCGACCATGAAGCGTATTGCGATTGTCGGCGCCGTCGGTGCAGGAAAAACCACGTTATTTAATGCCCTGCAGGGGAATTATTCCCTCGCCAGAAAAACGCAGGCGCTGGAATTTAACGATCGTGGCGACATCGATACACCCGGGGAATATTTCAGCCATCCGCGCTGGTATCACGCCTTAATTACCACCTTGCAGGATGTGGACACCCTGATTTATGTCCATGCGGCCAATGATACCGAAAGTCGCCTGCCACCCGGGTTGCTGGATATTGGCAGCCGAAAGCACCTTATCGTGGCGATCAGCAAAACGGATCTGCCGGATGCCAACGTCGCCGCGGTGCGGCAGCTGCTGGACGGGATGGGGTTTCAGGCGCCGGTTTTCGCCCTCAACGGTTGCGATCCGCAAAGCGTCGCGCCGCTGGAAAATTACTTGAGTGAGCTCAGCCAAAAGGAGGAAGGGCCAGGTGAAGAAACTCATTACCGCTAACGATATTCGTGCCGCCCACGCGCGCGGCGAACAGGCGATGTCAGTAGTTCTGCGCGCCAGCATTATCACCCCGGAAGCGCGCGAAGTCGCCGAGCTGCTGGGATTCACTATCACCGAAGACGATGGCGCCGCGCCGGCGGCGACAGCGGCGGACAGCGACAAAACGGAAAGCCAGCGGATCCGCGAAACCATCCTGGCGCAGCTACCGGAAGGCCAGTTTACCGAAAGCCTGGTCGCGCAGCTGATGGAAAAGGTGATGAAGGAGAAGCAGTCCCTGGAGCAGGAGGCGATGCAGCCAGGATTTGAGGCAGTGACCGGCAAAGGCGGCATCAAAGTGATCGACGGCAGCAGCGTGAAGTTTGGCCGCTTCGACGGCGCCCAGCCGCACTGCGTTGGCTTAACGGACCTGGTGACTGACCAGGATGGCAGCAGCATGGCCGCCGGATTTATGCAGTGGGAGAACGCCTTCTTCCCGTGGACGCTGAACTACGACGAAATCGATATGGTGCTGGAGGGCGAGCTGCATGTGCGCCATCAGGGGGAAACGCTGGTCGCCAAAGCGGGGGACGTCATGTTCATCCCGAAAGGCTCCAGCATCGAATTCGGTACCCCGTCGACGGTGCGCTTCCTGTACGTCGCCTGGCCGGCAAACTGGCAATCGCTATGAACGATTTCATTACCGAAGCGTGGCTCAGAGCGAATCATACGCTCAGCGAAGGCGGTGAAATCCATCTTCCTGCCGATGCTCGCCTGACGCCCTCGGCGAGGGAACTGCTGGAAAGTCGGCATCTGCGGGTCAAATTTCTCGACCGCCAGGGGCGCCTGTTTGTCGAGGATGACGAACAGACGCCGCAGCCGGTGCATGTCCTGACCAGCAGCGACCATCCGCCCCAGGCCTGCTGCGAGCTTTGTCACCAGCCGGTGGGCAAAAAGCCGGACACCTTAACTCATCTGACGGCCGATACCCTGGTGGCGAAAAACGATCCGCGGCTGGCCTTCCGCGCGGTGCTGGACAGCACCATCGCCCTGACGGTGTGGCTGCAAATTGAACTGGCGGAGCCCTGGCTGCCGTGGCTGACGGATATCCGTTCGCGGCTGGGCAACATCATGCGCGCCGATGCGCTGGAGGAACCGCTGGCGGCGCAGTCGATAGCCGGATTCAGCGAGGCGCAGCTGCATCGTCTGTCCCATCAGCCGCTGCGTTACCTGGGTCACGATCACCTGGTGCCGGAGGCCCGCCATGGGCGCGATGTCGCGCTGCTTAATTTGCTGCGCGGCAAAGTGCGCGAGGCGGAGGTGACCGCGGCGCAGGTGTTTATTACGCCGCAATTTGCGGTCCGGCGCGCCGATATTATGCAAGCGCTCAACCGTCTCTCCAGCGCGGTCTACGTGATGATGATCCTGGGCGTGACAGACTCGCCGCCGGCGCTCAGCCAACTGCAGCAGCTGGGAGGTGAAGATGATCATTGACCAGTGTCGCAAACTGGCGCTGCGCGCCCCCGCCAGGGTGGTGTTCCCGGATGCGCTGGACGTCCGCGTGTTGAAGGCGGCGCATTATCTGCAGCAGCAGGGCCTGGCGCATCCGATCCTCGTCGCCAGCCCCTTCGCGCTGCGGCAGTTCGCCCTTGGCGAACGTCTGCCGCTGACCGGGGTGCAGGTCATCGATCCGCACAGCAACCTGGCGATGCGCGAGGCGTTTGCCACCGCCTGGCAGGCGCGCGCCGGCGATAAAGCGCCCGCTGACGCGGTCGACAAGCTGGCCGACCCGCTGATGTTCGCCGCGGCGATGGTCAGCGCCGGGCAGGCCGAGGTGTGTATCGCCGGAAATCTCTCGTCAACCGCCAGCGTGCTGCGCGCTGGTCTGCGCCTTATCGGCCTGCAGCCGGGATGTAAAACGCTCTCTTCGCTGTTTCTGATGCTGCCGCAGTATGCCGGACAGCCGCTGGGGTTTGCCGACTGCAGCGTGGTGCCGCAGCCGACCGCGGCGCAGCTGGCGGATATCGCGATTGCCAGCGCCGAGACCTGGCAAGCGATCGCTGGCGAAGCGCCGCGGGTGGCAATGCTGTCCTTCTCGACACACGGCAGCGCCCGGCATCCCTGTGTGGCTAACGTCCAGCAGGCCACGGAGATCGTGCGTCAGCGGGCGCCGCAGCTGATGGTCGATGGCGAGCTGCAGTTTGACGCCGCCTTTGTACCGGACGTCGCTGCGCACAAAGCGCCCGGCAGCCCGCTGCAGGGCCGGGCCAATGTGCTGGTCTTCCCGTCGCTGGAGGCGGGCAACATCGGCTACAAAATCGCCCAGCGGCTGGGCGGATATCGCGCCATCGGGCCGCTGATCCAGGGCCTGGCCGCCCCGCTTCACGACCTCTCGCGAGGCTGTAGCGTAGAGGAAATTATCGAACTGGCGCTGGTGGCGTCGGTACCGCGCCAGACGGACGCAAGCCGGATCCCCGACTCGTCCACGCTGGTTGAATGAATGGTCCCCTTCAGGACCCCTTATGAGAGGAAAACACAATGGAAGCATTAGGAATGATTGAAACCCGGGGCCTGGTTGCACTGATTGAGGCCTCCGACGCCATGGTCAAAGCGGCCCGCGTCAAGCTGGTGGGAGTGAAACAGATCGGCGGGGGCCTGGTGACCGCCATGGTGCGCGGCGATGTCGCGGCGTGCAAAGCCGCGACGGATGCCGGGGCGGCGGCGGCTCAGCGTATCGGTGAGCTGGTCTCTGTACATGTCATCCCGCGCCCGCATGGCGATCTGGAAGAGGTCTTCCCGATTAGCTTCAAGGGCGACAGTAACATCTAACGGGGGAGGGGGTGCCGGAAAGTTCTGGCCGGATAAGACGCCAGCGCGTCGCTATCCGGCCATGAAAAGGCATGAATGCCGGATGGCGTTGCGCTTTTCCGGCCTGCACATCACACGCGGAGACGGACATGAAGCTGGCTGTGGTAACCGGATATGTGGTCTGCACCGTACGCCATGAAGGTCTGGCCCACGACAAACTGCTGATGGTGGAGATGCTCAATGCCCGCGGCGAGCCCGACGGGCAATGTGCGGTCGCCATCGACAGCATCGGCGCGGGATGCGGAGAGTGGGTACTGCTGGTCAGCGGCAGCTCGGCGCGACAGGCGCACGCACACGGCGCCTCTCCGGTCGATCTGTGCGTGATTGGTATCGTGGATGAGGCTGCGGCCGATGGTCAGGTGCTCTTCCATAAGTAGGGTGAAAAATCATGAATCAACAGGACATTGAACAGGTAGTGAAAGCGGTACTGCTGAAAATGAAAGACAGCAGCCAGCCTGCCGGCACCGTTCATGATATGGGCGTTTTTGCCTCACTGGATGACGCTGTCGCGGCGGCAACGGTGGCCCAGCAGGGATTAAAGCGGGTGGCGATGCGTCAGCAGGTGATTCAGGCCATTCGTGAGGCGGGTGAAAAGTATGCCCGTGAACTGGCGGAGCTTGCGGTGACGGAGACCGGCATGGGACGCGTTGAAGATAAGTTTGCCAAAAACGTGGCGCAGGCGCGCGGCACGCCGGGCGTGGAGTGTCTGACTCCGCAGGTGCTCACCGGCGATAACGGCCTGACGCTGATTGAAAATGCGCCCTGGGGCGTGGTGGCCTCGGTGACGCCGTCCACCAATCCGGCGGCGACGGTGATCAACAACGCCATTAGCCTGATAGCCGCCGGCAACAGCGTGGTTTTCGCCCCCCATCCGGCGGCGAAAAAGGTCTCGCAAAGGGCAATTACCCTGCTTAACCAGGCGGTAGTGGCCGCCGGCGGCCCGGCCAACCTGCTGGTGACCGTGGCGAACCCGGATATCGACACCGCCCAGCGGCTGTTTAAGTACCCTGGCATCGGCCTGCTGGTGGTGACCGGCGGCGAAGCGGTGGTCGAGGCGGCGCGCAAACATACCAACAAACGCCTGATCGCCGCCGGGGCCGGCAACCCGCCGGTGGTGGTGGATGAGACTGCCGATCTACCGCGCGCCGCGCAGGCGATCGTCAAAGGCGCCTCTTTTGATAACAACATTATCTGCGCCGACGAGAAGGTGCTGATCGTGGTCGATAGCGTTGCCGACGAACTGATGCGCCTGATGGAAGGCCAGCAGGCGGTGAAACTCACGGCGGCGCAGGCCGAACAGCTCCAGCCGCTGCTGCTGAAAAATATTGACGAGCGCGGCAAAGGCACAGTCAGCCGCGACTGGGTCGGTCGCGACGCGGGCAAAATCGCCGCGGCGATTGGTCTGCAGGTGCCGGCGCAAACCCGCCTGCTGTTTGTGGAAACCCCCGCCAGCCATCCGTTTGCTGTTACTGAACTGATGATGCCGGTGCTGCCGGTGGTGCGGGTGGCGAATGTTGAAGAGGCCATCGCCCTGGCGGTGCAACTGGAAGGCGGCTGCCACCACACCGCGGCGATGCACTCGAGCAACATCGACAACATGAACCAGATGGCGAACGCCATCGACACCAGCATCTTCGTCAAAAATGGACCGTGCATCGCCGGGCTTGGGCTGGGCGGCGAGGGCTGGACCACCATGACCATCACCACCCCAACCGGGGAAGGGGTGACCAGCGCGCGCACCTTCGTTCGTCTGCGCCGCTGCGTGCTGGTGGATGCGTTTCGAATCGTATAAGGGATGAACATGGCGCACGACGAACAACGCTGGCTTTCGCCGAGACTACAAAAAGCCGCTGCCCTGTGTAACCAGGCGCCCGCCGCCAGCGAGTCGCCGCTGTGGCTGGGCATCGATTTGGGCACCTGCGACGTGGTGTCGATGGTGGTTGACCGTGACGGCCAACCGGTTGCGGTATGCCTTGACTGGGCCGACGTGGTGCGCGACGGCATCGTCTGGGATTTTTTTGGCGCCGTCACCCTCGTGCGCCGACATCTTGCGACTCTCGAGCAGCAGCTGGGCTGCCGCTTCACCCATGCGGCGACCTCGTTTCCGCCCGGCACCGATCCGCGCATTTCGATCAATGTCCTGGAGTCCGCCGGGCTGGAGATCAGTCATGTGCTGGATGAGCCTACCGCGGTGGCCGATCTGCTGCAGCTCGATAACGCCGGGGTGGTGGATATCGGTGGCGGCACCACCGGGATCGCCATCGTTAAACAGGGCAGGGTGACATATTCGGCGGATGAAGCCACCGGCGGCCACCATATCTCCCTGACTCTGGCCGGGAATCGCGGCATCGGGCTTGAGGAGGCGGAGCAGTACAAGCGCAGCCACGCCGGGGAGATCTGGCCGGTGGTTAAGCCGGTGTACGAGAAGATGGCCGAAATTGTCGCCCGACATATTGCCGGACAAGGGATTGTCGATTTGTGGCTGGCAGGCGGCGCCTGTATGCAGCCGGGCGTGCATGAGCTGTTTCGTCAGCGCTTCCCGGCATTACCGGTGCATTTGCCGCAGCACAGCCTGTTTATGATCCCGCTGGCAATCGCCAACAGCGGGAGGGAAAAAGCGGAGGGGATGTATGCAAGCTGAACTGCAGACGGCGCTGTTCCATGCCTTTGATACGTTGAATCTTCAGCAAATGAAAAGCTTCAACGTTCCGCCGGTGACGCTGCACGGCGTCGGCGCGCTGGCGGCCTGCGGTCCGCAAGCGCAGTCCCGGGGCCTTAGGCATCTGTTTGTCATGGTTGACAGTTTTCTCCATCAGGCGGGAATGACCGCCGGGCTGGAGCGTAGCCTGGCGATGAAAGGGATTGCTATGACTCTCTGGCCCTGTCCCGCCGGCGAACCCTGCGTCACCGATGTCTGCGCCGCCGTCGCCCAGCTGCGGGACGCGCGCTGCGACGGCGTGGTGGCCTTTGGCGGTGGATCGGTACTGGATGCGGCGAAGGCGGTGGCGCTGCTGGTCGCCAATCCTGAGCAGACGCTGGGGGAGATGACGGAGCACAGCGAGTTGCGCCCACGTCTGCCGCTGATCGCGGTGCCGACCACCGCTGGCACCGGGTCTGAAACCACCAATGTGACGGTGATTATCGATGCGGTGAGTGGACGCAAACAGGTGCTGGCGCATGCCTCGCTGATGCCGGATGTGGCGATCCTCGACGCCGCGCTGACCGAGGGCGTCCCGCCGCATATCACGGCAATGACCGGGATTGATGCGCTGACCCACGCCGTCGAGGCCTACAGCGCCCGCCACGCCACGCCGTTTACCGACAGTCTGGCGATGGGGGCGATAGCCATGATCGGCGAGGCGCTGCCGAAAGCGGTGGGCTGCGGTCAGGATCTGGCGGCGCGGGAGAACATGCTGCTGGCTTCCTGCATGGCGGGGATGGCGTTTTCCAGCGCCGGGCTGGGGCTATGCCATGCCATGGCGCATCAGCCGGGGGCGGCGCTGCATATTCCGCACGGTCTGGCCAACGCCATGCTGCTGCCAACGGTGATGGAGTTTAACCGCATGGTGCGCCGGGCGCGCTTCAGCCAGATCGGCCGGGCGTTAACCGGCAAGAAAACCGATGACCGCGAGGCTATCGCCGCCGTGCGCGAGCTGATCGCCGAGATCGGTCTGACGATGCGGCTGACGGAGGCTGGCGCGACGTCCGCGCACTACGACGCCTGGGCGCAAGCGGCGCAGGAGGACATCTGTTTGCGCACCAATCCACGCACCGCCAGCCGGGTGCAGATTATCGAGCTGTACGCGGCGGCGCAATAAATGCCGATTTTCCCGGAGGCGTGTGGCTGTGGCTTTCCCGGCTCGCGCTGCGCTTAGCCGGGCTACAGGATCACAGCCGTCTGCTATGCCGTAGCCCGGGTAAGGCGTTCACGCCGCGGCCCGGGAAAGTCGCCTGAGTGCGGCTAATGTCCCGGTATTCACAGTATCTACAAATCATAAATGACAGGGAGTAAGGGCTATGGGAATTAACGAAATCATCATGTACATCATGATGTTCTTTATGCTGATTGCCGCCGTGGACAGGATCCTGTCGCAGTTCGGCGGCTCGGCGCGCTTTCTCGGCAAACTGGGGAAAAGCATTGAGGGATCCGGCGGTCAGTTTGAAGAAGGGTTTATGGCGATGGGCGCGCTGGGCCTGGCGATGGTCGGGATGACCGCCCTGGCGCCAGTGCTGGCTCATCTGCTTGGTCCGGTGATTATTCCGCTGTATGAGATGCTCGGCGCCAACCCGTCGATGTTCGCCGGCACGCTGCTGGCGTGCGACATGGGTGGTTTCTTCCTCGCTAAAGAACTCGCGGGCGGCGACGTGGCGGCCTGGATGTACTCAGGCCTGATCCTCGGCTCTATGATGGGTCCGACTATTGTGTTCTCCATTCCGGTGGCGCTCGGCATTATCGAACCTGCCGATCGCCGCTGGCTGGCGCTCGGCGTGCTGGCGGGCATTGTCACCATTCCCATCGGCTGTATCGCCGGCGGTCTGGTGGCGATGTATTCCGGGGTGGAGATCAACGGCCAGCCGGTAGCGTTTACCTTCGCGCTGATCCTGATGAATATGATCCCGGTGATCATCGTCGCCGTGCTGGTGGCGCTGGGACTGAAGTTTATTCCGGAAAAAATGATCAACGGCTTCCAGATCTTCGCCAAATTCCTCGTGGCGCTGATCACCATCGGCCTGGCGGCGGCGGTGATCAAGTTCCTGCTCGGCTGGGAGCTGATCCCGGGGCTCGATCCGATCTTTATGGCGCCTGGCGACCAGCCCGGCGAGGTGATGCGCGCCATCGAAGTCATTGGCTCTATCTCCTGCGTGCTGCTCGGCGCTTATCCGATGGTGCTCCTGCTGACCCGCTGGTTTGAAAAGCCGCTGATGCGCGTTGGTAATCTGCTAAAAATCAACAATATGGCTGCCGGCGGCATGGTCGCTACCTTGGCGAACAATATCCCGATGTTCGGCATGATGAAGCAGATGGATACCCGCGGAAAAGTGATCAACTGCGCCTTCTCGGTGTCAGCGGCGTTCGCCCTCGGCGACCATCTCGGTTTTGCGGCGGCCAATATGAACGCCATGATCTTTCCGATGATTGTCGGCAAGCTGGTCGGCGGCGTTACCGCGATTGGCGTGGCGATGCTGCTGGTGCCAAAAGATGAAAACGTACCGGCGCCTGCCAACAACGAAGCGGAGGCGCACTCGTGAACACGCGCCAGCTGTTGAGCGTCGGTATTGATATCGGCACCACCACCACGCAGGTGATCTTCTCGCGCCTCGAGCTGGTGAACCGCGCGGCGGTTTCCCAGGTGCCGCGTTATGAATTCATCAAACGCGACATTAGCTGGCAAAGCCCGGTCTTCTTTACGCCGGTTGATAAGCAGGGAGAACTGAAAGAGGCCGAGCTTGAGGCGCTGATTCTGGCTCAGTACCGGGCCGCAGGGATCGCTCCACAAGCGGTGGATTCCGGGGCGATCATCATCACCGGCGAAAGTGCGAAAACCCGCAATGCCCGCCCGGCGGTGATGGCGCTCTCGCAGTCGCTGGGCGATTTTGTCGTCGCCAGCGCCGGGCCGCATCTGGAGTCGGTCATTGCCGGACACGGCGCCGGGGCGCAGACCCTGTCCCGGCAGCGGATGTGCCGGGTGCTTAATATCGATATTGGCGGCGGTACCTCGAACTATGCCCTGTTTGACGCCGGAAACGTCAGCGCCACCGCCTGCCTCAACGTCGGCGGCCGCCTGCTGGAAACCGACGCTCAGGGGCGCGTGGTCCACGCGCACCCGCCGGGGCAGCGGATTGTCGATGCGCTGTTTGGCGCCGGCACTAACGTCCTGGCGCTGACCGCCGGGCAGCTGTCGCAGGTGGCGCGCCGGATGGCGGCGCTGATCGTCGAGGTGATCGACGGCACCCTCTCACCGCTGGCGCAGGGGCTGATGCAAACCGAAGTACTGCCTGCGGGTATTCAGCCGGAGGTGATTACCCTTTCCGGCGGAGTGGGGGAGTGCTACCGCCATCAGCCCGCCGATCCTTTCTGTTTTTCCGATATCGGGCCGCTGCTGGCCACGGCCCTGCATGAGCATCCGCGCCTGCGTGAGATGAACGTGCAGTTTCCGACGCAAACCGTGCGCGCCACGGTGATTGGCGCCGGGGCGCATACGCTGTCCCTGTCCGGGAGCACCATCTGGCTGGAGGGGGTTCCATTGCCGCTGCGCAATCTGCCGGTGGCTATCCCGCAGGATGCCGCCGATCTGCCGAACGCCTGGCTCCAGGCGCTGACGCAGCTCGATCTGGCTCCCGAGGCGGACGCTTACGTGCTGGCGCTTCCCGCTTCACTTCCGGTGCGCTACGCCACCTTACTGACCGTAATTGACGCCCTGCTGGCGTTTGTCGCCCGCTTTCCCAATCCCCGTCCGCTGCTGCTGGTGGCCGAGCAGGATTTTGGCAAAGCGCTGGGCATGCTGCTGCGGCCACAGCTTCCACACCTTCCGCTGGCGGTCATCGATGAGGTGAGCATCCGGGCGGGAGACTATATCGACATTGGTACGCCTCTTTTTGGCGGATCGGTTGTGCCGGTGACGGTGAAATCACTCGCATTTCCTTCCTGAGGGAACGACTTATGAAACTAAAGACCACATTGTTCGGCAATGTTTATCAGTTTAAGGATGTAAAAGAGGTGCTGGCGAAAGCCAACGAACTGCGTTCGGGGGATGTGCTGGCGGGGGTAGCGGCGGAGAGTTCGCAGCAGCGCGTGGCCGCCAAGCAGGTGCTCTCCGATATGACGGTGGCCGATATCCGTAATAACCCGGTGATCCCGTATGAGGAGGACTGCGTTACGCGCCTGATCCAGGATGACGTGAACGAAACCGCCTATCAGCGGATTAAACACTGGACCATCAGCGACCTGCGGGAATACGTGCTCAACGACGAGGTCACCAGCGACGATATCGCTTTTGTCCGCAAAGGGCTGACCTCCGAGGTGGTGGCTGCGGTGGCCAAAATCTGCTCCAACGCCGATCTGATCTACGGCGGTAAAAAAATGCCGGTGATCAAAAAAGCCAATACCACCATCGGTCTGCCGGGGACCTTTAGCTGCCGCCTGCAGCCGAACGATACCCGCGACGATGTGCAGAGTATTGCCGCGCAAATCTATGAAGGGCTCTCCTTCGGCGCGGGCGACGCGGTGATTGGCGTCAACCCGGTCACTGACGACGTGGAGAACCTGAGCCGGGTGCTGGATACGGTGTACGGGGTGATCGACAAGTTTAACATCCCGACCCAGGGCTGCGTGCTGGCGCACGTCACCACCCAGATTGAAGCCATCCGCCGCGGCGCGCCGGGGGGGCTTATCTTCCAGAGCATCTGCGGCAGTGAAAAAGGGCTTAAAGAGTTCGGCGTCGAGCTGGCGATGCTCGATGAAGCGCGGGCGGTGGGGGCGGAGTTTAACCGCATCGCCGGGGAGAACTGTCTTTACTTTGAAACCGGGCAGGGCTCGGCGCTTTCCGCGGGCGCTAACTTCGGCGCCGATCAGGTGACCATGGAAGCGCGTAACTATGGCCTGGCGCGGCACTACGATCCGTTCCTCGTCAACACCGTGGTGGGCTTTATCGGGCCGGAGTATCTCTATAACGACCGGCAAATCATTCGCGCCGGCCTGGAAGACCACTTTATGGGCAAGCTGAGCGGCATCTCAATGGGCTGCGACTGCTGCTATACCAACCATGCCGATGCCGACCAGAACCTCAACGAAAACCTGATGATCCTGCTGGCGACCGCAGGCTGCAACTACATCATGGGCATGCCGCTCGGCGACGACATCATGCTCAACTACCAGACCACCGCCTTCCACGATACCGCGACCGTGCGCCAGCTGCTGGGCCTGCGGCCGTCGCCGGAGTTTGAACGCTGGCTGGAAACGATGGGCATTATGGCAAATGGTCGCCTGACCAAACGGGCGGGCGATCCGTCACTGTTCTTCTGATGACGCGGGGATGACACATCATGGATCAAAAACAGATTGAAGACATTGTACGCAGCGTAATGGCGTCAATGGGACAACCACAGTCGCAGCCGCAGGCCCCCGCAGCGTCGACGCCGGCCTGCCATGCCGCCTGCGCCAGCGAAGCGGTGGTGGAAAGCTGCGCGCTGGACCTGGGCTCAGCGGAAGCGAAAGCCTGGATTGGGGTACAACATCCGCACCGCGCCGAAGTACTGACTGAACTGAAACGCAGTACCGCGGCGCGCGTTTGCACCGGCCGCGCCGGCCCGCGTCCGCGCACTCAGGCGCTGCTGCGCTTCCTGGCCGATCACTCGCGCTCGAAAGACACAGTGCTCAAAGAGGTGCCGGAAGCGTGGGTGAAAGCGCAGGGGCTGCTGGAAGTGCGTTCCGAGATTAGCGATAAGAACCTCTACCTGACGCGTCCGGATATGGGCCGTCGCCTCAGTCCGGAAGCGATTGATGCGCTGAAGGCGCAGTGCGTGATGGATCCGGATGTGCAGGTGGTGGTGTCCGATGGCCTGTCGACGGATGCCATCACCGCCAACTACGAAGAGATCCTGCCGCCGCTGCTTGCCGGCCTGAAACAGGCGGGTCTGAAGGTCGGGACGCCGTTCTTCGTGCGCTATGGCCGCGTCAAGATTGAAGATCAGATCGGCGAGATCCTCGGCGCGAAGGTGGTGATCCTGCTGGTTGGCGAGCGCCCGGGGCTCGGCCAGTCGGAGAGCCTCTCCTGCTACGCGGTGTACTCCCCGCGGGTGGCGACCACCGTCGAGGCCGACCGAACCTGTATCTCCAATATCCACCAGGGCGGCACCCCGCCGGTAGAAGCCGCCGCGGTGATCGTGGATTTAGCCAAACGCATGCTGGAGCAGAAAGCCTCCGGCATCAACATGAGCCGTTAAGGAGGCATCATGCCAGCATTAGATTTGATTCGACCCTCGGTCACCGCGATGCGCGTGATTGCCTCGGTGAATGACGGTTTCGCGCGCGAGCTTAAATTACCGTCGCATATACGTAGCCTCGGACTCATCACGGCAGATTCTGACGATGTGACGTATATTGCCGCCGACGAAGCGACAAAGCAGGCGATGGTGGAGGTGGTCTATGGCCGCTCCCTCTACGCCGGCGCGGCCCATGGTCCGTCGCCTACCGCCGGCGAAGTACTGATCATGCTTGGCGGCCCGAACCCGGCGGAAGTTCGCGCCGGGCTGGATGCCATGATGGCGCATATTGAAGGTGGGGCGGCATTCCAGTGGGCTAACGACGCGCAAGATACCGCCTTTCTGGCGCACGTGGTGTCGCGTACCGGCTCTTATCTTTCATCGGCCGCTGGCATCGCGTTGGGCGATCCGATCGCTTATCTGGTGGCGCCGCCGCTGGAGGCGACGTTTGGTATCGATGCGGCGATGAAGTCGGCCGACGTTCAGCTGGTGACCTACGTCCCGCCGCCATCGGAAACCAACTATTCGGCCGCCTTTTTGACGGGAAGCCAGGCCGCCTGTAAAGCCGCCTGCAATGCCTTTACCGATGCCGTTCTCGATATTGCCCGTCATCCTGTACAGCGTGCGTAATGGAGGGAGCGATGATCAATGCGCTGGGATTGCTCGAAGTGGAGGGCATGGTCGCGGCTGTAGACGCTGCGGATGCCATGCTTAAGGCGGCCAATGTGCGCCTGCTCAGTCATGAAGTGCTCGACCCGGGCAGGTTAACGCTGGTGGTGGAGGGCGACCTGGCGGCCTGCCGCGCCGCGCTGGATGCCGGGGCCGCCGCTGCCCGGCGGACCGGCTGCGTGATCAGCTGTCGGGAAATTGGCCGCCCGGAAGAGGATACCCAGCGGCTGATCGGCGGTTTTCAGCCACCGCCGCCAGCGCCCATGCCGCCTGCTGACCCGGCTTCATCGGAAGCCTTACTGACGCTGCTGGCTTCAGTTCGTCAGGGCATGACGGCCGGCGAGGTCGCCGCGCATTTTGCCTGGCCGCTGGATAAGGCCCGCCAGGCGCTGGAGCAGCTCTTTTCCGCAGGGACGCTACGAAAACGCAGTAGCCGCTATCGTCTCAAAAATCCATAACCTGTCGGAGGTGCCGGGAGCGGCTTGCCCCCGGCTTTAACGATTATGAAAAAGCGTCGTTCTGCAAATTTGCACCATCTCTGTTGCGAGGCGTTGCCGGAAGACACCAGGCTGACGCCTCAGGTTGAAATTGACAATATTCATCAACGACACACAACCGATGTGTATGAGCACGCCCTGACCATTACCGCCTGGCAACAGATCTACGATCAGCTGCATCCGGGGCAGTTTCGCGGCGAGTTTACCGAAATCCTGCTCGATGAGATCCAGGTCTTCCGCGAATATACCGGGCTGGCGCTGCGCCAGTCCTGCCTGGTCTGGCCGAACTCCTTCTGGTTTGGCATTCCGGCGACCCGGGGTGAACAGGGGTTTATCGGCTCGCAGTGTCTGGGCCGGGCAGAAATCGCCACCCGTCCCGGCGGTACGGAGTTCGAGCTCAGCACGCCGGATGATTACACCATTCTCGGGGTAGTGATTTCGCAGGAGGTGATTGCGCGTCACGCCAGTTTCCTGCACCACCCGGAGCGAGTGCTACATATGCTACGCAACCAGTCAGCGCTGGCGGTCCGCGAGCCGCATAAGGCCGCGCTGTGGGGGTTTGTCCAGCAGGCGCTGGCCACCTTTAGCGAGCATCCGGATACCCTTCATCAGCCGGCCGTGCGTAAAGTCCTGCGGGATAATCTGTTGCTGGCGATGGGCACGATGCTGGAAGAAGCGCAGCCGATGGTAAGTGCAGAGAGCGTCAGCCACCAGAGCTACCGCCGCCTGCTGGCGCAGGCGCGCGAATATGTGCTGGAAAACAGCGCGGAGCCGTTAACCGTTCTCGATCTGTGCCAGCAGCTGTACGTCAGCCGTCGCACCTTGCAAAACGCCTTCCATGCGATACTGGGGATTGGTCCTAACGCCTGGCTCAAACGGATCCGCCTGAACGCTGTGCGTCGGGAGCTGATAAGCCCCTGGTCAGAGCGCGAGACGGTCAAGGAGGCGGCCATGCAGTGGGGATTCTGGCATTTGGGGCAGTTCGCCACCGACTATCAGCAGCTGTTTGCTGAGAAACCGTCGATGACGCTGCACCATCGCCTGCGCCAGTGGGTGTGAGGGAAGAGACTCCGCTACCGGGTGGCCAGCCGCCATCCGGCCGTTACAGCCAGTCGCGCACCTGAATAAACTCGCTCAGCGCCGCCTCGGGGCTGCCGGGCTCGGGCTGATAATCATATTCCCAGCGCACCAGCGGCGGCATCGACATCAGAATCGACTCCGTACGCCCGCCGGTCTGCAGACCGAACAGGGTGCCGCGGTCCCAGACCAGATTGAACTCGACATAGCGGCCGCGACGGTAGAGTTGAAAGTGGCGCTCGCGTTCGCCGTACGGCGTGGCTTTCCGGCGTTCGACGATAGGTAAATAGGCGTCAGCATAGCCGTTCCCGACCGCCTGCATAAAGGCGAAGCAGTGGTCAAAATCCGGGGTGTTCAGGTCGTCAAAGAACAGACCGCCGATGCCGCGCTGCTCCTGGCGGTGCTTGAGATAGAAGTAATCATCGCACCATTTTTTATAGCGCGGATAGACTTCCTCGCCGAACGGCAGACACAGATCGCGGGCGGTACGATGCCAGTGGACGGCATCCTCTTCAAAGCCGTAGTAAGGGGTTAAATCAAAGCCGCCGCCGAACCACCACACCGGGTCGGCGCCAGGCTTTTCGGCAATAAAGAACCGCACGTTGGCATGGCTGGTGGGCACGTAGGGGTTCAGCGGATGAACCACCAGCGAGACGCCCATGGCTTCAAAACTGCGTCCGGCCAGCTCCGGGCGGTGCGCGGTGGCGGAGGCAGGCATGGCGTCGCCATGGACGTGGGAAAAGTTGACCCCCGCCTGCTCGAACACCCGGCCTTCGCGCAGCACCCGGCTGCGTCCGCCGCCACCGCCTTCCCGCTGCCAGGCATCTTCAATAAACGGCGCGCCATCCACGGCGCTCAGCTGCTGACAGAGGTTGTCCTGGAGCTGGAGCAGAAAAGTTTTTACCTGCGCGGCATCGGGTTTCATTAACGTCTCTTCGAATGGGCTTTCTGGTTATCGAACCAGTGGAAATAGCTGATAATGCCGTTGGCAATCGCGGTGGCGATTTTCTGCCGGAAGGCGGTGGTGCCGAGCAGTTTCTCCTCGTTCGGGTTGGTGATAAACGAGGTTTCTACCAGCACGGACGGTATGGATGGTGACTTCAGCACCACGAACGCCGCCTGCTCGGTATTGCGGCTGTGCAGCTTATGTACCGGCTTGATCTTTTTCAGGATATGCGAGCCCAGCGTCAGGCTGTTTTTGATGGTGTCGGTCTGCACCAGATCGAACAGTACCTGCTGCAGCAGATGGTCTTTATCCGTCGCTTTCTTACCGGCGACCTCATCGGCGCGGTTTTCGCGATCGGAGAGGTATTTCGCCATGGCGCTACTGGCGCCGCGGTTTGACAGGGCGAACACCGAGGCGCCGGCGGCGCTCGGGTTGGTGAAGCCATCGGCGTGGATTGACATAAACAGATCGGCGCCGTGCTGATGGGCGATCTCCACGCGGTCGTACAGCGGGATAAAGGTATCCCCGGTGCGGGTCAGGCGGGCGTCGATGCCGTTGCTGCGCAAAATGCTGCGCACGTTCTTAGCGATCGCCAACACCACATGCTTCTCTTTCGAGCCGTTATGGCCGATAGCGCCGGTATCGATGCCGCCGTGGCCCGGATCTAACATTACAATCCGGCGACCCCCGGCCTTTTTGGCGGCGGGTTTGCTATGTCCATTTGACGTTTTCAGTGGCTGTTCTTTTGCGCTGACCTGTGAGGCGACGCCGCTCAGCGTCATCGCAGCCAGCCCGGCTTTCAGCACCTGACGGCGCGAAGCAAGTATTTTTAAGGGTTTAAAAGTGCTCATTCGGCCTGAATTGTAAACAAGTGATGTCCAATGTTATATCGTATCGCGTTTGCCGTTACGACCATTCAAAATAAGAATTGTTTTACTTTTCATTTCAATACATGACAAAGTCATATTATGCCATTTTTTGTCGCTGATTTCGCCTGATATTGGCTATCAGTTATATTCGCGCCATAATCACTGTTTTTAACCGTCAATGGTGGGGAATACCATGGAGATTCGCGTTTTTCGCCAGCAGGATTTCGAAGAGGTTGTGACGCTGTGGGAGCGCTGCGATCTGCTGCGCCCGTGGAACGATCCGGAGATGGATATTGAGCGCAAGCTGAATCACGACGTCAGCCTGTTTCTGGTGGCGGAAGTGAATGGCGAAGTGGTCGGCACGGTGATGGGCGGATATGACGGTCATCGCGGATCGGCCTATTATCTCGGCGTCCATCCGGAATATCGCGGCCGGGGTATCGCGAACGCGCTGCTCAACCGTCTGGAGAAAAAGCTGATTGCCCGCGGCTGCCCGAAAATCAACATTATGGTCCGTGAAGACAACGACGTGGTGCAGGGAATGTACGAGCGGTTGGGCTATGAGTACGCCGATGTCCTGACCCTGGGCAAGCGCCTGATCGAAGATGAAGAATACTGAGTTTATCCCCGCCGATTTTGATGCCCATGGCCGTCTGCGCCTGCCTTTGCTTTTCTGGTGCGTGCTGTTGTTGCAGGCCCGCACGTGGGTGCTGTTTTTGATGGCCGGCGCATCGCGCCAGCAGGGCGACGCGATTCTTAATCTGTTCTATCCCGATCACGAGCGCTTCTGGCTTGGTTTACTGCCAGGCGTGCCGGCGGTGCTGGCCTTTCTGCTTAGCGGCTATCGTCAGCGCCTGCCGCGCCTGTGGCGGGCGATGCGCTGGCTGCTGGTGCTATCGCAAGTGCTGCTGTTGCTGTGGCAGCCGATGCTATGGCTGAGCGGCGAATCTCCCTCCTCGTTGACCATTGCGCTGCTGGTCGCGGATGGCTATGCCCTATGGTGGCTGTTAACCAGCCGTCGCCTGGGCGCCTGTTTTCACCATACCACCTTTTAATGGCACTTTTTGCCGATCGTGAACTCCAACATGCGTTGAATGACTCAGAAAGGATTGAGATATGAAATCGCTACGTGTAATGCTCTGTGCACTTCCGCTGGCGCTGACCGGCTGCTCCACGATGAGCGCAGTCAACTGGTCGGCGGCCTATCCGTGGAATTGGTTTGGCGCTTCCACCGAGGTGACCGAGCAGGGAGTGGGTAAACTGACGGCTTCCACGCCGCTCAATGAACAGGCGATTAGCGATGCGCTGGGCAGCGACTACCGTTTACGCAGCGGAATGAAGACCGATAAGGGCAATATCGTCCACTACTTTGAAGCGCTGAAAAACAACAGCGTGGCGCTGACCATCAATGGCGACAACGGTGCTATCAGCCGGATTGACGTGCGTGATGCGGATATCAAAACCGCCAGCGGCGTGAAAATCGGCACACCGTTTAGCGACCTGTACAGCAAAGCCTTCGGCAACTGCCAGAAAGGCAGCCATGACAACGGGGCGGTCGTCGAGTGTCAGGCCGAGGGGAGCCAGCATATCAGCTATGCCTTCACTGGCCACTGGAGCGGTCCGGACGAGCTGATGCCCTCCGACGATACGCTGAAAAACTGGAAGGTCAGCAAGATTATCTGGCGTCGCTAAATTGATCTGAAGAGACACGAAAGCTCTGAAAAACGGTTACAATGGCGCGTTAGCAACGCGACAGCGTTGTGGTTGCATCATTTCAGGAGGAGCGATGTCTCAGGTTCAGAGCGGCATTTTGCCGGAACATTGCCGCGCGGCGATTTGGATTGAAGCCAATCTCAAAGGGGACGTTAACGCCCTGCGCGAAGCGAGCAAAATTTTTGTCGATAACGTGGCCACCTTCCAGGCTAAATTCCCCGACGCCAAACTCGGTGCGGTGGTGGCGTTCGGCAATAACGTCTGGCGTCAGCTGAGCGGCGGCGAAGGGGCGGATGAGTTAAAAGATTTCCCGGTCTATGGCAAAGGGCTGGCGCCGTCCACCCAGTATGACCTGCTGATTCATATTTTATCCGCCCGTCATGAAGTTAACTTCTCGGTGGCGCAGGCCGCACTGGCCGCCTTTGGCGACGCTATCGACGTGAAAGAAGAGATCCACGGCTTCCGCTGGGTGGAAGAGCGTGACCTCAGCGGCTTCGTCGATGGCACCGAAAATCCGGCGGGGGAAGAAACCCGCCGCGAAGTGGCGGTCATTAAAGACGGCGTGGATGCGGGCGGCAGCTACGTGTTCGTCCAGCGCTGGGAGCATAATCTCAAACAGCTGAACCGCATGAGCGTGCCGGATCAGGAGATGATGATCGGCCGTACTAAAGACGCTAACGAAGAGATCGATGGCGATGAACGTCCGGTCACGTCGCACCTGAGCCGCGTGGACTTAAAAGAAGATGGCAAAGGGCTGAAAATCGTCCGTCAGAGCCTGCCGTACGGCACCGCCAGCGGCACCCATGGCCTCTATTTCTGCGCTTACTGCGCACGCCTGTATAACATCGAGCAGCAGCTGCTGAGCATGTTTGGCGATACCGACGGTAAACGCGACGCGATGCTGCGCTTCACCAAACCGGTGACCGGCGGGTATTACTTCGCGCCGTCGCTGGAGCGTATCCAGGCGCTGTAATTTTTCCCCTCACCCTAACCCTCTCCCCAAAGGGGAGAGGGGACGGTAAGGTGCGGCTATAGAATCTGCGTGCGGATTCTTTTACTCCCTCTCCCTCTCCCTCAGTCAGAGGGGAGGGGGGAGGCGACTCAGGCGCTTCAAGTATCGCCGCCATCACCGCATCACCATGCTCTTCAAACTCATTATTCCAGAAGCGTAAAACTCGCCATCCCTCGCTCTGTTGCCAGAGGGTGCGGCGTCATCGTGTTGGCCGCCGTCCAGTCCAATCGCCAGCCGTATTGCGCAGCAGGCGAAATCGAGAATATAGGGGCCAACGGGGTGCTGACGGCGAAACGTATCGCTAGCAAAACGGCGGTTGCGCAGTCAGTACCTTGGTCGACGTTCTGCGGGCGTTAAGCTACGTCTGAGCTGAGGAGCAAATATCTGTGTGTTTTTCATATAAACACAGTGCACGCCTGGCTGCCGTTTGTCACAATGACCCGTCTAATCTGCGAGCCGCTTTCAGCTATGCTTTGCCAGTTGCTTATTCTCTTTTCGACTTCCAAATCGCCAAACGGTATATAAAACCGTTACTCCTTTCGTACCCGTTATAAATATGATGATCATCAGAAAATGTTCAACGTTGATAAGGGTGCGCAATGGCCGTTAAATCACTGAAAAAAGGATATCTGGCGCTGGCGGCTTCCATGCTGCTGGTGGCGCAGGCGCAGGCGACGGAGCTGCTGAACAGCTCCTATGATGTCTCCCGCGAGCTGTTTGCCGCCCTTAACCCGCCTTTTGAGCAGCAGTGGGCGAAAGACAATGGCGGGGACAAGCTGACCATCAAGCAGTCGCATGCCGGTTCATCCAAGCAGGCGCTGGCTATTTTGCAGGGCCTGAAGGCGGACGTGGTCACCTACAACCAGGTGACGGACGTGCAGATCCTGCATGACAAAGGCAACCTGATCCCGGCCGACTGGCAAAGCCGTCTGCCGAACAACAGCTCACCGTTCTATTCGACGATGGGTTTCCTGGTGCGTAAAGGCAATCCGAAAAACATTCATGACTGGAACGATCTGGTTCGCTCTGACGTTAAGCTGATCTTCCCGAACCCGAAAACCTCGGGTAACGCCCGATACACCTACCTGGCGGCATGGGGCGCGGCGGATAAAGCTGATGGCGGCGATAAAGCTAAAACCGAACAGTTTATGACTCAGTTTCTCAAGAACGTCGAAGTCTTTGACACCGGCGGGCGCGGAGCGACCACCACCTTCGCCGAGCGCGGCCTCGGCGATGTGCTGATTAGCTTCGAATCGGAAGTGAACAATATTCGCAAGCAGTATGAGGCGCAGGGATTTGAAGTGGTTATCCCGAAAACCAACATTCTGGCGGAGTTCCCGGTGGCCTGGGTCGATAAAAACGTCAAAGCCAATGGCACGGAAAAGGCGGCGAAAGCCTACCTGAACTGGCTCTATACGCCACAGGCGCAAACTATCATTACCGACTACTACTATCGGGTAAACAACCCGAAAGTGATGGATGCTCTGAAGGATAAATTCCCGCAGACCGAGCTGTTCCGCGTGGAAGATAAGTTTGGCTCCTGGCCTGAGGTGATGAAAACCCACTTCGCCAGCGGCGGCGAACTGGACAAACTGCTGGCGGCGGGGCGTAAGTAATGTTTGCTGTGTCGTCCAAGCGCGTGCTGCCGGGCTTTACCCTGAGCCTTGGCACCAGCCTGCTGTTTGTCTGTCTGATTTTGTTATTACCGCTCAGCGCGCTGGTGATGCAGCTGGCGCAGATGAGTTGGGCGCAGTACTGGGATGTGATCACCAACCCGCAGGTGGTGGCCGCCTATAAGGTGACGCTGCTGTCGGCGTTTGTGGCCTCGATTTTTAACGGCGTCTTTGGTCTGCTGATGGCCTGGATCCTGACCCGCTATCGTTTTCCGGGCCGCACGCTGCTGGATGCCTTAATGGACCTGCCGTTTGCGCTGCCGACGGCGGTAGCCGGTCTGACCCTGGCCTCGCTGTTTTCGGTGAACGGTATTTACGGGGAATGGCTGGCGAAGTTCGATATTAAAGTCACCTATACCTGGCTCGGCATCGCCGTGGCGATGGCCTTCACCAGCATCCCGTTTGTGGTACGCACCGTGCAGCCGGTGCTGGAAGAGTTGGGGCCCGAGTATGAGGAAGCGGCGGAAACGCTGGGCGCCACGCGCTGGCAGAGTTTCCGCAAGGTAGTGCTGCCGGAGCTGTCGCCGGCGCTGCTGGCGGGCATTGCTCTGTCGTTTACCCGCAGCCTCGGCGAATTCGGCGCGGTGATTTTTATCGCCGGCAACATCGCGTGGAAGACGGAAGTGACGTCGCTGATGATCTTTATTCGTCTGCAGGAGTTTGACTATCCGGCGGCGAGCGCCATCGCCTCGGTGATCCTGGCCGCCTCACTGCTGCTGCTGTTTTCCATCAATACCCTGCAGAGTCGCTTTGGTCGACGCGTGGTAGGTCACTAATGGCGGAAGTTACTCAATTGAAACGCTACGACGCGCCCCGTATCAACTGGGGAAAATGGTTTCTGATTGGCGTCGGGATGCTGGTCTCCGCCTTCATCCTTGTGGTGCCGATGCTCTACATCTTTATCCAGGCCTTCAGCAAAGGATTGATGCCGGTGCTGGAAAACCTGGCGAACCCGGACATGCTGCATGCCATCTGGCTGACGGTGATGATTGCGTTGATTACCGTACCGGTGAACCTGGTGTTCGGTACCTTGCTGGCCTGGCTGGTGACACGTTTTACCTTTCCGGGGCGCCAGCTGCTGCTGACGTTGCTGGATATCCCGTTCGCCGTCTCGCCGGTGGTGGCCGGTCTGGTGTATCTGCTGTTTTACGGCTCTAACGGTCCGCTGGGCGGCTGGCTTGACGCGCATAATCTGCAAATCATGTTCGCCTGGCCAGGCATGGTGCTGGCGACCATCTTTGTTACCTGTCCGTTTGTGGTGCGTGAGCTGGTGCCGGTGATGATGAGTCAGGGCAGTCATGAAGATGAGGCCGCGGTGCTGCTGGGCGCGTCCGGCTGGCAGATGTTCCGCCGGGTGACGTTGCCCAATATTCGCTGGGCGCTGCTGTACGGCGTGGTGCTGACCAACGCCCGCGCCATCGGCGAGTTTGGCGCGGTGTCGGTGGTTTCCGGCTCGATCCGCGGCGAAACGCTGTCGCTGCCGCTGCAAATTGAACTACTGGAGCAGGATTACAACACCGTCGGCTCGTTTACCGCCGCCGCCCTGCTGACGTTAATGGCTATTCTGACCCTGTTTTTAAAGAGTATGTTGCAATGGCGTCTGGCCAATCAGAAAGAACGCGCGCAACAGGAGGGAAATCATGAGCATTGAGATTGCCAATATTAAGAAATCGTTTGGTCGCACCCAGGTGCTGAATGATATCTCGTTGGATATCCCTTCCGGACAAATGGTTGCGCTGCTGGGGCCCTCGGGCTCCGGAAAAACCACCCTGCTGCGAATTATCGCCGGTCTGGAGCATCAGACCAGCGGTCATATCCGCTTCCACGGTACCGACGTCAGCCGGATGCACGCTCGCGACCGTAAAGTGGGCTTCGTTTTCCAGCACTATGCGCTGTTCCGCCATATGACGGTGTTCGATAACATCGCCTTTGGCCTGACCGTGCTGCCGCGCCGCGAACGCCCCAATGCGGCGGCGATTAAAGCCAAGGTGACCAAACTGCTGGAGATGGTGCAGCTGGCCCATCTGGCGGATCGCTATCCGGCGCAGCTGTCCGGAGGCCAGAAGCAGCGCGTGGCGCTGGCGCGCGCCCTGGCGGTGGAGCCGCAAATTTTGCTGTTGGATGAACCTTTCGGTGCGCTGGATGCGCAGGTGCGTAAAGAGCTGCGCCGCTGGCTGCGTCAGCTGCATGAAGAGCTGAAATTCACCAGCGTGTTCGTCACCCACGATCAGGAAGAGGCGATGGAAGTTGCCGACCGGGTGGTGGTCATGAGCCAGGGCAACATCGAACAGGCCGATGCCCCGGAGCGCGTATGGCGTGAGCCGTCTACCCGTTTCGTGCTGGAGTTTATGGGGGAAGTGAACCGCCTGCAGGGGGTCATCCGCGGTGGACAGTTCCACGTCGGCGCCCACCGCTGGCCGTTAGGCTATACCCCGGCATACCAGGGGCCAGTGGACCTGTTCCTGCGCCCATGGGAAGTGGACATCAGCCGGCGGACCAGCCTGGATTCGCCGCTGCCGGTGCAGGTCCTGGAGGCCAGTCCGAAAGGGCACTACACCCAATTAGTCGTTCAGCCTCTGGGGTGGTATGACGAACCGCTGAGCGTGGTGTTAACGGGCGATGAGGCGCCGTCCCGCGGCGAACGGCTGTTCGTCGGGCTGCAAAACGCGCGGTTGTACAACGGTACCGAGCGTATCGAGCCGCGCGGCGAGCTTGCTCTGGCGGAGTCGGCCTGATAGCTTAAATCCATGTGCTTTTGCCGGGTGAGGCTCTGCTTACCCGGTCTGGAATTATCACGCGTCTGCCAGGCCGGGTAAGCGAAGCGCCGCCCGGCTTTTTTATTGAGTAAAAATCGTGAATACACTCGAACAAACCATCGGCAATACCCCACTGGTCAAACTTCAGCGTCTGGGACCGGACAACGGCAGCGAAGTCTGGGTCAAACTCGAAGGCAATAATCCGGCCGGCTCGGTGAAAGATCGCGCCGCGCTGTCGATGATCGTCGAAGCGGAAAAGCGCGGCGAAATTCAGCCCGGCGACGTGCTGATCGAAGCGACCAGCGGCAACACCGGTATTGCGCTGGCGATGATCGCCGCGCTGAAAGGCTACCGGATGAAGCTGCTGATGCCCGACAACATGAGCCAGGAGCGTCGGGCCGCGATGCGCGCTTACGGCGCCGAGCTTATCCTGGTCAGCAAAGAGCAAGGGATGGAGGGGGCCCGCGACCTGGCTCTGGAAATGGCCCAGCGCGGAGAAGGCAAACTGCTCGATCAGTTTAACAACCCGGATAACCCCTACGCCCACTACACCACCACCGGCCCGGAAATCTGGCAGCAGACCGCGGGGCGTATCACCCACTTTGTCTCCAGTATGGGGACCACCGGCACCATTACCGGCGTGTCACGTTTTCTGCGTGAACAGAGTAAACCGGTGACCATTGTTGGCCTGCAGCCGGAGGAGGGGAGCAGTATTCCCGGGATCCGCCGCTGGCCGGCAGAGTATATGCCGGGGATCTTTAACGCTTCGCTGGTGGATACGGTGCTGGATATTCATCAGCAGGATGCCGAGAACACCATGCGTCAGCTGGCGGTGCGGGAAGGCATTTTCTGCGGCGTCAGTTCGGGCGGCGCGGTAGCGGGCGCGTTACGCATAGCCCGCGAAAATCCTGGCGCGGTGGTGGTGGCGATTGTCTGCGATCGCGGCGATCGTTACCTTTCCACCGGCGTCTTCGGCGAAGAACACTTTAGCCAGGGGGCGGGCATTTAATCATCAAGCAGGTCGGTGCCGTAGGAGTTATCGACGGTGCACAGCCAGCGTTCGCCCTGCTTCTGAAAGACATAGGTGGCGCGTCGCGTAACCTGGGATATCCCGTCCGCCGTCGGGATATCCAGCCGGGTCTCCATAATCACCAGCGCATTGCCGCCGCCTTCAATAACCTCCATTTTCCCCTGAGTCACCACCAGTCGGTGCTGGAAATAGTCGGCAATGGCGATAAAGGCTTTGCGGATATTCTCTTTCCCTCTGACCACCATGCCCGGTTTGACGACCAGCGCGGCGTCTTCTGCGTAATAACTCATCAGGGTATCGTAATCTTCCTGCGAGATAGCGCGATCGCAGGCTTCAATGACCGCTTTCAGTGCCGGGTCAGCGTGATGCATCTCTGGTGCTCCTTGTTGTGAGCGATTTGTCCGCCTCGGCGATCAGGGCATGCAGGTAAGACTAGCCTGCTGTCGTTTATTTTTCATTAATTTGTCGGCAGCTGCCATCACTCCCCGATACGTTCGGTGGACTGCCTGCGTCAGGGGGCGTCTAAGGCCTGCGCAATATCGGCCGCCAGGCGGGAAATCTCAGCGTCACTCAGACGGCCCAGCGACAGGCGTAGCCCGTGGGAGGGCGTCCGGATGCCAAACACCTCTCCCTCCCGGACCAGCCAGCCGGCGCGGGCCAGGCGTAAGGCGTAGGGCTGGCTCGCCGCTGTCAGCGGCAGCCAGAAATTGAGGCCATCCCCTGGCGTAGCATGGCTGAAGCCGTGCCGGGCCAGCGCCGCCGCCAGTTTCTCATTCTGCTGGCGATAGTGACGACGGGTCTCCGTCATCGAGGCGATAAACGCCTCGTCGGTCAGGCAGGCCAGCGTCAGGTCCTGCAGCAGATGGCTGACCCACTGGCTGCCGGCGTTAAGCCGCAGGCGCAGCGCCGCTGAAGTAGCGGCATCGCTGGCGATAAAGGCCAGCCGTAGGTCTGGTCCGAGGGTTTTTGACATCGAGCGCACCAGCGCCCAGCGTTGGGTGCTTGCAGGAAGAGGGGAGTGCCATGGCGTGGCCGACAGCAGGGCAAAATGGTCATCAACAATCGCCAGTACCTGAGGATAGCGGGCTAGCACCTCCCGCAGGGCATGCGCCCGGGTTTCCGTCAGGCTACAGCCGGTAGGATTATGCGCGCGCGGGGTTAAGATCACCGCCCGTGCGCCGTTGCGTAACGCCTCCTCCAGGCCGTCAGGATCCATCCCTTCGGCATCCACCGCCACCGGGCAGGGGGTAAAACCGGCGTAACGCACCATATTGATGCTGCTGAGAAAACAGGGATCTTCCACCACAACGCCGTCGCCGGGGAGCAGCAGAGCGCACAGCAGGCGCTCCAGGGCGTCTATCGCCCCGCTGGCGAGATTCACCGCAAAGGGAACGGCTATCTCTCTGGCAAACCACGCCTCGGCCCATTGGCCAAGCCGCGGCTCGATGGGCGCATCGCCATACAGGCGGGGCGTGCGGGCAATCTGGCCCAGATAGCGGGGTAAATCAGGCAGTCTGGCCGGATCCGGATTGCCGCTGGAGATATCGTTCAGCGGGGTCGTTGGGTCACCTCCCTCCAGCGCCGGCAGTGTGTCCCGCGCTTTAATGGCTGTACCGTTGCGTCCCTGACTGACGGCCAGCCCGGAGGTCACCAGCCGTTTATAGGCGGCGGCGACAGTGTTGCGATTCACTGCAAGCTGGCTGGCGAGCTCACGTACCGGCGGCAGAACCTCTCCGGGCTGCAACCCGCCGCTCTGCACCAGATGGCGGATGTTATCGAAGATTTCGCTGGCGGTTTTTCCGGCTAACATTATTGACCTATGACAAAATGGAATTTAGCATAGGACGAATCATAATCAGTGCGTGACCCGCTGTCCAGCGGGGGGAGAAAAGATGGGCCAGCAGGATGATATACAATCAGTGCTCTTTCACGACAAAAGCCGGGCGTCGGAAGTGGATATCGTCGCCGTGCAGTCGCAGGTAGTCTATGGCAGCGTCGGCAACAGCATCGCGGTTCCGGCGATTAAACAGCATGGTCTGCGCGTGCTGGCGGTGCCGACGGTGCTGTTCAGTAATACGCCCCATTATGAGACGTTCTATGGCGGCATTATTCCGGAAGAGTGGTTTGTCGGGTATCTGCAGGCGCTGGAGGAGCGCGACGCGCTGCGCGAACTGCGTGCGGTCACCACCGGCTATATGGGCAGCGCTGTGCAAATCGAACGCCTGGCGCAGTGGCTGACGCGCGTACGGGCCCGCCATCCTGGGTTATGCATTCTGGTGGATCCGGTCATCGGCGATGTCGACAGCGGCATCTATGTCAAGGCTGAGATCCCGGACGCCTATCGTCAGCACCTGCTGCCGCTGGCGCAAGGGATCACCCCCAATCTGTTCGAACTGGAGACGCTGAGCGGCCAGCGCTGTCGCGATCGGCAGGAGGCGGTCGCCGCGGCGCGAAGCCTGCTGTCGGACACCCTCAAATGGGTGGTGATCACCAGCGCGCCGGGAGAGGCCGATTCGACGATCAATGTGCTGGTGGTGACGGCCGATGCAGTGGAAGTGGTGGTTCACCCGCGGGTGGAGACAGACTTAAAAGGAACCGGCGATCTGTTCTGCGCGGAGCTGGTGAGCGGGTTGCTTTCCGGCCTGGCGCTGGGGGCAGCGACGCAGGCTGCTGCCCAGCGCGTGCTGGAGGTGATGAACTGGACTGCCGCCCAGGGGTGTGACGAATTGATCCTACCGCCGCTGGAGCAAAGCAGATGAAAAGCTATCGGTTAGTGATCCGCCAGCAGGGACGCATTGTTGGTCATTTTGATACGACAGGTGAGGCGGCGCTGGAGGATGCCTGCGTGGCGCGGTCGCTGTTCGGCCTGGCCGGTGGATATCAGTGCGAACTGCTGGTCGCTGACAGCGAGCGGCGAATTCTGGAGAGCACCCCGGAGGGATTGCGCGTCTTGTCCCGCGAGAAGTGCTATCGACCGGTAACCTGCGCGGTATAAAAAAAATGGCGCCGAAAGGCGCCATTTTTATGCAGCAAGCATTACTTCTTGATGCGGATTACCGGGGTTTCACCCACGGTCACGCTACCGGACAGTTTGATCAGCTCTTTGATCTCGTCCATGTTGGAGATAACCACCGGCGTCAGAGTCGACTTGGCTTTCTCTTCCAGCAGCGGCAGATCAAATTCGATAACCGGATCGCCGACTTTCACGCGCTGACCTTCTTCAGCGATACGCTTGAAGCCTTCGCCTTTCAGTTCAACGGTATCAATACCGAAGTGAACGAACAGCTCGATGCCGCTATCAGATTCAATAGAGAACGCGTGGTTGGTTTCGAAAATTTTACCAATGGTACCGTCTACCGGCGCGACCATTTTGTTGCCAGTCGGTTTGATGGCAATCCCATCGCCCACAATTTTTTCCGCAAAAACCACATCCGGCACGTCTTCAATGTTGACGATCTCACCGGAGAGGGGAGCAACAATCTCAATAGTTCCGGTGTCTTTCTTGTCATCAGAAACCAGAGATTTCAATTTATCAAACAAACCCATGATCTTCTCCTAAGCAGTAATTTGGGCCGCGCATCTCGTGGATTAGCAGATTGTTTTTTCTTCAATGAACTTGTTAACCAGCGTCATTAACTCGTCCGTTGTCGGTTGAGCAAGAGCCTGCTCTGCTAATACTTTCGCATCTTCGAAGTTCGTATTACGAATAATCTTCTTGATGCGCGGGATGGAAATGGCGCTCATAGAGAATTCGTCCAGCCCCATACCCAGCAACAGAAGTGTAGCACGTTCATCGCCCGCAAGCTCACCGCACATGCCAGTCCATTTACCTTCAGCGTGAGAAGCATCAATAACTTGCTTAATCAGATTCAGTACAGACGGTGACATCGGCTGGTAAAGATGTGAAATCATATCATTACCACGGTCAACTGCCAGAGTATATTGCGTTAAATCATTGGTGCCGATACTAAAGAAATCAACTTCTTTGGCCAGATGACGAGCAATAGTCGCCGCAGCCGGTGTTTCCACCATCACGCCGATCTCAATGGATTCGTCAAATGCTTTACCTTCGTCACGCAGTTCCTGTTTGTAGATTTCGATCTCTTTCTTCAGCGCACGCACTTCTTCAACAGAGATGATCATCGGGAACATAATGCGCAGCTTACCGAAAGCGGAGGCACGCAGGATGGCGCGAACCTGGTCGCGCAGGATCTCTTTACGATCCATCGCAATACGCACGGCACGCCAGCCGAGGAACGGGTTCTCTTCTTTCGGGAAGTTCATGTACGGCAGCTCTTTGTCGCCGCCGATATCCATGGTACGGACGATAACGGCCTGAGACCCACAGGCCTCAGCCACCGCTTTATAAGCCGCAAACTGTTCTTCTTCAGTTGGCAGCGCGTCACGGTCCATGAACAGGAATTCGGTACGATACAGGCCTACGCCTTCGGCGCCGTTGCGCTCAGCACCTTCGACATCGCGAACGGTACCAATGTTGGCGCAGACTTCAACCTGATGGCCGTCGAGGGTAATCGCCGGCAGATCTTTCAGTTTCGCCAGTTCGGCTTTTTCTTCCGCAACCTGAGCCTGCAGACTACGCAGCGCTTCAATTTGCTCGTTAGACGGGTTGATCAGAACCTGGTTGTTCACCGCGTCGAGAATCAGATAGTCGCCGTTCTTCACCTGCGCCGTGATGCTGCCGGTGCCCACGATGGCCGGCAATTCCAGGGAACGCGCCATGATAGAGGTGTGGGAGGTACGACCGCCCGCATCGGTGATGAAACCCAGCACTTTTTTCAGATTCAGCTGTGCGGTTTCAGACGGGGTCAGATCGGCGGCGACGAGGATGACTTCATCCTGAATCGCACTCAGATCGATGATTGCCAGACCAAGGATGTTGCGCAGCAGGCGCTTACCGATATCACGTACGTCAGCCGCACGTTCTTTCAGGTATTCATCATCCAGCTCTTCCAGGGCAGTGGCCTGACCGTCGATAACTTCATTGGCTGCCGCGTCGGCAGTCATGTGCTTATCTTTAATCAGGGCTATGATTTCCTGCTCAAGCTCCTCATCTTCCAGCAGCATAATATGCCCTTCGAAGATGGCTTCTTTTTCTTCACCGAAAGTTTCACCAGCTTTGGTTTTGATGACCTCCAGCTGGGCGGAGGCCTTGGCGCGGCCGCTCAGGAAACGTTCGACTTCCTGATCAACCTTATCGGCAGAAATTTTCTTCCGGTCGATGACAATTTCATCTTCCTTCAGCAGCAATGCTTTGCCGAAGGCGATACCCGGGGATGCTAAAATGCCTGAAATCATAACCCTACCTTACTTGTGACTGATATGAAAAAGAACCCGTGAACTTACTCGAGTTCAGCCATCAGTTTAACCAGATGCTCAACAGCTTTCTGCTCATCTTCGCCTTCAGCGGAGAGGGTCACTACGGTGCCCTGGGTCAGGCCCAGAGTCTGCAGTTTGAACAGGCTTTTGGCGCTGGCGCTTTTGCCGTTGGAGGTTACAGTGATCTCAGAAGTGAAGCCTTTAGCTTCTTTAACAAACTGAGCAGCAGGGCGGGTGTGCAGACCGTTCGGAGCGGTAATGGTAACTTCTTGCTGGAACATTATATTTCCCCAACTTATAGGTTTAGTGTTGTGGACCTAAAGTCTAGTCTAACGACTCGACTTTAGCCTGTATTGTTAGCGCCGGCGTTACGTTTCCGGCCTTGGCGTCGGCAGCGCCTGGCACTGCGAAGACCTGCGGGCCATTGACGTCTAGCACGTCATTAAACATTATGCCGCGAAAGGAAGACTTGAACCAAATCATAAAATCGATTCAGCTGGCGGAAATCCTCTTCTGAATAATTTCGCGCATCAAAATAAATGTGCTGGTTAAATACCAGACCCTACGAGGTGAATCAATGCCAGGAGGGGTAAAACTTTGACGTGTGCCACAAAAAAGCACCTGAAAAGGTGCTTTTTTACACATTATTTACAAGCTGGCACTACTGTTGCAGCTCTTTCTCAGTGAAGAGATCGGCGAACAGCGCGGTGCTTAAATAACGCTCACCTGAGGAAGGCAGGATAACCACAATATTCTTATTGGTAAAGGCCTCATCTTCCTGCAGCTTCAGCGCGGCGGCAACGGCGGCCCCGGAAGAGATACCCGCCAGAATGCCTTCTTCTTCCATCAGGCGGCGCGCCGTGGAGATAGCTTCCTCGTTGGTAATGCCGATCACTTTGTCGACCAGCTTCAGATCCAGGTTGCCAGGAATGAAGCCGGCGCCGATACCCTGAATTTTGTGCGGGCCCGGCTTGAGCTCTTCCCCCGCCAGCGCCTGGGCGATCACCGGGGAATCGGTCGGTTCAACGGCGACGGTGATCAGATCTTTTTTACCTTTGGTGTTTTTGATATAGCGGCTGACGCCGGTCAGCGTTCCGCCGGTACCTACGCCGGAGATAAACACATCCACCTGACCATCGGTATCTTCCCAGATTTCCGGGCCGGTAGTCTTCTCGTGGATTTCCGGGTTAGCCGGGTTGCTGAACTGCTGCAGCAGCAGGAATTGTTCCGGGTTGCTGGCGACAATCTCTTCCGCTTTCTGGATAGCGCCTTTCATGCCTTTGGCGCCTTCGGTCAGCACCAGGTTGGCGCCCAGGGCTTTCAGCAGCTTACGACGCTCGATGCTCATGGTTTCCGGCATGGTTAGCGTCAGTTTGTAGCCGCGGGCCGCCGCCACGTAGGCGAGGGCGATACCGGTGTTGCCGCTGGTCGGCTCGACCAGTTCCACGCCAGGTTTCAGAACGCCGCGCTTTTCAGCATCCCAGATCATATTGGCGCCGATACGGCATTTTACGCTAAAGCTCGGGTTACGAGATTCTACCTTTGCCAGGATACGGCCATTACCGATGCGGTTCAGTCGTACCAGCGGCGTATGACCGATAGTCAGGGAGTTGTCTTCAAAAATCTTACTCATGGCCCGTCCTTAACTGTATGAAATTTGGGGGTACGGCATCAGCATACCCGCTTAAAGAATATGCGGAAGTAAGGATTTAGCATATCTATATGCGGAAGGGAAATAATGATAAGCAAGAAGGAATAAGCGCGATATAAGGGAGCGGCCTTTGCCGCCCCCAAGTGAAGGTGTTACCGCTATTTCCAGCTGGCGTGTCTATCGCGATAGCAATCGACCCACATGGCGGTGGCGCCGCAGATAGCCACCGGAAGGATCACCAGGTTTAACACCGGGATCATTGTGAACAGGCTGGTGAGCGCCCCAAACTGCATATTCATCACTTTGCGACTGCGCAGCGCTTCGCGCATGGTTTTGAAGGGAACCTTGTGATTATCAAAGGGATAATCACAGTATTGAATCGCCAGCATCCATGCGCTGAACAGGAACCAGAGTACCGGGGCTACCGTCTGGCCAACGCCGGGAATAAAGTAGAGCAGCAACAGCACGATGGCGCGCGGCAGATACCAGGCCAGCTTCTGCCACTCACGCTTCATAATCCGCGGAATATCTTTCATGATGCCAAAGACGCCGACGTCCGGCGGGGTAGCGCCGGTCAGGCGCGCTTCCAGCTGTTCCGCCAGCAGGCCGCTGAACGGCGCGGCTATCCAGTTGGCGATCGTCGAAAAGAAGTAGCCAAACACCAGCAGGATTGAGAGCACTACCACCGGCCACAGCAGGTAGTTTATCCACTGCAGCCAGTCCGGCACATGGCTCATCAGCGAGGGGATCCAGCTGCCGAGACGGGTAAACAGCCACCAGAAGGCAGCGCCCATCAGCAGCACGTTAACCAGTAAAGGCAGGAAGACATAACGCCGTATGCCCGGCAGCCCGATGAGTTTCCAGCCCTGCGAAAAATAATAAACGCCGCTGCGCGGGGTCGGTGCGGATGATGAAACCATAGCCAGGCATTGCTCCTTTTTTAACATCCGGTGTGAATGCTCGCTTATTTTATCGGGTCGTCAGACAATAACCAGTTAGGAAATGTTCGAAAAAACAGCAAAAAGCACGATTTAGTTCATCTTTATGTGGTGAAAGCGGCCGACGCACTTGCACTTGAGGTAATCGGCAAATACTCTTAGTGAGTAAATGTTTGCCGTGGTGGCAAGGTGTTAGAACAACAGAGAATATAATGATGCAGGATTTGCGTCTGATATTAATCATTGTTGGCGCGATCGCCATAATCGCTTTACTGGTACATGGTTTCTGGACCAGCCGTAAAGAACGTTCTTCGATGTTTCGCGATCGCCCACTGAAACGTATGAAGTCGCGCGACGATGAGTCGGAAAACGACGACTTTGATGATAATGTTGAAGGCGTAGGAGAAGTCCGCGTTCATCCGGTGACTCACGCCCCGCACGGCGCGCATGGGGAGCATGAAGCCCCTCGTCAGGCGCCGCAGCACCAGTACCAGCCGCCTTACGAGCGCCAGATGCAGCAGCCTGCGCGTCCTGAAGAACCGGTTCGCCAGCCGCCGCAGCCGCCGCGCCAGGCCCCGGTTCCACCGCAGCAACAGCCTGCGCCGCATGCGGCTCCGCAGCCTGGCTGGCAACAGCCGCAACCTGCGCAGCCGCCCGTACAACCGCAACACCAGCCGCAGCCTGTTGTGCAGCAGCCTGTCGCGCCGCAACCGGTGACGCCGACCGTCGCTCAGCCGCAGCCAGCCGCCCCGCAGCAGCCTGCGCCACAGCCTGTTGCCGCGTCGCAGCCCGCCGTCGCGGAACCGCAGCCGGTAGAGCCGCAGCAGCCCGCCGCGCCGCAGCCGAAAGAGCGCAAAGAGACGGTCATTGTGATGAACGTCGCCGCGCATCATGGCGCCCAGCTTAACGGTGAAGTGCTGATCAACAGTATCCAGCAGGCCGGCTTTAAGTTTGGTGAAATGAATATTTTCCACCGCCACCTAAGTCCGGACGGCAGCGGTCCGGTGTTGTTCAGTCTGGCCAACATGGTGAAACCGGGAACCTTCAATCCGGACAGCATGGCGGATATGATGACCCCTGGGGTGACTATCTTTATGCAGGTCCCTTCCTACGGCGATGAACTGCAGAACTTCAAGCTGATGCTGCAGTCTGCGCAGTATATCGCTGACGAAGTGGGCGGCGTGGTGCTTGACGATCAGCGTCGCATGATGACGCCGCAAAAACTGCGTGAATACCAGGATCGTATTCGCGAAGTGAAAGACGCGAACGCCTGACGTTCCGCGTTAACTCAATCCTTTCTCAACCCCCGCCTGTCGGGGGTTTTTTATCATTGATGGTGTGATATGGAACCAATCGAACAACAACTGACTGAACTGCGAACCACGCTTCGCCATCATGAATATCTGTACCACGTTATGGACGCGCCGGAAGTGCCGGATGCGGAATATGACCGCCTGATGCGCAAGCTGCGCGAGCTGGAGAGCCAGCACCCGGAGCTGATTACCCCGGATTCGCCAACACAGAGGGTGGGGGCGGCGCCACTCACCGCCTTTAGCCAGATCCGCCATGAAGTGCCGATGCTGTCGCTGGATAACGTGTTTGACGAAGAGAGCTTTCTCGCCTTCAACAAGCGGGTACAGGATCGCCTGAAAAGCACAGATCATCTTACCTACTGCTGCGAGCTTAAGCTCGACGGCCTCGCGGTGAGCATTCTCTACGAAAACGGCGTGTTGGTGCAGGCGGCAACCCGCGGCGACGGCACCACCGGCGAAGATATTACCTCTAACGTGCGAACTATTCGCGCCATCCCCCTCAAGCTGCATGGCGAGAATATTCCTGCACGCCTTGAGGTACGTGGGGAAGTGTTCCTCCCGCAGGCCGGGTTTGAAAAAATCAATGAGGAAGCTCGCCGCACCGGCGGGAAAGTGTTTGCTAACCCGCGTAATGCGGCAGCGGGTTCGCTGCGCCAGCTCGATCCGCGCATCACTGCGAAGCGACCGCTTACTTTCTTCTGCTACGGCGTGGGCGTGCTGGAGGGCGGCGAGCTGCCGGCCAGCCACTCGGCTCGGTTGCTGCAGTTCAAAGCATGGGGGCTGCCGGTGAGCGATCGCGTCACCCTGTGCCATACCCCCGAGGAAGTGCTTACTTACTATCGTAAAGTCGAGGAAGAGCGTCCCCACCTGGGCTTTGACATTGATGGCGTGGTGATCAAAGTCGATTCGCTGGCGCTGCAGGAACAGCTGGGTTTCGTCGCCCGCGCGCCGCGCTGGGCCGTGGCCTTTAAGTTCCCGGCACAGGAGCAGATGACCTTCGTCCGGGACGTGGAGTTCCAGGTGGGCCGCACCGGGGCGATTACGCCGGTGGCGCGTCTGGAGCCGGTCCATGTTGCCGGCGTGTTGGTGAGCAATGCCACCCTGCATAATGCCGATGAAATTGAACGCTTAGGCTTGAAAATCGGCGACAAGGTGGTGATTCGCCGGGCAGGCGATGTGATCCCGCAGGTGGTTAACGTGGTGCTTTCCGAGCGTCCGGCGGATGCCCGGGATGTCGTCTTCCCGACCCACTGTCCTGTATGTCAGTCAGACGTTGAACGGGTGGAAGGCGAGGCGGTAGCCCGCTGTACGGGCGGCCTGATCTGCGGCGCGCAGCGCAAAGAGTCGCTCAAGCACTTCGTCTCCCGTCGCGCGCTCGACGTTGACGGCATGGGCGACAAGATCATCGACCAGCTGGTGGAGAAAGAGTACGTCCATACCCCGGCGGATCTGTTCCGGCTGACGGCGGGGAAACTGACCGGGCTGGATCGGATGGGGCCGAAGTCCGCGCAAAACGTAGTCAACGCCCTCGAGAAAGCCAAAGAGACGACCTTCGCACGCTTCCTCTACGCCTTAGGTATTCGCGAGGTAGGAGAAGCGACGGCGGCGGGCCTGGCGGCGCATTTCGGCACTCTCGAAGCCCTGGAGCAGGCTTCCATTGAGGAGCTACAGAAAGTCCCTGATGTCGGCATCGTCGTCGCTACCCATACCTTCAACTTCTTTGCCGAAGAGAGCAACCGCGATGTCATTGCGCAACTGCTGGCGGAGGGGGTTCGCTGGCCTGCGCCAGTGGTGGTGAAGGCGGAAGAGATTGATAGCCCGTTTGCAGGCAAAACCGTGGTCCTTACCGGCAGCCTCAGCCAGCTGTCGCGCGATGACGCCAAAGCGCGTCTGGTGGCGCTGGGGGCGAAGGTGGCAGGCAGCGTGTCGAAGAAAACCGACCTGGTGATTGCCGGCGAAGCGGCGGGGTCTAAGCTGGCGAAAGCGCAGGAGCTGGGCATCGAGGTGATTGATGAAGCCGAAATGATGCGTCTGCTGGGAGAATAACGTGGATAAAGCGCAGCTGGTCGAGATAGCCAATACCGAAATGCCGTTCGGTAAATACAAGGGACGTCGCTTAATCGATGTCCCGGAAGAGTATTTATTGTGGTTCGCGCGTAAGGATCAATTCCCTGCCGGGCATCTTGGCGAGCTGATGGCGTTGACCCTGCTGATTAAAACTGAGGGGCTGAGCGATCTGGTCCAGCCCCTGAAGAAAGCGCGTTAGGCTTTGGCCGCGTTGGCCTTTTCCTCAGCGAGACGCGCATCGGTTTGCTGCTTGTAGCGCCGCGCCAGCACCGCGCAGACCATCAGCTGGATTTGGTGGAAGATCATCAACGGCAGCACCATGATGCCGAGGATGGAGGTCGGGAAGAGAATATTGGCCATCGGAATGCCGTTGGCCAGGCTCTTTTTCGAACCGCAGAAGACGATGGTAATCTCATCGGCTTTGTTAAAGCCGCAGCGGCGGGCGACAAAGACGTTGACCGCGATGACGATGGCCAGCAGCACCAGGCTGACCACCACGATAAACAGCAGCGATCCCAGACCGACTTTATGCCAGATGCCATTCACCACCGCCTCGCTAAAGGCGGAGTAAACCACCAGCAGAATCGAGGTCTGGTCGGTCTTACCAATCCACTTCTTATGCTTCGCCACCCAGTCGCCAATCCACGGCCGCGATAAGTGACCGAGCACGAAAGGCAGCAGCAGCTGCAGCATAATTTTACCGACCTGCTCCAGACTGCCGCCTGCGCCGTGAAGGTTCATCAGGACCCCCACCAGTAGCGGGGAAACAAAGATCCCCAGCAGGCTGGAGGCCGAGGCTGAGCAAACCGCAGCCGCGACGTTGCCCCCGGCCAGCGAAGTAAAGGCGATAGCGGATTGCACGGTGGCCGGCAGAATGCACAGATAGATAAAGCCGCTGTAGAGCATCGGATCGACATTCACCGGCGCCCACCAGGCAAACAGAACCCCGAGTAGCGGGAAGAGAATAAAGGTGCTGCACATCACCCATAGATGCAAACGCCAGTGGCTGCCGCCGGCGATAATCGCCTCCCGGGAGAGTTTAGCGCCATGCATAAAGAACAGCAGCGCGATGGCGGCGGTGGTCAGATGTTCAAAGAAGGGGACGAAAGCGCCACGGGCCGGGAAGAATGAGGCCAGCAGGACAACGGTGATTAGCGTTGCCGTAAACGGATCGAGAATACGGAAAAGTTTCATAAACGCTCCTGAAAAGAGATGCGCTATTGTGCTTTTTTTCATTTGAGAAATAAAATTGATTTATTGCATCTATTCATGAATAAAAAAGATGAATTACTCTCTGCGTCAGTTAAAAGTATTTGTCACCGTCGCCCGGGCCAGAAGCTTCAGCCGGGCAGGGGAGATGATTGGCTTAAGTCAGTCGGCCGTCAGCCATAGCGTCAAGGAGCTGGAGCATCAGACCGGCGTCCGTCTGCTCGACCGTACTACTCGCGAAGTGGTGCTCACCGAGGCGGGTCAGCAGCTGGCGGGCAGGCTGGAACGTTTGCTTGATGAGTTGACGATTACCCTGCGTGACGCCGGGCGGGTAGGCCAGCAGCTGAGCGGCACCGTCAAGGTCGCCGCCAGTCAGACGATTTCCGCCCACCTTATTCCGCAGTGTATTGCTCACAGCAATCGTCGTTATCCCGATATCGATTTTGTGCTGCACGATCGGCCCCAGCAGTGGGTGCTGGAGAGTATCCGGCAGGGGGAAGTGGATTTTGGCATCGTGATTGATCCGGGCCCGGCGGCAGACCTTCAGTGTGAAGTGGTTCTGGCGGAACCATTTTTGCTGCTCTGCCGGGAGGATCATCCTTTTGCCAGCCTGACAGAAGTGCCGTGGCAGGCGCTGCAGGATGAAAGGCTAATCCTGCAGGATTATGCGTCCGGCAGCCGCCCGCTGATCGATGCGGCCCTCAGCAGACTGGCTATCCGGGCGAACATCGTCCAGGAGATTGGCCACCCGGCAACGCTGTTTCCGATGGTAGAATCGGGAATTGGCATCAGCGTTCTGCCGGCGCTGGCGCTACCGTTACCGCAGGGGAGCCATCTGACGGTGAAACGGCTGACTCCGGTGATGGAGCGGCAGCTGATGCTGGCATGCAGGAAAAATCGCTCGCTGTCGACCGCCGCTCAGGCGTTATGGGAAATTGTGCGTGAAGAAGGGGAGAATTTAACCGCCGCCAGGGTTGAAGATCCGCTATATCAGCGCTGACAGGGGGGATTGCTGCGGAGGGACTCGTGGCAGGGCCATGTTCCGCGCATAGCAAAAAGGCGCCTTTAGGGCGCCTTTTTACATTGGTGGGTCGTGCAGGATTCGAACCTGCGACCAATTGATTAAAAGTCAACTGCTCTACCAACTGAGCTAACGACCCGAAGTGGTGGGTGATGACGGGATCGAACCGCCGACCCCCTCC
>SKEN01000022.1_pt1 | contig 186728 bp, 169 predicted proteins | sample 4826711 | NCBI WGS metagenome assembly SKEN01 (sample SAMN11008808, study PRJNA524170) | human gut metagenome | biome: Human fecal sample; material: Feces; isolation source: fecal sample from pouch patient p39 | host: Homo sapiens | place: Israel: Tel-Aviv | collected 2015-02-10 | reverse complement strand
CCCTCACGTTAATCATAGTCTTGCCATGAATAGGACACCCTTGGTCTTGGCTGTATCCTTCCCACTACTAGGGCGGATTAGGAACTTTCATCCATTAGCGACGTGCGCCGCAAGGCGCACACAAAAATAAGACTGTCACATATCTGCAACAGTCTTATCTGGTCTTCTGTGGTCGTTAAGCCACTGTCAATCTTATTTAAATTAAACTCTTGATAAATACTCTCCTGTACGAGTATCAATCTTTAATACATCTCCCTGCTCTACGAACAATGGAACGTATACTGTAGCACCCGTCTCAACAACAGCTGGCTTTGTAGCTCCCTGCGCTGTATCTCCTTTGAATCCAGGCTCTGTATCTGTGATCTGAAGCTCTACAAATAACGGCGGCTCTACTGCAAATACATTTCCTTTGTGAGAACAGATTTTTACCATTTCATTTTCTTTTACGAATTTCAGAGAATCTCCAATCGCATCCTCATTTAACGCGATCTGCTCGTAATTCTCAACATCCATGAAGTGATATAATTCACCATCTGTATATAAGTACTGCATGTCTTTTCTCTCGATGTGAGCTTTTGGGAATTTCTCAGTAGGTCTGAATGTCTTCTCTACCACACCCCCACTGATAATATTTTTTAATTTTGTTCTAACAAACGCCGCACCTTTACCTGGTTTTACATGCTGAAACTCCATAATCTGGAAAATATTTCCTTCAATTTCAACTGTTACACCGTTTTTAAAATCTCCTGCTGAAATCATCTGTAATCCTCCTTAAATTATGCCCATGAAAGCAATTCTCATTCATTTGACTGTTTACCATTTTATAATACTTCGCGAGTATTTTCAACCTTTTTTTACTTAAGAGTTGGCTTATTCTGCTTTTTCTTGTAAAAATGAAGCACAATCCGCTCCAGATACCGTTTCAAAACAATCTGAATCTCTTCTTTCGGATGCATCGGCTTCACTAAAATGTTGTGCATTCCTGCACGCTTTGCACCAAATACATCGGTAAATAACTGATCCCCCACAAACAAAGAATTCTTTTCATCTGTCCCCATCAGTTCCATTGCTTTTCGATAATTCTTTGTGGACGGCTTGTGGGCATTGTAAATATAAGGCACCTGGATTTCCTCATTAAACATCTTCACCCTTGGTTCCTGATTATTTGAAATCAGACAACAAGAAAATCCAATCTCCTTCAGTCTTGCAAACAGCTTTTTGGCCCGCTCATCTGCCGGTGCACCGTGCGGCACTAACGTATTATCGATATCAAATAATACACCTCTGTACCCTTTTTCATATAATTCTTCAAACGGAATCACATATGTGGATGCCACATATTCATCCGGAAAAAACATATCGAACATCTTTTTCCTCCCCGTACCCTGTCTTTTTTCTATTTTATCGCATTGCTTTTTTTACATCTTTTATAAATTCTTCCCATTTTTTCTCATGTTCAACATAGTAAAGCGGACATGCTTTCCCTGTCACATCATAATGACGGATCACATCCTCTTCCGTCAGTCCAAACTTCTGGCAAAGCCATGCAGTCAGTTCTACAACGGAACGATATGTCTTCCTGTTAAATTTACCAGTTTCATCGGGATGACAGCATTCAATGGAAACTGTATCGACATTTCTTGAATTAGACGCATATGCCATCTCCCACGTCGGAACACACTGGATAATCTCTCCTTCCAATCCGACAACAAAATGGCTGCTTACACTCGTTTCATGGCTATCTTTCAGTCCCTCAAAATAATCTCGGTTATTCTGTGCTGTAGAACCCGGATTTGCCGTATAATGGATCACAATCCCTCTGATTTTTTCCACTTCCGTCCCTGGTCTGGAATATTCATTGACTGCGAGCAGCTGAACATCAATATCTGGTTTCCGCTCTTCAATTTCCTCTTGGCTAAGCTGTTCTGCCCTTCCGAAAAACCCGATTCCGCACGCTTTCATCAGACCTAACACTATACTCAAAGCAAAAACAATAATAATTCCTGCTGCAACTACTATGTGCTTTCTTTTTCTTCCTCTTCCATAATAATCTCTTTTTCTGTATCTCATGCTCTTTTATCCTTTTGATTCTCTTATCTCTATCTATTCTAGCACAAGATTTCCCTAAAAGAATGAAGTTTTTCTTAAAATGTCGCAAAAGGACCGCCGTCTGGCAGTCCTCTCTTTATTTTCTATTCGTCCACACTGTAGTTTGGTGCTTCTTTTGTAATATGAATATCATGCGGATGACTTTCCTTTAAGGAAGCAGCAGAAATCTTCACAAATCTTCCACTTTCTTTCAGTTCTTCGATTGTCTTTGCCCCGCAATATCCCATTCCGGCACGAAGACCACCCATGAGCTGGAATACGGTATCTTCTACAGTTCCTTTATACGCCACACGTCCTTCTACACCTTCTGGAACAAGTTTCTTCGCATCTGCCTGGAAGTAACGGTCTTTGCTTCCATTTTCCATTGCTGCGATCGATCCCATTCCACGGTATACTTTGTATTTTCTTCCCTGGAATAATTCAAATGTTCCTGGGCTCTCATCACATCCTGCGAAGATACTTCCCATCATACATACATTTGCTCCTGCCGCAACTGCTTTTGTCATATCTCCTGAATATTTGATACCTCCATCAGCGATGACCGGAATGCCATATTCTTTTGCAACTTCATAGCAATCCATCACTGCTGTAATCTGCGGAACACCAATTCCTGCAACAATACGTGTTGTACAGATAGATCCAGGTCCGATACCAACCTTCACTGCGTCAACGCCTGCCTCAATCAATGCTCTTGTAGCCTCTCCTGTTGCAACATTTCCTGCGATTACCTGTAAATCCGGATATTTTTCTTTGACCATGCGAACTGTTCTGATTACATTTGCAGAATGTCCATGTGCAGAATCCATAACAACAACGTCTACCTTTGCTTTCACGAGTGCATCTACTCGTTCCAGACAGTTTGCTGTAATTCCAACTGCGGCTCCACAGAGAAGACGTCCCTGCTCGTCCTTCGCTGAAAGTGGGTATTTGATCTGTTTCTCGATATCTTTGATTGTGATAAGCCCTTTCAGATTGAAGTCTTTATCCACGATCGGAAGCTTTTCTTTTCTCGCCTTTGCAAGGATCTTTTTCGCCTCTTCCAAAGTGATGCCTTCCGGAGCTGTAATCAGACCTTCGGATGTCATAGATTCTTTGATCTTCTTTGTAAAATCCTCTTCGAATTTTAAATCACGGTTTGTAATAATTCCTACTAATTTCTTTCCTTCTGTAATTGGAACTCCGGAAATACGGAATTTCGCCATCAGATCATTTGCATCCGCAAGTGTATGTTCCGGTGACAAATAAAATGGATCTGTGATAACTCCATTTTCAGAACGCTTTACTTTGTCGACTTCTTCTGCCTGTTCTTCAATTGACATGTTCTTGTGAATAATTCCGATTCCACCCTGACGAGCCATTGCAATCGCCATACGATGTTCTGTAACCGTATCCATTCCGGCACTCATCATCGGTATGTTTAATTTAATTTTCTTCGTCAGATTTGTAGACAGATCAACCTGATTCGGGATTACTTCTGAATAAGCCGGCACTAACAGCACGTCATCAAATGTAATACCTTCTCCAATAATTTTTCCCATGATTTTGCTTCCTCTCTTTCTTTTGTTATCCCATTTTCTTAGTAACATTTCATCTTTACAGTACTTATAAGTATAACTTATTAATACTATAAATAACTTTTGTCGTTTTATAAGGTATTGTTATATTACAAAAAACCTGGCTCAATGTCAAGCTATAAATTGTTTTTTATTTAGAGAATTACCTTTCTTGGCGCCAGCATTCGCATTCCTTCCAGAATTGTCTGATTTGGTTCAAAAATAATCTTCTCTTTCTGTCCGTTCTTTACTACCACCATTGTGTATGTTTTATAATCTGGATTCATTGTACTGAAATTATGTGCCTTAATATTCTGAAATGCATTCAGTTCTGCTGACCCTGTAGGCGCGATCACTTCCAGTTCGCTGACATTTGTCTGAAACACTCTCTTTCTCTTCTGCTTCGCCATGATCTTATCGATATCAAGATCCCCGTTGACATATAAATATTCAAATTCCAGGTCTAACTGCCGGAACAAAAAAATATCTGCCACTATCATAATTCCAAAGAAAAGAATCCCCAGCGGAAACAGAAAAAACGATAGAAGCGATACCACTGTAAGCGCGATCAATGCAGCTTTTGCCACCATTGTACCCATTGATGCCTTTCTCTTGACAAGTTGTTCTGTGTAAAAATCACTCATCTTTGCTGTACCTCCATTTTTTACATATATTTTTATTATATCACATTCTAAAAAACAGTAAAGAAAAAAAGATGAGTACCGGCCTATTCTCCGGTACTCATCTGTCCTTTCAAAATTTACATCATACCCATTCCTGGTCCGCCCGCCGGCATAGGAGGAACATCTTCTTTTATATTTGCCACAACAGACTCTGTTGTAAGAAGTGTAGATGCAACACTTGTCGCATTCTGTAATGCACTTCTTGTCACTTTTGCCGGATCCAAAATTCCTGCTTTTACCATATCAACATATTCTTCGTTATAAGCATCAAATCCGATTCCCGGCTGCTGTTCTCTTACTTTATTGATGATGACAGAACCTTCCAAACCTGCATTTGCCGCAATGTGGAATAACGGAGCTTCCAGTGCTTTTAAGATAATATTTGCACCTGTCTTCTCGTCTCCTTCTAATGTTTCTGCAAGCTTAGTAACTTCTTTGGATGCATGGATATATGCAGATCCACCACCTGCTACAATTCCTTCTTCCACTGCTGCTCTTGCTGCTGAAAGCGCATCTTCCATACGAAGTTTTGCTTCTTTCATCTCAGTTTCTGTCGCTGCACCTACACGGATTACTGCAACACCACCAGCAAGTTTTGCGAGTCTTTCCTGAAGTTTTTCTTTATCGAACTCAGATGTTGTCTCTTCAATCTGTGCCTTAATCTGTGCAACACGTGCGTTGATTGCTTCCTTCTCTCCAAGTCCATCTACGATCACTGTATTTTCTTTCTGAACTTTTACAGATTTTGCACGTCCCAGCATATCCAGTGTAGTCTCTTTTAAATCTAATCCCAATTCTTCTGAGATCACCCGTCCGCCTGTCAGAATCGCAATATCTTCTAACATAGCTTTTCTTCTGTCTCCATAACCCGGTGCCTTTACTCCAACTACCTGGAATGTACCACGCAATTTATTGACGATCAATGTTGTCAGCGCTTCTCCTTCGATATCCTCTGCAACGATCAGAAGTTTTGCTCCTGCCTGCACAACCTGCTCTAACAATGGAAGTAATTCCTGAATGTTCGCAATCTTTTTATCTGTGATCAGAATATATGGATCTTCCAGATTTGCTTCCATCTTATCCATATCTGTCGCCATATATGCAGAAATATATCCACGATCAAACTGCATACCTTCTACAAGGTCCAACTCTGTTTTCATTGTCTTAGACTCTTCAATCGTAATGACACCATCATTGGATACTTTCTCCATTGCATCTGCAACCATCTCTCCAACTTCTATATCTCCTGCGGAGATTGCAGCTACATTTGCGATTCTTTCTTTGCTTTCTACTTTACTGCTCATGCCTGCAACTGCTTCCACTGCAACATCTGTTGCTTTCTTCATACCCTTGCGAAGTACGATTGGATTTGCACCTGCTGCCAGGTTCTTCATTCCTTCATTGACCATGGCCTGTGCCAATACAGTCGCTGTCGTTGTTCCGTCTCCGGCAACATCGTTTGTCTTTGCTGCCACTTCACGGATCAGCTGTGCTCCCATATTCTCAAAAGCATCTTCCAGTTCAATCTCTTTTGCGATCGTCACACCATCATTTGTGATCAGCGGAGCACCGAATGATTTATCCAGAACTACATTTCTTCCCTTCGGTCCTAATGTCACACGTACTGTATTTGCTAATTGATTTACACCTGATTCCAAAGCACTTCTGGCCTCTGCGCCATATTTAATTTCTTTTGCCATGACTGATGTCCTCCTTAAATTCTGTCTCTCTATCTTCTTCGATGACCTGATGTCACCTTTCTATTCTCTTTCTGTTGTTTTATTCCTATTCGATGATTGCAAGAATATCACTCTGTTTTACAATAATGTATTCCTCATCTTCTAAGGAAACTTCTGTACCGGCGTATTTTGAATAAATCACCTGATTTCCGACAGCCACGTTCATCGTAACTTCTTTCCCATCAACTGTTCCGCCAGGTCCTACCGCTACAACTTCCGCCTGCTGTGGTTTCTCCTTTGACTGTCCCGGTAATACGATTCCGGATTTTGTTGTTTCTTCTGCGACTAATTGTTTCAATACGACTCTGTCACCTAATGGTACTAATTTCATGTAAATTCCTCCTTATACTACCGCAATTTCAAGGTCTGTGCGAAAGCCTCAAAAGCTTTCCGCCCCACACAGTCTATCTGTACGGGGTGTCTGCGCCGCCTTTATTAGCACTCATTTTATTTGAGTGCTAATTTGCTTTACTAATAAAATAGCACTATGTTTTTCATTTGTCAACTCAGTTTATATTTATTTTATAAAATCCATTTTCAATTTGAAGAATCAGAATATTTCCGCTTTTTCCAAGGAATCTCTCTCTCACTCTTCCAACGCATTCTTCTGCCTCTTCTCCAAAAAAAACCGTGCAGCGATACGATACATCCAGCGAAATTTTTGAAAGATCTGTCTCCTCCAGATTCAAATATATGCACTCTGTCTTCGGATCATACATCAAAATGATTCCTTCATAGCTGTTCTCACTTTTTTCTTCCTTTGTTCCGATCAGTTCTTCCATGGATATTTTCGCTCTGCAATTTTCAAACATTATCTTTTTGCCCCTTTCCTGTCACAATCAGCGAAAGGGTATCAGTTCTTCCTCTGATACCCTTTTTTCTTATTCTCTATGCTTTGTATCTTTTTTCAAATTTTCCAGTTCTTTGAAAACAAAATCGTTGATGACACGAATATAAGTTCCTTTCATACCGGAAGAACGAGATTCGATCACTCCTGCGCTCTCAAACTTACGAAGTGCATTTACGATCACAGAACGGGTAATTCCTACACGGTCCGCAATTTTACTTGCCACAAGAATTCCTTCTGTTCCCTCCAGTTCATCAAAGATATGGATGATCGCCTCCATCTCCGAGAAGGAAAGAGTGCTGATCGCCGACTTGACAATCTGCTCTTTTCTGACCTCTTCTGCACTTTCTTCATTGACCGCGCGAAGCATCTCTAATCCTACAACAGTTGTTCCATACTCACTCAGAATAATATCATCGATCTCGTATAAAGAATCTCTCTTATAGATGAACAACGTTCCCAGTCTTTCATCTGCAATATTGATCGGCGTGATGATCGCCTGATAATTTCTTACATGTTCTGGTGAAAATCCAAGTGTCTGAAGATTCACATTTTCCTTTGTAGAAAGAATGCTTAACAATCTCTCATTTAACATCTCATCAATGTGTCCTCCGACCTCATTTGTAATCAGCTCCTGTATTTCATCGACTCCTTCGCATTTACTGATTCCAAGCACTTTTCCTTTTTTACTCACAACAAATACGTTAGAATTAAGAATCTCTGTCAACACTTCACAAATGTCATTGAATACAACTTTGCTTGAATTGTTATTGTGCAGAAGTTTATTAATTTTTCTTGTCTTGTCTAATAACTGTACGCTCATTTATTCGCCTCCGTTCACGACGTCCATCGTCTGTCTATTTTACTGCTTTTGTTTATTGTAGCAAATATATCCACAAAACGTCAAAACTCTTTTCACACGTCTATATTATCACGCATTTTCAAAAAATTCAACGGATTTTTTCTAATTCTTTTTGTTATTTCTGACATATCCACATTTTTCATCTGCACAGACAAGCTTATTTCCTTTTTCGATCATATATCCGCCACATTCCGGACATTTTTCCTTAGATGGCTTCTGCCATGACATAAATTCGCATTCCGGATTGTCCTCACATCCATAATACTTCCGACCTTTTTTCGTTTTGCGCAGTACAACTTCTTTTCCACAGAGCGGACATGGGACACCGATTTTTTCCAAATAAGGCTTTGTATTTCTGCATTCCGGGAATCCCGGGCATGCAAGGAATCTTCCATGTGGACCATACTTGATCACCATATTTCTTCCGCATTCCTCACAGATAACGTCAGTCACCTCATCCTCGATCTTAACACTCTCCAATTCTTTCTCTGCTACTTTTACAGCCTCATCAAGATCCGGATAGAAGTTGCGGATCACAGACTTCCATTCCACTTTTCCTTCCTCAACCATATCAAGCAGTCCTTCCATATTGGCAGTAAAGTTCACATCAACAATGCTTGGGAATGATTGTTTCATCATGTTATTTACAACTTCTCCAAGTTCGGTCAGATAGAGGTTCTTATTTTCTTTCGAAACATATCGTCTTGCGATGATTGTAGAGATTGTCGGTGCATACGTACTCGGCCGTCCAATCCCCAGTTCTTCCAGTGTCTTTACCAGTGCTGCTTCTGTATAGTGTGCCGGCGGCTGTGTAAAATGCTGTTTTTCTTCCAACGCTTCTTTTGTCAGAACAGAATCTTGATCCAATCCTTTCACAAGCAGATTGCTCGCCATCTTTTCTTCGTCTGACTCCACATAAGCGATGCGGAATCCTTCAAACACAACTTTTGAAGTTGATACTGAAAATTGATATGCTCCCGCGCCAATTTTTACAGAAGTAGATTCAAATTTCGCCGGCTGCATCCTGCTTGCTGCAAACCGCTTCCAGATCAACTGATACAAACGAAACTGATCTCTTGTCAGAGATTCTTTCACAGAAGCCGGTGTCCTGCTAAGATCTGTCGGTCGAATCGCCTCGTGGGCATCCTGAATCTTTTTCTCAGAAGCTTTCTTCTTTTCTCCCTCTGCCACAAAATTTTCTCCATAAACTTCTCGGATATATTCTCTTGCCGCTGCATCTGCCTCATCCGAAATTCTTGTGGAATCCGTACGGAGGTATGTGATAATACCAATCGTACCACTGCCTTTGATATCAACTCCCTCGTACAATTGCTGCGCAATCCGCATCGTCTTCTGCGTAGCAAAGTTCAGTACCTTTGACGCTTCCTGCTGCAGTGTACTTGTCGTAAATGGAAGTGGCGCTTTCTTCAGACGCTCACTTACTTTCACTTCATCTACAAAGAATTTTTCGTGCTCAATTTCACGGACAATCTGATCCATCTCTTCTTTCGAATGAATGGTCATTTTTTTCTTATCTTTCCCGTAGAAACTTGCCACAAGCGGCTTTTTCTCACCTTCAACATGGATCGTTGCATCAAGTGTCCAGTATTCTTCCGGAATAAATGCATCAATTTCTTCTTCACGATCAGCAATAATGCGAAGCGCCACAGACTGTACTCTCCCTGCACTTAATCCCCTCTTTACTTTCGCCCAAAGCAGCGGACTGATCTTGTACCCTACCATCCGGTCTAACGCACGCCTTGCCTGCTGTGCATCAACCAGGTTCATATTGATCTCCCGCGCATCTTTGATAGACGCCTTCACCGCATTCTTCGTGATCTCATTGAAGCTGATACGGTACACTTTCTTTCCTTCCAGCTTCAGTGCTACATACAAATGCCACGAAATTGCCTCTCCCTCACGGTCAGGGTCAGTTGCGAGATAAATTTTATCTGCCTTCTTCACTTCTTTTCTAAGATTCGCAAGAATATCTCCTTTCCCGCGGATTGTAATGTATTTAGGCTCAAAATCATTTTCTACATCAATTCCAAGCTGGCTCTTTGGCAGATCTCTCACATGTCCCTGGGATGCTGTCACAACATAATTACTTCCCAGAAATTTTTTAATTGTCTTAACTTTTGCAGGCGATTCTACAATCACAAGATAACGTGCCATAAACTACTCCTTTATTTCTGTCCCTTTATTTCGATTTCTTTTCTTTCTACCAATTTCCTCTCACATAGTATCCTTTGGAAATTTCTTTGATCTTTCCATTCATTTCCAAAGAAACAAGCTGCCTCATCAGCTCTGGAATCGACAGCTTTGTTTCCGCCAGTATCTGGCCGATACTCTTCGGGTTCAAATCGAGACAACTATACACTATATTCTGTTCAGTTTCAAGTATTATTTTTGTTTCTGTCAAATTCTTCACAAAATTTCCACAAATATTCAGTTCCTCTAAAAGCTCTTCCGGTGATAAAATAATCCCCGCTCCCTGCTTGATCAGACGGTTGCAGCCTCTGCTCAATTGGCTGTCCACACTGCCCGGAAGTGCATATACATCTTTCCCCTGCTCCAGCGCCATATCAGCTGTAATCAGCGACCCGCTCCGTTCTCTCGCCTCAATGATGATCACCACATCTGCCAACCCACTGATCAACCGGTTTCTCGCCGGAAAATACTGTGCAAGCGGCGGGCTCCCCGGTTGTTGTTCTGACAAAATTCCTCCATATTTTTTTAAATCTTCATAGAGCCCTCGATTCTCTTTTGGATAGCAAATATCCACACCGCTTCCAAGAATACCAAATGTTCCTCCGCTCCCGTGGATTGCCCCTCTTTGACCTGCTGCATCGATTCCTCTTGCCATCCCACTGATCACAGAAATCCCCGCTTCACTCAATATTTTTCCAATCTTTCTTGCATAAGTTTCCCCATAATACGTACAGTTTCTGGCGCCGACAATTGCCGCAGTCCTTCTTCCCTTTTCCGGAAGTTTTCCCATCACATAGAGCGCATAAGGCGGTGAAGAAATGTTCCTTAATCTGTCCGGGTATTTTTCCTGTTCATATGTGACAAGCGCAATCCCTTTTTTTTGCCATTCTGCAACAATTTCTTTGCTCCATCGCCGTTTTCCTTCTTGTATGATCTGCGTGATCGTCTCCGCCTTTTCCTCTGTCCACTTCTCTTTTAACCTCTTCTTCAGTGCTGTTTCTTCTATATAATATAGCGTGTTTTTTTGAGGAAATTCCTTTGTCAGCTGTATTTTTTCCCTGTTTCCGATTCCCTTTAATCCCGCAAACCAAAAACGAAATAGTTCATCTTGTTCTATCTGATTCTCTCTTTGTTTTTCCACATTATTCCTCCACCCTTATCTCCAATATTTCTGATCCATTGTACGGTAAATCAACGCTTCATCCAAATGGGGCGATTCAATCTTTTCACTGCCTTCCAGATCTGCGATCGTCCTTGCTACCCGAAGTACTTTATAGTAGGAACGGGCAGTCAACTGAAGCGTCTCAAAACTTCTTTTCATCTTTTCTTTTCCCTCCGGATCCAATTCACAATGCTCCATCAGTGTTTTGACGGATACCCTTCCATTTGTCTGCTTCTTCTGCCCCTCATATCGTTTCTTTTGAATCTCTCGCGCTGCACATACTCGCGCACGGATAATATCGGATGTCTCCTCCTCATCGGTTTGGATCAGGCTCTCATACCTCACCTTCGGTACATCTACGCAAAGATCGATCCGATCAAGCAGTGGTCCGCTGATTCTGCCTAAATAATTGCGGATTTCCTGTTCACTGCACCGACATCGATTGTAATCCGGAAACTGTCCGCATGGACACGGATTCATTGCCGCCACTACAATCGTATCTGCCGGAAATAAATAGCTTCCTCCATTTCTGACAATATGAATCTTCTGTTCTTCCAACGGTTCTCTTAACGCCTCCAGCACATCTTTTCGAAATTCTGCCGCCTCATCCAAAAACAGACATCCACCATGACTTAAGCTCAATTCTCCCGGAACAGGATGCAAACCTCCTCCTACAAGCGCAGCCTTTGTGACCGTATGATGTACCGCGCGAAATGGACGAGCTAAAATCAGAGGCCGTTTTTCATCCAAAAGTCCTGCAACACTATACACTTTCGAAATCTCTATGCATTCCTCCATCGAAAGCGGAGGAAAGATGGTTGGAATCCGTCTTGCTACCATCGTTTTTCCAGAACCTGGCGGTCCGATCAGCAAAAGATTATGTTCTCCTGCAACTGCGATTTCTGCCGCCCGCTTTACAAATGTCTGCCCTTTGATCTCGCTAAAATCCTCTGAACCCTGACATCTATCCTCAACTTCTATATTCCGCTCTCCCGACACTTTATGATTTTTCCAGACAATTTTCTCACCCTCCTGTTCTATTTTTTTTGCAACTTCAATCAGTTCTGTCAATTTTGACACACCGATCACTTCCATCCCTGTGATACTTCTCCCTTCCTGTTCATTCTCCTTTGGAATCATGCAGCGGACGCATCCATGTTCTTTTGCTTCCAGAAGAATTGGGAGAATCCCGGGAACTTTTTTCACACCACCATCGAGACTTAACTCTCCGATTATAAGTACATTTACAAGCGTTTCCTGACTGATCACCCCATTGGCTGCAAGCACTGCTGCCGCGATTGGGAGGTCAAATGCTGCTCCTCTTTTTCTTACATTTGCCGGAGAAAGATTGATCACTACCTTTCTTGGCGGAATCTGTATGCCGCTGTTTTTTACTGCCGTGCGAACACGCTCTGCCGACTCTTTTACTTCCGATGCAAGATGACCTACCATATGAAAAAATGGAAGTCCATTTCCCACATCTGCCTCCACATGGATAAACTCTGCCTGCATTCCCTGCAGAGATGCTGATAAAACTGTGCTAAACAAAGCCGATACCACTCCTTCCCAAATCGCACTGCGTATCTTCTCTTAGCCTCTTTTATTTCTGTACAAAAATAAGAACCGCACATGCGATTTGCTTTCTTTTTTCTTGTGTTTCCATACTATTTTTAATCGTTGATTTTCTGGCAGAAACGCCGGAATAATTCTGAAAGAGATGTTTTCAGAATGATTTTCTTTACTATAACATATCTTTTTTGTTTATGCTACATAAGGGTTATAATATTTTTATGAATAATTACAGTTTTCCATGCAATCGCTTGCATTTTCTCTCTAACGCAAATACGTCCCGCGCAGAAACACTTTCTGCCGGAACGTATCATTTTCTTATCTTCTTTTCTCTGCTTTTTACAAATATTCGTAAAATTTGTTATGCTTCTTCTGTCTCTGCTTCGGGTTCTTCCACACGCTCATATTTCGAAAAGATCTTCCGGTAAATATACGATGTGACAAATGCCAGAAACGAAAATCCAGTCATGAACCAGAATGCAAGTGCTGTGATCATTGCCCGTGCACTGAAAAACGTCACAAACAGTACTAAAATATTGACTCCAAAAAGAAGTAATGTGAACGGAAAACTGCCGATACCGATCAACAGAGCATTTTTGAAAATCTGCTTCATTGTCGCGTGAAATCGTGCAATATAAGGGAAAATATACATTGCAATCATCAGATAAACAAAAGACATTGCATAAATGGTCACCCCAAATGCTTTTCCAAATCCGCCTTCCAGTCCCATTGCAAACCTGATGTCTACAAAAAGCACTGTTCCAACTAAAAGTATCACTAACCATGCGATCGTACTCTGTTTGAAATTCTCTTTAAATCCTTCTAGAAATCCTTTGGCAATATAACTTTCTTCGTTCTTTACCGCCTTCAATGTTACAGAATACAGCGCCGTCCACGAAGCACCGATCGTTACGATCGGAATGCTGCATAAAAGGAATAAAAAATTGAGGATGACCAAATCGGCTACCCTTCCCAAAAATCTCCAGACAATATTGTCTGTGTCAAATAATCTGCCCATACAATCCCGCCATTCATATAATTTTTGCGGCAGCTGCCGCCCTTCACTTTGTCAGACATAAGTATATGATAGCACGTTCTCCTTTGATAGTAAACAGACATTTTGATGCTTTTTTCTCTGTTTTCATGTGGAAAAGCACAAATCTTCTCTCCAGCACATAAGCTATATTAAATATGCTTAGAGGTGCTTATCTTGAAATCATTTCCAACTCCCCTCACTTCTGCTGAGGAACAATATTACATGCAAAAATACACAGAGGGCGACCTTGAAGCAAAACACATCCTGATCGAACACAATCTCCGGCTTGTAGCACATATTGTCAAAAAATATCAACGTCCGGAGGAAGACAATGAAGATCTGATCTCCATCGGAACCGTAGGACTGATCAAAGCAGTCATCACCTTTAATCCCGAAAAAGGAAATCGACTTTCCACTTATGCAGCCCGCTGTATTGAAAATGAAATTCTGATGATGCTTCGCTCTAGAAAAAAATCCTCCCGGGAAATCTCTCTCTACGAACCGATCGGTACTGACCGGGAAGGTAATGAAATCCAGCTGTTTGATGTCATGGAGACAACAGATGAAGATATCCACGAGAAAATCAATCTCAAAGACGATGTACGCACTTTATACGAAAAAGTAGAATCCGAATTATCTGACCGGGAACGGCTCGTTCTGAAAATGCGCTACGGACTTTACAATGAGGAAGAATACACGCAGCGTGAAATCGCAAAAAGGCTTGGAATTTCCCGCTCTTACGTATCACGCATTGAAAAAAGCGCCGTGGAAAAATTGCGCAGCTTCTTTCCGGAATCTTGACAGAATACTAAGAAACCGAAAGCAAAGGCTCATTTTCACTGAAAATGCTTGCCGCTTTCGGTTTCCTCATCACATTATACTTCTTTCGCTTCCTGTCTTCTTAAAATATCATACTGCTCTAACGGCATTCCCAGATCTACATACAATACTTGTTTTGGATGCGGAGCGCTTTCCTGCTCATTGCCATCCTCATCTAAGATCCTCTTCACTTCCACACTAATATTTTCGCCATTCGGTTTCATCACTTCGATCGTCTCTCCGACAGAAAATTTATTTCTCTGTTCGATACGGTAAGTGCCATCACGCTCTTCCCCTACGATTCCAAGATAGGTATACTCTTTCACATAAGTATTGCTGTCATAGATCTGTGTTGTCTCATCCGGCTTTCCAAAGAAAAATCCTGTCGTAAACTGCCGATAAGTACAATTAGAGATCTGTTCCAGATACCATGGCATATTTTTCTCATAGAGTGCCGGATCCTTCTGATAGTCGTCAATCGCCTTGCGGTATGTTCTTGCAACCGTTGCTACATAGAGTGCGGTCTTCATACGTCCCTCGATCTTCAGACTGTCAATGCCCGATTCTAAAATTTCCGGGATATGCTGGATCATACAGAGGTCCTTGGAGTTAAAAATATAAGTTCCTCTCTCATTTTCATATACCGGCATATATTCTCCTGGTCTGGTCTCCTCAACCACAGAATATTTCCATCTGCATGGATGAGTACATGCTCCCCGGTTTGCATCTCTTCCGGTGAAATAGTTGCTGAGCAGGCATCTTCCGGAATAAGAAATGCACATCGCCCCATGGACAAATGTCTCAATTTCCAGCTCATCCGGAATATTTGCCCGAATCTCTTTAATTTCCTCCAGAGACAATTCCCTTGCTGATACGACACGAGATGCCCCCAGCTTATGCCAGAAATTATAAGTCGCATAGTTTGTATTATTTGCCTGCGTACTGATGTGACGCTCAATCTCCGGACAGATTTCCTTTGCAATCTCAAATACACCAGGATCGGCAATGATCAATGCGTCTGGTTTAATCTCTTTTAACTCTTTAAAATATTCTCGTACCCCTGAAAGATCCTCATTATGTGCGAGAATATTGGCAGTTACATATACTTTTACATCGTGTTCATGTGCAAATGCGATTCCCTCCTTCATTTCCTCCATGGAAAAGTTTTTCGCTTTCGCTCGAAGTCCGAATGCTTCTCCTCCAATGTAAACCGCATCAGCTCCAAACATAACGGCTGTCTTTAATACTTCCAGGCTGCTCGCCGGAATCAATAATTCTGGATGTCTTGCCATATATTTTTCCTTTCTGTACAACTTGTTTCTTTTCTATTTTTCTCCAATCTTTACACTGACTGTTGCTCCGTCCCCGATCGGAACTATAGACGTCAGCAGTCTGTCATCATGCTTTAATGCATACAGATATTCCCTCATTCGGCTATGGATCGTCCGATTCCTGCGCTCCACTGCGAAGCGAGATTCAATGATATCTCCTTCCTGAAGCACATTGTCCGATACGAGGACGCCTCCCGGATTCAAAAGACGCATCACTTCCGGCAGATAATAAATATACTGTCCTTTTGCCGCATCCATAAAAATAAAATCATACGGCTCTTTTAAGGACTGCATCACTTCCATCGCATCTCCTTCCAGAAGTGTGATCTGTTTTTCTTTTCCTGCCCGCCTGAAATTTTCACGGGCAATCGGAATCCGTTTCTCATATTTTTCAATTGTTGTGATCTCACATTCCTCTGTCACATATTCACTCATCAGAATTGCAGAAAATCCGACAGCTGTTCCAACTTCTAAAATCCGCTTCGGTTTCTGCATCGCAAGCAGTACTTTCAGAAAGCTCTGCATCTCCTTCCGGATGATCGGTACATAAGTATCCAGCGCCTCCTGCTCGATCTGCTCCAAAATCGCTGTGTTTTCTGTGTCAAGAGAATTAATGAACGTCACCATTCTTTCATCTACAATCATATGCCTTCTCCTCTGTTTCTGAATTGCAAAACCTCAGAAAATAAGGCGGAGAACCAAAATCCTCCGCCCTTCTTTCCTTCTATACATCCATAATGATCGGAAGGATCATCGGACGTCTCTTAGTCCGCTTCCAGATAAAATCATTCATCGTATCGCGGATCACTAATTTAATTCTGCTCCAGTCTGCATTGCGATTGTTTCTCAAACAGTTCTCAAGCGCATCGGAAAGTACCTGTCTTGCCTCTTCCATCAGCCCTTCGGACTCCCTTACATAGACAAACCCTCTCGAAACAATGTCTGGTCCTGCAAGGAGCTGATTGGTTCCCTTCTCCAGTGTCAGGACTACGATCAGTATACCATCTTCTGCCAAATGCTGACGATCACGTAATACAATATTTCCAACATCGCCAACACCGAGTCCGTCTACAAGGATTGCTCCCGTCTGTACTTTGTCTACAACCTTTGCACTTTGATTATCCAGCGCCAGTACCTCTCCGGATTTGAGGATGAATACATTTTCCTTCGGAATGCCAAGCGCTGTCGCAATTCCTGCATTTGCCTTCAAATGACGATATTCTCCATGAACCGGGATCGCATATTTTGGTTTCACAAGAGAATAGATCAATTTCAACTCTTCCTGACAGGCATGCCCGGATACGTGTGCATCCTGGAAAATAACATCTGCACCCTTCTGGGAAAGTTCATTGATCACCCTTGACACTGCCTTTTCATTTCCCGGGATTGGGTTTGAACTGAAAATAACTGTATCTCCCGGCTTGATGCTGACCTTCTTATGAATATCTGCTGCCATACGGGATAATGCCGCCATAGACTCTCCCTGGCTTCCTGTTGTGATCAGAACCGTCTTCTCATCCGGATAATTCTTCAGCTGATCGATCTCGATCAATGTCTTGTCCGGTACATTCAGATACCCAAGCTCTGATGCTGTGGAAATAATGTTGACCATGCTCCGTCCTTCCACGACAACTTTTCTGTCATACTTATAGGCAGAGTTGATTATCTGCTGTACACGGTCTACATTCGATGCGAAAGTAGCAATAATAATCCTTGTATTTCTATGTTCTGCAAAAATCTGGTCAAAAGTCTTTCCAACTGTCCGCTCTGACATCGTAAATCCCGGGCGCTCTGCATTTGTACTGTCTGACATCAGCGCAAGCACACCTTTCTTTCCGATCTCAGCAAATCTCTGAAGATCGATCGCATCTCCAAATACCGGAGTGTAATCGACTTTAAAGTCACCTGTATGCACAACGATTCCTGCCGGCGAATAAATTGCAAGCGCAGAAGCATCTGCGATACTGTGATTTGTCTTAATGAATTCAATCCGGAACTGCCCCAGATTGATCGACTGTCCGTGACGTACAACCTTTCTTCTTGTACAGCGGAGCAGGTTGTGCTCCTTTAATTTATTTTCAATGATTCCCATCGTAAGCTTTGTCGCATAGATTGGAAGATTCATCTCTTTTAATACATAAGATAATGCTCCGATGTGATCCTCATGTCCGTGGGTAATGACAAATCCTTTCACCTTTTGGATATTATCCTTCAAATAAGTGATATCCGGAATCACAAGGTCGATTCCTAGCATATCATCCTCCGGGAATGCCAGTCCACAGTCTACTACAATAATACTGTCCTCATATTCAAAGGCAGTAATGTTCATTCCGATCTGCTCAAGTCCTCCGAGCGGAATGATCTTTAATTTTGAATTGCTCTCTCTTTTCAAAAGCTACACCTCCATGTTTCATTCTACTTTCTTTTCTCTGCACTTTCTCTTTCTGCACATTCTTTACATTGTCCGTAGAATTTCAACTCGTGGTCCAGAACATGGAAATCCGTTTTCCTCTCAATATAACTTTCCAGCTCCTCTAAGAGATCATCTTCAAAAGACCATACTTTTCCACAACTTTTACATATCAAATGATGATGATGATGCTTTCCTTCCCCGCCTTCGATCAGGGTTCCGATTTCATATCTGACACATCCATCATCCAGATTAATCCGATCCACCAATTGCAATTCCAGTAACAACTGTACCGTCCGGTATACGGTCGCCAATCCAATTTCAGGATAGTCGACTTTCACCAGTTCATAAATGTCCTCCGCTGTCATATGCTCACCACGATGTTTTTCAAGCACCTCAAGTACAAGCAGTCTCTGGTTTGTCACTTTCAGTCCCTGCTCTTTTAATATTTTCTTAAACGCTTCCTGGTTTAATGTCATATGCCACCTCATCTGCAAAGTTCTATACTCAAATGTATCTAACTACATTTCAATATCAACGTCTTCTAATAATTCTTCAAATACTTTTGAAACTGCAAGAAGTTCTGTATCATCTTCCACAACTTCATATACACTTTCATCCTCTTCTACTTTACTTAAATCCTTCAAGATCAGACATTCTGCATCATCTTCTTCAGAATCTGTAACAAGAATATATGTCACACCGCCTAATTTTGTCTGTTCTAACACAAAAAATTCTACTGCCTGATCTTCTCCTTCAAATGTAAATGTAATCTTTTCCATAAAAACTCCTACACTTCTTCCATATCCTCGTCTGACTTCTGTCTGAAATAAACAGAATCCAGATATCCCTGCAAGATAAAAACTGCCGCGATCTTATCTACATATTTCTTGCGGTCTTCTCTTCGTACGTTATTTTCGATCAATGTCCGTTCTGCCTCGACGGTTGTCAGGCGCTCATCCCACATCGTAACCGGAAGTGCTGTTCTCCGCTCAAGCATCTCCTTGAATTCCAGCGACTTCTCTGCCCGGTCACCGACAGTGTTGTTCATATTCTTTGGGAAGCCAAGAACAATCTCCTCGACCTGGTATTCCTGCGCAAGTGCCTCAATACGAGCCAGTGTCTTTCTTAGCTTGTTCTCTTCCTTCCTGCAGATTGTTTCAATTCCCTGGGCAGTAAGACCTAAAGGGTCACTGATTGCGACCCCCACCGTCTTAGACCCATAATCCAGTCCCATAATCCTCATACGATATTATTCCCATCCGTGATGCTCGATATACGCTTTCAGCATCTCCTCTACAAGCTCGTCCCGCTCCATCTTCATGATCAGACTTCTCGCGCCATTGTGACTTGTGATGTAAGTCGGATCTCCTGACATAATATACCCTACGATCTGATTTACCGGGTTGTATCCTTTTTCTTTCAGTGCCCCATACACGATCTCAAGAATGTCTTTCGCCTTGATCTGTGGTCCGGTCTCCACGTGAAAGAACTGTGTATTGCTCAAATCTTTCATCTTTTCTTCCTCCGTTTCATACATTTCTATTCTAATATAAATGTACCAAAAATACAATGAATATTTTGTGAAGGATTTTTAAAATGATTCTCAAAATAAAGTTTTCTACTTTTACAATGCATCCACTGTCCATGCATCTTTTCCGACAGTCACTTTTAGTAACCTGCCAGATAAGTTTTCATCAGACAAGATTGCCAGCCGGATATATTCCTTCGTATGTCCGATCCAATATGTCTTTCCGTCTTTCTCCATCTGTTCCTCTACAAGAATTTCTGTCTCTTTGCCCGAAAATTGCTCCTCATAAGCTTTCCGGTTCCGTTCATCCAATGCAAGTAACGTGTTACTCCTTTTTGTCTTCTCCGGCTCCGGCACTTGATTCGGCATTACCGCAGCCTTTGTTCCCTGACGCTTTGAATATTTAAAAATATGCGTCTCATAAAAATTTACTTTTTCTACAAATGCCCTTGACTCTTCAAATTCTTCTTCGGTCTCTCCCGGGAATCCGACGATTATGTCTGTAGTCAATGCCGGATTTTCAAAATATTTACGGAGTAGCATGCATTTTTCAAAATATTCTTCTGCTGAATATCTTCGGTTCATCCGCTTTAAAGTCTCCTCGCAGCCACTTTGCAATGACAGATGAAAATGCGGACAGATTTTTGGAAGTGCAGACAGCACCGACGCAAATTCTTCTGTGATAATGCGGGGTTCCAACGATCCGAGTCGGATTCTCTCGATTCCTTCGATTGCATGAACCGCCTGGATCAGCGAAAGTAACGTTTCCTTTTCTTCAAAGTCAACTCCGTAAGAACTCAGATGAATTCCTGTGAGCACAACTTCCTTATAGCCATTGGCCGCAAGTGCACTCACTTCTTCCACAACTTCTTCTTTTCTTCTGCTTCTGACACGACCTCTCATGTATGGGATGATGCAGTATGTACAAAACTGGTTACAGCCGTCCTGTACTTTAATATATGCCCGTGTGTGTTCTGCAGTCTTGGTCAGATGGAGTTCTTCGTATTCTTTCGTGTGATTGATATCAATGACTTCCTGCTGCACAAACACACCGTCTGCTTCTTTTCGTTTCTGCTCATACTCCTCAAGAATCTCGATCAAATTCTGCTTCTTATTATTTCCGATGACAATATCAATACATTCATCGATCTTATCGCTGTTTTCCTGCGCCTGCACATAACATCCCGCCGCCACAACGATTGCATCTGGATTCATCTTTTTTGCCCGATGGATCATCTGTCTTGACTTTCTGTCAGCCATATTGGTCACCGTACATGTGTTGATAATATAGATATCCGCCCCTTCCTGAAACGGAACAATCTCATAGCCATTCTGCTCCAACAGTTCCTGCATCGCCTCTGTCTCGTATGCATTGACTTTACATCCAAGATTATGTAATGCTGCTTTTTTCATCTTTTTTCCCTTTCTTTTTCTGCTTCTATGTAATTGTTATCCAAAATCACGAAAATTTCTCCATTTCTTTGGCACTTTGTTCCTTGACTTTTATACCCCCAAACTTTAAGATAAGGGTAGAACAAAATTCAAGGAGGATTATTCAATGAAAACAGTACAAATTTCATTAAATTCAATCGACAAAGTAAAATCTTTCGTAAACGAAATCACAAAATTTGATCACGATTTCGACTTAGTATCCGGAAGATATGTGATTGACGCAAAATCTATCATGGGTATTTTCAGCTTAGACTTATCAAAACCGATCGACTTAAACATCCACGCTGAAAAAGACCTTGATACTATTTTAGAAGCGCTTGCTCCATACTTAGTATAAGTTTTCAACAGTCACCTACGACTTTGATAAAGAAGTATACAGATATTCTCCGGAATGTCTGTAAGAAAATATAGATATGTTCCGGCCGGCTCCGGTCAGGAACATATCTATTTTTTACTATTTTACAACAATCGTCTCCACAGTGTTCACAGCTGCCTCAAACAGTTCATCAATCTTTTCTGCAAGATTTTCTTCTGATCTGCGGATCACATTGATATTCGGTTTTGTCACCGGATGTTTTGCGACAAAGATCGTACAACAATCCTCAAACGGAAGAATAGACGTCTCGTAAGTATCGATTTTCTCTGCAATCTCCACGATTTCCTGCTTGTCAAATCCAATCACCGGACGGTATACCGGCAGTGTACATACATCATTGGTTGCTGCCAGACTCTGCATCGTCTGGCTCGCCACCTGTCCGATACTCTCCCCTGTGATCAACCCAAGGCATCCGCTCTCTTTTGCAAAATGTTCTGCAATCTTCATCATATAACGACGCATAATAATCGTCAGCTCATCATGCGGACACTTATCATAAATATACAGCTGAATGTCTGTAAAGTTGACAATGTGCAGCTTAATCGGTCCTGAATACTTTGCCACTAATTTCGCAAGATCGATTACTTTCTGTTTTGCACGCTCACTTGTATACGGTGGTGCATGGAAATAAGTTGCCTCCAGCCCGACTCCTCTCTTGGAAATCATATAACCTGCTACCGGGCTGTCAATCCCACCGGAGAGCAGAAGCATCGCCTTTCCGTTTGTTCCCACCGGCATTCCACCTGGTCCCGGAATGATTTCTGAATAAATGTAGATCTGTTCGCGGATTTCGATATTAAGCTTGATCTCTGGCTTGTGCACATCTACCTTGATTTCTGGAAATGCCTCTAAAATAGCCTCTCCAAGATCGCAGTTGATCTCCATAGAATTCTTCGGATAACTCTTCTTGCCTCTTCTTGCCTCTACTTTAAATGTTGTATTTTTATCTGGATACATCTGATCCATATAATCTACAACATCTTTTTTTAATTGTTCAAATCCCTGGTCTTCCACATGGATTACCGGACAGATTCCCACGATTCCAAAAACTCTCTTTAAACTTGCGACAGTCTCCTCGTAGTCATACTCTCCTTCACATTCTACATAGATTCTCCCCTGAGATTTGTGGATATCAAAAGTTCCATCCACATCTTTCAGCGCATAACGCATCTGACGGATCAAGGCATCCTCAAAAAGATATCTGTTTTTCCCTTTGATCCCGATTTCTCCGTATTTTATCAAAAATGCATGAAATATCATTTTTCTTATCCTTTCTTTTGCATATTATATCAATGTCTTGTATACCTTCTCAGCATCGGTACACAATTATATAATGTTTCCAGTGTATAGTCAATTTCCTCTTCGGTTGTAAATTCGGAAAGACTGAATCGAAGCGTCGCATCGAGGTATTCTTTCTTCACACCGATTCCTTTCAGCACACCGCTGATTGCCGGATGATTTGATGCACAGGCAGAACCAGAGGACACATAGATTCCTTTGTCTTCCAACGTATGAAGCAGCACTTCACTTCGGATTCCAGCTACACCGACACTGATAATATGCGGCGCACTCGTCTCATCTGTCACTCCATGGATTACTACATCATCGATTTTCTGGATTCCTTCAATGAACCGATTTTTTAGCGCACGCATCTTTGCGGTTTTTTCATCCAAATCCGTATAAATCTCTTTGACGGCTCTTCCAAGTCCAGCAATCCCCGGAACATTCTCCGTGCCGGAACGAATATTTTTCTGCTGTTCTCCTCCGAAAATAATCGGATGGATCTTCACCTTCTCGTTGATATAAAGCGCTCCGATTCCTTTCGGTCCGTGGATTTTATGTCCGCTCACAGACATCATATCAACCCCGATCCGCTTTGGATAAATCCGATATTTTCCAAATCCTTGAACTGCATCCACATGAAATAAAATTTTATTGTTGTACCCCTTAATGATACGCGCTGCTTCCTCAATTGGTTGAACCGCTCCCATCTCATTATTCACATACATGATCGATACGAGGATTGTCTCCTCACAGAGCGCTTCCTGCAGTGCGGAAAGCTTCACCTTTCCTTCTGCATCCACCGGAAGATACGTCACGTGAAATCCTTCTTCTTCAAGATAATGCATCGTATTTAAAATTGCCGGATGCTCGATGGACGAAGTGATCAGATGTCTCCCTGCCCGATGATTTGCCCTTGCAGCACCGATCAGCGCAAGGTTATCGCTCTCAGTTCCTCCGGAAGTAAAAAAGATTTCTTTTTCCTGCACTTTCATCGCCTTTGCAATGATTTCCTTTGCTTCCTTGATATATTGTTCTGCCTCGACTCCTTTTCTGTGCATAGAAGATGGATTTCCGTAATCTTCACACATTACTTTTCCAACAATGTCCCGCACACATTCATAACACTTTGTTGTCGCCGAATTGTCCAGATATATTTCCATAGTTTTCTCCTGTTTTCTTTTACTATCAGATTATGTCATTCCTGTTCCAGATGATACATCAGCACAGACAACATCGTCATCCCCGCCGTCTCTGTGCGAAGGATCCGCCTTCCAAGCGTGATCGGATATGCTCCTGCCTCCATGGCAAGCTTCACCTCTTCTTGCTCAAATCCACCTTCCGGACCAATAAAAATCCCAACCGACTGCCCCGGCTGTATCGCTTGGATCCGCTCTTTTGTAGCCTGCATTCCCTCCGCCAATTCATATGGGATCAGAAGAACATCAAGGCTTTTCGCATAAGAAAGCGCTTCCTGAAAGTTCATCACTTGTTTTATTTCCGGGATCACATTTCTCCCGGCCTGTTTTGCAGCGCTCTCTGAGATCCCGCTCCACCGTTCTCTCTTCTTTGCCGCCTTTTTCTGATCCAGCTTTACCACTGCCCTCTTTGTCGCAACCGGAATCACTTCCCATGCCCCAAGTTCTACCGCTTTCTGGATGATCAACTCCATCTTATCGCTCTTTGGGAGCCCCTGAAACAGATAAAGTTTTGATGGAAGTTCATTTTCCGCTTCCCGTTCCTCCAAAATCCGAGCCGTTACCTTGTCTGCCTCCAGTGATTCGATCTCACAGAGATACTTCTTATTGTTGCCATCACTGATTTCCAACTGCTCTCCCGTCTTCATACGAAGTACATTCTTCATATGATTGACGTCCGACCCGGTAATCTCAATGTATCCATCCCTCACTTGATCTGGCACTACAAAAAAATGCTGCATGTTCTTCTATCCTCTTTCTTAGAAATTTTTTCTTGCGGTAACAGATACCCACTCTCCTTGATAGGTCACTTCCAGCACTTCCAGCCCCGCTGCCTTCACTGCCTCTACAACAGTATCTTCCTTGTCATCGATGATTCCGCTTGTAATATAGACACCACCTTTTTTCAGCTGGTTTAAGATCACTGGTGTCAGTGGCACAAGAACGTCCGCAAGAATATTTGCCACAACAATGTCATACTTATCATAGCCGACTTTATCCTGCACTTCCTTATCATCAATAATATTGCCAATCATGACTTCATACTGGTCTCTAGTAATTCCATTAACTTCCATGTTTTCATAAGTAGCATCGATTGCACACGGATCAAGATCTGTTCCCACAGAATAAGCTGCGCCAAATTTTAAGGCAAGCATGCCAAGAATTCCGCTTCCACATCCTACATCAAGAATTCTTGTCTCCTTTGTCACATGTTTCTTCAGCTGACGAATACAAAGCTGTGTCGTCTCGTGCATTCCTGTTCCAAATGCTGTTCCCGGATCGATATGAATGATCATCTTATCCTCATCTTCCGGTTTTACCTCTTCCCAGGATGGAATAATTAAAATGTCATCGACATAAAACTGATGAAAATACTGCTTCCAGTTATTTACCCAATCCAGATCTTCTGTCTGAGACTCTTCAATCGTCCCTTCTCCTACATTCGCATAGGCACGCATCGCTTCAAACTCATTTCTGACCTTTGCAAGCATCTCCTCTTTATCCACATCCTCCTCAAGATAGAAGCTGAGGTAAGCAATTCCATCATCACTCTCGATCTGCGGCAGGATGTCTACAAACATCTGCTCTTTATCAGCCTGTGTAAGCGGCACTTTATCCTCAATCTCCACACCTTCAATTCCCAGATCCATCAACATACTGCTGACAAGGTCTTCCGCCTCTGTTGTTGTCTTTAATCTGAATTTGTTCCATCTCATAATCATTCACCTCTTTAAAAATCTAATCTGCATCTTCTCCCAATAACAGATTTCTTATCTTCTCTGCTCTGCCTATTTTTACTTTACTGTATTAGAAAATCCCCAGGTGCTCCAGAAGAATCTTTATTCCCATTAAAATCAGGATCAATCCTCCTACCAGTTCCGCTTTGGACTTATATTTTGCACCAAATACATTCCCCATTTTCACCCCGCCTACGGACAGTAAAAATGTTGTCACTCCGATAAATGCAACTGCCGGAATGATGTCCACCTGCAAGAATGCAAATGTGATCCCAACTGCTAGTGCATCAATGCTGGTCGCAACCGCAAGCACAAGCATCTCCTTCACCTTAAGAGAATCTTCTTCCATCCCGCACTCTTCGCCGTCTTCCCGCGATTCTTTGATCATGTTCAGACCGATGATCCCAAGAAGTACAAATGCAATCCAGTGATCGATCGAAGTGATCACATGGCTGAACTGCACACCCAATGCATATCCCAAAAGCGGCATCCCCGCCTGAAATATACCAAAATAAAGTCCGACAATGCCAGCCTTTGTCCATGTACATTTCTTCATCGCCAATCCTTTGCAGACTGACACTGCAAACGCATCCATGGAAAGACCTACCGCGATCAAAAATAATTCTATGATTCCCATTGTTTTCTTCCTCTTCTTTTGTTTGCTCTGCAAGGTCTTCCAAAATCTATTTTTAGACCTATCAATTTATCATAACATAAAAAGGAAGTTTCTTCTACACTATTTTGAAGCTGTTGCTACTCTTCACAGATCTCCCGAACTTCATCATGCATCTCTCCCGCATATTGTTCTTCTGTCATCGTCACAAGAACATCTCCTGCTCTGATCATTGTGTTTCCTCTCGGAATAATCTCTCTTCCGCTTCTTTGAATCGACACAAGCAGGCAGTGATCCGGCCACTGGATTTCTCCAACCTCATGATCCGCTGCCGCTGAACCAAACATCACAGACTGCCGCATCAGTACTTTCTCCCTGCTTCCTTCTTCTTTCAGTTCTCCTCTGCCCGCGAGCAGGCGTTCCAGAAGGCTTTCGTAGATCGGATCAGACTTTAATAACGTCGCCACAATATATGCCACAATCGAGATGATCGAGAGTGACAGCATCTGGCTCACTGACCCAGTCATCTCAAAGATCAGGATGATTCCGGTCAGCGGCGCACGCACGATCGCGGTGAAATAGCCTGCCATTGCAAGTAAGACAAAATTATTGATATAATCCGGGTCCATTCCAAAGTAATTGACACCGATCATTCCAAAGATTCCCCCAGTCAATGCTCCAAGCACAAGCAGTGGAAAGAAAATCCCTCCCGGCGCCCCAGAACCGAAACAGACTGCCGAGAACACAAATTTCGCTGCGAGCAAAAAGATTGCTCCCCCTAGCAATAGCTTATGATCTGTCATCAGATCGATCAGTTCATGTCCGCTTCCAAGTAATTCCGGCGCTGTAAATGCAAAAATTCCGGCAAGCGTAAATGGAATCAGCAGTCGTGTCACTTCATTTAACCATGAGACTTTTTTATACATTGCCTGCACCGTCAGCGTAAACCAGTTGTAAAATGCACCGAAGCATCCAAGAATCACTCCAAGCACAACGATCATCCAATAATAATTCTGTGGAAGTACATTTCCGATATCAAACTGAAATACCGGTTCTATCCCGATAAACTGAGAAGAAATATAATCTGCAGTAATCGATGCGGTCATCACCGAAATCAGCACAGATACCGAGAAATTTTTATGCACTTCTTCAAGTGAGAACATCACCCCCGCAAGAGGCGCATGAAATGCCGCCGACAGCCCGGCGCTCGCCCCACAGGTCAACAGAAACTTTTCTTCCGTCCGATCCCGCTTTAACAGTTTTGAAATCCCTTTTCCCGTCATTGCTCCAAGCTGGATCGACGGGCCTTCCCTTCCAAGCGATAATCCTGCCAGCAGTGACAAAAATCCTCCTGCAAATTTTGCCGGCAGCACACGCCACCATTTCTGCGATAATTTTCCCGCCATCTCTCCTTCCAGCTGTGGGATCCCGCTCCCTGAGATCATCGGCTCCCACCGGACAAGCAATCCTACAAGAACTGCCAACACCATTAAGACAAGCAGCCATCCTGCCATCCGCACCGGAGACTGTCCCGCAAAGGTGATGATCTCATCCATCCACTTCCCGGCATACTTCAATGCAATGCGGTAGGCAAGGACGATCAGACCGCCAATCATCCCGACAAGCAGCCCCTCTCCGATCAAAATGACCGGGAGATGCTCCTCTCTTTTAATCATCTGCGATGTATCATGCTTCATCTTTTTCCTCCTTACATGCTCATTTTCCTGTCCGCCGTCTTACTTCCTTGAAACAGACATCACTTTTCAATTTCCTCAAAACTATTTAACTCCAAAATTCCGCCATTGTCTACCCTGAAAATGCGATCGGCATTCTGGATCGTCGATAACCGGTGTGCGATCACGAAGGAGGTTCTTCCTTTTAATAACACTTCAATTCCTTTCTGCACAAGAAGTTCTGTATGCGTGTCAATACTAGATGTCGCCTCATCCAGTATGAGTATTTTAGGTTCTGACAGCATCGTTCTTGCAAATGCGAGAAGCTGTCTTTGTCCCGCTGAAAGTCCTGCGCCGCGCTCTTTTAACTCTGTATCATATCCCTTCTCCATCTTCATGATGAATTCATGGGCATGGACTGCTTTTGCTGCCCGGATGATTTCTTCCTCACTGGCTTCTAACCTTCCATATCGGATATTTTCCCGAATCGTTCCCGAAAACAAGAAGACATCTTGTGTCATAATTCCCATCTGACTTCTAAGACTTTCAATCGTCACACTCTTTACATCCCTGCCATCAATACAGACCTGCCCGTGCTGAATATCATAAAAGCGGCAGATTAGATTGACAATCGTTGATTTTCCTGCTCCGGTCGGTCCGATCAGCGCCACTGTCTGACCAGGCTCAATCTCAAAGCTGACATCCTTTAATACTTCCTTTTCTTTCTCATAGGAAAAGGTTACATGCCGAAAGCTGACAGCACCTGTGATCTCCGGCATCTCGCAAGCTGTCTCCCCGTCAGTCAGGTCCGGCTTCGTGTCAAGAATCTCAAAAATTCGCTCTGCTCCTGCAATATTCGTCACAAGCTGATTATAGAAATTACTGAGGTTCATGACCGGTCGCCAGAACATTGAAATGTATGTTCCAAATGCGATCAGCGTTCCGACCTGCAGCATTCCGTCAAGAATCATATTGACCCCGAAAAAGTATAGTACCATTGTTCCAAGTCCCCAACAGAAATCTACAATTGGACCAAACGCATCTGCATAGCGCACTGCATCTACAAAGGAGTCCTTATGCTCCTGTAATAATTCTTCAAAAATCTGTTTCGTTTCCTGCTCCGCCCCGAAGCTCTGCACAACATACATCCCTGAAATATCTTCATGGACAAATGCATTCATATTCGATCCTTTTTTTCGGTGGATCTGCCACCGTATGTGAGATTTGCTCTGCACAAAGGCAACTCCGAGGATCATAAGCGGCAAACTGGAGAGCGCTGCCGCTGCCAGCTTCCAGTTTTTGACAAACATGATCCCGACCACCGACAAGATTGTGATAAAATCCGGAATCAGTGTCGTGACACTGTTTGACAGCACCTCCTTCAAAGAATTGACATCCCCAATGATCCTTGCAAGAATCTTCCCGGTCGGTCTGCTGTCAAAAAATTGAAAACTCAGTGTCTGGATATGCGTATACAATTCTTCACGAATTGTGAGAAGCACCTCATTTGACACCTTCGCCATAATATACATACGTATTTTCACAAGTAGGACAAGTGTCAGGTTCAAAAGAACTGCCACAATGCCAAGCCTTTTTAGCCCATGCCAGTCTTCTCCTGCAATATAAACGTCGATCGCCTGTTGAATGATCAGCGGATTGATCAGTGTGATCACAACTGATACAAGCATAATCGTCAACACTGCCACGACCTGCTTTTTATATGCGAGCAGATAATAGAACATCCGCGCCAGTGTCTTTCTCTTTGACACTGTCTGGACCTGCTCATCTGTTCTCGTTGCATTTACCGCCATCGTTTTTCTCTCCTTCCTTTAAATAACTTCCCCCTGTATCTGACAGGTCTGATAATAAATCCCCTTTTTCTCCCATAATGTTTCATGCGTTCCCCGCTCTGCCACTTTTCCATCCTGTAAAATCAGAATTTCATCTGCATCTCGCACTGAAGAAACCCGGTGTCCGATGATAATCTTTGTCACATCTGTCACATTCCGTAGATTCTCTTGGATTTGGCGCTCGGTATCCATATCGAGTGCAGAAGTCGAATCATCTAATACGAGGATCGGCGCACGTTTTGCAATCGCCCGGGCAATACTGATTCTCTGTTTCTGACCACCGGAAAGCCCTACCCCGCGCTCACCGATCAGCGTGTCATACCTGCTTTCCATACGCTCTACGAAATTTTTTGCCTCCGCACAATCAAGAGAGGCAACCACCTCTTCCCGCAAAACTTCTCCCCGCTTTCCAAACCGTACATTTTCTTCCACCGTATCTGAAAACAAGAAGACATCCTGCATAACAAGCGCAATGCTTCTTCTCAACTGATGAAGTGGGAGTTTTCGAATATCCTTCCCATCCAAAAGGACCTTTCCTCCCGTGACATCATAAAACCGCTGAAGTACATGGATGACAGAAGTCTTTCCCGCACCGGTTTCTCCCATAATCCCGAGCGTCTTTCCTGCCGGCAGATCAAAGGATATGTCTCGCAAAATGGAATGTCCGTCAAGTTCCAAAGAAACATGTTCAAATGTGATATTCCCCTTTACATTCTCCAGTCTTTCCGGGCTCTTAGGCTCTGTAATTTCCGGATATTGTCGGTAAATCTTCTTCAGCTTTTCATTGGATGCAACTGCCGCCGCAAAGTCATTGAACAGCCATCCTAGCATCTCCATCGGCCAGACGATGTTCATTGAATATTCCACAAATGCCCCGAGCGTTCCCAGTGTGATTTTTCCCTCGATCACACGGTGTCCGCCAAAAATAATAACAATAACTGGAAGCAGCTTTGTGATTGCCTGAAATAATGGCTGGTATCGAACCAGCACTTTAGACTGCTTCATATTCAGTTCGTAATAACGCTTGTTGTGAGATAAAAATTTTCTGATCTCAAATTTCTCCCTTGCAAATGCTTTGACAGTACGCACTCCGGCAAGATTTTCTTCCGCCACCGTATTCAGAGCAGCATTTTCTTCACTAATCTCCTCATACACATTTCCAAGCTTCTTTTCCATCATAATTGCAAACAGCGCCACCATTGGCATTGCGATCACCGGAATAAGAAACAAACCTCTGTCAAGGCGATACATACAAACCAAAATCACACTGGTATGAAAGATGACTTCTACGATCAACATGCTGATATAAGTCAGTGATCCCCATATTTTATCTACATCATCTTTGACCCTCGACATCAGTTCTCCAGTATTTGTATTGTTAAAATACCGCATGGACAACGACTGGATATGATCAAACAGCCTTCTTCTAATATCCATCGCGATCTCCGATCCCACCCGGTCAAAAGTAAATTCTTGAAGATATCCAAAAACACATCTTCCTACTCCGATGAAAAAGACTCCAAAAAGTAGCATTGGAAAAATTTCCTTCTGTCCCTTTCCAATCACATCATCAATCATACGCTTTGTAATCTGTGGAGACAGCATGTCAAGACTGACCTTGATAACCAGGCAGCCGATTGCAAACGCATACACATACCACTTTTCCAACAGATATTTTGATATTTTTTTCATAAGTTTCCCCGTTCTCCTTTCCTCTCTTATACAACAGACCTTTTTCGCTCCTAAGAATCTTTTTCTTTTCCAAAGCGCCACACTTCTGTGCTCCGCCAGGAATCTACTGAAAATTTTGATTAAAAGATGAAATTTCCCACAAAAAAAGGACATGCCTGGTGCACATCCTGATTTTCCCTATTGCGGTTCAAACTTCCTCTATAAGATGTGCTTCTTCTATGTTTTCTGCAAGATTCTCCCAGAACAGATATCTCTCCAAAGATATCCACCCAGAAACGCTTCTTTTCCAGGAAATTCCTGAAAAAAGAAAGCTGTGGCACGCATACCACAGCTTTTGCACAAAAAGAAAACACTATCTTTCTATTCTTACTTTACTCTAAAAAAGATTCTCCTGAGGTAAACGTTCCAAACGGTTGCTGTATATTGTTGTACAATCCATTGAATTTATTGTTCTCTTTGCGTTCATAGTTTTACCTCCTTCTTTTTCTTATTTAACGCTGTTTTTATTATAAAACTGTCGACAGTATCTGTCAATATTTTTTATGAAATTATGGAAATTCACAAAAAATCATACTCTTTTTGATCAATTTGCATAATACGACTCCATGATGGCATTGACTTTTGACACAACATAATTACTTCCACCTTTTTTCTGTACATCTTCCACCATTCCGATTACAGACAGCGGCCGCTCTTCCCCCTCTGTCGTTTCACATGCAAACCATCCATATTCAAGAGCTCCTGCATCCTCCTGACTTCCTTTTGTCTCGGCTGTTCCGGTCTTTCCAAGCAGGGAAACTCCCTCGATTCTTCCGCCTGCTCCAGTTCCAGTCGGATTCTCAATAACCTGCACAAGATCACTCTGAATCTGTTTTGCCGTCTCCTTCGTAAATACATCTTTTTTCCAATACTCTGCTTGCTGTCCTTCCTCCATCTGTAGTACCGGAAGAATCATATTTCCCTCATTGACAAATGCAGAGTAAATGGACGCAAGATGAATTGGATTGACAAGTAATTCTCCCTGCCCATATCCTGTATCTGCCAGCTGAATTTCAGAAGAAATCTTACTGTCTGTTCCAAATGTAGATACTTGTGCACCGATGTCAAATGGCAGTTCTTCTTCAAATCCTGCCCGGCGCATGCCCTCGATCATCGTATCCGCCCCAATATCAAGCGCTGCACGTGCAAAGTAAATATTATCCGAATAGACAAGCGCATTCTGCAAGTTGACCTCGCTTCCATAATCGGTCAGTGTTGTAACCATATATTCTCCCCAACTTGCATCTTTCTGCCAGCTTAGCCCCACATATCCTTTGTTTTCATTTGGATCAAGCTTCCCTGCATCCATGCCAATTGCTGCCGTGATCGGTTTAAACGTAGATCCTGGCACAAGAGCCGCATAGAATCGGTTCAAAAGCGGTCGGTTTGGATCTTCATTTAATTCTGTCCATCTCCGATCGGAAATTCCATAGACAAACTCATTCGGGTCATATGCCGGCGTGCTCACAAGTGCCATCACTTCCCCGGTTTTTGGATTTATGGAAACAGCCATCGCAGCATCTCCTTGAAACTGTTCGTACGCTTTCTGTTGGATTGCAGCATCGATAGTCACCGTCACATCTTGTCCATCTTCTTTTTCCTTCGCAGCTAAAAGAATCTTTGTCCTGCCATTCTGATCTGCTGTGTAGATTTCATAGCCATCGGAACCCTTTAGTGTTTTCTCATAGGCAAGTTCCAAACCTGATTTTCCAATCACACTATTTTCATGATACCCTTCCGACTGTTTTTCTTCCAGTTCCTCTGCACTGATCGGCTGCACATAGCCAGTCAGATGTCCTCCTGCTGCTCCAAGAGGATAGACTCTTCCTTCCGTCTCAGAGATCATAACTCCTTTGACTTCCAGCAGACGCTGTTCTTTTTCTTCATTCCCTTTTGCCATCGACTTTAATGGCACAAACACGTCATCTGTCACCCACGCAGCGCTGAGCTTTGTTTCTATCTCTTCCTCTGTCATATCCATTTCTGCTGCAATTTTTTCAATTGCTCCCGTCTTATCCTCATCCATCTTTCCCGGGACCACACCGACTTGAAGTACAGTTCCATTGACTGCAAGCCCATTTCCATTCCGATCCAATATATTTCCCCTGCGTGCCGAAACCGTGGACACGACAATTCTGTCATCTTCCCTCAATTCCGGGAAAATCAATGACGGTTCCCATACAAGTTTCCAGTCACCGCCTTTTTCTTTGACCAGACTTGCTTCATTGTAAAATGCTTTTTCTCCTGCCACAGTTTCCATCTTCGTCTGATAAGATACTACAGCTGTCTTCTCTTTGTCCTTCTTTTTCTTCTCCTTGTCAAACTTCACTTGAAGTCCACTCATCTGGATCCCTTCATAAATATTTTTGTTTTTCTCAAGGAAAGCTTTCTTTTCTATTCCGCTTGTGTCACTGACAAACGCATACATCTCTTCATACTTTCCTTTGGAAAGTAATTCAAAATATTCTTTCATAACCCTCTTCGGAGTCTGTCGGATATCTGCAACATTCAACATCACCCCGGTTGCGATCACTCCAATAACCAAAAGCACAGAAACCCCGAGCCACACCCAATTGAAGCTTTTCTCTTTCCTTCTGTAATTCTGTATCTCTTGTTGTTTTTTTGTACCTTTATTTTGTGTTCTCTTCTCTGACATGAATACTCCCTTCTACTTTTTCTCAGCCTCTTCCATATAAGTTGGAAGCATATTCTCCTCCGACTGAATAATCCTATTTCCAATATACTGGAAACTTCTCTCCCCTCGTTGCCTTACGGTCACTTCATGTACGAACGCACAATCTGTCATCCGTTCTTTCCAGACCGCCTCCACCGTTATGGTCAATGTTCCATCTGGATTTTCCTTATAAGCCGTCACCTCCGGCACCGGCACATTTGTAATATTATATCTTCGATACAACATTTCTTCCCGTTTATAACAGTTCTTTTCTTTCTGATACTCCTGCCTTCCCCGAAGAATTTCTACCGGAACCGAAAGGTAACTCTGCACTACCGACTCAAATTCCTGCGCCGGAATCCCCTCCGGATATACGTCATCTGCCGGATAATTTCCATTCTGTATCCGGTAAAACTCTTCAAACAACGACCGAAAATCCAGTCTGTCATAATTCTTCTCATTCCACTCCTCAAAAAATAATCCTCCGTTGTAGTACCCACTTTGTGGAACATAACGTTTACACAATTCTCTTAACGCATCCGGAATCGGTTCCATCCGAACTGCATCGACTGCATCCTCTCCATCATAACCTGCAGGACGATATTTCTTATAGATTAAATATCCTTTCTCGGTTACCTTCCACTCCTTTGCTGCATAACGCTCCATATACGAGATAAACTGATCTTCTTTCTCTCTGCTTAGGACAACATTCGTTATGATCAGGTTTGTTCCATCAAAAGTCAGATCGGTCTGCCGGATTCCGTTTCTTTCCAGCGCCCGGTAAAACCGTACGGTTCCCTCTCTGCCGGATGCTATCTCTTCGCAGAACTTTCTTAGCTTCTTCGGATTCTGCAAATTGGTCTGATTATTTTCATCTATTATAATATACCCCCGTTTCCCCATTTTTTCTACCATCTCTTTCAAAGAAATCTCCGGCTTTTCCTTATAAATCTTCTGATAATCTTTTGCCGCTGTTTCCGCTTCCGCAAGCAGAATCTCCTGCTCTGATTTCGGAATCTCCCCGGACACTTCTACTTTTGCCTTCTCATCTGTGCGATCACATCCCTGCACGCAGGCAGACAGAAGAAGTATTGTCAAAAACAGTAAAACACACTTGCACACACACCGCTTCTTTCTCTCTTTTCCTTGTCCTGTCTCCATTCCTATCTCCCCTTTCTTTTGCCTCCGTCTTTTCAGAACAAACCACCGCTACCAGCTCCTTTGACCCTATACGGTTATTATTCTTACACTTGTAATATTTTTCCGTAAAAAGATAAGAAAGCGCTCCGCTTTCCTTTCTTTTATATTACATTTGTAGTATTTAATTGTCAATCCCTTTTCTGCAAACTCTTTTCTCTATTCTGCCTGCGTCAGAATCTCCTTTTGCTCTTCCTCCGTGAGCATCTCATTTTTTACCATCGTCTCTAACACTTGCTGCTGTCTCTGTTTGGCGAGTTCCGGATTTTTAGTCGGCGCATAGGCCGATGGTGCATTTGGGATTCCCGCCAGCAACGTACTCTCATAATCATTCATCTGTCCGGGTTCTTTTTGAAAATATCCAAGACTTGCCTCTCTTACACAGTCATATCCATCCCCAAAATAAATATGATTTACATATAGTTCTAAAATCTCCTCTTTTGTAAATTCTTTTTCCATCGCAATTGCCATAAATATCTCGGCAATCTTCCGCTCAACTGTTTGATCCATGTCAAAATAGAAATTTTTTGCCACCTGCTGAGTAATCGTGCTTCCTCCCTCCAAAAGCTTTCTCGCACGGATATTGTGATAGAATGCCCGCGCAATTCCAATAGGATCAATTCCTTTGTGTCTGTAAAACCGTTTATCTTCCACTGACACAACTGCTTTCTTGTAAATATCCGGGAGCTGCTCTGCCGATACGAAATTTTCATCTTCCACTGTTTCCTTCCGGATCTGCACAAGACTCTTCTCTTCCAGCGCCTCCTGATACATCCGATATCCCTTCCCGGCAACAAATCCCCCTGCACAGACAATGATCAGAAGCATCCCTACCAGTATTCTGCGAATCCATTTCATACGCCTCTCCTCCTTTGTATGTCCTGCTTTTCACTTTCTTACCATGTCACCTTCAGCTTAAAATCTTGATCAATTTTGCACTGTCCCAGAGACAAACGCACCCCCTGGGTACGCAACAGACGGCAAATTTCATGAAAGATCCGCAACACACTGTTCTCATTTGCCATGTTCTCTCTATATTTTTCGTAATAAGAACGCTTTGTGAACATCGTAAGTTTCGGCAGTGATGTCTTAATATTTCGAGCCACGATCTTTTCCTGCCCAATAAAATGAAACTCATTGATCCATCCTTCATGAGAACCATTATCAAGATTTCTCGGTATCTCCCCAATTTCTTCTTTCGTCTCCTGGATCAGTTCATAAATTCCGTATACAGTATCTCGATCCACCTTAAACATCTGCATCAGCTGAATATCATCAAACAATTTATAAGTACAATATCTCAGATTTCCATTTCCAAAAAGTTCCAGAGAAAATCCCCCGTACTCTCCTTCCCAACCCACAACCGGACTTGTCTGATAGGAAAAAATCTTCATCTCCTTTGTCAATGTCGCCATTTACTTCTAACCCCTTTTTTATTCTGCTTTACTTCTCGATCTATACTACCGCCAGAAGCGATAACAGATGGAACGATTTTTCTTTCTGAAAAAGTTCTTCCAACCGTTTTAAATTCGTATCTGAGTGCTCCACTTCCTTGGCATACCGGTGTGCAATCTCTGCCACCTCTTCCACCTGTGGAAATTTCCCATGTGAAAGGAAGGAGGCAAACACCATCTCCTGAATCAACAGTGTGCTGGCGACTGCGAATTTCGCCTTCTCGTATGCCATCTCATCATAAACAGCTCCGCAGAAATATGTGAAGAGAAAATATACCATCAGCTGTTCCAGGTAAATTTCCCAGCGCTCTTCTTTGCAAACTTCTCTTTCAAACCGCGCAAATGCTTCCTGATAAAATGCCTCACCTTGTCCAAACAACTTCTGCTCCACAGATTCTATATAAGGCTTCCAATCCGCCTTTAACACTTCCAGTTTTCCAAAGACTTGGAACATCTGACTCATTATCTCATAACGTGATCTGCTTTTTGGTCTAATTTTCTCTAATTTTTCTCTGAACCTCTCACGATTCTTCTCCTTTTGATAACGCTCAATCAGCTGATCGATCTCAAAAAGAGCTTCTCCCCGGATTCTTCGCTGTACATCATGGGCGATTGCCAGTACCTTCCCGATCCGAACTTTCATTGACTCCTTCCGATCTTGGAGAATACCGATCATCGCCTCCCGAACATCCATCAGTTTCGTAAATAAGAAAAAGTCAAAGGATTCATACGTTTCTTCTCTATCATCTTCTTTGTTCAAAAAACGAACCGGCTCTTTGCCGCCAAGTATAATCTTTGCCGCTTCCACACACGAGAGGGAAAGAGAGATTTCTCGGATCCCCTCATATTCCTCGATATGGCGGGGATACATTCTGCAAGTCCGGCAAAGCATCTGCTCTCCCTTCTCCGCGTACAGATCACACAGATTTTCCTCATTTAAAAAAGCGCACCTTCCCTTATATTGTAAAAAAGCGCCTTCCTTCCAGTCCACAGAATTTTTCATACGGTTTCCAAATGCGCCTGGTATCTTTTTATATTTTCTAAGTGACTTGTCATCGATCATAATCTGCCATCCGGCACAGCAGGTGTCTGTACACGCAGATGCGGTACACTGAAACTTTCTATAATAATGCGGCACGGTATATAACATGTTTCCTTCTATCCTTTCCATTCATTGCCTTTCCTCTATCTTATTTCCCTGAAAACTAAATGTCAAGCAAAAAGGAGAGTGTTAAAATTCCACTCTCCTGCAATAACTCCAAAGTCCCGCTGCAATCAGGAACAGCACCCCTGCTTCTGCCACTCCAAGAACTCCCACCGAAACATCTCCCACAAAAAATATGAGTCCCATAAACAGAATGCTCACAATGATTCCAAAAATCAAGGCAAAAAAGGAAGCTGCACTCTGCTTGACTACAGTTGTCTCATTTGTCCAGTTATAAACCGGCAGCTTCAAATTGATAAACAATCCCCACACGGTCCCCGCAAAAGCTGCCGCCACCGGATAGACAAACAGTGTGATAAGTGTCATTCCCGTAACACGAAACCGCACTGCGAGAAGTGCAGAACTAATCAGTGCTGTCGGAATCTGAAGCAACAAATTGAACAACATTTTTCCTTTATAGATTTCTTCCTTCGTAATTGGAAGTGATTTGAGAATCCACAGATTTTTCCCTTCCAGGGACAGGGAAACACTTGTCGTACATGTCATCATGATCAATGCCCCAAGAATCAGTGGGAGGATTCCCTTCAACATCTGTTCTGGAATCTGCACTCCGAGCATCTGCTTTAGATCTGCATCTGACACAAAGAATGACGCCACTGCCAACATCAGACTCATAAGCACACCGATTCCCATATTCACACAGTAAATGGTAGAACCAAAAAACCGCCTTATCTCCTTTTGGCAGATCGCCGTCACCGGATGTTTTGCTGTAATTTTCTCTACTTGATAATTCCCCTTTGTCCGATGTGTCATCAATGCAGTATTCATTTTTTTGTAATTTTTTGATACAAGCACAACAAAAATCAGATACACTCCCACTGACAAAGCAGCAAACAGAAAGAAATACATCAGCCCCGCCCCTGTCACGCCTCTGAAGAACCAATTCGCCGGAGGATACATTTGATAGATACTGTCTCTCAGTGCTTTACCGATCATCCCAATCTGTTCTGGTGTAAATCCTTCCTCTGGAATCACAGCTGTACTTCCAAAAGAGGCAATCAGTACTGCCATAGTAAGCAATACTGTAAGAACTGTGGACACTGCATTTGCACGGCGAAATCTCGCAGAAATAAATATAATTCCGGCTCCTACAAGTGTCGCTGCCGTTGTCGGAATCAGAGGAATCAAAAAGATTCCAGTAATCCATATCAGAACTGCCATGACAGATCTCTCTGCCCAAAGAAAATATCCAATCCCCATCGGTACAAGCACAAATGCTGTCATCCCCAGATGAAACAGATACATCAGGAGAAAACGGCTCGCGATCACTGTCCGTGTCGGCACTGGAAGGGACATCAGCATCTCATAATCCTTATAAGCAAACAATATCCCGTTCGTCTTCAGCATCGAGAAAAAGAATGTCACAATCCCCGGCAGTATGACCGCACATCCGGGAACCAGTTCTTCCATTTCAAGGAATCCAAGTCCAAACGCCAAACCAAAGGAATAAGATGCCATCATTGCAAGAAGCATCACATATATAGCTACAAGAAAGATCTGTTTTACTCCCCACTTCTTTTTTAGGCCTAGATTCTGAATCTGTATTTTCACTAACAGAAGACATTTACTTCTCATGCTCCGTCACCTCCATAAAGAGATGTTCGAGGGATGCATCTTTCAGAATCGACTCCATCTCTCCAGAAACAACCAGTTTTCCATCTTTGATGATCGCAACCTTGTTGCAGAGTTTCTCCGCCACATCCAGTACATGGGTGGAGAAAAAAATAGCCGCTCCTCTTTGACACATCTCGTGCATCGTGTTTTTCAAAAGCAGCGTTGCCTTCGGATCCAGCCCAACAAATGGTTCATCCAAAATCATTAACTTTGGCTCATGAATCAACGCCGAGATAATTGCCAGTTTCTGCTTCATTCCATGAGAATAGGATGCCACCGGATCTCCGAGCGCACCCGTCAATGCAAACTGATCCCCATACCTCTGAATCCGCTCTTTTCTCACAGACGCTTCCACCTCAAAAATATCCCCGATAAAGTTCAGATACTGAATTCCTGTCAGATGTTCGTAAAGATCCGGATTGTCCGGAATGTATGCCATACACTTTTTGCAAGCAACCGGATTCTCTTTGATGTCTATCCCGTCAATCGTGATCGTTCCCTCCTCAAACTCCAGCACACCTGCCACCGATTTGATCGTGGTACTTTTCCCGGCTCCGTTATGTCCGATGAATCCATAAATATCTCCTGCCTCCACAAAAAGATTCAGATCATCCACCGCCTTTTTTCCACCTTTATATCTTTTTGAAAAATGTTCGATCCGCAACATACTTTCTTTTCCACCCTTTCTCTCTAGTCTCCCATGCACTCTCTGTCACTCTTACTTCATTTGTATTATTGTTTTAATACAATATACCTTCTTTCTTTTCGGATGTCAAGACATGATTTCCCTCCAGGTATTTCCGCGGAGATACTCCGGCAGCCTTTTTAAATGCTTTACTGAAATGATATTCATCACAATATCCGACTGCCGCCGCAATCTCACTGGATTTCATCGTTCCTGTGAGCAGAAGCTCCTTTGCTTTGTTGATCCGTATTCGGTTCAGATACTCAAAAATTGTAATTCCTGTCTGCTTTTTAAACATTCGATTTAGATAGTCAAAACTCATACTGCACAAATTCGAAATCCGCTTCCCGGTAATCTTCTGTCCATAAGCGCCATATAGAAAATTTAGGATCAACTGAACTTTCTCTCTGTGCTGCACTTGAATCAGGTCATCTTCTCTTTCATTGAATACCGTATGCGAATAGTATGCGCCCACTTCAGTAAGTACCTCGATCAATTTGCAGGAACAAATTAACTTAAAATATTCTTTCCGATAGACAAATGCATCGATTGCCTCCTCGATCAGCCTCTGGATCTTCTGCCGGATCCCCGGACTGTCTATTCGCATTGTCTTCGGAAAAATCAATTTTGATTTTTCATAAAATTCATATCCAAGCGGATCGCATTGATAGAACAACTTGCGGTTTTCTGATAATACTTCTCTGATTTTTCCTTCTTCCGTACAGGAAAGTTCCTGTAACGTTTCTGCCCCAAAATGAATATAGTAATAGGAACATTCTGATTCTCTGTAACCAACATGAGTCATACCAGGCTGCAATAAAATATATTCCCCTTCTCGGATTTCATACTTTCTGTCTCCCTCTTTTAAATACATCGTCCCACGTCTGACAAAATACAAAATATATTCCTCTGCTGTCCGCAGAAAATGTATCCAGCCTTCCTGCATATCGGTTTTGTTCATGTATGATATCTTCGGAATCTGATCTGTTTTCAAGCAAAAATACATGTATATCATGCTCCTTTCAATTTTTCTCCATATGCTTTTCTATTTTCAAGGATATCTAAAATATCGCTATTTTACAAGAACTATGCGTTATTTTACATGTACAAAATGAAAACTTTGTTCTATTCTATCACTTGCAATACCAATCATATCATTCAGAAAGGAAATTTTTATGGAAAAAGATCTGACAACCGGAAATATTTTTCAACGTATTTTAATTTTTGCATTTCCGATTTTCATCGGGAATGTATTTCAACAGCTCTATAATATGGCAGACAGTATTATCGTCGGCCGTTTTGTCGGAAAGGATGCCTTTGCCGCAGTAGGTTCCACAGGTTCGTTAAACTTTCTCATTATCGGATTTGTGCTCGGGTTAAGCAGCGGTCTCTGCATCCCCGTTGCACAACGCTATGGTGCAAATAAATTATCGGACATGCGCAGAAAAATCGCTGCCGCAGTGCAAATTTCTATCGTGCTCGGCATTGGGCTGACTATCGTCATCGCCTGCTCTACAGGAGCACTTTTACGCTTGATGCAGACACCGGACAGTATTTATAAGGATGCTTACACTTATATCTTTATCATTTTTCTCGGGATTCCTGCCACGCTTCTTTATAATGTACCTGCAAATATTTCTCGTGCACTGGGCGACAGCAAAATTCCACTGTACTTTTTGTTGGTTTCCGCATTTATGAATGTCATTCTAGATTTGATTTTTGTCTGTATCTTTCATATGGGCGTTTCTGGAACCGCGATCGCAACCGTGATTTCTCAGGCATTATCCGGTATTCTCTGCATCGTCTATCTGAAAAAGAAGTACGACATCCTCACATTCCAGAAAGAAGAATGGGAAATTGACCTCCATTCCATCCGTCAGTCCACGATCATCGGAATCCCAATGGGACTGCAGTTTTCCATCACAGCAATCGGAAGTGTTGTCCTCCAGAGTGCAGTAAACCTGCTCGGCGCCGATGCCGTTGTGGCAGTCAATGCTGCTATGAAGATCTTGATGATCTTTACACAGCCGTTTGAAGCTCTTGGCGCAACACTTGCGACCTACTCCGGCCAAAACCTCGGAGCCGGCAAAATTGACCGAATTCAAAATGGCGTGAAAATTTCTATGATTTTCTCTGTCGTCTGCTCTATCGTGCTGATGATTCTGATCAATCTTGTCTGTCTGCCAATGTCTCTGCTCTTTATGAAGCAGAGTGATATGACTCCGTATATCACAGAATGCATCCAGAAGCTTCTGTTCTTTAACAGCTGTACTTTCTTTCCGCTTGCTTCTCTGCTGATTTTCAGAAATACGCTGCAGGGACTTGGACACAGTGTGATTGCTATGGGAGCTGGACTTTTTGAAATGCTTGCCCGGACAATCGTTGCATTCTTGTCATCCGCTTTCGGTTACACTGCCATCTGTTTTGCGAATCCGGCAGCATGGATCGCAGCAAATATCATCCTCGTTCCTCTTTACATTTCTACCATGAAAAAATTAAAAAGGTAGAATTTCTCTTAGCATCGCAGCAAAACACCGTTCCTATTCATTCAAAAAAGGATTTTGCAAAATCTTCTCAACGAAGATCTGCAAAATCCTTCTTTCTCTTTCTATTCTATTTCTTCTTTCCATTTTTCCGAATGTACTCACGAAGGTCTTCCAATGCATCTTTGTACTTTCTAGACTCCAGCTTCGGAAATGCCCGGATGATTCGCTTCATATGCGCCGGATTTCTCAAAATCAGCTCCCGATAATGTTTCCGCAGTTCAATGATCTGCTCCCGCATATCTTCTGAAAGATCCTTTCTTCTCTCATGGAACTCTGCTGCCCGCTCTTTCAGACGGTCTGCCATCTCCTCTTTCAGTTCCAATGCCTCTGTGACATCTTCGTAAATATTTTCCCCAATCTCATCTGAGATCCGATGAAGTTCTGTGGCAATTTCATTCATCTTGGCCAGCTTTCGATTCATCTTCAAAATATCTGTCACTGTCACATATAAATCTACAAACAAAGTTACCCCAAACAACACAATGCATGTCCAGCCCACAAATTCCGGCAAAAAGTCCAGTGCTTTATGGATCAACGGATGTAAAATCTTCACGATCAGTACACATGCCACACCCCAGATCAAAGAAAACAAAAGACACACATATCCATTCAGATTGAGTGGCATAGAAGAATAATCCCACCACTTATTATGAAACAGTTTATCCAAAATAAATCCGGTAAACCACTCCAATGCTGTCACAAGTACAACGGAGGAAATATATAGCAGGAGCAGATTGTCTTTGAGCCCATCCAGACAGGACACAACAACAGCTACCCCTACTCCATAAATCGGACAGATCGGACCATTTAGAAATCCTCTGTTGACAAACTTTCCTTCCTTGACACCTGCAAATGCAACTTCCGTACACCACCCAAGAAATCCATATACAAAAAAATATAGCAAGATAAAATAAACCGACATACTCTCACCCTTTCTTTTCCTTCTGCTACTTACCATATCACATGTTCAACAGCATTCTGCCTTAAAGATAAATTTCATTATATAGAGGAACTTCTTCTCTGTAAATATCTTTTTGCAATTTCCATTCAGAAATTCTTGTACTTTCCCCGGTTCTTTATTATAATGATAATGAATAATCATTATCATTAACACAATTACAAAAGGAGAAACATGATCCTATGCAGTTAAAACAAGGAAAAGATAACACGACTTATATTGTAGAGGCGATGGATCTGGAACTTCCACTGGAACGTCGGCTGGAAGCACTTGGTCTGACCCCCGGAACCCGCATCACTATTTTAAATAATCAAAAACGTGGCTCCATGACTGTAAAGTTCCGCGGCACAAGATTTGCTGTCGGAAAGCGGATTGCAGACCATATCACAGTAAAGGAGGCAGATTCCCATGAGTAAAACGATCAATGTCGGATTCATCGGCAACCCAAACTGTGGGAAAACCACACTTTTTAATGCCTTTACCGGGGCGAACCTCAAGGTGGCAAACTGGCCTGGCGTCACGGTCGAGAAAAAAGAAGGCTATACAACTTATGAGGGAGAACAGTTCAAACTGGTAGATCTCCCGGGAATTTACAGTCTAACTTCCTATACAATGGAAGAAAAAGTTTCACGCGAATGCATCATGAGCGATGAGATTGACGTCATTGTGGACGTAGTAGATGCCTCGTGTCTCGAGCGCAACCTATATTTGACTCTTCAGCTGATCGAGCTTGGGAAACCGGTCATTCTTGCACTGAACATGATGGACATCGTCGAAGAACGTGGAATGGAAATTGATCTGCACAGACTTCCGGAAATGCTCGGCATTCCTGCCATTCCGGTTTCTGCACGAAAAAAAAGCGGGCTCTCTGTTCTGATGCACGCAGTATCCCATCATGCAGACCATGCGATCCAGAATCCTCTGATTCATCATCATCACGACAAACAGAGCCGGCATGAACACAATCATCATACAGAATATGCGATGGTCTATTCAGATGCCCTTGAAGATAAGATTGATGTGATCATGGATGCACTCGCCTGCTCCTACCCAACGCTTGAGAACCCTCGATGGCATGCAATCAAGCTGCTTGAGAAAGATGAATCTGTCACAGCGGCCTTTCCTCTTCCAGATCTTGAGAAGATTATCGACCGCAGCTATGAACAGGAGATCATCAATCAAAAATACGATTTTATCGAGGAGATCATTCAAGAGATACTGGTCAATAAATCAGCAAAAGAAGCTTTTACCGAGAAATTAGACCACTTTCTCACACACAGGATCTGGGGACTTCCGCTCTTTCTCGGAATTATGGCACTTGTCTTTCTGCTGACCTTTACCGTCGGCGACTGGCTCAAAGGATATTTTGAAATCTTTCTGGAATCCTTCTCGGCAGCAGTGACAAGCGGACTTACCTCCCTGCATGTAGGCGACATGATGATTTCCCTAGTTGTAGATGGTATCATCTCCGGTGTCGGCGGAATTCTGACTTTCCTGCCAAACATTTTCATCCTGTTTCTCGCGCTTGCCTTTTTGGAAGACAGCGGCTACATGGCTCGTGTCGCCTTCGTCATGGATGATATTATGGGACATCTCGGACTTTCCGGACGTGCTTTTATTCCGCTTCTGCTCGGATTTGGATGTTCTGTTCCTGCCGTCATGGCCTCCCGTGCACTGGAACACCGCAAAGACCGGTTAAAAACTATTTTGATCACACCGTTTATGTCGTGCAGTGCAAGACTTCCAATCTATGTATTGTTTTCGCAGATGTTCTTTCCAAAACATGCAATGCTTGTATCTTACTCTATGTATCTGCTCGGAATCATCGTTGCGATCACTACTGCCTTTGTCTTATCCAAATTAGATGGAAGCAAAGCCGAACATGCACTTTTGATCGAACTTCCGGAATATAAGTCTCCAAATGCCAGAACAATCGCAATCTATGTCTGGGAGAAAGTAAAGGACTACCTCACGAAAGCTGGAACAGTCATCTTTGTTGCTTCCGTTATCTTATGGGGATTATTAAACTTTGGTCCTTCCGGATATGTAACAGATATTTCAAACAGCTTTGGATCTATCATCGGGAAAGCAGCTGTTCCTCTCTTTGCACCAGTCGGACTCGGATACTGGCAGATTGTCGTTGCCCTGATTGCAGGAATTGCAGCAAAAGAAGTCGTTGTATCAAGCTGCAGCGTCTTATTTGGGGTACAAAACATTACAACTACAGATGGTATGAGTACCATGGTTGCAACACTCAGCGCTCTTGGATTCGGGGCAGCAAATGCCTATGCACTGATGGTATTTTGCCTTCTTTATATCCCGTGTACTGCTACCATCGCAACGATCAACCGGGAAGTAGAGAGCAAAAAACTGACAGCACTGATCATTTTCTTCCAGTTTGCTGTCGCATGGGTTATGAGCTTCCTCGTATACCATATCGGACTGTTATTTTAATTTTTCAAAAATATGGAAATTTTCTAGATAGGTGTAGTTGAAATGACAGTCCATCTGATAAGATCAGATGGGCATGCTCCACAGATGGTATAAGATTCCAGCACAGAGAAATGGTCCAAATGCAACAACTGAATTTCGTTTGATCTTACCATTTGCCATCCCGGCAAGAATATAGATCCCACATAGAATAATGGCAGCAGTCAGGGAATACAGGCTTTTTACAGGCCCCAGCAAGCTTCCCACTGCTGCCATTAATTTGATATCTCCTCCTCCAAAGGCTCCTGGACTTAAAATCGTAATCAGCACAAGCACCCCACTGGCAGAACACACTCCGGAAATCACATAAAAAAGAAGTCTTCCCCATTCACCTTGATCCAGGCAAAAGAATAACTGCATAAGACAATAACAGAACAATATTGTGACATCCCGATTGAAAATCTTCTGTTCTTTCCAGTCTGTAACTGCAATTTTTGTCAGCATCCCTGTGATGATCATTTGATTAAAAAACTTCATCGTCCCTCCTTGCAAACGATTGATCTGACTTTCTGAACAAAAGCTTTATTTATTCAAATAATGGAGCTCGATCGGATCGATCGGATCGATCGGATTCTCCTCTTTTCCTTTTACTTTTCTTTTATAATATTTCAAAAGCCCTCCGCCTTTGTTATAAATCCAAAAAGAATACGTGAGAAGTTTTCCAGCCTTTCCCATCTTTTCTTTTGTCGTCTTATTATAGAGTGTTCCACCTGCTTCTAAAGGACCTTTCTTACGGATCAGAGAAATCAGCTCTGTCTCACAAGTAACCCTCTCCGGAAGAATGGTCGCTCCTTTTCCGACACATTCTGGCTTGTGGGCATCACTGCCTCCGATTCCCGGCTTCTGATACTTCTGCGAAAGCCGCAGTGCTCCCTCATTCGACTCCACCGATTCGCACGCATTAAACGCTTCCATAAAATCAAACCGCTTGATCAGTTCCGGATTCTTAAAATATCGTTTCGTATTCGTAAAACTCAAATATTTTCCTCCGCACGGGTGTGCCGGTCCCAAAATTCCACCATTTCGATGTACAAAATCAATCAAGACTGCTGCCGGAAGTCCTCTCATCTCCAGCATCCGCATCTTAACTCCTTCCGGCATGATTACAATAATATGTCCCGCATCACTTGTATCATATTCAATTCCTTTCAGGACAACAAAATCTGTATGTTTTTTCCCTTTGATATGTTCCTTCCAGTATCGGTACCCCTTGTATGTGTTGTGATCCGTGATCAACATCCCGTCAAAACCTTTCTCTTTCAACAGGGTAATATATTCTTCCAGACTTACCTTACTATCCACAGAACCTTCTTTTACGTGACAATGCATATCAATCTTCATAAGCCTGCCTCCTTGTCTTACTATCTACTTTTATTATACCCTTTTTTCTGTAAAGTTCAATGATAGAACAAAAATATTAGAAAGATTAAAAAATTAAAAAATCAGGATAAACTGTTCTGTCTTTTCCCAATTTATCCTGATTCTTATTAACATTTTTATTGGTTGAATGTTATGTTCCTCACTCGCGTCCTAATTGATCACAACTCCACTCTATCGCGCCATATTCTGATACTGTTCCGCAATATTCAACACATGATCGCCGATTCTTTCAAAGTCTGTCAACAGTTCCGAGAACAGAATTCCCGCCTCTGCATTGCAGGATCCTGACTTCATTCTCTCAATCTGTTTCTTAAGGTACATTTCTTCAAGATCATCGATCTTTTGCTCATTCCGCGCAGCCTTCTCAAGAAATTCCTTTCTGCTTCCATTGTGCATACTGATATCTGCCAGCGCTTTCTCGCAAATTTTCTTCATCTGTCTTACTTCCTCCAAAGCTTCTTGTGACAGATGGATTCCCCATTCGTTCAGATTCTTTGCATATCCTAAAATATTCATTGCATGATCTCCGATCCGCTCAATATTGCCTACAATAATATAGTAACTACTCATACTCTTAGATCCTGCAACCGACTTTTCTCCGGACATCTGGCGAACAATGTATTTTGAAATTTCTGCATTCAGATAATCAATATACTCTTCTCTCTCTTTTAAAGAATCCCATGCTCCTAAATTTCCAGTCAAGACTGCATCGTAACTTTCCTCTATATTTTGAGCAACCATTCCGCGCATCCGATCCACTTCCTGCTCCAATTCTGAGAGCGCAAGAGCCTCATTTCCTACTGAATAGCTGTTTTCAAATACTTTGATATGTTTGAGTCCTCGTTCTTCTATTGTCTCTTCTTTTCCCTCCGGAAGGATCAATACTGCCAATTTCGCCATGTAAGTTCCAACTGGAAGTAAGATCAGTGTTGTCACAATATTAAAGATTGTATGAACATTTGCAATCTGCGCTACCGTGTTGCCCGGCGAAAGTGCCTCCACCCATGACACAAACGGTGTCAGCATACTGATAAATGTAAATAAGATCGAACCAAAAATATTGAACATCAAATGGATCACGGTCGCGCGCTTTGCATTTGTCTTTGTACCGATAGATGCCAGAACTGCTGTAATACAAGTTCCGATATTCTGTCCAAATAATACATAAACAGCACTTGATAGTGGAATCACACCTGTCCCTGCCAATGCCTGTAAAATTCCTACCGAAGCAGAGGAAGACTGGATGACCGCCGTAAAGATTGCTCCTACTAAAATACCTACAACCGGATTACTTGCTTTTGTCATAAAGTTGACAAATGTCTCGGACTGCTGGAGCGGCTGCATTGCATCTCCCATCATTCCCATACCGATGAACAACACTCCAAGTCCGGCGAAAATCTCACTGATATGGCGTACTCGTTCATTCTTCACAAATGTAATCGCTGCGACACCTCCAAATGCGATCAGCGGTGCGATTGCTCCGATGTCAAGTGCGATCAGCTGTCCTGTGATCGTTGTACCGATATTGGCTCCCATGATCACCCAGACTGCCTGATTCAGTGTCATCAGACCCGAATTGACAAATCCTACCACCATAACAGTTGTAGCAGACGAAGACTGAATCACGGCTGTGATCACAGCCCCAACTACGACACCTTTGATCCTATTGGATGTCAGCTTCTCCAAAATACTTTTCATCTTATTGCCCGCTGCCGTCTCGAGCCCGTTACTCATCATCTGCATTCCGTATAGAAACAGCGCCAAACCTCCAAGCAACATTAAAATATCTTCCATTCTCATTTCTTTTGTTTCCTCCGAATATATCTCATTTCTTTTCTCCAGACATTTCTAAAATGCCTGCAAATCTCTTTTCCTATCTATTCATCGGAATCCTGCTTTTTCCATCTCCCAAATGTATGATCTCCATCCGTGTCTGATGATACCAGACTTTTCTCTTCTGAACTCCTATAATATCGGGAATCACCCAGACACTGCACATGGACCATAAAAGAACTCCTGTGAGCCATTGTTGTAATGGTATATATTGTTGTAAAAAACTTCCTTCATTGCTTTTCTTCTGTTTCATATCTTTGGTACGGAGTACCGCCCGGTACAAGCTGGCATCAAAGACTTCCTTCTGCTCCATCCACACACTCTGTACAAAAGACTGACCATGCTTTGCCGGATATGCCGACATGTTTCTGACACTTCTCGCCTCTACATTTATTTCCACAAAAAAAAGCAATGACAAAAAGAAAATTGTCAAAACAGCTTTTGTTCTTTTCTTCATGGCACTGCCTCCCTGTCACTGACTCTCTATGATTCTCTATGACTTCTGTAATTCAAGAGTATCATAATTAATTTCACACTGTCAATTACAAGTTAAATCGATGTAAAATTTTAGTAAATGTGTAGATTTGTCTTTATAAAATCTGCTGCAAATCATTCATTTTTTCTACTTGTTTCCAAAGATAACCTTTTGTCTCTTCATCCGGAAGTGTCAGATCCGGTATCATAACTACCCGGCAGCCTGCCCCATACGCCGATTTCACTCCATTAGGGGAATCTTCCACAGCCACACATGCTTCTGCTTTCACCCCAATCTGATCGCAGGCATACAGATAAATATCCGGCATTGGCTTCCCGTTCTCTACCATGTTGGCACAGACAATCCGGTCAAACATTTCTGTAATTCCAATTTCATCCAGATATGCTTCTGCCCGTTCTCGATCCGTCGCAGTTGCCACTGCGAGTTTGTATCCTTTTTCCCTTAAATAGTTCAAAGTCTCTTTGACTCCCGGCTTGATCTCCACCCCATTCTTTGCCAAATGCTCCGCCATGATTTCTTTTCTTCTCTCCCTCACAGCAACGTAATCAAATGTCTCCCCATATATTCCTTTTAACCACGGCTCTGCAAATTTTCCCGAAAAACTGCGAATCATCAATGCATGCTCTCTTTTCATCGGCATTCCCAATTCTTCCGCTGCCTGACACCAATATTTCACAAGATATTTTTCCGTATTGATCAACACGCCATCCATATCAAATATAACTGCTTTTATCATCGTTCCTTCTCCTGCTCTCATTTTTACATAGTAAGAGTAGGTATCAATCACTTTGCCAATCAATACCTACTCTTACTTTGATTCTTCAATCATTCATTTTACCTCATTTTCTGAATACTGTGTAGTCTTAATCCTTCTTTTCTTCCGATAATGCGTCATACAAATCTTCTATTCATACAGCACACCATCCAAAAATCTGAATCTTAACTGATACATAGCTTCCATTCTTTTGTGTCTGACTTTCTGATCTTCTTTCGGGTATACATCCAACTTTTTATCATTTGTCAGATTTTCTTACTCTTTCTGGTGGTCCGTACCTCCTTATCTTAGATTGTGCAAACATCTTTGCTTCTACTATTATATAACTCCGTCCGTTAAAGTTATATCCGTTCCACATAAGAAATAAAAATAATGACAGGTCTTTCAATTTCCTTTCTGTTTCTTATTTATATTTGTTATGTTTATGACTATATAATAACATACTTTTCAGATTTGTCAATACTTTTTTCAGATTTTTTGAATTCATTTTCTATTTTTTCTATTTTTATAACTTTTCTTTCATTGTTTTCTATTAAAAAGGACATATCTGCTAAAATCACTTTGCAGATACGTCCCACATTCTAAAAAGGAACTGCTCCTGTATCGATTCCATTGATCACGTAGTACACCGCATTTTCCTCTGGTTTTACATAAAGTGTCATTGTCTTGATCTCACCGATCCGACGTCCAGATTTTGTCCACGCTTTTTTCACTGCCGCGATCATCTCTTTTTCTTCTACCTGTTTTCCCTTGTATTCTACTACTACAGAAGTCTTCATCTCCTTTTTCGGAGCTGCTTTTTTTACTGCTTTCTTCTCTTCTGTCTTCTTTTCTTCCACGGCATCTTTTTTCTCTACTGTCTCAACTGCTTTTTCCTCTACTGTCTCTTCCTCTGTTGCCATCACAACTTCTTCCGCACTCTGTACTGTAGCTTCCGTTGCTTTTTTTGCAGTCGCTTTTCTCTGTTCTGTATTGTTCTTATTGTTCATTTTTCTTGCTGCTTTTCTTGCTACCATTTTGATTTCCTCCTAATACATATCTAGCGACATTTTTACAACAAAATTTATTATAGCACAGGTTTTTCCACTTGTCATCTATTCCTCAAATTCTACGAGAAGATAAAATCCTCTGTCATTTTGCTGAATTTCCCGGATAATCCCTTCTCTGGATTGAATCCTGGCATTGCTTCTGTAAATACCAGACATTGCCACCGCCGGCTCCACTACATAGCTGTACAGACTTCCATTGACCCTTTCCGTCACTTTCACTCTCTGACCTTCTTCCACAAGTCCTTGCCGTTCCATCTTGAATTTTTCCTGTCTCATAACCACTTTTCCTTTCTGTTCTTGTCTAACGTCAGATCAACCTCTTTCTCTCCCATTTTCCAGTCAGATATCTCGCAAAGGATATGATGTAGTTTGTCATCCATCCAAGCGGAACCGCATACCACACTGCCTGAACGCCCCAGAGCGGCGCACAAATAAAGGCAATACTCACGCGGACTGCAAGATTGCAGAGATTAGCAAGTGTAAATACAACCACATCTCCTGAACCTCGCAACACCCCATCCGTCAGCGCTTTCAGCCCAATACATACAAAGAAATATGCGATAAAAGACAGATACGAACTTCCTGTCTGAAATGCAAGAGAGCTTTCATTGCCTCCCACAAACATGGAAATAATCTGCTTTTTCAGCAGAAGTAATGTCACACAGATTACTACTGCAAATGCAAATACAATTCCGTGTGCTGTCCGATATCCTTTCTTTACATGATCAGTCTGTCCTGCGCCGATATTTTGGGCAGTAAAAGTAGAAATAGCATTTCCCATTGCAATCATCGGCACAATGCAGATGGACTCAATCCTCATCCCCGCGGAATATCCTGCCACAACGGATGATCCAAATCCATTCACAACTGACTGCACAAGTAACATTCCGATAGATACGATTGACTGCTGAATAATGGAAGGAATTGCTATTTTTACCATATTTCCAAGAATTTCCATATCGTATTTTTTCGGAGTATCCTCCCCCTCATATTCTTTCAGTCTGCGGAGCAGGATCCAAAAGGAAATCACCGAGGCAATTCCCTGGGCAAACACGGTTGCCACTGCCACTCCCGCGACTCCCTTCTGGAATACAATTACCGCCACAAGATCCAACGCAATGTTCAGTACTGTAGAAAACATCAACAAATACAGCGGGATATTTGATTTTCCCAGCGCATTGAAGATTGACGAAAGTACGTTGTACATAAATAAAAATGGAAGCCCCATAAAATAAATATTCAGATACAACACAGCATCTTCCAAAATGTTTGCCGGCGTCTTTAACGAAGACAAAATCGCCCTGTTCGCAAACAGTCCAAACCCTGCAAGTATCACACTGATTGCAAGAAATGTCAAAAGTGCGGTAGAAATTGCGGTCTGCATCTTCGTATATTCCTTCGCCCCGAGATATTGGGAAATAATGACTGAGGCTCCTACCCCGCCTCCAATGGCGATCATAATGAACACGGTCGTCAATGAGTACGAGGCGCCAACGGCTGCAAGTGCATCTTCCCCGACAAATCTGCCGACAATCACAGAGTCCGCCATATTGTAAAACTGCTGGAGCAGATTTCCCAGGATCATAGGCACCGCAAAAAATATCAGCGCTCTCCCAGGATGTTTTCCGAGCATATCAAACTTTTCCATCTGTTTTCTTTTTTTCTGTTCTGTTTCTTTCTGCATGTTTCCTCCTACACTACCAATTCCGCCTGACTTCCCTGGTTTGTTTTATGAATATAAATTTTTTTATCAATACGCTTTCTAAGTTCTTCCACATGGGAAATAATACCGATCAGGCACTTTCCTTTTGACATTTGATTCAAAGTGCGAATTGCCTGCTCCAGTGTATCCGCATCCAGAGAACCGAACCCTTCATCAATAAACATAGTCTCCAGCTTCACCCCTCCATTATGCTGCTGCACAATATCAGACAGTCCCAACGCCATCGCCAGAGATGCTACAAATGACTCTCCGCCGGACAGTGTCCGCACATCTCGGTTTTTCGCAGTTCGGTAATCATAAACAAACAGATCCAAACCTCTGTTTCCCACAGTTTTTTCCCCGCGTTTCAACTCAAACTGCTGATGCATCATCATGGTCAGTCGCTTATTTGCCTGCGCAATGATCTGGTCAAAATATACCCCTTGAATGTACGTCTCAAATTTGTAATTTCCATTTGCCGCTGCATGGATCCGACGAATCTGGACAAACTCTTCCTCCGCCTGTCCCAGCTCTTTTTCCCGCTTTTCCAGTTTTCGGACACACTCCGCATTTTTATCGGACCGAAGTAAGTAAACCTCATACGCTTCGTGGAACTGTGCACAAGCTTCCTTCATAAAAGCTTCCTTCTCTGCTCTCTCCCCTTCCTGTTCTGTTCCAGATAAGATTTCCAACCGGAAGAGCTCTTTCTCCTGTTCCTTCAAGAGATTTTGCAGACGATCTTCTTCTTCTTTCGCCACCCGAAGTTGTCCTTCTGTCTTATCCGCCAATTCTTTCGATGCCAAATACTGCTTCTGTGCAGATTCGGTATCTCTTCGGATTTTCTCCAGCGTTTTGATACACGCAGTAAGCTGGGACTCCAACTGCTCTTTCGCGGATGTCACCTGCTTTTCCATCACTTCCAGTGTACTTTTATCAGACAAATACTTTCCAAGCAGCCGCTCTCTGTCTTCCTGCAGCTGTTTTTGTCTCTCTTCCTGTCCTTTTTGCCTTGCTTCAATCATTTCCAGCTGTGCGTTCCATGCCTCTTGTTTTTCTTTTTGCTTCTCTAATTCCTCATGTTCCTTCGTCAACTCTTCTATCCGGTTTGTGATTTTTTCAGTAAGCTGCTCTAGATATTCCGCAATCTCTTCAAATCTTTTCGTCTCCCACGATGCTTTTGACAATTCACTCAAACGCTGTCTCAGATGATTTTTCTCGGTTTCCACCGCCGCCTCTGTTCTCTGAATCTGTTCTTGTGTATGATCGCAGGCTTCCTTTGCCCGCTCAAGTTCTTTCTGCGCCCGCTTCACTTCCTCCGCAGTCGGCACACCACTCACCCTTCCTGCCGGAGATGGATGAGAAATAGAACCACAAACAGGGCAAGGACTTCCATCTATCAATTCTGCTGCAAAAATTCCCGCCATATGCGCCCTGCTCTTCGTATCCAATTCATTGTACTTCTGATTTGCCTCATCTTTCCTGCAAAGTTCTCCTAGCAATCGTTTGCGAACTTTTCCTAACTCTGTCTCCTTCTTGTAGATTTCTTCCTGCATGTATCGAAGGCGTTTTAAAATTTCTTCCTGCGCCTTCCACTGCTCTCTGCGCTGTCTGTTTTGTTCCTGACGGATTGGAAGTGTTTCCCACAATTTCAACTGTTCTATAATCTTCTTCTTTTCTTCTGCCATCTTTTCCGCTGATAGTTTTTCCTGCCGGATCTGTGCTTCCTTGTTCTTCCAGTCTGCCTCGCTTTTTTTACAGTTGCTTCTAATCATTTCTAATTTTCCATGGATCTCTAGCTGCTTCTGAATCTGATCTTTCTCTGCGATCCATGGTGTCTGATCGATACCTGCCGCTTGCTGATAAGCTTCCTGTGCAGACTGTACCTGCACGGCCAGACGCTCCCTCTCTTGAAAAAACTTCTCACAGTTTTCTTGATTTCTCCTCTGACGTCCTTTTTCTCTGTCATAATCCTGCAGTTTTGTCAGATGCTCTCTCATACGTTCTTCCGCAGCACGAAGTTTTTTTAATTCCGCTATATCAATGGCATTGACTACTTGCAGATCACGAATAATCTCGTCTAGCACTTCCAGTCTTCTTTCCTTCACATTCCTTTTTAAGCGTTCCCAACATTCTTCTGCCTCTGGCTGTTTCTTCTCATAAGTTTCTTCCTCCGGAAGCCGTATTTCTCCTAATTGCTCCTCTGCCCCTTGTCGGAGATTTTCATATCTCCGTTTCCTATCAAGATAAGTTGCAGAAATCTTTTCCTGAAGATCAAAAAAAATCTGTGTATTAAAAATAGTCCGGAAAATCTTTTCCCGCTCTTTTGTCTCTGCATGCAGCAATTTCAAAAAATCTCCCTGTGCAAGCATAGCAATTTGTCTGAACTGTTCTAGTGAGATTCCAAGCAATTCTCGTATCTTCCCAGGAAATAGGATAGTTCCTCCCTTTGTCTCCCCATCGATATCTTTTGCCGTCTTTAACCGAGTTCCATCCGGAAGTAGCATCTCCACCGTGGCAGCAGTCTTTGTCGCATATCCATCCCGAAAATATGCAGGAGAGCGCGTGATCGTATATTGCTCATTCTGGTGTTCAAATGTCAGGCTCACATACGTTTTGTTTTTCGCATCTGCATAATCACTTCGCAGCATCTCTGGCTTCCGCCTTTTATTTCCGCTGCTGGTCTCCCCATAAAGCGCATAGGAAATGGCATCAAAAATCGTTGTCTTCCCCGCACCGGTATCTCCCGTGATCAAAACAAGTCCGCTCGTTCCAAACTGCTCAAACGGAATCGTCGTCTCTTCCAGATAAGTTCCAAATGCATTCATCGTCAGTGTGATCGGTCTCATTATCAGCTCTCTCCTCCCTCTAAAAGTTCTCTCATCATCTGCTCCACAAGCGTTCGGTCTTCTTCCGCCAGCTTCTCCCCGCTTCGCTCTTCAAAAAACTCCGCAAACAACTCCATCGGCGAGCGGTCTGCAATCTGCTCTGCATTTTTGATTCCTTCTAAAGCGGCACGCATCCTTCCTTCAAATTCTACTGTCAGCAGATTCGGATATTTCACTCGAAGTCTTGGTACTACATCCACCTGATCTTCCCCGTCAGTCAGTACTACCTTCACATACTCTTCGCACCCTTCTCCACCAAGAACCTCCTGCAATGATCCAGATACTGTACAAAGCCCATGGCGTGGATGGATTGCAAGTGTATCCACCACAATCTCTTTTCCTTGTTCGATTGTGAGCATTGTCACTGATTTTTCGCCCTCATTTTTATCAAATGAGTACGGGAATAATGTCCCGCAGTACCGGATAGTCTCCCGTTTTACTTTTTGTGCCCGGTGAAGATGTCCAAGAGCCACATAGTCAAACAGATCAAATGCATCGGCACCGATATTGTCAAGCCCTCCAACCATCACAGTCTCCGACTCAGAAGAAACTGCCCCGGTAATAAACTGATGAGCGACAAGAACATTCACAGCCTCCGGGTTGATATCTACATGAGAAAGAACTGTTCGCACCGCCCGGTCATAACTGTCAATCTCTTCCTCCGGATAATACGGACGCACATCAAATGGCTTTATATAAGGAAGTAAATAAACAGAAACTTTCTGCCCATCCTTGTTGAGTTCTACCGGCTCCAGTTTCCCGTCAAAAATCCCCTTGATAAAAATATTTTCTTTCTGCAAAATCCGGCTTGCAAAATGGATCCGCTCAGACGAATCGTGATTTCCACTGATCAAAAAGACGGAAATCCCCCGGTCAGCCAGTGCACTTAAAAAAGTGTCAAATACTTTTACCGCCTCTGCCGACGGCACTGCCTTATCATAGATATCTCCCGCGATCAGGATTCCATCCGGCATATGAAGATCCACAAGCGCAAGTACTTGTGCCAGGACAATTTTCTGTTCCTCCAGAAGATTGACCTCATGCAGAATTTTTCCGATATGCAAATCTGATATATGAAATAATTTCATCTTTTGCCACTCCATTTTCCTCATACTTATTACACATACTTATTATTTTGCCCATTCTATTATATTGGATTTTTCTTGCAGTTACAACTGTTGTCTGCACTTCTCCCTTACTGACTTCTCAAAATATTCTATTCTGATCAGATCACAACCGTCTCTATCTGCAACTGATTTATAATCTCTGCTTATTATTTCTCTTTAAAAATAATTATCCATTTCCCAGCATCCCCCTTTGCTTTCCTTTCTGAATCGTGCTAAACTTATTCTGTCAATGAAACATATTTCAAATTTACACATAGAAAAGGAGACGAACACATGGGAGGATTTTTTGGTGTTGCCGCAAAATCAAACTGTACGCTTGATTTATTCTACGGTGTTGACTACCACTCACATTTAGGAACACGACGGGGAGGAATGGCTACTTTTGGTCCAAGCGGTTTCAGCAGAGCCATTCACAATATCGAGAACTCACCATTCCGTACAAAATTTGAACGAGATGTAGAAGAATTACAGGGAAATTTAGGAATTGGCTGTATCTCCGATTTCGAACCGCAGCCGCTTCTAATCCAGTCTCATCTCGGAAGCTTCGCGATCACAACGGTCGGCAAAATTAATAATATGGACGAACTTTTAGACAAAGTGTATGCCCATGGACATACACATTTCCAGGAGATGAGCGGCGGACAGATCAACGCAACTGAATTGATCGCTTCCCTGATCTGTCAGAAAGATTCTCTTGTAGAAGGAATCCAGTATGTACAGGAAATCGTAGACGGCTCTATGACACTGCTTCTGATGACAAAAGACGGTTTGTATGCCGCAAGAGACAGACGCGGGCGTACTCCGCTTGTCGTAGGACATAAGAAAGATGCCTACTGTGTCTCCTTTGAAAGTTTCGCATATATCAATCTCGGCTACAGCGACTACAAAGAATTAGGACCTGCTGAGATCGTTTACATCACACCGGATAGTGTCGAGACTGTCAGTGAACCAAAAGAAGATATGAAGATCTGTTCTTTCCTTTGGGTTTACTATGGATACCCGACCTCTTCCTACGAAGGCGTCAATGTAGAAGAAATGCGTTACAAATGCGGTGGAATGCTTGCAAAACGTGATGCGCTTGACGATGTCAGACCAGATGTTGTCGCAGGAGTTCCAGATTCCGGAATTGCCCATGCCATCGGCTATGCCAATGAATCCGGTATTCCATTTGCCCGTCCGTTTATCAAATATACACCGACTTGGCCGCGTTCTTTTATGCCGCAAAATCAAGAACAGCGAAATCTGATTGCCCGCATGAAACTGATCCCGGTACAGTCTCTGATCGAAGACAAGAGTCTCCTTCTGATCGATGACTCCATTGTGCGCGGAACTCAACTTCGTGAGACAACAGAATTTCTTTACAATAGTGGGGCAAAAGAAGTCCATGTACGCCCTGCCTGCCCGCCACTCTTATTCGGCTGTAAATATTTAAATTTCTCTCGCTCCAAATCCGAACTGGATCTGATCACAAGACGTGTGATCCAAGAGAAAGAAGGCGATGATGCACAGAAATATTTAAGCGAATATGCAGATCCAAACAGTCAGCGCTATGCCGACATGCTGGAAGCGATCCGCAAAGAACAAAACTTTACTACACTCCGCTATCACAGACTGGATGATCTGATTGCATCCATCGGGCTGTCTCCTTGTAAAGTATGTACTTACTGCTTTAACGGAGTAGAATAGTCACAGAAAATTTTAAAGAACAAAAGAATTTTCTTTCTATTTTCTTTTGGACTTGTTATAATGAAGAGCGTGCACAGATCCTCTGGCACGCTCTTAGTTTGTTCAAAAAAATTTAGATAGATAAGGTGGTTAGATTATGAATAAAAAAGAAGTATCCGAAATCAAAAAGCAATTTACGCCGGACAACTGCGCGATCACCCGCATCTGTGGCTGCTATGTCGACGGCGAAAAAAATAAAAAAACACAATTAAAAGAAGCATTTCTCTCTCTTCCTGAAGAAGAAATCTTCAAATATTTTGAACTATTTCGCAAGACACTGTCCGGCACGATTGGAAAAAATCTGCTCAACATGGAATTCCCTCTCTCTGCGGAAAATGCGGGAGGAACTCAGGATTTTCTCCTGAAACTTCGTGCCAGCCAACTGACCGATGATGCGCTTCTGGATGCATTCTACGACCGGATCATCGAATCTTACGACTATGGCGAGAACTACCTGATCCTTGTCATTCACGCCGCCTATGACATTCCGGGAAAATCCAGTGATGGGAGCGAAATGTTCGATGCCTCCGATGAAGTATATGAATATCTGCTCTGCAGCATCTGTCCGGTAAAGCTTTCTAAACCAGGGCTTAGTTACCATGCAGAAGATAACACCTTTGGTGAACGCGTCCGCGACTGGATCGTAGAAATGCCGGATGTCGGATTTCTATTTCCTGCCTTTAATGACCGGAGCACCGACCTGCACAGCATTCTTTATTACGCCAAAAATGCCGAAGAACTCCGTGCTTCTCTTGTAGAAAATCTACTCGGTGCCATTCTTCCATTATCTGCCGGAGGACAGAAAGAAACTTTCCAGACACTGATCGAAGAAACACTCGGAGAAGAACGTGACTATGAAGTGGTCAAAAATATCCACGAGAATCTCTATGAAATGCTTGAAGAAAAGAAAGATTCCCCGGAACCGGTTACCCTTGACAAAACAGAAGTAAAAAAACTTTTTGCCCACAGTGGTGTGACCGAAGAACATTTGGAAGACTTTGACCGGAACTTTGAACAGGCAACTTCATCTTCCTCGTCCGAACAGCCATCTTTTCTTGCAACTAACATTGTCAATACAAGAAAGTTTGAGATCCGCACCCCAGATGTTGTGATCAATGTCAACCCGGAACGTTCCGACCTGGTCGAAACAAGAATTATTGATGGGCGCCACTGCATCGTGATTGGTATCGATGACCATGTGGAGATCAATGGAATTTCCGTTAAGGCAGTTGCCAAAAATCAAAATGAAATTTTTTAATAAATACTCATTTTACAAAGAAAAGTATTCTGATTAATTTTATCTATCTGCTTTTCAGAAAAAGACCAGTCAGAATCCGATTTACCTGACTGGTCTTTCATTGTTCAAAGTAGATTTTCTATTTTTTTCATCAAACAAAATTTCAAACTCTTTTAAGATTTTATATATACTTTTATTAAGATTTGTCTATTATCCTATTTTTCATACCCATTAAAATAAAGGAAAGAGAGAGCGGATCTAATGAATTTTGTAACAACAAGTCCATCCCCTGCAAAAATAGGACCTAATTTATTCGATGTCCTAAAAGAATTATTATTAATTAAACCTATCTTTTTACTTGGTATCATTTTAGTTACGGTAGCAATATTACTGTTGTTTCACAGAAACAAGTCAAAATGCATGAGAACTCTTGTTTTTTCCGTACTCATGTACTACTATTTATGCTTCATGTTTGTAAATATTGTAGGCATTCCCTCACTTCATGAATACACAAGACTTGCTCAATTAGGCGAATCTATCTTTCACCCCAATATAAATCTCATCCCTTTCAACGATGGATTCAGTTTCAGTTTTTTATTAAATATTTTGCTTTTTATCCCTCTTGGATTTTTATGCCCACTGATAAGCAAAACTTTTTTGAATAAGAAAAATATATGTTTGATCGGTTTTGGACTGTCATTTTTCATTGAAATCGCACAGTTATTCACCTTACACAGAGCTACGGATATCAATGATCTTTTTGCAAATGTCTTTGGAACAATAATCGGTTATTTTTTCCTTCAACTGACTGCAAAACTACCAATAATAAAATCTCTTTGCAGCAATAGTCCTACCGAAAAATGCACAACATATCTTCCTGCCATTATAATCACTATCAGTTTTGTATTAAGTTTTCTAGCTTGAAACTCTCCATAGCTAAAGGAGGTCACTGAAAAAACTAGGATTTTCAGTGACCTCCTTAAAATAAGATGTTTTACGACACATTGGATAAATATTATTTTTACAATTATCATGCCTTTTGAAAATATGCAGACATTCTTCCTTCTTCCTCAAATACTTCTTTCCTCTTAAATCCATTTTTCTCCAGTACCCGGATAGAGGCTACATTATTTAAAAATGTAAATGCTCCAACAATCTCTAGCTGGAACTTTTCGGAGATTTTCTCCTTACTTCTGCCGCAGTTTTTCCATCATCTTAGTATAATTTTTCCGTTCATGCGGAAACATGCACTGGCTACAGTCTTTCACACCTTTTTCTGTGTATCTGAAATTCCCACCACACTCTGCTCCTTTTAAGTACAGCGGACAGAAACAAAACAGACAGTTAAAATTGTCCGGATCGTCTGTCTTATGACATGGGAAATACTCACATTGCTTATGGGAAAAAAATTTATAAAATTCTGACATAGTTTCTCTTTCATTACTCCCTTTGTTTTGTTCACTTAATTTGTTTGTTCTGAAATCTTTTGTAATCCATTTACTTGTCTGTTTCTTCTTGTTTTCTATAAAACATATCATACCACACTTTATTATATATTACAGCATTTATTACTCAACTAAATATAGACTGTTATAATATACATTGCAAATATTAGCAAAAAAACAAGAAGTACATGTAGGAAAACTTCACAAGATCGTTTGAAAAATGATGTCTTGCAATAGTGTACCTTATAATCAGTTCCCCAAAGTGCAAATAGGAAAATAGCACTTAAAAAATAATGTTCTGCAAAATATTTCAAATTTGAAAAACCGAAATAAGCATACAAACCTATTGTTATCCAAGATACCATACGAATTGTGTAAATAAAATAACGCTTATTTTGTAATATCACTCTTTTGCTATTTACATTTTTCATAAAATATCAACTCATTTTTTCTAATTAATCCTTCACTTTAAACGAATTTCACCGGAACCTATCAGTATCTTGCGGCGGTACTTTTCACACCGGACCAAATCATACTTTCAATAGTAAATAATATTCCTTTTCAAATGTTTCGTTATCTTCTCTCTTCACTCCACTCTAATATAACTCCTGTGTTCGCGTCAATCTCAAATTCGTATTCTCTCTGATTGTAGATGATGTCCCCTTCGTATTTATACTGTCCATCATCGTTGTCAAGTTCCATCCGGATATCAGACTCTGTCGCCCCCGGAACTCTTTCTAATGCCGTTTGCATTGCCTGTTCCTGGCTGACCTCCACATTTGCTCCTGCGCTTTGTGACTGATTACTTTGCGTATTATTCTGCTGTCCATTTTGTGCTGCCTGTGCAGATTCGTTCCCCTGCGTATCCTTATTTTGTGCTGCCGTATTGGAAGCGACACTTTCTGTATCAGCAGTTAAGATTGTCCCATCTTCCGCTGCGATTTCATAATCGTATTCTGTTCCATTTGCATCGAATTGAATTTCATAGATCATTCTTCCGTCATCTCTGTCTTTCGATGTTTTTAGTCTTGTCGCTTCCTCCTTCGTCACACCCGCATCTTGAAGTGCCGCTTCCAGTGCTGCATCTTTTCCAATGTCCTTTCCACCTGTGAACCCACATCCCGTGGTTGCTCCTAATACACTGATTGCTACGATTCCTGCTGCCATATATTTTTTCATCATATCTGTTTTCTCCTTTTCTTCTTTTTTTTCTTTCTTGTTTCTTACTTTGTATCTGAATCATACAGTAGAAACATTAAAAGAACATTAGAAAATACTTAAAAAGGAATATAAAATGTAAATCTGCTTCCTTCCCCTTCTCTGCTCTCAACAGACACTCTTCCACCGTGCGCTTCAGCAATCCATTTTACCATAGAAAGTCCAAGCCCAAAATGGCTTCCATCTGTGCGCGAAGTGTCTGCACGGTAAAAGCGTTCCCAGATATGTTCCATGTCATGCACAGAAATCCCAATTCCATTATCTTCCACAATTCCGACTACATTTTCTTCCTTTGCCTGCAAAGAAATTTTTACAATCCCACCTTCTCTTCCATAAAAAACAGCATTGGATACGAGATTGACAACCATCCGGATATAGAAACTTTCATCCACTTGTGCATAAATATCCGGAGTAATCTCAGTTCTGACCGTAATTTCTTTTTCCTCTGCGATCATCTGCTGTTCTTCCGCAATGATCTGTGTCAGTTCACTGAGATTTACCCTCTCTTTATTCAACTTCTGCCTTCCTTCATCTGCCCGGGATAACAAAAGCAGGCTGGAAATCAGCCCCGCCATCTCTCTCGCCTTTTTTGCAATCAGCTCGATCTGCTCTCTCTGTCTGTCCGTCAATGTTTCCTCGGAAAGACATGCATCACACTGTGCCAGCATTACACTCACCGGAGTGCGCAGTTCATGAGAAACATCGGAAGTAAACCGCTTTTCTCTTTGAAATACCATTTCCAGCTGTTCCAGCATCCCGTCAAAGGTCTGTGCCAAATGGTAGATTTCATCTTTACTTTCTTTTTGCTCCTCTGTCAGCCCTACTCGTTTGGACAGATCTGCATCCGATTGGATCTGCCGGACCGTGTCTGTCATTTTTTTTACCGGGAGCAATGCCCTTTTCGTAAACTGATAACCCAAAAATGCTGCTGCCAATGTGAAAAGCGGGAGCAGGATCACTGCAAACCGCATCGTAATCTGAAAGCTTTCTTCTGCATCATTGATGGACGCCATCCCCCTCACATAAACATTCTGCCCGTTTTCCAGCCGATACAACACATCATACAAATACCATTTCTGCTTATTCTCTTTGATCTCACGCATAGCTCCATCTTCAAGCGCATAGGCATTCTCGATTCCATACGGAACTTTTCCGTATAGAAAATACCCGCTTTCATCGTACAGAGACAGATAAATCCCCTTTTCTACAGAATAAAAATCATTGTCTACTTCCAGCCTGCCATCTTCTATTTCAATCTCCTCAACACTCTTTTGCACAGAATTCTCCAGCTGATTTTTCACAGAAGCCAGCACTTTTCTGCCACTCATAGAGAATAAAATTCCAAGTGTGGTGCAGGTAAGCAAAAGCAGGAATGTTGTGTAGAACAATGTCAGTCTTGCTTTTAATGTCCATCGCTTCATACTTTCTCCTTCAGCACATATCCGGCGCCACGAACTGTATGGATCAATTTTTCCTTGAACGATTCGTCAATCTTTTTTCGCAGATAGCGAATGTATACATCAATCACATTAGAACCGCCCGCATAATCATAATTCCACAAGTGCTGCTCCAATTTTTCCCGCGACAATACAATTCCTTTATTCTGAATCATATAGCGCAGCAAGGCAAACTCCTTTCCGGACAGCTGGATTTCCTTCCCATCCCGAAATACTTGATGCGTATCTACATGAACTTCCAAACCGCCTTCTCTATAACACGAATCCTCTGATTTCTCAGGCCGCCTCAAAAGTACCCGGATCCTTGCAAGTAATTCCTCAAATGCAAATGGCTTCACGAGATAATCATTGGCACCTGCATCCAATCCCCGCACCCGGTCCTCAACACTGTCTTTTGCCGTCAAAAGAAGCACCGGGACATGTTTATTTTTCTGGCGAATTTCCCGAAGTACCGATAACCCATCCTTTTTTGGCATCATAATATCAAGAATTACGACATCATACTCTGCCCCTGCAAGATAATCAAGAGCTGCCTCCCCATCCATACAGGAATCCACACTATAATACTCTGCCATCAGCCGCTGCGCCAGAATCTTATTTAAATCTCTTTCATCCTCTGCAATCAAAATCCGCATCTCGTTTTCTTCCTTCTTTCTGCTTCTTTTGGTAAATTATAACACAGCTGCCTGTTTTCGTCATTTTCTTTTCCCTTATATTTTTTCTATACTCTCCACACACAAAAGAGGAAACAGACATCTTTGTCCATTTCCTCTCTGCTTTTTAAGCTGTTTCAATCAAAATTTCCTTCTGCCGCAATACATCTTCTATCATATCCAACGTTTCTTCACTGTCTGCACTTACTTTATGATAATGATAGTTCGAGGTGATATTTTTCAGAGGACTTGATTTTCCACTTTTGATATCACCGATGAATTCCATAACCTTCCTTCTGGAATTAATATGTAATTCTGCTTCCATATGTCCATATACCCTATGATTGATCATTACATTTTCTACACAACCGCCCATATCTACAATCGAACAAAGCTCTTCTTCCAGCTGCTCATCCGTATGATTTACTTTAAACACACGGCTGACTGTTGCCGGTGTCTGCAAAATATATCCTCTGTTTGTAGAAAGAATATCATAACCTGCCGCCCGGATCAACGCAATATCCTGCACGATCACCTGACGGCTCACATTGTAGAGGGCTGCCAGCTTTTTCCCAGATACCGGTGCAGTACTCTCACGGATTTCGTGAATGATCTGTTCTCTTCTCTCTGTCCCTTGCAACCTGTTCCCTCCATCTCCTTCTTAATTCCACTTACGCATTTTCTAACGCGTGAAGATTTTTCAGGGAAATATCCAGAATTGGAGCGGAATGCGTCAATGCTCCACTGGAAATATAGTCAATTCCAAGAGAAGTCAGACGACCGATGTTTTCTTTTGTCACATTTCCGGAACATTCTGTCTCAGCACGTCCGTCGATGATGCTTATTGCCTTCTGCATCTCTTCTGTTGACATATTGTCAAGCATAATGATATCTGCCCCAGCTTCCACTGCTTCCCTCACCATATCAAGATTTTCTACTTCCACTTCTATCTTTCGAACAAACGGAGCGTATTCTTTCGCCATTTTCACTGCCGCAGTCACACTGCCCGCCGCCCCAATATGGTTATCTTTCAACAGCACTCCGTCAGACAAATTGTAGCGGTGATTATACCCTCCTCCGACACGGACTGCATATTTCTCAAAAATTCTCATATTCGGCGTTGTTTTTCTCGTATCAAGCAATTTTGTATCTGTACCTTCTAAAAGATCGGCAACCGAACGTGTATAAGATGCAATCCCACTCATCCTCTGAAGATAATTTAACGCAACACGCTCTCCAGAAAGAAGTACACGGATATCTCCTGTCACTTTTCCCATCAACTGTCCATTTGTCACTTTGTCCCCATCTTTGCAGAAAAATGTTACTTCCGTCTCTGCATCAAGCAATTTAAATACTCTTTCAAAAATTTCCAATCCTGCAATAATCCCATCCTGCTTGCAGATCAATTCTACTTCTCCTTTTACGGCTTCTTTCATCACCGCATTAGTTGTCACATCTTCACTTGAAATATCTTCTTTCAGCGCTTCCAGAATCAGGTGATCCACCTGAAGTGTCATTGTAATCTTATTCATGTTTTTTACCTCCCATATCTATTTCATATCACAACTGCTCTGATTGATTTTCTTATCTTTTGATTCTTTATCAATATCTTTTCTCAAATTCCCCGGAGATCTTTGTCGCTGCCCGCTTAGCAAATACAAGACTTTCCAGCAGCGAATTGCTCGCCAGTCTATTCGCCCCGTGCACACCGTTACAACTTGTCTCCCCTACTGCATAAAGATGTTCCATCGAAGTCTGGCTGTCCAGATCTACCCAGATACCTCCCATGAAGTAGTGCTGTGCAGGCACAACCGGAATACATTCTTTTGTCACATCGTATCCTTCCTCCAGACACCTCTGATAAATATTTGGAAAGTGACCGAGGATCGTTTCTTTTGGAATATGTTCCATCGAAAGCCATACGTAATCTGTTCCATCTTTTTCCATTTCTTCGTGGATCGCCTTTGTCACAACATCCCGCGGAAGCAATTCATTGACAAAACGCTCATGCTTCTTATTGTACAGCACTGCCCCTTCTCCTCTCACTGACTCCGAGATCAGAAAGCGTCTTCCTGGTTTTTTCGAATACAATGTCGTCGGATGGATCTGCACATAGTCCAGATGTTCCAACCGCACTTCGTGTTTCTTTGCGATTCGGATCGCATCTCCGGTCAAATGCGGAAAGTTTGTCGAATGCTGATAAGTCCCGCCGATTCCACCACTTGCAAGAATGGTATCTGCTGCATGGATATGCAATGTCCCTTGTTCATTTTCTGCAAGAATTCCAGTACATTTGCCATCTTCCTCAAGAATATCCGTCATTGTTGTATACTCAAAGATTGTCACATTTTTCCGCTCTTTTACACGTTCCAGCAACTTACTTGTAATTTCTTTTCCGGTAATATCCTTGTGAAATAAAATACGTGGACACGAATGTGCCCCTTCTCTCGTATACTTCAAACAACCGTCTTCCTGTTCAAAATCGACTCCAAATCCAATCAGATCGTCAATAATCTCTCTGGATTTTCGTATCATCAGATCTACGGATTCCTTTCGGTTCTCATAATGCCCTGCTTTCATCGTATCTTCAAAAAAGCTCTCGTAATCCTTTTCATCTCGGAGTACGCAGATTCCTCCCTGTGCAAGAAAAGAATCACTGCTCTCCAAATCCGATTTCGTGATCAGTACGACTTGTTTCTCCTCCGGCAGCCAAAGTGTGCTGAATAAACCTCCTACTCCAGTTCCCACTACAACTATGTCTGCACTTATCTCCATCTCTTTTTCCTCCAGTTCCTCTGTCTTTACTTTTTCCTACGTTCATTTTTTCTTATTTCGCGAGTTCTAACATCCGCTCCAGTGTCTTTCCTGATTCTTTACGCAGATCTTCTGTGATGTGAACTTCATTTTCGCCTGTCTGCAACACATGAAGAATTTTTTCCAGTGTGATCAGCTTCATATCCGGACAAACCGGTTCCGTCTCTGCAAAATAAAATTTCTTATCTGGATTCTGCTTCTCCAATTCATAGCGCACCCCATTTTCTGTACAGACAATAAACTCTTTGCAAGAGCTTTTGGCCGCATATGCAATAATTCCGGATGTACTTCCGATATAATCCGAAATCGCACACACAGCCTCCGGACATTCCGGATGTGTGAGAATCTCCGCCTGCGGATGTTGCTCTTTTACTTTCTTGATCTCCTCTAACTGCATATGCTCATGCACTGGGCAATATCCGTTATTAAATACAAATTCCTTTTCCGGCACCTGTTCTGCCACATATTTCGCCAGATTTTTATCCGGAATAAAGAAAATACGTTTATTTGGCAATGCCTTTACAATCTGCACTGCATTTGCGGAAGTTACGCAGACATCCGAATGTCTCTTTAACTCTGCAGTGGAATTGATATAACATACAACTGCCAGATCCTCATATTTTTCTCTCATCTTCTGAATGGTCTCTGCATCTGCCATATGTGCCATTGCACAATCCGCAGTCAGATCCGGCATCAGCACGGTCTTCTTTGGATTTAATATCTTCGCGCTTTCTCCCATGAAAGAAACGCCGCAAAATACGATTGTCTGTTCTTTTAACCCAACTGCAACTTTACTTAAATAAAATGAATCACCAATATAATCTGCAATCTCCTGTATTTCTGGATTCACATAATAATGGGCAAGGATGACTGCATTTTTCTTTTGTTTCCATTTTTTAATCTCTTCTACTATTTTCATTCTGTCTTCTCCTATCCTCTTCTCCACCTCAGTTCCTACCATTATAGCACCGTCCTTTACAAGTGACAAGACACCTGTTTTGACAAAAATAAATGGTCTGTACGTTATTTTCTTATCAATAATGTGCAAACCATTCTTTTTTAGTTGTCTCTTACTGTATTTCCTCTATTTCTTTGAAAAAATATGTTTCAAAAATACATACATCACAATGAGAAATGCACTGACATACCCAAACGCACCAAGTGCCGGAATCCCCCATATTTTTGGTTTCATATTCGTCGTACAGATAATGCTGGAGCTGATCAAAAGTGCCATCACCCACAACCCCATCACAATATTTCTCACAAGTCTCCGCAGCAATCGCTCCAATTCCCCAGATACATGAAGATCGAGGTTGATCTTTGTCTGTCCTCTCAAATTTCCTTGAATCAAATCTGCCACAAGGGAAGGTAGATCCAGCGCTTTGTGAATGGACCGGTAGAAACTTCTGCCTCCATTTTTCAATTCACTTTTCCAGTCCTTCTCTGTGAAAATTTTCCCTGCCATATGTCTGGAGGCAATCTCTACCATATTGATCTCCGGAGCAATGTCTGCCAACACCCCCTCCATATGTGTCAGTCCACGCGCCAACATTGTCAGACCATGGGGCATGATGATCCGGTTCTCTTTCATCACTTCCATCAGATCTACCATCACTTCTGCCACATCAATGCTCCCCATATCCGTCGTACCATATTTGGCGAGAAGTGCACTGATGTCCTCATAAAGTCTGCTCTGATCCGGCTTATCCCGAAATTCTCCAAGCGCCAAAACTGCCTCCTGAATCATTCCTACATCCCCTAGCGCAACACCTTGTACAGCCTTACCGACCAGTTTTCTGTCACGTTCAGTCAGCCGTCCCATCATCCCCATATCAATCCATACAATTTTACCACCATAAACCTTTACATTTCCAGAGTGAGGATCTGCGTGAAAGAATCCATCATCCATTACTTGTTTGATATAATTATCGATCAGTTTTGTTCCAATTTCTTCCAGATCGTATCCGTTCTCTTTTAATGCTGCTTTATCATCGATGCTCCACCCGTCAATATGTTCCATAACAAGCACATGCTGATTTGTGTACTCCTGATAAAGTTCTGGAACTTTCACAAACAGAATCCCTTTATTTCTCCGGGCAAACTCTTCCATATTGGAAGCCTCTGTCAGAAAATTCATCTCCTCCCTTGTCACAGCCCATAACTCATCGAGCACCATATCAAGATCTACCAGTTCTTTCAGGCTCACCGGGGGAACCAGCTTCACTGCGCGGTGTAGCAATCCAATATCCCTCGCCATCTTCTCATAGATCCCTCTGCGCTGTACTTTGATCACAACTTGCTTACCGTCTTTTAAAACAGCACGGTGCACCTGAGCGATGGATGCTGAACCAAGCGGTTTCTCCTCTATGGATGCAAAAATCTCTTCCCACAGACATCCATAGGCAGACTTTAGTACTTCCTCCACCTCTGCAAAGTTCATCGGAGTTACTTCTGAGCGAAGCCTCATCAGCTCATCACAGTATCTTTTTGGTAAAATATCTGAATGCATGGACATAATTTGTCCTAATTTAATAAAAGTAGGACCAAGATCCTCCAAAATCAAGCGAAGCTTCTCCGGTGAAAATCCTTTGGAAATCTCATGTCGATGCAAAATTGCAGTCATTTCTTTTAATCTTGTCCTGTATTCTCTAGATTCTTCTTTGCTCATCTACAACCTCATTCTGCTCTGTCATCACAGTCGTCTTTCTCACCATCACCTTCTGTAACATACAGTTTCTTTTTCAATTCTTCCAGCTGTTCCGGTGATAATTTTTCCAGCAGATCATCCACTTCTTCTGTGGAAGTCTGCTTTTCTGCTTTATGGACATTCTCCTGTACCGTCTTTTTGAGATTATGTTTTAACTCTTCATTTAACACCTTTCCCTGCTCCACAGTCAGCTCCCCTTTTTTTACCATCTCATCCAGAAGTTCCTTTGATTTCTCTGCTGTCACTGCTGCTGCTCCGATTCCTGCCAACAATAATTTCTTTACATTTTCTCCAAGTTTCTCCATAAAAATTTCCTCCCTATGACTATCTTTTCCAGATATCCTGTCTTATCCTACAAAAAGTTGTGCCGCCTTCGGCAAAAAAATAATCACTCCTGCAAACGCTGCCATGATAGCTGCAATCAGAACTGCACCTGCCGCAGTATCTTTCGCCAGCTTTGCAAGCGGCTTTTTCTCTTCGGTCACAAGATCAACTACTGCCTCCACCGCAGTATTTACAAGTTCCAAACCAAGAATCAGACCAAACAAAATCAGACAGATACACCACTCTGTTGCAGAAATATCAAAGAAAAATCCTGCCGCAGTCACACAGATAACTCCTAGACAATGGATCTTCATATTCCGCTCCTTCCTGATCCCGGTAAAAATGCCTTCAAACGCATACCTGAAACTTTGATACAACGGTTGTTTCTTTCCCATATTTTCACCTTCTTTAGTCCATTTAAAAAACGATTCCCTGCGCTCCGAAAATATGATTCCAAAACACAAACAAAGCTATTTCATCTATTTTCATATGGATATTTTATACAAATTATAACACATTTTTCTGTTAATAACGATGTTTTTTATAATTTTTTCTGTTTTTTGTTTGAACTTTCCTAAAACTTCTTATAACGAAAAAAGAACATGTCTGCAAATACTCACAGACATGCTCTTCTTTTAACAATTCATTTTATCCTGTTTGAAATCCGTTCTGCTATTCTTCAGAATCTTCCGATTTTTTTCTAAGTCCTACTGCTCCTGCAATTCCACTTCCGATTAACATTACTCCTAATCCAAAAATCGAAGCCGGATCTCCTGTTTTTGGAGCCTCAGATTTCTTCTTTTTGTCCTCGTTCTTTTCCTCTTCTTTATTCGGTTTCTGCTCTGGCTTCTGTTCTGGCTTCTGCTCTGGTTTCTGTTCCGGATCTACTGTTTCCTCTTTCTCAATCCTCTCCGCCGTTACAAGAAGATTATTCAGTGCTTCCACTCTCTCCTGGAGCACAGCCTTCTCTGTATCCGGATTTGCAAGAAGTTCCTTCAACTCATTGTAAAGCGCCTCCATCTTGTCAAAGTCCTCTTTTGTAAATCCTCCGGCTTTGCCGACATTTTTTCTCTCGGATTCAAGAATCTTTTCCATATCTTCCATGAAATTCTTCATAGAATCTTCCAATTTCATAACAGTACTCTTCGCAAACTCTATCTGCTGTAATGCCTCATACAGTTTCTCCACGTCTGTCTCACTGGATACAGAAAGAGCTTTTGCCTGATCATAGGACTCGACATAAAATCCTGTTGTATTCTTATCATAATTTTCTGGGTGTGCTTTAATATCTTCATACAAATCTTTGTATTCTTTATCTGCAACTTTACCTGCCAATGCCTCTTTTATTTTCTCAGCAGACATTGAGATCTCTGACATTTTCTGATTTGCCATATTCAGCTTTTCTATTGCTTCATTCCAGTTCGCACTATCGACAGCCTTTTGTGCTTCATCAAGCAATGTTTGAATTGTAGCCAGATCCTGATCTGCATACAGGCCGGAAACTTTTAACTGTTCCAGCATCTGACGAGATTCCTCTATGAGCTTTATCACTCCACTTTCTGAAACGACCGGCGTCTGTAACAACTGCTTCAGTGCTACCACTGCCTGAGCCGTCTCTGCTTTCGTCATCGCTTCGATCTTATTTCTGTCAATCGTTGCAAGTACATTCTTCAAAGCTTGAATATAATCTGGAGCATATACTTCTGTCTGTGATACAACCTGATCTGCCAACGCAATCAATTCATAAAGTTCTGATTTGTCTACCACCTCTGGAATGAGTTCAAGACCATTTACAGCATTGACAAAACGTTCAAAAATTCCATAAATCTGTGCTCCATCTGGATCATAATATTTCATAGGATCTGCGCGAAGTGCCAGCATCTCCGCTTTCGCAGCTTCATATACCTTCCATGACTGTTCCGTATACATCAAAGGTCCAAAAATAACCTCATCTGCATCTACCAAAAGTCCATCCACTTCTGCCTGCACCATTGCAATAAATTCAGCTTCCGTCATGCTCTCTTTTTCTTCTTTATTCTGTTCGAGCCCCGGCTGCTGTGCTTCCTGACCACTTTCAGTCTCTGGCTGCTGTACCTCTTGTTGTTCTTCCTTCTCCGGCTGTTGTGTCTGAAGTTCTTCTCCCGTTACCGGTTGCTGATCTTGCTCTTCTCCGACCACCGGCTGCTGTGTTTGTTGTTCTTCTTGCTGTGGTGCAGAGAGATCCTCTTGTGTCTGAGACTCAGCTTCAGCATTCTGACTTTCTTTTTCCGCTTCCGTGCCTGCTGTCTGTGCCTCTGCAGCCATAACAGTGATGCCCGATGTACCAACAGTCCCCACTGCCATAACAATTGCCAGTCCCAATGCTGCTAATTGCTTTCTCTTCATATCCACTACCTCCTTTATTCCGGTTTTTCTGATACTGTCAATATAACATTTGTTGTGTATTTTGTCTATTTTTTTATTCTATACTTTTTATTTTTATTTATTTTGTATATTTTTTCTTCTTTTTTCATTCTAAATTCAATGTTATTTCGACGTTTTTACAAAAGTATCGAATTTTGTCTTAATTTTTCAGACTTTTTTGCATATCTTCTTATCTTTATTTCATATACGTATCCTGCCACTTCTATCTGTCACCTGCCATTTGACTTTTTCTTTTCCCTCCTTTATACTATCTTTATTACATATGTAAGATTTGGAGGATTACTATGAAAAAACTACCACAAATTTCAGAAGCCGAATATGAAGTTATGAAAATCGTATGGAAATATGCGCCGATCAATACAAATGAGATTACTGAAAAACTCACACGTACTACTTCCTGGAGCCCCAAAACAATCCAAACTCTGATCAAACGCCTTACGACAAAAGGAGCTCTTTCCTATGAGAAACACGGACGTATTTTTGTCTATTCACCACTGGTAAAAGAAAATGAATACATTGGTCAGGAAAGTTCTTCTTTTTTGAATCGCTATTATAATGGTGATATCACCGCTATGCTGTCTTCCTACATTGAAAATGACCGATTATCAGACAGTGAAATCGCTACTCTTCGTTCTATTCTTTCCAAAGGAAAAGGAGGACAGTAACATGGCTGATTTTATGATTCGCTTTCTTCTGTCAAACTTGTTTCTTGGAATTTTCATCGGGATACTTGCATTCTGCAAATGGATATTTCGCAGGACACTCTCCAGTCAAATGCAGTACCATCTTTGGTTCCTTCTCTTCTTTTTCCTGCTTGTTCCTTTTGTCCCGGTATGCTCTTTTTCTCTGCCCGCACAAATTTCTTCATTTTTCAGTACATTTTCCTCCCAGAAAGGATTTGCCCACCACCCTCTCACAGACAGCCCTCTTTCTTCCACATTTTCAAACACTTCTGAATGGATGAATGATTTTACAATATCTATAAGCAGGCAGGTTCCTTCCATTGCAGGACAGATTCTTTTTTTGCTATGGTGCACAGGGATTGGGATCATGTTCATTTTTTTCATCCGTTCTGTCCGGCAGCTATATCACTTAAGCAGTACAGCACTTCCTCTGGAAAATGCTGAAATTTCTTCTTTGTATATAAGCTGCCTGAAAGAGCTTGGTATTACGCGGAACATCCCCGTCTATACCACTGCCTTTCTTCCATCACCTGCGATTACCGGAATCTTTCAACCTCGCATTTACCTTCCACTTCGTCTGATTTCCGGTTATCCCCACAGTGCCCTCCGCTACATTCTCCTGCACGAATTGCAGCACTATCGCCAAAAAGATGGCCTGTTGAATCTTTTTCTAAATATTTTCTGTGCACTCTACTGGTTCAATCCGGCTGTCTGGTATGTCCTTCATGAAATACGCATCGACCGTGAAATCGCCTGTGATACTTCTGTTTTGGAAACCGTAGGCGAAACTTCCTGTCAGGAGTATGGTGCCGCTTTAATTAATTTTGCTGAGACACTTTCTCACACTCCCTTTTCCTTCTCTGTCGGACTTGGCGGATCGATGCCGCAAATGAAGCGGAGAATCCTTAATATCGCCTCCTATCAAGCTCCCACACCATGGAAAAAGGCGAAAGGCTACGTCCTGGTTCTGGTGATTTCTCTACTGTTGATCAGTATGTCCCCTGTGTTGTCTATGCAGGCCGCAAAGGAAACTTCCTTCCGCCCAGATACCTCGGACAGCATTGTTTCTACTATTGATCTTTCTTCTTATTTCAGAGATTATGAAGGTACTTTTGTATTATATGATTTGCAAAAGGATCATTACCAAATTTATCATCCCGAACAGGCATACAAAAGAATTTCCCCGGATTCTACCTACAAACTCTATAGTGCTCTGTTCGGATTGGAAGAAAAAATCATTACTCCAAAAGATTCCATGATCTCATGGGATCACAATCATTATCCGTTTGATGCCTGGAATAAAAACCATACCTTGGACTCTGCAATGTCCGCTTCGGTCAACTGGTATTTCCAGACAATCGACAAAAAACTGGGGCACGGCAAAATCCGTTCTTACCTACAGCAGATTCATTATGGGAACGAATCGATCGATCAATCTGATTCTTACTGGATGGAGTCTTCCTTAAAAATTTCTGCCTTCGAACAAGTCAGCCTGCTGACAGATTTCTATCAAAATACCTTTGCTTTTAATCCGGAACATATTGCTGCCGTAAAAGATTCCATCTGCCTGATTACACACGGCCAAAACACACTTTATGGAAAAACAGGAACCGGTAATGTCAATGGGCAAAATGTAAATGGTTGGTTCATCGGATATATCGAAAACTCACAAAATACATATTTTTTTGCCACAAATATTCAGGCAGAACAGCAGGCCTCCGGAAGCACTGCATCACAGATTACACTGGATCTATTAGAGGATATGGGAATTTGGAATTGACTATATCCTTGAAACCTATAACGAATCCACAAATAAAAACCCCTTACGCTTTCATTGCGTAAGGGGTTCTGTTATCAAAACTAATGAAGTTCCTGTACCTATTCTCTACAGTGTATTACTTGTTATTGATAGCAGCCTGTTGGGTGCTATATGACTGGCAATACACCATCCATGTAGGAATTGCATTATCTTGGGATTTCCCCTGTATTAAAATTGTCACTTTCTTCGACTTCGTTTACCTGTCCTTGATATTTCATACAGAGTAACAATCACTGTAATTCCTTGTAAAAAATACTCAAATAACTTTTCTCGTTTCATTTTGAATCCTCCTGTATTCTATCATTTCTAAAATCAAAATGCAAGTAATTGCTACTGCCATTCCTGTTCCAATCATAACGTATTCCATAGATTCCTCCATTTATAAACCAACTCTCTTTTTCACATCTTGTTTTCTCATTGGATAGATTAAATAAATCCGTCCTCCCGTTTCTTTAATCCTAATCATATACCCTGACCATTCAAGTTCTGTTCCTTTTGGGACTTTAATATCCATTGTGTAATCTTCATCTGTTTCTATTGTATATGGATAGATTCTTAACTCATCACAAATTCCAATCGTATCATTTTTGATTGGGTTCATAAAAATAACAACACAATCATGTACTGTAAACTTTTCCTTTTCTATGATTCTTCTTGCTGTTCCTAGTACATCATTTGGCAATTTCTTTTTCCCAAGCAGACAGTTTATCTGCCTTAATAGTCTGACTTCACTTTCATTGGTAAGTTTCAAATACATTATTTTTCTCCTTTTCTTTTGCAATTTAAAAGCCAATATACCTTTCATCTCTGTACATTGGCTTTTATAAAAATACATAGGTATGATTTAACATATCAACATAAATATCCCTATTATTAAAATCTGAGGAGTCATAATCTGTTTCAAAGGAAATTTGAAACGCTTCTTGTGTTTGAAAGCCCTCTTTAGTTAATTTATCTTTTAATCTCTGCAAATATAGCGTTCTCTCATTTCCGTTCAATCTACAATATTTCAGATATTCGTCAAAGGACAGAATTTTTGTTTCTTCCATTATATAGGCAATCTGATTTTTATATGTGAAACAATCAGATTGGAAATGAAACCGAAGAAGATTGTCTTTTTCTCCCACCTTCCGCAAATACCCTTCATCATCTCTGTAAAAATCTAATTTGTCACACTTTTTCTGTTTTTGTTTAGAATGAATGGCTTTGTACTCTGACAAAATTCTATTCCATTCTTTCGGATAAAGAAAAATAAATGTTGTCAGTTCTTTTATCCAATCTTCTAAACTTCCCTCATAAGTACAAGGCTTTTCATTGATATTTTCCATGTTTAAACACTCATGTTCTTTTTCCCACCGTTTCGAAGAAAAAAACCATTCTTCAATATTTATCTTCGTCATTCTCTCACACTCCTAAAAAATAAGACTGACACATTTTCACATGTCAGCCTTTACTCCTATTGATTTTGTAAATCATATTCTAGTTCTTCCGCTATTGTTTTATCTAAAATCCTAGCCACCTTTAACAGAAAAATCCTATCATTTTCCGTTGTACTTTTCAATTCCTCTTCTATACTTTTCAAAGAAAGCAGACATTTAGAATACAGCAGTTGCTTTTTCTTTTTCAATCTTCCCTTGAATGAAAATATTGGCAAGATTGGACCTGTTCCCATCATTGTACGAGGATATCCCTTTCTTAAAAGTTGATATTCATTTGTACACACTTTCAAGAAATCAGTACATTCTCCCTCTTCCAATACAAAAACATATTTTTTCAAAAAACTATTCTCTATTGTTTTCTTAGGATTTTTTAAAATTTTCTCAATCTCTGTAACAACCCTATCTGCACAGGAAAGGCACTCTTCATTTGGATAAAATATCATTTTGCCTTGCACAATTCTATCTCCCTTCACGCTCTAGGAAACCTGTAGCCATTCTGTATTACATAACTGCGAACCATCAGGAATAACTTCACTAAATCCGCTAATTGTAATATACCCTGTATTTGTACCACATTCAAAATGTAATGTGTACTGTTGTCCTTCATATACTGCATGATATGCGTCTGTGAATGTGGCTGTATGTTTCTTAAAGACAAGTTTATAATCTGATGCTTCTACATACTGATTAAAAGTCTGTGCCTGATAAATTTCAAAATCAAAACTATTATCTTGTGTATTGCTGATTTCTATGTAATATCGTGCATATAGTGGAGAACAGTCTGCCTCCCAATATGTACCTGCAGGTGGTACTTGTGGAAGCACAATTCTTTGATTTTCACTTTCTTCATTCTCCTGTGAAGATGCTTCTTGTGCAGATTCAAATTCGGATATTGGAATATTTTCAGGCTTTTCTATACGTTTAAATTCACCCATGCCACTATTCCAAAATTCCTCACTTCTCCCCTCTCTACTTCCAATAGTGTCATTGTTAAAGAGAAGTTCACAATCATATTTCTCCATCTTAAAAGAGTCTATCCCGTTCCATTCAATCGAATAATCAGAGTTTCCCATTGTATCAACATCTAAAATATCTAATGTTTTTGCATCTGTTTCAGATTGTTCCATCTGCTCTTTTTCAAAATTCCACCAATAAGAATAATATTCTATTTTCTTATTTGCCACATCAACCTTAGAAATTTCCATTGCCCATTTTCCATTAGAGAAAAAGCCTGTTCTTTCGCTGGAAAATTCCTTCTCCTCAAAAATCTCTTCTGTTACTTTTGTAATTTCTTCTTTGTTCTGCTTCTCCTTTTCCACATAATACTCTGCTATATTCACATTCTCATAGGAATCCTTATAAAATATCAAAATAACCTCTTTGTCCTCTTTCACATAGGAACATAGAAGATATTCTTCTTTTTCTGAATGTCCATATTGCCATTTGTTCACCGAAAACTGAGATGATACGGTTTCTCCTATCGGTTTATCGGAATAAGCAGATATAGAGCATTTTTTGAACTCTTCTATTTTTTTACTGTCATCCTGCCATTCTACTGATTCTAATAAACCAGTCTTTTTTCCTAATTCTTCCTCATTTTCTTCTTTGGAATTAGAACACCCTGCCAATACTCCTATGAGCATGACCGTAAAAATCATCAATATTCCTTTTAAATATTTTCTCATTTCCTCTCACCTCTTTAAATTGATAAAAGAGCATATAACGTATTGCTATATGCTCGAAATTATATTGCTCTCTCTATTTAAGTTAAAATTCATCATCAAAGTCTTCGTTGTCTTCCTCATCCTCATCTCTTATGACACCTGAGCCATTACATTCAGGACAAGTATGACGTCCTTCTCCTGAACAAGCAGGACAACTTCCGTCTGAAAATCCTATACCTTGACAATAATCACACTCTACAGTCCCCGTTCCTCTACAATACCAACATGGTTCTGGCATTTTCATTCCCCCTGTTTTACATAATTAAATCTGCTTCTAAATCATCTATTACCTTTTTCAGCATAATTTCTAAGCCTTTTAAAATATCTTTTCTTTCCTATGATGCATTTTCATCTAATTGGATATTTTTGTTTGCTTCTAATATCAATGGATATTTTTTCTTAAAAGACTATTCTCTATTGTTTTCTTAGGGTTTTTTAGAATATTCTCAATCTCTGTAACAACTTTTTCTGCATAGGAAAGACATTGTTCATTTGGATAAAATATCATTTTGCCCTGCACACTTCTATCTCCCTTCATGCTCTACGAAACCTGTAACCATTCCTCGGGTTAGAACACATTACAAATATTCCCGAAAAATTTTATCCGTTTCTTCTAACTCCTGACAAACTTTTTTGTTAATTTCATTATGAATAAACTCATCTTTAATCTTTGCCATAAATCGAACATCTGTAAACAAATGTGTTATTGTTAAAAGCAAACTTCCTATATCTAGTTTTTTCGGATTTTTCGTAATATAAGCATTAAGAATACTACTTGTCGACGCAATTGTATTGGACACTAATAAGATTTTTCTCGTCCTTACGCTGTATAATTTTTGCTCTTCTAACTCGCTTCGGAACAAACTGTGTACAGAACTGATAATCATATCAATGAATATAGATACAATATAAGAGGTCGTAACAATCTTAACATCACGGGAAAAGCATAAAGCATCATACTGTTTCTTATACAAATCACTTGCAAAGGTTTCATTAAAACTTGCAAGCAAGGGAACAGGCAATCCCACCTTTGTGTACTCATCAGATTTTAAATGCTGTGCCTGAGCAAAAATTGCAGCTAAGAGATTTAAATAATCTGCCTTAATGACGTGGTAACTTTCCTCGAATAATTTGTCCATTTTTACTTTTTCCCCTGTTATTCTCATATGGGGTTTTCTTTCTACCCGATAGGAATGAAAGTCATTCATTGTAATCACATCTGTTAAGATATTAGCTGTCCCAAATAACCACCCCAAAATCGGGTCATGTCCCAGTGTATACATTCTATGATATTTTCCCTGCATATTGATTCCTAAATCTTTTGAACCTTTTGTAATATCATAGGGTGGTGTCTGATACAGAATATTTATCCAATAACCTTTTCCGTGGGTTTCAGAATGTTTATCTCTAAAACTGTCATTTGCTTCTCTGTGAGCCTTTTCAATGGACTTATCATTATGTATCAACCGTTCTGTTTTATCAAAACTTTCCCCATATTTTGCTTTCTCGGCAAAATATGGAAAAAGCAAGACTTTTGTCACCTGTAACGCTGTTGCAACAGCTAAAAAGCTTAAATCTGTCTTATTTATAATGCTCGTCTTCTGGGAAAATTCTTTATTAATCTCATCTAACTCATTGTATACTCTTGCAATTTCTTCTTGAGATAAAATATCTTCCAAAAAAGTTTCTTCTGGCACTTCTTTCTCTGCTTTTTGCAAAAGAGCCTCCCACTCTTCCAGCTCTGAGCTATGCTGTAATTTGGAATCTCTCGTTGTGTTTTGAGTATTTCTTTTCACATTTGAAAGTTCTTTTCCATATCCCAGTTCTTTCAATAATCTTTCAGACGAATTTATACTTTCATCTGCACTATTACGTGTTTTTTTGTAGTCTTCCTCATTCAATAAATTTTCTGAAAATTTTTGATTATATTTAAGAACCTTATTTAATTCTTTTTCTTCCTTAGTATACTGAAATTCGCTCATAATTAAACTTATTTCCCCAATCCTTAATAGCTCATGCCAAGGTCATACTCTAAATCTTTGATTGCAGACTGAAGAAGCGTATTTAAAGAATTCAAATAATCAATTCTTTCTTTGTCTGCATCTGATTCATTCTTTAATGCTTTTATAATCGCATTTTGCTTTCTAACCGCTTCCCTATAACAAAGTTCCTTTGCTTCTTTTAATTTTTTATTTTTGACATGTGACGCTACTCCTACTCCTGTTGCTCCTAGAACTGCCACTGGAGCTGCTAAAACTGCTACCCCTGCTGCCATTCCTCCACCTACAAGAGCACCTGCTGCCGCCAGTCCGCTTGTAATTCCTGCCGCACTAAGTCCTACAACAGAACCTCCTAAATACAATGCCGCAAAACTAAGTGCTCCTCCTGCTCCTGCTCCTAATGCTCCTGCTAACACTTCCGGAATTGCTGATTTTGCAATTGTTCTTGTCCTGTCATTTAAAGCTTCATTTGCTTCGTCTATGACACTCTGTACTGTCTTCAATGCATCTTGGCTTTGAAATTTCATATCTTTTTTCTTTTTTATGTATTCTCCCATTTCCAAAATCCTCCTAGTGTATATATCTACACCATGATAATACCATATATATCCACCGCTTACAATAGCAATAGAAATCAAATATGATATAAGCAGGAGGATTTTGACATGAACGATTTGGAGTTTGGCACAGTCAAATTGCATTTAAAAGAAATTATGGAAGAACGAGGACTTTCTCTGAGCAAGTTATCTTTTCGTGCAGAAATGCAGAGAACCCAACTCAAACACTATTATGATGGCTCTATTCAGCGTTTAGATATTGCTGTCCTTTCCCGACTTTGTTATGCCTTAGAATGTGATTTACATGACTTATTAGAATACATTCCCCCAAGTAAATAATTGATATTTCAAGAGAGAACCTACGCACTTCTAAGTTTGTTCTCTCCTTTTATTATCTCTCATGGGGATACATGATTGTAATTCCATAATCATTCGTCACTATGTATAAATCCGAACACCATTCTGTTTTTTCTGTTACAGGAAAAATGTCTTGAAACTCAGCATAACTCTTTTTCAAATTATGTTCTTTCAAAATCTTTTCGTAGTCATCTGAATAATTTTCTTCCACAAGCAAAGCCACATATCCGCCATCAGACTCTAACGCTCTGTCAACTCCATAGTTCTCGTCTAAAATATGAATAATTCTGAATATCTCTGCTATGATATCCTGCGGAATCCCATACTCAGAACAGTACTTCTCGATTTCTTCCTTTTGCGTAATCGTCCAAAATTTTTTAATCATCTTTTCACTCTCCTATCGTTTTCATGGAATAGATAGCATACACCTTTCCCTGTCTGTCTAAAAATTCCAAGTCATAACTAACCCATCTCCTATTTTCATTCATTGGGTGCTTCTTGTTCTTAATGTCGATTTGAAGAAAATTATTGTCTGGAATCCGCACTAAAGCATGGTCAAGATTCAATTCTTCTAAAATATCTGATGTATCATCTTGAACAGGTGTCAGGATGATAGAAATATATCCATTTCTTCCTATATCCTTATTCTCAAGTAATTCCTCAACGGTGTTTAAAATCTCCAACGGAATCTCATTGTTAGTCAACAACGGATTGACCTGTTTTAACATTTTCAACGCTTCCCACGTCTTGATTTTTATGTTCATGATTTTCCCCCTTTTCTGTCTTTCCTTTCTTTTTAGCTGTATTCGTCACTTTCTTCCCTTTCTCTGCCTTATCACGCTTTTCACTCTGTACTAAGGCTTCTAAACTTTCTTTTAATGGGTAATCTATCAAATTCCATTTCTCTCTTGGATAATGCAATCCTAAATAGAGCGGATGAACTCCAATGCTTTTCAAACTGATTCCCTCTACCGAAATACATTTTACATTCTTATCAAGTCCTTTTTCCTCCAGCATAGACAACAAATCTATTTTGACATTGGTTGTTCCCTTATGTGTGAGCAATGAATTTCCCCATGCAATCACAATGTCATATGCCTTTATATCCTCCTCTTCTAAAATCTCCTCTATATACGCAAGACTGTTTTCCTGTAACTCGCTGACACTCGGCTTTTTTGTAATAACATTTGCATACAGATTGACAATCCGTATTTCTTTCCACCCAAAATCATTTACATGATTTATCAAGTGCATGGTCGATACATCTAACATTCCACAATTCTCTACTGAAATGGTCGGGTACAACTCAATCACTAATGCTTTCTTTCCCTCCTCTCCCCATTTTCGCCGAATCTCATAAGTGCTTTTCCCATCATCTGTTCCTACTGCCCAAATGCTCATATTCACTTCTCCTGTAATCATGCTCTTTCCTCCTAAAACATGCAAAAAAGGACTAATAGATTTCTCGCTCTATTAGTCCTTACCTCTATCATTCATATTCAATATTCCTTATTATCAATTATACGAAATTGCTTTTACAACTTCTTAATATATACTTCTACAACTAAGTCTTTCCATTGTTTTGCTCTGATGAAATTTCCAAAAGACTTCCGATATGCTTTGGCTTCTTCAAATCCTAAGGTGAATCTATCCATCAACACATACTGTTCTTCTTGAAATTGCATTTCCATGTCATAATCTTCCTCTTTTAAATACCATTTGAAAACACCTTCTTCTGTTGGAGTAACTCTTTCTACAATAGCCTCAATCAGTTCTCCACTAATCTGTTTCTCTTCCAAGTTGCAAGCCTTATCAAGATATTCTTGTATCTTTTGTATTTCTGCAGTCACATCTACAGGCTCTATCTCTTTACCATCACATTGTAGTTTCTGCAAAGAAATCTCAACCTCTTCAATTCGTACTGTAATTAGATTATATTTCTTCTGATATTGAGTTTCATCTATCAAATCATCCAGTCGCATATCAACAAGATTATTCTTCCTCTTTTGAAGCCTGTCTAACTCTCTTTGCAACTTTTCTACTTCATACCTCTCTGAATGTTCCTCCTTATCGACTGTATAATGTTCTTCAATCGTTCCCATCAGTTCTGCAAGAGAATCTTTTTGATTTTTCCACAACCTTTGAAAGATTGCTTTTGCCATGAAATCAAGTTTCCATTCACAGATAGACGGAACATCACAACGACCAGTACCGTCCAAACCATTTTTCACATGAAAACTTCTTTTCCGATTTACCACCTGATTTCTGCATTGATAACCGTTACTTTCCTCTCCGTTTTTATTGACTCGCCATGTATATTTTTTATAAGTGCTTTCACACTCACAAACAAGCGTTTTCACCCATTTATCCGTTGCCATAGGTTTTCCACGAGTCCTCTCTCCAATACAGATTGTCTTTTTCGCTTTCAAGGCTTGCACACGATTCCATGTGTCCTCTGAAACAATCGGTGGAAAATTCCCTTTCACATATTCATATTGGGAACGGTCTAAAATGGGTACTCTCCTATGGTCTAAAAAACTTGCTGTATAAGATTTATTATATCCTATATACCCTGCATATGTCTTGTTATTTAAAACACGATTGACGGCACTCTGTTCCCAATTATATTCTCCATTTGCTTTTTTTCGGTGCAATTCTATCAGTTTGCTTGCAATCGCTTTTACACCTAACCCCGATAGATACAAGTCGTAAATCAGCCGAACTGTTTCCGCTTCTTCCTCTATGATTTCATAGGTGTTTTCTACTGACGTTTTCCCTTTTACTAATCTGTATCCTAAAATATTTCCATTACCAAAAAGAACCCCTTTTTCTCTTGACGTTTTGTGTCCTGCTAATACCCTGTCACTAATATGCTTTGATTCTTCCTGTGACATAGCGGACATGATTGTTAATCTCAGTTCCCCATCTGATTCACAAGACCAAATATTGTCATTGTAAAAGAATACCTCAACTCCCATGTTTTTTAATCTTCTAGTATAGTCCAAACTGTCAAGGGTATTACGGGCAAATCTTGAAACCTCACGTGTACAGACAAGGTCAAACATTCCTTTTGACGCATCTTCTATCATCTGCATAAATCCATGTCTTTTCTTTGCCTGTGTTCCTGATATTCCCTTATCAACATATACTTTGACTTTCTCCCAGTTCGGATGGTCTTTTAAAACAGATTCATACCATTGAAGCTGATTATCTAATGCGTTTATCTGTGCTTCATGCTGTGTAGATACTCTTCCATAAAAACAAACCCTTACCTTATCATTTTGATTTGTCCTGTATCGGTTGCTTACTGCTCTTGAACCGAGTTTATATGCCAAATTATCCAATTCAACTCAACTCCTTTACCTCATATTGTTTCCGTACTTTTTTATAGGTTGAGTGATTGATTACTTGATGAACCAATAACATTTTTAATAAAAGCACTTCGATTTTTCTATTGAAATCGTTGTTATTGTCCTGCATACTGCCTCCTTTTCTTTCATTTCAATCACTCATAAGAATAATATACGTTTCAAAAATTCTATTCTTACAAGTGATTGAGCCAAACTACTGACTATTTATTGCGGAGCTAATGCTCCGCTTTCTCCCCTATATCCCCTACAAGGGGACTTGCAGTCTTTCTGACAGTCCGCTTACGCTTTCTGTCAGAGACTGCGTCTTTGCTTCCCCTTTTTTGTTATGTTTCTTTCTTCTTTTTGCTTTTTTCTTTATCCCTTGTCTTTTCCTCTACAAAAAAAGTTCCTTTTCTTGCGGCAGTTGCGACAGAGTGTTTGTTATTGCTTTTTCTTCTTGAATTTCTTTTTTTCGCAACTTTCGCAAACTTTTCCACAATTTTTTATTGTGATTTGCTTGAATGAACCCACATTTGCTATGTTGTATGTGATGTTATACTCCGCTTGAAGATTACTCCTGATTTTACTCAGGCGGTTACTCAAATGATTTGGAGTCTTTGGCAACACACTTCCAATGATACTGTTCTGTGTGGCGATTTCATTCAAATCCCCCAGTAGTCCTGTCATGGAATTGATATAGCTTTTTTTGTTCTTCATAAGCTCAATGACACAACATGCCACCATATCTTCGTCAATGGAATGACGGTTGATTTTTCTTTGGTTCTCCCAGAGCAATTCCGATACTTCTTCATCTGTCATTCCAAGAACTCTGCCAACCTTGATACATGCAATGTGAAAATCCGCAAGACGTATCTTCTCTTTTACGGTTATTGGCTCATCATCATATAAAGCTTCTGACAATATGCGAAAAATACAGCCTAATATTTTCGGTCTGTCCTGTTCAAACTCTTCCCACAACTCCTGTTCGCTTTTTATCTTTTTTGCTGAAATACGGTTAAGTTCTAAAATCAAAGAGCGGTCTAGTAAATCGCTTTCCCTTGCAACCACAGAAACCCCATTGATTGCTATCATTGCTTTAATATTTAGCACGACTTCTTTGGTGTTATGGTATAGGGCACGTTTTGTCACAGAGCCGCCTGTAACGGCTCTGGCTATTGTATCGGAAATGTTTCGATTGATACTTGACAAATTATCCAAGCAAACAAAGTATGTATTTGCCAATCGAAGCTCCAACCCGTCTGTTCCTTTTGGTATTCCGCACAAATCGCTTCTTTTAGGGTCTATCAGTTTTTCAAGCTTCCGCATTGTGGTACTTTTAGATGAACCTTTTTCTCCTGTTAAAATAAGTAAACTATGTGAAATTTGTAACCCGAAAAAGGCAGTCACAAGATACAACACCAAAAGTTTCTCCTGTTTTTCATTCTTCAAGTTGAAATGGTGATGAATATAGGAAAAAATATCTTTTGGTTCTACGTCCCATGAAGGTTCAACTTGGTTTTCGAAATCCGCAGCATGTTTAAAATACACGTTTGGAACGTTACTAATGTTGATTTCTTCTGGTGTAATTACAATACATTCCTCCGTATCTTTATTCAGCTCATAAGCTAAACAATCCTTTCCGTTATAAATACGACAGGCAGACTCATATACCGTGTCATCTGTCAGCGGATGGATTTCTAAAAACTCTATGAGCGTTTGTAATTGAGCTGTATTTAAGAAGATTTTAAATCTTTCAAAAAATACCTTTCTTAAAACCGAATAGCTTTGGCAAAGGGGAGTTATCCCCCCTGCCACTATTAGTAGCCTTTCATTGTCAGAGTTATGTACAAGAGATATTATCTCTTTTTCAAAGAGCATTTGTAATTTTTTAAAGATTTTTTCCATTACTCTTCTCCATAATCGTTTTCATCATCTGCCTCTTTGAGATACAACTGCTTCACGTAAAAATACCCGTTCCGTCCTTGTTGAAGAGTTGCGAGTACCTCTACGTTTTCCAGTTCTTTCAGCTCAAAGTTGTCCATAACATCAAATACACCCATTGTCTCAAAAAACTGATTAAATCGTGAATTTACTTTGCCTGACTCTTCCATTTGCAAAGAAGTATAGAACCATTCATCTGGATATTCATCTAACTCGATATAGATACGAACTATTCCATATTCCTCGTCCTCCTCTACTTTAACTATGTACCCTTCATAAAGCTTATTTTCTTGAAGGTTCTTTTTTGTTCGGGTAATTTTCATCGAAATTACCTCCTTTCTTTTGTATCACATATATGCTGAGCTTTATACTTCGGTCGACAAGCTCTGTATATGAAGTTTTTTGTTTATCGCGATATGGATAGTATACTATTACGAAAGGATTCTGTTAATAATTCTAAAGTTGAAATATATCGTTTTATAAATTACCAAAAAAATGGAAATTTAAAAGAGCTATAACAGCTCTTCATACTGTTATAACTCTCTCCCAAACATTTCATTCCTACTTCTTTCATATTTTTCGTTATCTAACTCTATCCTTATTTTATCTACCCATTTTCCAAATTCATCTGCATTGTCAATGTTAACGTCTTTATTCTTTTTATACAACTTTTCACACCTATCATACAGTTCTAACGTATCAGGCTCTAATTCTCCAATAAAATGCAACCTTTCTATTTCTTTCAGTTCTTTATCTTTATTTTCGTCTTGATGGTCTCTTATTTCTTTTATACGTTTTCTTATTTTTTCAGACTCTTTGTATTTTATTTCTAAAGTCCTCGATTTTTGTTCCTCAAGAAATTCATTTTTAAGTTCTTTTCTAGTTTTCTCTCTAATTTCTTCCACTAAATCATCACTTGGGAATTCTTTTTTCAGCTCTTCTTCTGTTACTTGCGGAAAAATATTGTGGTAATCCAAATACATCAATTTTAAAATACACTCTTTGCACAACAATCGCTCTTTATTATATTTATCATCTTTCTCTACTTCATTTTTAAAAAATTTTATTATCAGTTCACAGATTTCCATTTTAAATTTTAATTCATCTTCCTGCTTATAATCTTTTGGAAACAAATCCTGCCATTTTTCTACCTTAAACCATTTACATAAATTATCTATCGAATAATTTTTACATTTTTCAATTACATCTTCTTCTAATTTTTCAAATTCTTCATTCAAAAAACTGCCATATTTGAATTCATATCCAGTAATTAACTCAAAGTATCTTGAGAAATAAGATGTAAAATTCCTGACAAATTTTTTTCTATAGTTTTCCTCTATCTCTATTCCACTTTCTGTAACCCCTTCTTCCATTTCTTTACATTCTTTTTTTATTTTTTCCGCTATAGTAGCTCCAGATTTATTTTTTCCTTTTGTTTTTGACATTTTCTAACTCCTTTTTCTTTTCATTTTAACACACCATTTGAATTTTATGACTTCTAAAGAAAAAAAATAGTCAAAAACCCCTTACGCTTTCATTGCGTAAGGGGTTCTGTTATTGAAACCAATTGAGTTCCTGCACCTATTCTCTACGGTGTATTACTTTTCATTGATTGCAGCCTGTGCAGCAGCTAATCTTGCGATCGGCACACGGAATGGTGAGCAAGATACATAGTCTAATCCAATCTTATGGCAGAATTCTACGGAACTTGGATCTCCACCGTGCTCTCCACAAATACCTACATGTAAATCTGGATTTGCCGGTCTTCCTAATTTCACAGCTGTCTCCATTAATTTACCTACACCGATTTGGTCTAATTTTGCAAATGGATCGTTCTCGAAGATTTTTGCATCGTAGTATCCTTCTAAGAATTTACCAGCATCATCACGAGAGAATCCGAATGTCATCTGTGTTAAGTCGTTTGTACCGAAGCAGAAGAAATCAGCTTCTTTTGCAATCTCATCAGCTGTAAGAGCAGCTCTTGGAATCTCGATCATTGTACCTACATGGTATTTTAATTCAACACCAGCAGCTTCAATCTCAGCATCTGCTGTCTCTACAACAACTTTCTTCACATATTTTAATTCTTTGATATCTCCGATTAACGGAATCATGATCTCTGGGCAAACATCCCAGTCAGCATGTGCTTTCTGTACATTGATTGCTGCACGGATCACAGCTCTTGTCTGCATTCTTGCGATTTCTGGATAAGTAACTGCAAGACGGCATCCACGATGTCCCATCATTGGGTTGAATTCATGTAAAGAATCAATGATTGCTTTGATCTGTTCAACTGTTTTTCCCTGAGTATCAGCAAGTTTCTTAATATCTTCCTCTGTTGTAGGAACGAATTCGTGTAACGGTGGATCTAAGAAACGGATTGTTACCGGATTACCTTCTAATGCTTCATATAAAGCTTCGAAGTCTCCCTGCTGTTCTGGAAGGATCTTCTCAAGAGCAGCTTCTCTTTCTTCTAATGTCTCAGAACAGATCATTTCACGGAATGCATCAATTCTGTTTCCTTCGAAGAACATATGCTCTGTACGGCAAAGTCCGATACCTTCAGCGCCAAGCTCACGAGCTTTTCTTGCATCTGCTGGAGTATCCGCATTTGTTCTTACTCCTAATGTTCTATATTTATCAGCCCATCCCATGATTCTTCCGAATTCACCAGCGATTGTAGCGTCTACTGTCGGGATGATTCCGTCGTAGATGTTACCTGTAGAACCGTCAAGAGAGATTGGATCTCCTTCATGGTATTCTTTTCCAGCTAATGTAAATTTCTTGTTTGCTTCATCCATTGTGATGTCACCACATCCAGATACACAGCATGTACCCATACCACGAGCAACAACGGCAGCGTGAGATGTCATACCACCACGAACTGTTAAGATACCCTGAGCAGCTTTCATACCTTCAATATCTTCCGGTGATGTCTCAAGACGAACAAGAACAACTTTTTCTCCTCTTGCAGCCCACTCTTTTGCATCTTCTGCTGTGAAGACAATCTTACCGCAAGCAGCTCCTGGAGATGCTCCTAAAGCTTTTCCAACTGGTACAGCTTTCTTTAATTCTGCAGCATCAAACTGTGGGTGAAGTAATGTATCTAAGTTACGAGGATCGATCATTGCAACAGCTTTCTCTTCTGTGATCATTCCTTCGTCTACTAAATCACAAGCGATCTTTAAAGCAGCCTGAGCTGTTCTCTTACCGTTACGTGTCTGTAACATGTAGAGTTTCTTATCTTCGATTGTGAATTCCATATCCTGCATATCTCTGTAGTGATCTTCCAAAGTCTTGCAGATTCCTACGAACTGTTCGTAAACTTCCGGCATAACTTCTTTTAACTGGTCAATCTTCTGTGGTGTACGAACACCTGCAACAACGTCTTCACCCTGAGCGTTCATTAAGAACTCACCCATTAAGTGTTTCTCTCCTGTTGCTGGGTCACGAGTAAATGCAACACCTGTACCAGATGTCTCTCCCATGTTACCGAATGCCATCATCTGTACGTTTACAGCTGTTCCCCAAGAATATGGGATATCGTTGTCACGACGGTAAACGTTAGCACGTGGGTTATCCCAAGAACGGAATACAGCTTTTACAGCACCCATTAACTGTTCTTTTGGATCTGTAGGGAATTCTTCCCCAATCTTTTCTTTATATTCAGCTTTGAACTGTTCAGCAAGTTTCTGTAAATCTTCTGCTGTGAGGTCAACGTCCTGAGTTACACCTTTTTCAGCTTTCATCTCGTCGATCAGTTCTTCAAAATATTTTTTACCGACTTCCATAACTACGTCAGAGTACATCTGGATAAATCTTCTGTAGCAATCCCATGCCCAACGTGGATTTCCTGATTTTTCAGCTAATACTTTGACAACTTCTTCATTTAATCCGAGGTTTAAGATTGTATCCATCATACCTGGCATAGAAGCTCTTGCTCCAGAACGAACAGATACAAGAAGTGGATTTTCTTTGTCACCGAATTTCTTTCCAGTAACTTCTTCCATTTTAACAATTGCGTCCATGATCTGTTCCATGATCTCATCGTTAATTTTTCTTCCATCTTCATAATATTGTGTACAAGCATCTGTTGTGATTGTGAATCCCTGTGGCACTGGAAGACCTAACTTTGTCATCTCTGCAAGGTTAGCACCTTTACCGCCAAGAGTGTTTCTCATGCTTGCGTCACCTTCGGTGAACATATAAACCCATTTTGCCATGTCTAAACGACCTCCTAAAAATATTTTGCTTTAGTATAAAACATGAAAAATACGACTTTTTGCCATGAAGTCGTTCATCTTTTATATATCCAATAACGGTTTCCCCCGCTATCTGTATATCATTTTATCTGTTTTACTTCGGATAGTCAAGGACTTTCTTGGTAAAAACTACTGTTTTGTTACTTTTTTATCAAAGAATCTTCTATCTGTTCTTACTCTCACCATCGAAGTGTTGCAATCAACCGTTTGGTATATAAAAGCAGGTCCAATCCATCTGTAATATTTCTCACACAGATATCTGCTTTTGCCCCAAGTTTCCCACACATTCCTTCTTCTCCCATCACAGCAACAGACAGCCCTGCAATTTGGCACATTTCCAGATCATTTCTTCCGTTTCCTATGCAGACACAGTAATCAGCGCCAAGCGTTTCCACAATCTTTCGCTTTTCCTCTGCCGCTTCACTTGTCGGAAATGTATGTATTTGTACCGGAAGTTGCTGACACAATTTCCTCACAGTCCCATGCGTATCTGCAGTCACAATATAGATTTCCAACTGTTCCGAAAGCTGTTGCAAACGCTCAGCAACCCCTTTTTGCAATGTCCCATCCAATGCAATTGTTCCATTATAATCCAGTATCAAATACCTTATCTGCAGTTTCTGATATCCCGGGATTTCCACTGTAATTCCTCGGTGCTGTTTTGGCATAGTTTCTTTCTCTGCCTGCTTTGTCTCTCTCATCGTTTCCTTCCCTCTCCCATTCCCTCTTGCAAGAGATTTAGTCTATCACCTTCACGGATGTCATGACCGGCTGCTCTTCTGTCGGAATCGTGCCGTTATTGTCTGTCGGTTCTGCATCTTCACAGATTCTATCTACAACATCCATGCCTTCTGTCACATATCCAAATGCCGCATAACTTCCGTCCAGATGTTTGCTGTCCTCATGGACGATAAAGAACTGGGAACTTGCGCTGTCGTTTGCGCGAGAACGCGCCATGGAAATCGCACCCCTCGTATGTAAAAGATTGTTTTCCACTCCGTTTTGAGAAAATTCACCTTTGATCGTCTGATCAGATCCTCCGGTGCCATCGCCTCTTGGATCTCCGCCTTGGATCATAAATCCGCTCATAATTCTGTGAAAAGTCAGTCCGTCATAAAAACCTTCCTTTGCAAGATTTACAAAATTTGTCACCGTAATCGGCGCTGCATCTGCATCCAGTTCCACTTTAATCGTCCCATAATCCTTCACCTGGATTTCTACATGATGCTTTCCGGTAAGAAGATTCTCTTCACCGCCTTCTGTTTCCTTTTCTGTCTTCGTTGTATCTTTTGAGGCTTCTTCCTTCCCTTTTCCACATCCTGCAAATATACTCATTCCTAAAAGGATTGCAAGCAAGATCGATACTGTCTTCTTCATCTTAATTTTTCTCCTGTCACTCATATTTTTTAAGTTTCCCCTATCATAGCATAGTTTTGCCAGAATGTAATCTCATTTTATCTTCTATCCTTATTATTCTCTGTTACAATTTTTTGTATAATGCTTTCAATATCCTGTCCCGTAATAGAAATATCTACAATCTCTCCATATTTTCCAAGTTCTACCATGATCTCCATTGGATTCTTTTCCTCTGGACGATATATGATTTCTAAATGGTAATCATCTACAACCTTAACATTCATCCCTGCCGCTTTTGAACTTCTAGCCATTTCCACTGCATTTTTCTTTACTTCCACTGTAATCCGCTTAAATTCTGTAAACTCTTTGCGGATGTGCTCCATATCCGAATCCACAACAATTTTTCCTTTATTAATCAGGATAATTCTCTTACAGAGTGCTTCTATATCTTGGAAATCATGAGAAGTAACGATAAATGTTGTCTTTTTTTCCTCATTCATCTGTTTGATAAATGCACGTATCCGCTGTTTTGACTCCGCATCCAATCCAATTGTCGGTTCATCTAAATACACAATTTTAGGATTATGCAAAAATGCTGCCGTAATATTGCAACGCATTCTTTGTCCTAAAGATAATTGCCTCTCCGGCACATTCAAAAGTTTCTCCAGTCCTAAAATATCTTGAAATTTTTCAATATTCTCTTCAAATATCGGTTTCGGAATTTCATAGAGTCTTTGCAGAACACGAAAAGACTCTATAATAGGAACATCCCACCATAACTGGGAACGATTTCCGAACACCACACCGATCTGCTTATTATTCTGGATCCGCTTCTTGATCGGTTCTATCCCATCTACAATGATTTTTCCGGACGTAGGGGTAAGTATACCTGAAAGCATCTTGATTGTTGTTGATTTTCCACTTCCATTCGGACCTACATATCCCACTGATTCTCCACGTTCTATCTGGAAATTAATATCATCCACCGCACAAAAATTATCAAACTGTGGAGTCAAAAAACCTTTCACTCCGCCAATCAACCCCGGCTGTACGATTTTTCTTTTATATTCCTTACATAAATGCTGCACTTCTATCATCTTCACCGTTCTTAATTCCTCTCATTTATATCACATTTGTATTATAATCACTGATCCCAATGCTATTCCTTTTAAGTACCTGTACTATCATATTTTTTCATTCCACAACACCAAATGAGCACTGAGACCAGCGCAAAGAGCAATGTCACTGCCAAAAGCCACATCGGTACACACATCTTTGTTTTCCCAAGTAAATACATTGCCGGATAATATCCAATAAAGCCGAACGGTATCACTACGGTAAAAAGCACTTGAAAAACTGCCGGAAATATATTAATCGGATATTTTGCAAATTCACGAAAAGTCTGTATAAGATCTGCAATCTCATTTCCCTGGACAAGCCAGAAATTAAGCGCATTAAAAATCAAATAGAGGGAAGAATTCAAAATTGTTCCCATCACGAGAAACTCGATTAAAAATGCGATCAAACTAATCGAACACTCTACCCCTGATTTTGCGAGTGACCAAATCATCAAAGAACACGGCAGAAAAAAACTGACTAACGACGCAAATTCCATTCGAAATGTCAGCATTTGAAACAAAACAGAAGCCGGACGTATCAAAAAAATATCCAACTTTCCTTTCCTAACAAAACTCCCAATGCTCCATACATTATCTAAAAGTCCCCGGCTAATAGCCTCCGTCATTGCACCCAGGGAAAATATCAAGCAAACACCATATATACTCCACTCCCCAAGAGTACCAACTACATTTGCGATTGCAAATACGCCAAGAAATCCTGCTGCTTCCCTCGCAACAATAGAGATCAAGCGAATAGTACTATCCATCGGATATTGTACAAGACATAACATCCCTATTCTTAAAAATGCCTGATACAGTCGAAAATAATATTTCAATCTTTTCACTCTTCTATCCTCCTTGGACAATCACTTTCCGAATCACCATATGATACAACAAATGCGCTAATGCTCCCATTACAATACACCAAAATATCTGAAGTCCCATATATCCCATACATTCTTCCAATCCATATTTCCCAAGAAAAATATTTAACGGAACTGATACCATACCCGCAAATGGAAGAAGTCCAAATACCCTTGCAACTCCTTCCGGAAATAGAGCTAATGGTACAACCCCGCCAGATAATATGGACAATACTGCCGTCTTTGTAAATGCCATGCCAAACATACTGAGTGTATAAAAAGAAGCTAGTCCAACCATAAATTCCACATAAAATAAAATTACCAGCGCCAGCAACACACTAATTAAAAACAAAATAAATTCCCCGGCTCCTGCCGGACCTACTCCTCTCAGTATAAAAAAAGAAATGAAAGAAACCGGAATTCCCTTCCATAAAATAAAATATGCAAACTCTCCACTGCGCCGTGCAAATAATGTATAAAACAAAGTCACCGGACGCAAAAGTTCTGTCCCAATCGTTCCTTCATATACCCACTCTGCAAATTGCATATTAATTCCACCTGCAAATTGTGACGACAAAACCTTGGACAAAATGACATACGTTATCATTTCCCCCATCGTAAATCCAACAAGTTCATTCTCTCCCATAAACACAACTTTCCACAAAAAATAGTAACTGAAAATAGACACAAGGGTACCAATCGTATTAAACCACACAGCTTTCGTGTATGCCATCTTTTCCAAAAATGTCATTCGCACAAGATAATAAAATTTTTTCATTGCCATCTCCCCCACTTGGCTTTTTATACTGTTTTTTTGTACAAAAAATGCACGATTATAGAACCGTGCATTTTTTACTTTTCGTCTTCTGATATTTCTATTACATATTCGATTAAATTTTTAGCCTTTGATACCAGACTGTGCAACACCTTCGATAAACTGTTTCTGGAAGATGAAGAACAGTACGATCATCGGAATAACTGCCATTACGGCACCTGCCATCTGTGCTGGGTAGTTTGTAGCATATTGTCCTTTCAGTGTAGAAAGTGCTGGAGCTAATGTCATCTTAGCCGGATCTGTGTTAACGATCAATGGCCACATGAAGTCATTCCATGCAAATTTTGCTGTAAAGATTACCAGCGCTACGATACCTGGCTGTACTAACGGAAGCATGATCTTTCCAAAAATCTGGAATCTGTTACATCCGTCAAGCAATGCTGCTTCTTCCAATTCCTTTGGCAGTGACATAAAGAACTGTCTCAATAAGAACGTACCAAATGCACTGAACAAGTTCGGGAGGAAGAGACCCGGTAAGGTATTGATCAATCCTAAATTCTGAATGATCAAGTACTGTGGGATTAAGAAAATCTGTCCCGGTACCATTAAGATAGATAACAAGATCATGAAAATCGCATTTTTAAATGGAAAATCAATTCTTGCAAACCCATAAGCTGCCATTGTACAAAATGCAACCTGTACCAATACCGTAATGATGGCTACCACAATCGTATTGATATATACTTTTCCGAACGGCAGAATCTCAAGTACATATTTATAAGAGTCGAACTGCCAATGTTCCGGTAAAATTGACGGCGGTATCTGCATAGATTCCGGCAATGTCTTAAATGATGTAAACACCATCCAGAGGAATGGGAATACTGTGACTGCAATACCTGCGATCAAAAGAATGTGTATAAGCAAATGATTTCTTGTAGATGTCTTTTTCATCGTATTTCCTCCTTTCCTCTAATCGTAGTTTACCCATTTCTTCTGTCCGACCAACTGGATCACTGTGATGATCATGATCACTGCGAACATAAAGATAGAAATTGCTGCTGCATAACCTTTTTCTCCATACATAAACGCATTCTGATAGAACAAAACGTTCATGGTCTTTACTTTGTTGAACGCCGGGTTCGTTACTGGATCGACCATCATATAGATGCTGTCGAATACCTGGAACGCACCGATCAGACCTGTGATCATTACGAAAAAGATCGTTGGAGAAAGTAACGGGATTGTAATCTTAAAGAACTGTTTTACTGGTCCTGCTCCGTCGATTGCCGCTGCTTCATAATAAGATCTTGAAATTCCCTGCATACCCGCAAGAAGAATGATCATATTATAACCAACACTTCCCCAAATTGCCACAATCATTACGCAGAACAATGCGGTATGCGGGTTTGTAAGCCAACTCTGCCCTTCGATTCCAAAAATTCCAAGAACCGTATTTAAAATACCGAAATCTCCGTGGAAGATTAATTTCCATACAAGTGCTACTGCTACTGACATCGTTACTGATGGCAGGAAGTAGATTGTCCGATAAAAGGAAGTTCCTTTGATCTTGGAATTTAAGAGGGATGCCACTAACAGTGACAGCGCCAGCCCGATCGGCACTGTCACAACGGCATATAAAAGTGTATTTTTCATGGCGAGCATCAGATCTGGTTCTTGGAACAGACGTTGATAGTTGCTGATTCCGCAGAAAGTTGCCATGTTAAATTTGTTTACATCATTAAAACTGAACCAGAAGTTCTGGATAAACGGAAATACATAGAAGATCAGAAGTCCGATCGTAACCGGCGCAATAAATACGTAGCCTGCTACCCAGTCTTTCTTCTCACGTCTGCTCGCTTTCCGCCTTACTTTTTTCTTTCCTTCGCCCATTTGTATCTACCCACTTTACTTTGCGTTCATTTCATCAAGAATTGCATCTGCCTCTGGCTTAATGCTCTTACAAGCCTCTTCTAATGTGATTTCCCCCTGCCAAGCCTGCTCTAAGTAAGTTTTTTCAACCTGAGAAAGTTTTGCAGTCACTTTACAGTGAGGAAGTAATTCTGTGTTCGGTACATTGTCAAGGAATACCTGAAGATTTAAGTCTTTATGTGTATCTAAGAATAATTCCTGGCAGTCATTTCTAGCAGAGATAACTGTACCTGATTTTCCTTGGATTTCCTGAGCTTCTTTGCTTCCTAACCATAATGCGAAGTCTTTTGCTTCTTCTGGATGTTTTGTATTTGCAGATACAGAGAATGCAAGACCATTGATGATATCTTTATCTACACCATTGAAAGAAGGTCTTTTTACGATTCCGTATTTTCCTTCTAATGTCTTATTATAAGAAGGAATCATGTAGTTTCCTGAGAAGTACATTGCTAACTGTCCACCCTGGAACATACTGTCTGGGTCTGTATCTGTCATCTGCTGTAATGTCGGTGAAAGTCCGTCTAATACAAGATCTAACCATGGCTGGATACCTTCGATTGTCTCTTTCTTATCCCATCCTGTTTCTGTGTTATCTTCATTTAAGAAATATCCACCGTTTGCGAATACAGCTGCATCATATGTAGTCTGTCCGGAGTTACGGTTAATTGCTGTCGGATAAACTCCATCCGGAAGTCCTGCTGCTTGTAAGTCTTCACAAGTTTTTCTGAAATCTTCAAATGTCCAGTCATCTGTTGGATAAGCAACTCCTGCCTGATCAAAGATTTCTTTGTTGTAGAATACGGCATTTGTATCAAAATCTTTTGGGATTCCGTATAATTTACCTTCTACTGTATATCCATCTACCAGTGGTGCCGGGAAATTATCATGTACCTTTAAGTCTGACTCTTTCTCTGCATCTGTTAAATCCATTAAAATTCCTGCGTCTGCATATTCTTCTACATGAAGCACGTTCATAGTGATGATATCCGGAGCAGATCCACCTGTTGCGCTTGCCTCTAATTTTGTCCAGTACTCATTCCATGTTGTAAGCTGTGTCTTCACTGTTACATTTGGATTTTCTTTTGAGTATGCCTCTGCCATCTGTTTCATAACCGGCTCTTGGTCAGAATCCCACACACTCATCACAAGCTCAACTTTTCCATCTTTGCTTCCGCCTTTGTCGCTTCCACCACATCCAGCTAACAATGTAGCTCCTGTTGTCGCAACTAATCCTAAGGCTACTAATTTTTTCAGATTCTTTTTCATTGAAATCATCCTCCTTTTGGTTTATATCATGCGGCAGTTATTTGCCGCCTGGTAACAAATTTGTATTATATACTATCTTCTATAAGTATCCAGTTCGATTACTGCTCCGCCGTTTAATCTGGATTCCTCGGCAGCCAATGCACAATAATGACTCTCCACGGATTGTTCCACAGAAGTTGTGCTCTTTGTCGGGCCTGACTCATTGATCAACATATCAAGAAATTCTTCGATCATCCGGTTGTCGCCGCCGCCGTGTCCTGAGAAATCAGTTGCCAGCGTGCGTACATCTATCACTTCCGGTTCTTTTCCAAACACATTGACTTGAATGGTATTTTCTCCCATATCGGCGATAATCTCACCTAAAGTTCCCATGATCTTGGCATATCGATTTCCGGCAGCTGTATGTGCCGTAAACGCACACATTGTATGGCTGATCGTCGATCCATCTGTCATGTTTAAATTAACAACTTGATGGTCTACTACATTATTGTCACAGTGATATACACATCGTCCATACGGTCCCGTCTGAATTGCTTCGCGTACACTTTCCACTGTTGGGTGAAGTGCCACCACATTGACCGGCCAGTCTGTATTTCCATTTTGAACACCTGTCACAGGATCTGTAATATAAATTTTCTCTGCATCATACGGACACTGATCTTTCACTTTACATCCGTCCATGCATCTGTGCGCCGCTCCTTCTGGTGCTTTATCTTCCCGGAACAAATAGGTATTTCCGAAAGAAGATACCGATTTACAAGTCTTTCCTGTCAGCCATAATAAAATATCCATATCATGACAGCACTTCTGAAGAATCATTGGACTTGTCGTATTAGAATTTCTCCAGTTTCCTCTGACAAAGCTGTGTGCCTGATGCCAATACCCTACATTTTCTACCGAATTCACAGATACTATTTCACCAATCGTTCCTTCATCGATCAGATCTTTGATCTTCGTATAAAATGGAGTATATCGGAGAACGTGACAGACAATTACTTTTCTATCACATTCCTGTGCAACCTTCACAATCTCTCTGCATTCATCCAGATCCGGCGAAATCGGTTTTTCCAGTAATAGGTGATATCCTTTTCTCAATGCCGGAATTGCCTGTCCCACATGTTGTCTGTCCTGTGTTGTAATAAACATCACATCTGCAAGTTTTTCTCTGGCGATCATCTCCTCCGCACTCTGAAAGCACATCTCCTCCGGAATCTGATATTCTGCTGCAACCGCTTTTACTTTCTCTGGATCAATATCTGCAATTGCCACAATCTCCATCTTTTCTGGAAACAGCTTTGCCGTTGGTGCATATGTATCTTTCCCTCGGCTTCCAAGCCCTGCCAGCGCAACTTTTATTCTCTTACTCATCTTTCTTCTCCTCTGTTATAAGTTTGTTTGAATACTCGATTCTTGGTTGTCTGTTGTCTATATTTGTTCTTTATTTATTCTTATTATATATTTTATTGCACATAAATGCTTACAAGATAATCTCCTAAACTTGTCTTATTGTCCTGTATTTGTCATTTAGGACATTTTATATTCCTTTTTCTGTTCTCCTCTGTCCATTTTGACGAGAAATGTTTTCAAAATCTGTCTTACTTTTCTCTGCTCCTGCTCATCCTTAGTCTTTCCTGCATTCGTCAAATTCAACAGACAGATTTTTCTCTGCACAGCAAAGCAGCCTTTTTGTAAAAATTGAATCAAAAAAGACAAGGAATCCCTTCGATCTTTTTTGATCTATTTCCTTGTCTTTTCTCATTTTGTACTTATCTGTCTCTGTTTTTATCTAATCTGGTATGTCTGTGCCTGGAAATCTACCGTAACAACTGTTCCGTCAGCAAATGTTGTTCTCTGTACTTCTGGATTTCCATCTACCATCTCATGGCGCACCATCTCACATTTCGCAACTTTCTCATGCAGATCTGATACGACTTTACATCTCTTAATCTGATCTTCGATGCTAATTTCCACTCCTCCTGCGAAAGAACCGTCTGTATTCTGATATGCACCATCTCTCACAAGATATGGAGCACCTCCGTTTAACACTGCATACAGCATGTAGTCTTCTTCCTCACTTACCTTGTCCATCATCCATGGCTCAATCAGGCAGTCATGGTAAACAAGATTAAATAACGGCACCGGAATTCCTTTCTTTGGACTTCCCGGTCGATCCAGCATGAAGTCATATGGCGCATAATGGCAAAATACGAGACTTGGGATTGCCCAGTCGTTCACTTCCTCAGAACTTGGAAGAATTCCTTTTGACAGAAGATACTCAAAGCATGTATTTCTGTATTCGTAACATTCTCTTCTTGTCATCTTATGCCATGGATGAGAACACTCATCCCCTTCATTACATGTGAATACATCCAGGTAAGCACAATCCAGTTTAATTCCATTGTCCATGATCTCTGTAAAGTTTCGTTTCACGTAAAACGGAGCCTGTGTCGCACAGAGATATGTCTGCGGACCTCCTGCCCAGCGCGCATGACTTGGAATTGTCCCATCTGCGAGACGTGTCGCAAAATTCTCATCAAATGTTTTTGCTGCGTAGTAGTAATCTCTGTACTGGTCGTGGATTCCAAATAAATATCCGCATTCATGCATCGTGTCGGACAGTTCTTTCATCGCTTTCCATCCGCCTGCTTTCTCACATGCTGGAAGGTAATCCGGGTGCTGATTATCATATCCTGGTTCTGCCCATCCATCTAGATGCAGGTATAATTTTTCCACACCAAGTTCATGGAATTTTTTAATCTCTTCTGTTCTCACGGAGAATGGCGTCAGATGATTGTTCTTATCCGGATTCTCTGCATCATAGAAATCAGAGTTTGTCATTACCTGTGTCTTAATTCCCTTATGTAAAAATGCAGATCCGATCAGTTGATCAATAGAAGGAGTCTTCACTGCCTTCTCTGCCAGAGATTTGAATCTTCCCTTTTCGATCACATAGTTTCTGTAAATCTTGCAGAGATCATTGTAATCACAATCCTTGACAAAGCTGTATTTCATCACGCGGCGGTAATCCATCTTGCCCAGACTTGGCTCCCAGCGGATTCCCACATGAGTGTATGGTCCTTCTGCCGGATGTTCTGTATAATATGCTGCATTCCACGGCTGTTCACAAATTGCAATATATCCTGCGCGATCCTTCACCTGTCCAAACCATGGCATATATGCACCTGCAGTTCCCATAAAACCATCAAATACAACTTTATCCACTGCTGTTTTCCATGTATTTGGCACCAGCAATCCCTGTTGCCAGTTCAAAAGTGTATACCAGCTGTCTTTCTTCTCATCAAACTCCATGTATCCCGGCCAGTACACGGATTTTACTTTAACTGTCTCTGTGGAAAGTGGTACCCACTCAAAAAATACATCTCCTGACACCTCTTCGATCCATACGATTGTGTCAAATGCGATGCCTGCATCTGCTCCATTTAGCTCAAATCCCTCAAAATGGCTTAAGATTCCATGTCCGATTCCTGTCTTCCACTCCTCGTGTGAAATCTTCTTCGCATTTGCAAAATAGATTGTTCCTTCCTCACATTCCATGCGTGGACGGAATCCTTCTCCCCAGTTCCAGCTATCTCCTTCATGTGTGATCGTAAATGACAATCTGCTCTCGTCAAAGCGGATCTCCGTTCCTTTTGTATAAATGTTCTCCAACTTTTATACCCTCTCTTTCTTTATGATTCCTGCTGCCGTTCACACAGCGAACAATAACAACATCTCTTCTATCTATTATATATTGTTCTGTGGAAAACCGCTTATTTTATCATCTATGCTTATTGTCTTATTATCCAATTTCTGATAGAATACCAAGTAAAAAACAGAACCTATTTCAAAAAAACAATCACTGAGAATCATTTGCAACCGGCAAATGATCACACTGGAGGAAAGATACAATGGGATATGTCAGTACACGCATGAAAAAAGAAATCAATATCGAGAGCATTGTCACCATACACTATTTTGAATATATGAAAAATTTCGTCTTTCAAGGAGAATCTCACGATTTTTGGGAACTACTCTATGTAGATAAAGGAGAAGTATCTGTTCGCGCAGAAAATGAATGGCTCACACTCCACGCAGGGGATATTATCTTTCATCGACCAAATGAATTTCATGCCTTTGAGTCCATTGGCGAAAAAGCTCCAAACCTTGTCGCGATCTCCTTCTACTGCTTTTCACCCGCCATGCACTTGTTCCAGAAACTACACACCACTCTGACTTTAGAAGAACGTACGATCATCTCACAGATCATTGCTGAGGCAAGACTTGCATTTTCTACCCCGCTTCATGAGCCGCGCATCGAACAAGTTCATATTTCCGAGGAAGCTCCTTTTGGCGCACAGCAATTGATCACCCTTTACCTCGAACTGTTTCTGATCACAATCCAGCGAAACAGATCCTCCTCCGGTCAGTTAGAACATTCTCCTGAACCACCGCTCATGGAATCTCCCGCCAATATTACGGCAAAACAGAACCAGTTTCAACAGATTTCGACTTATATGGAAGAACATATCTGCGACCACCTGACAGTTCCACTGATCTGCTCCCAATTCTCGATCAGCCGTTCTGCCTTGCAGGCACTGTTCCACAAAGAAAAAAACTGCGGTGCGATCGAATATTTCAGTCAGATGAAGATTGAATACGCAAAAGAAATCATTCGGATCGGAACAATGAACTTCACAGAGATTGCTCATTACCTGTCTTATAGTTCCCTCCAGTATTTCTCCAAACAATTCAAGAAAGCAACCGGGATGTCCCCACTGGAATATTCTTCTTCGGTAAAGGGAATCTCCAATGCATTCTCGCATTCAACAAAAGAAAAGCTGCATCCATAAGTTCTTCGCCTAATGTAAAATCCCCCCTTTTTAGAATTTACCACTTTCACAGTGCTTCTAAAAAGAGGGGATTTCTATTTTCTATTCTATTTTAGCAATCTCTGCCTTTGCTTCTTGATCTTATGCATCTTTTAAGAATGCTTTGTATCCTTTTACAGCTTCGTATACGTCTACCTTACTTGTAATCTCCCATGGAGCGTGCATGCAAAGTACAGCCACACCACTATCGATCACGTTCATGACATGTCTTGCAAGAACGTATGCGATTGTTCCGCCGCCTCCGACGTCTACTGCACCGAGTTCTGCTGTCTGGAATGCAACGTTATTATCATCCATGATCTTGCGAAGTTCTGCAACATATTCTGCGTTGGCATCGTTAGATCCACCTTTTCCGCCGCTTCCTGTATATTTGTTAAACACAAGACCGTGTGCAAAGAATGCAGAATTTTTCTTCTCGAAGCTTGCTGCATATAACGGATCAAATGCAGCACTTACATCTGAAGAAAGCATCTTAGAATTTGCCATTGCACGGCGGAACTTCACTTCTGAGTATCCTTCCACAACATCCATCAGTTCTACGACTGCATTCTCAAAGAATTTAGATGTCATACCAGTTGCTCCGACACTTCCGATTTCTTCTTTGTCCACAAGGATACAGCATGCTGTTCTCTTCACATCTTTTGTCTCTAACATTGCGAGTAAAGATGTAAATGCACAAACTCTGTCATCCTGTCCGTATGCCATAATCATACTTCTGTCAATTCCACATTCTCTTGCCTTTCCAGCCGGAACGATCTCAAGCTCTGCTGAGAGGAAATCTTCTTCTTCGATGTTATAGTTCTCTTTTAATAACTTTAATACGCCTGCTTTGACAGCGTCTTTTTCTTCTCCTTCTAATGGCTTGTTGGCAATCAGAAGATCTAATTTTTCACCTTCGATCACAGTTCTTGCCGGTTTATCCAGCTGTTCTCTTGATAAATGTACAAGAAGATCTGTAATCACAAGTACCGGATCATCTTCTTTTTCACCGATTACGATCTCAACTTTTGTTCCATCTTTTCTCACTACGACTCCGTGAAGTGCAAGTGGTGTTGCTACCCACTGGTATTTTTTGATTCCGCCATAGTAATGTGTATCTAAATAAGCAAACTCATTGTCTTCACATAATGGGTTCTGTTTTACATCAATACGTGGAGAGTCGATATGTGCTCCTAAAATATTCATACCTTTTTCTAAAGGCTCTTCTCCGAGCTGGAACAATACGATAGATTTTCCCATGCACTGGCTGTAAACTTTTGAGCCCTTCTGTAATTTTACTCCACTTGCAATCGCAGATTCAAGACTCTGATATCCAGCTTCTTCTGCAAGGCGGATACACTCTGTCACACATTCTCTCTCTGTCTTTCCTGCATCAAGGTATTCTCTGTATGCAGCATTCACTTTTTCAAGCACTTCTAATTCAGCTGCATCATAGTTATTCCACTGATTTTCTCTTTTCATTTTGTCGTCGCTCCTTTTTGTTTTCTCTATATGCAATGTATGGTAAAATTTACTTTTCACCATACATCTCATAGCATTCTGAGTATCGCGTACTCCTATTAAAATTCAAATTTCTTTTCAAAATATGCTTTCAGATCTTCGATCTTGATTCGCTCCTGCTCCATCGTATCACGATCTCTGACTGTAACCGCTGCGTCTTCTTCAGACTCAAAGTCATATGTAACACAGAACGGAGTTCCGATCTCATCCTGACGGCGATAGCGCTTTCCGATATTTCCACGGTCATCAAACTCACAATTGTAAGTCTTTGACAGCTCTGCAAATACTTTCTCTGCGCCTTCATTTAATTTCTTAGAAAGCGGAAGCACACCAATCTTGATCGGTGCAAGCGCCGGATGGAAATGCATCACTGTACGGGTATCTCCACCTTCCAACTCTTCTTCATCATATGCGCTGCAAAGGAATGCAAGAACCATACGGTCTGCTCCCAGTGACGGCTCGATGACATACGGAATATATTTTTCTTTCTTCTCATCATCAAAGTAAGTCAGATCCTGTTTGGAGACTTCCTGATGCTGTGATAAGTCATAGTCCGTTCTGTCTGCGATTCCCCAGAGTTCTCCCCATCCAAACGGGAATAAGAATTCTACGTCGGATGTCGCCTTGCTGTAGAAACATAACTCTTCCGGCGAATGGTCTCTGACTCTGATTTCCTCCTCTTTCAATCCAAGAGAGCTCAACCAGTCAAGACAGAATTTCTTCCAATATGCAAACCACTCTAAATCTGTACCCGGCTCACAGAAGAATTCTAATTCCATCTGTTCAAATTCTCTTGTACGGAATGTGAAGTTCCCTGGTGTGATCTCATTTCGGAAAGATTTCCCAACTTGTGCAATTCCAAACGGAATTTTCTTTCTGGATGTACGCTGTACATTTTTAAAGTTTACAAAGATTCCCTGCGCAGTCTCCGGTCTTAAATATACTGTGTTTTTCGCATCCTCTGTCACTCCCTGGAAGGTCTTGAACATCAGGTTAAACTGTCTGATATCTGTAAAATTATGTTTTCCGCAGGACGGACATGGTACGTTATGTTCTTCAATCCATGCTGCCATCTCTTCCTGTGACCATGCATCTACACTGTCTTTTAATTCAATCCCATGCTCCTGAGCGAAATCTTCGATCAGCTTATCTGCACGGAATCTTTCTTTACATTCTTTACAATCCATAAGCGGATCACTGAATCCCCCGAGATGTCCGGATGCCACCCATGTCTGAGGGTTCATCAGAATCGCACAGTCTACACCAACATTATATTTTGATTCCTGAACAAATTTCTTCCACCAGGCTCTTTTTACATTGTTCTTAAGTTCTACACCGAGATTTCCATAATCCCATGTATTCGCAAGCCCACCGTAGATCTCAGATCCCGGATATACAAAACCTCTTGATTTTGCCAAGGCCACGATTTTGTCCATTGTCTTCTCCATAACTATCTACCTCACTCTCTTCTCTTCATCCATGACAGTTTCCACCCACAGATAAATAAGATATTAATGTCTGTTATTATACCCTTTCCCGTTTGTTTTTTCAAGCAATCTGGGATAGTTTTTCCTAATGGCAGTATGGAATAGCATTCCTTTTATCGAATACAGACTTCCAGTACTTCCAGTGATTTAAAATTCTTGTCAATATGATGCCGGATATACTGCCTCATCAGCTGTTTCAGTTCTTTCTGCACCTGAGCACTTACCGTAAAGGTATAAAGCTTCTCGATACTGCTGCTGATAATATACTGCATCGCATAAACTGTGGATGGATGCAGTCTTTTCCCATCCTTGACCTCGTGGCAGCACTCGCTGCACAGCATCCCCTGCCCAGACTCACTGAACACTTCCAGTTCCTCCGTCGAGCCACAGACCACACATGCAAACACTTCCGGCGCCTCCCCATTGATACTGATCGACTTCAGTTCAAATATGTAACGGATCAATTCATAAGGTATGATCTTTCTTACAAGCGCACGCAGCGACTGGTACAGAAGTTTCAGCATTTCCCGCTCATCATTATTCTCTTTTGTATAATAGTCCGCAAATTCCATGAAATAAAACCCATAGTAGGCTCCCTCCATATCTGTGCGCAGCTCTGAAAAATAATTAGAGATATCTGCCTGCACCAGATTGTAGGAGCTTTTCCCTTCATACAACGTCATCTCCCCGAAAGCAAACGGCGTTGTCACACCTACAAGGGAGCTGTTTGGACGTCTCGCTCCCCTTGCAAATGCAGAAATCTTGCCTCGTTCTTTTGTCAGGATCACAACTCTCTTATCGTAGTCCCCCACCGGGGCCGCCGATAAAATCATTCCTGTCACTGTCACTGCCTGATTCACTTGTCTGTTCTCCTGCCCATCCTAAACTTTTTTCTCTGTCTTTATACAATTCCATTGTCTGCTGACAAATCTCCATCCCTTTGTAACAGAGATAATCTTCTACTTTTCCTGTCTCCACAAAATGGTCCCAATATGCATTCTTCATCCAATCATCCCTTCGTATTTCTTTACTTCTAGGATGTCCATTCTGAATGAAACTATACAACTGGTCTTGTACCTCATGTTGTGTTCTTGTTTAATCTTCCTTTGTATATCCAAAGTTCCTGATCAGGAAATCACTGTCTCTCCAGTCTTTTTTGACTTTCACCCAAAGCTGCAGGTTCACTTTGCACTCCAGCATCTGCTCAATCTCATAGCGTGCCGTGCTTCCGATTTTCTTTAACATCGCCCCCTGCTTTCCGATGATGATCCCTTTGTGCGAATCTCGCTCACAGATGATCGTCGCATCGATATCTACAATCTTCTTGCGCATCTTCATCCTGTCGATTGCCACTGCAATCCCATGCGGAATCTCTTCGTTCAGACTATGAAGCGCTTTCTCACGGATAATTTCCGCTACAATCTGGCGCTGTGGCTGATCTGTGATCGTATCCTCATCATAGAACTGAGGTCCGTATGGAAGGTGCTGCATGATCACACGGATCAATTCATCTGTATTTTCTCCGCTTCGCGCCGAAACCGGAACAATCGCCGCGAAGTCATAGATATTCTTGTAGGCATCAATAAATGTAAACACTTCTTCTTTCTTAACTTTATCTGTCTTATTGATTACAAGGATCACAGGTGTCTTTACCTTTTTCAGCTGTTCTGCAATATGCCGTTCTCCCGCTCCGATAAATGTCGACGGCTCTACGAGCCAGAGCACCACATCTACTTCGTTCAATGTGCGCTCTGCCACATTTACCATATATTCTCCAAGCTTATTTTTCGCCTTGTGGATTCCCGGGGTGTCTACGAAAACAATCTGTCCTTCCTCTGTTGTCAGAACTGTCTGGATCCGATTCCTCGTCGTCTGTGGCTTGTTCGATGTGATCGCTATCTTCTGTCCGATCAGATAATTCATCAGTGTTGATTTTCCCACATTCGGTCTTCCGATCAATGTGACAAAACCTGATCTGTAATCTGCTCTCATTCGTTCTCCTTCCTATGCAAGATTTTTAATCTCCATAAATAATTCTTTCTGTGCTTCAATCTTCTCTTCACTTCCGACTACGCACAAATCTCCTGCCTTCAACACTGCCTCCACAATATCGGCAAGTGCACGGATGTCTGATACTTTTGCATCTAATACTTCTTTTCTCTCCTGCTCGATCATCTCCTTTGACACATGATTCATATAGAGGTTCATAGATCGTTCTCCCTTTGTAGCAGGTGTCATTGGCACATCCATATTGCTGATCGTTCCGATGATGTATTTTTTCATATCTCTGTCATCGACGTCAAAGTTTCTGAGGTATTCTGTAATTCCCTCGTATACTTCATTGGTCTTTTCCAGATTCGGATCCCGATAAGAAACAAAATACCCATCTCCAATCCGGTTAAAGTTACTCATACATCCGTATGCGCCGCCTTTTACACGGATATTCTGCCAGAGATAATCATAGCTTAAAATTACTTTCAAAATCTGCAGCGCTCCGGTGTAATCAAGACCTTCCTCCATAAAATTTCCGGTACGGGCTACATACTGCACTTTTGATGCTGTCTGAAACCCTTCGTTCTTCTTCTCACAGTGAAGAATGCACGGAGTGTGATCTGCTGTTCCCTGATAAATTCCGTTCTTCAGCTCTCTGATCAATTTCTCCAATTCTTCCAATCCTTCTTTTCTGGATGTACAACTGATGATCATGTTATCTGCGCGGAAGATTTGTTCGGATAATTTCTTCAAATTCGTGATCAGTGCTGCCTTCTCTTCCTCAAAATGATCTGCAATCTGGCACACTTTTTCGTAGAATGCGATTCCATTTGTCAAATCTTTGAATTGTGACATCGGCGAGCGGTAGGACATCGCACGCAGCACTGCGGTCATATGTCCGGAAGATTGGAATTTCATCTGAAGTCTTGATTTCAATAATGCCAAAATTTCTTCCAAACGCTTCTCATCTTCGAATTTTGACTCCATCAAAAGTTCACGGATCATCTGGAATGCAACTGAAAGTTTATCATAGAGTGCTTTTGTCTTCACCTCAAAAGCAGCCTTAAATTCCTTCTCAGAAACTTTCGTCACATTCGGATACACTTCAAGGCTTGTCCCGATTCCCCCAGTGCTCATATTGATCTCATTGAACAATTCTCCATAGGCATAGTTGTTCGTGTCGATCATTCCAATTACAGACTGTAAAATTCCCACGTATGGGAGCTGTTCTTCCGGCACATCTGACAGATCAAACATCAATGACAGATAGCTGATTCCGTTTGTCTCTACATCATGATGTACGACAAGTGTATCTGCCAGATGCAGTTCCTCATTATAAATCGGTGCAATTTCCTTTGAAATATCCTCAATCTCCAGCACCGGAATTGCTTCCAGTTCTTCTTTCGTCGATGGCTCTTCCTGATATGCGATCAGCTCTTTCGTATCTGCCACAATCTTCTCCACTTCTGCTTCCGAAAGACTCTTCTTATATTCCTGAAGACGTTCTGCCAATTCTTTGTCTAACCGTGCGGTGCGCCCTTTCTCCGGCTTGATCACGACGATTGCTCCGTGCGGATTATCCAAAATGTACTTCTGAATCAATTCTTCAAAATACCCTGAACCGATCTGCTCTTTTAAGAATGCAAATGTTTTCAGCTCTTCCACATGGATAAATGGTTTTTCATCGTCATAAAGCCAGCTGTCAAACATCTGCAGTCCATACATCAATCCTTTCGGGAAATTTCCAAAATCGGCTTCCCGGTAGCGGAACTCATGATAATTGATTCCTGCTTCCAGCGCTTTCTGATCCATTCCATTTTTCACGATTTCTTTCAACGTATCTTCTACGACCTGAATAAACGCTTCCTTCTGTTCCAGATTGGCATTCTTTGCAATGATCGAGAAAATCGGCTGATAAATCCCATTGTCGTAAGATCCCATAATATCTTTTCCGATGCCCGCATCCACAAGTGCCTTCTTCAACGGCGCACCTGGTGCAGACAGAAGTGCATAGTCAAGAATCTGAAATGCGAGATACAACTTCTCATCCAGACTTGTCCCGATCACCTTGTTGTAGGATAGATATGTGTTATCTTCCTCTGACTCACTGCTTGTGATCGAATATGCCATCTCTACTTCCTTCATCTGCTCAAACGGCTTTTGGAAACGAATCTCTGAGTCGATTGCAAGATAATCAAACTTACTTAAGTATTCCTGATCCAGCCAGTTTAATTTTTCCTCCATGTCCATATCCCCATATAGATAGATATAACTGTTGGACGGGTGATAATACTTCTTGTGGAAGTTTAAAAATTGCTCGTACGTCAGTTCCGGGATTACATCTGGATCCCCTCCGGACTCATTGCGGTAAGAAGTATCCGGGAACAGCGTGTTTAAGATGACACGATCCAAAACACCTTCCGGTGAGGAGAATGCTCCTTTCATCTCATTGTATACTACTCCGTTATACTCCAGATCACTTTCCTTTTCATCCAGCTTATAACTCCAGCCTTCCTGCCGGAAAATCTCATCTCGCTCATAGATATTTGGATAAAAAACCGCATCCATATAAACATGCATCAGATTCTGGAAATCCTTGTCATTGCAGCTTGCGATTGGATACAATGTCTTGTCCGGATATGTCATCGCATTCAAAAATGTATTCAAAGAGCCCTTCACCAGCTCCACAAACGGATCTTTTGCCGGAAATTTCTTCGATCCACAGAGAACAGAATGCTCCAAAATATGCGGAAGTCCTGTGCTGTCTTCCGGCGGTGTACGAAAACCAATTGTAAATACCTTATTCTCATCATCGTTCTCTAAAAGGAGCACCCTCGCTCCCGTCTTTTTATGTCTGAATAAATAGCCGACAGACTGTAAATCTGATACGTCCTGTTTCCGTACAAGTTCGTATGCAGATAATTGTGTATGCTTCATACTATCACTCTCCACTCTGTATTTTCCTATCATAGCAGCGGCTCAAACAGACCGCTCCGATTTATACATTATATCATTATTTTCTATATTAAGAAAGTAAAAAGAATCTGATCTCTTTGATTTCATAAACAATGTGTTCTTTCAAACACAAATAGGAGACCGTATTTTTACGATCTCCCGTTTGTTTTCTTTTTATTCTTGATTTTCTGTTTTCTTCTTGATCACCAACAATGTAACGATCATCAATCCGATTCCAACCGGGAGTGCTATCCATGCACTCTGTACAAATCCGGCAATAATATACGTCACAAAAGAGACCAGTGCCGCCGTAATGACATACGGAAGCTGTGTCGATACATGGGTAACATGATCACACTGCGCACCGGCAGATGCCATGATCGTCGTATCTGAAATCGGAGAACAGTGATCTCCGCATACCGCTCCTGCCATACATGCAGAGATGGAAATGATCATCAAAGTCTCGTTTGTCTCTGCAAAAATCGCAACGACAATCGGAATCAAAATTCCAAAAGTTCCCCAGGAAGTTCCCGTGGCAAATGCCAAAAAGCATCCGATCAGGAAAATGATCGCCGGAAGGAAGTTCATCAATCCTTCCGCAAACTGATTCACACCCATTGCAACAAACGCTGCCGCTCCGAGACTGTCTGTCATCGCTTTCAAGGTCCATGCAAATGTCAGGATCATAATTGCCGGAACCATCGCCTTAAACCCTTCCGGAATGCATTCCATACACTCTTTAAAAGTCAAAACCTTCCGGACACAGTACAGCCCAATCGTAAGAACGAGGCCAAAGAAGCTTCCGAGGACAAGTCCCACCGACGCGTCACTGTTCGAGAACGCTGTTACAAAATCAACCCCGTCAAAAAATCCTCCGGTATAGATCATCCCAATTACACAGCAAACGATCAGGGATGCAATCGGAATCAGAAGATCTGTCACTTTCCCATTTTCATTGACAGGAATTTCCTCCCCACTCTCGTAAGGTCTGTTCGCAGTTGTAAAGATATCTCCTTTTACTGCATTTTTCTCATGTGTCCGCATTGTCCCAAAATCAAATTTCATCACAACAATCGCAATCATCATCAGAATCGTCAATAGTGCATAAAAATTGTACGGAATTGCCCTCATAAAGATGGAAAAACCATCTTCTCCCTCTACAAATCCCGTCACCGCTGCTGCCCAGGAAGAAATCGGAGCAATAATACAGATCGGAGCTGCAGTTGCATCAATCAGATAAGATAACTTTGCTCTCGACACCTGATGTCTGTCTGTCACAGGCTGCATCACGCTTCCGACTGTAAGACAATTAAAATAATCATCGATAAATATCAACATTCCCAGCGCAATCGTTGCAAGTTGTGCACCGACACGAGTTTTTATTCTCTTTCCAGCCCACTTTCCAAATGCCGCAGATCCTCCTGCCCGGTTCATCAGGCTGACCATCGCTCCCAGTATGATCAGGAATACAAGAATTCCTACATTATAACTGTTCGACAGCACACTGATGATTCCTCCCTTGAAAATGTGGACAATAGTTCCCTCAAATGAAAAGTCTGAATAAAACATCGCCCCCACAAGAATTCCTACAAACAGTGAACTATAAACTTCTTTCGTGATCAAAGCCAATGCAATGGCCACCACCGGGGGAATCAATGCCCAAAATGTTGCATACATCTTCGGCTGTGCCGCCTCCCCATCCGCTGCAAATACCGTCATTGACAGCAATAGTGTAAACATAAACACAAACGCCGCCACACTCCATATTTTTTTCTTTGAAATGTGCATAAAAGTTCTCCTTTCTCTCTAATCCTTTAAAATAATTTCAAATTTGTTTTTAGAAAAAGAAAACCATGAACGACAACTTGCTAAAGCGCGTTCATGGCAAAAACCTTCTAACTCATCTCTGTTTTATTTCAGCCAACGATAGCACTCCACATGTCTGTGACAGTCCACTGCATATTCTGCAGTGACCCAGATCCTGCTCCCCGGACGAAAGAACAGTTCTTCGGCAATTCATCCTTTCCGGTACATCGGTCGTCCACCGTGTTCTCATGTACCGTACTGATAATCCTTGCACCTCTATCTCTTGTCATTCAATTCTCTTTTCAAACAGCATTTAGTATAGCACAATTTTCCTAAAATAGGAATTGCTACTTTTACTATTTTTTCTTCTGTCCTTTTTCTTTTTTTGTATACTTTCTGCAAAAAGGGATACTCCATTTCTGAAGTATCCCTTTTCCATGACTTTATTCTCTTTCGAAAAACATTATTGTCTGTTCTATTCAGCGTCGCTTCCATAGAGAGTTACAAGTTTGTTCAAGTATGCATATCTCTCTTTTGCTGCTTCTTCTGATTTCGCAAATAATTCTTCTGCTCTTTCTGGGTTCATTCTTGCCAATGCATTGTAACGAACTTCTCCATTTAAGAATTCTCTGTAATCTTCTGTTGGAGCCTTGCTGTCGAGAGTGAATTTATTTCCTTCTGCAGCTGGGTTGAAGCGGAAGTTGTGCCAGTATCCTGATTTTACTGCTAACTCTTCTTCTGTCTGAGCTTTGTTCATACCCTTCTTAATACCATGGTTGATACATGGAGCGTAAGCAATAATTAAAGATGGTCCTGGATAAGCTTCTGCTTCTGCAATCGCTTTTACAGTCTGATTGAAATCAGCTCCCATAGCAATCTGTGCTACATATACATATCCGTAGCTCATTGCAATGCTTGCCATATCTTTCTTCTTCACTTCTTTACCGCCTGCTGCGAACTGAGCAATCGCACCTGTCGGTGTAGATTTTGAAGATTGTCCACCTGTATTAGAGTAAACTTCTGTATCGAATACCATAATGTTGATATCCTGTCCGGAAGCTAATACATGGTCAACTCCACCGAATCCGATATCGTAAGCCCATCCGTCTCCACCGAAGATCCACTGTGATTTCTTAGCTAAGAAGTCTTTGTTCTGTAAGATTTCTTTTCTCAGTTCACATCCACAGTCACAAGCTTCTAATGCTGCAACAAGGTTATCTGTTGCTGTTCCATTTGTAGCTCCACAGTTAAATGTCTCTAACCATTCTTTTCCTGCTGCAACAACTGCTTCATTGTCTCCGCTCTCTACTAACTTCTCAACTTTTGCTTTTAAGCCGTTTCTTAAAGCTTTCTGAGCTAATAACATACCGTAACCGAACTCTGCATTATCCTCAAATAAAGAGTTAGACCATGCAGGACCCTGTCCTTTTTCGTTTACTGTGTATGGTGTAGACGGTGAAGAGTTACCCCAGATTGAAGAACATCCAGTTGCATTCGCGATGTACATTCTATCACCGAATAACTGTGTGATTAATTTTGCATAAGGAGTCTCTCCACAACCTGCACAAGCTCCTGAGAACTCAAGTAATGGCTGTTTGAACTGGCTTCCTTTTACTGTTGTTTCTTTAAATTTAGCAACTACTTCTGGTTTTACCGGAATCTCTCTTCCGAAATCGAAGTATTCCTGTTTTCCAGCATTTGCTTCCATGTTTTCCATTACAAGAGCTTTCTCACCCTTCTTACCTGGACATACATTTGCACAAGAGCCACATCCTGTACAGTCATAAGCAGATACTGTCATTGTAAATTTCATTCCCGGCATACCGATCATATCGATTGTCTCGATTCCTTCTGGAGCTTTTGAAAGTTCCTCTTCTGTAAGAGCAACCGGACGGATAACTGCATGTGGACATACATATGCACAACGGTTACACTGGATACAGTTTTCTGGTTTCCATACCGGAATATCTACTGCAATACCACGTTTCTCGTATGCAGAAGAACCTGATGGTGTAGAACCATCTACGTATTCTGTGAATGCAGATACCGGAAGTGTATTTCCTTCCTGAGCATTTACTTTTGCCTGGATATTCTTAACGAAGTCAACAACTTCTTTTCTTCCACCTTTTACTTCTGGTGTAAATAAGCCTTCGTCCTCTGCGTTCTTCCAGCTTTCTGGAACCTGAACTTCTACAACCTGTTTTGCACCTGCATCGATCGCATCGTAGTTCATCTGTACGATCTTGTCACCTTTCTTACCGTAAGATGCTTTTGCAGCTGCTTTCATTAATTCGATTGCATGTTCTTCCGGAATGATATTAGCAAGTTTGAAGAATGCTGACTGGAGAACTGTGTTGATACGTCCGCCAAGTCCGATTTCTTTACCAATCTTGATACCATCGATCACATAGAACTTAATGTTGTGATTTGCGATAAATGCTTTCACCTGTCCTGGAAGATGTTTCTCAAGTCCTTCCATATCCCATGGACAGTTCAGTAAGAATGTACCACCGTCAACTAATTCCTGTACCATGTTGTACTTATTCACATAAGATGGATTGTGACATGCTACAAAGTTAGCCTGTTTGATCAGGTATGTAGATTTGATCGGGCTCTTACCAAAACGTAAGTGAGACATTGTCACACCGCCTGATTTCTTAGAGTCGTAATCAAAATATGCCTGTGCGTACATATCTGTGTTGTCACCGATGATCTTGATAGAGTTTTTGTTTGCTCCAACAGTACCATCTGCTCCAAGTCCCCAGAACTTACAGTTGATTGTTCCTTCTGGTGTTGTAACTAACGGAGCACCTACTTCTAATGATAAGTTTGTAACGTCATCCACGATACCGATTGTGAATTTCTGTTTTTCTGTGTTGTCATATACAGCAACGATCTGAGCAGGTGTTGTATCTTTGGAGCCTAATCCATAACGTCCTGTAAATACAGGTACTGCATCAAATTTTGTTCCTTTTAAAGATGCAACTACGTCTAAGTATAATGGTTCTCCAAGCGCTCCCGGCTCTTTGGTTCTATCTAATACTGTGATTTGTTTTACAGATTCTGGAATTGCATTGATCAGAGCTTCTGCAGAGAATGGTCTGTAAAGACGAACTTTTACAACACCAACTTTTCTTCCTGCTGCTAATAAGTAATCAACTGTCTCATCGATTGTATCACATACAGATCCCATAGCGATGATTACATGTTCTGCATCTTCTGCTCCATGGTAGTTGAATAATTTATAGTTTGTACCAATCTTCTCATTGACTTTGTCCATGTATTCCTGAACGATTGCCGGCATAGCATCGTAGAATGGGTTACATGCCTCTCTTGCCTGGAAGAAGATATCCGGGTTCTGAGCAGAACCTCTCTGGCATGGGTGATTTGGGTTCAGTGCATGTGCTCTGAATTCAGCAATTGCATCCATGTCTGCCATATCTTTTAAGTCTTCATAATCCCATGTCTCAATCTTCTGAATCTCGTGAGATGTTCTAAATCCATCGAAGAAGTTGATAAACGGAATCTTTCCTTTGATTGCTGCAAGGTGAGCAACCGGTGTCAAGTCCATAACTTCCTGTACACTTGATTCACAAAGCATAGCACATCCTGTTTGACGACATGCATAAACGTCTGAGTGATCACCAAAGATTGATAATGCATGGCTTGCTAAAGCACGGGCAGAAACATTGAATACACCCGGTAACTGCTCACCAGCGATTTTGTATAAGTTAGGAATCATAAGTAATAATCCCTGAGATGCTGTGTATGTAGTTGTCAAAGCACCTGCTGCGAGGGAACCGTGTACTGTACCTGCTGCACCTGCCTCTGATTGCATTTCTGTTACCTGAACTGTCTGTCCAAAAATATTCGTTCTACCTTGAGTAGCCCATTCATCTGTAGCTTCCGCCATAACTGATGAAGGTGTGATAGGATAAATAGCTGCAACATCTGTAAATGCATAAGAAGCATGAGCTGCTGCGTGATTACCATCCATGGTCTTCATTTTTCTTGCCATTGGTTTTTTCCTCCTTCAAATTCTAGGTTTTTTCCTATTTATTCATATTATATTCCTCTTGTATACAAAAGTCCAGTAGGAATTTGTTCCTTTTAAAATACAAGAGAATTTTCCAAAAAAACTCCCCACCTTCCACAGCTTTTCTTTGCCGTTTCCGGTGAGGAGTGTTTCTCTCACAATCTATTCTGTTAATGTCTCTCTGTCTCACACTCTCTGCGGAGCTGTCTTCTTTTTTCCATCTGTTTCTTTCGCTCGACTTCTTTTCTAAAATGTATGATCAGCACAATGCTTACCGCCGCTGAAACAACTGCAAAAATCAGTGAAATCGGAAGATTTCCAAAAGGAAGATGGAGTTTGTCCACACGGAGTGCCTCAATCCATGTACGCCCGATTCCATATAATGCTATGTAGATTAAAAACAGTTCCCCTTCAAACATTTTTTGCTTATAATAGAGTAGCACAAGTACAAGAATCAGAAGGTTCCATACCATCTCATACAAAAATGCAGGATGTACCTGAATATAAGAAATCCCTTCCAGTTCTACGATATGTTCCCGCATCTTTTCTGTAATATCTGCAGTCCGCACAGCATCGACCGGAAGCTGCATTGCAAAAAGTCCATCTGTATATCCGCCAAAAGATTCTCTGTTAAAGAAATTACCGAATCGCCCGATAATCTGTCCTACAATCAGACCAACAGTTGCCGTATCTAACAGACGCATCGGTTTTTCCCGCTTCCGTTTCGCATAGAAAACTGTAAAAAGTACCGCTGCCATCAAGGCACCATAAAATGCAAGTCCTCCCTGCCTCAAATTGAAAATACGAAAGAAATGTCCTTGATACCTGTCCCACGAAAACAGAACATAATAGAGTCTTGCCCCGACAACACCCCAAAGCACCGTCCCAATCACAAGATCTAAATAATGCTCAATATTTTGTCTGCTCTTTACTGCAAAATAAATCGTAATAAAAATCCCCGCGACAAGCGCCAGACCTATCAGCATTCCATAGTATGTAATATGAAACCCCAAAATGGATATGGACCGACCCACATGTTCCAGTTCGATTCCCAAATGCGGAAAATTGATATTCATATTCATACTACCTCTCCCTTCTCTGGCTTTCTACACGTTGAAACGGAATAAAATAATGTCACCGTCCTGAACAACATATTCTTTTCCTTCCAGACGGACAAGCCCTTTCTCTTTCGCGTTCGTATAAGTACCGCATGCCATCAGATCATCATAGCTTACGATCTCCGCACGGATGAATCCACGTTCAAAATCTGAATGAATCTTTCCTGCTGCTTGTGGAGCTTTGGTTCCTTTTGTGATCGTCCATGCTTTGACTTCCTGTTCTCCAGCTGTCAGGTAACTTAAAAGTCCAAGGAGGCTATAGCTTGCACGAATTAATTTTTCCAAACCAGATTCGCTTAGTCCAAGATCTTCTAAAAACATTTTCTTCTCATCGTCATCTAACTCTGCGATTTCCTGCTCGATCTGTGCACATACAACAAACACTTCACAGTGCTCTTTCTCTGCATATGCTCTGACCTCTGCCACACCGGAATTGTCTGCACCGTCATTTGCAAGATCATCTTCTGTCACATTTGCCGCAAAAATTACTGGTTTATAAGTCAACAGATTATAACTTTCCAGCCATTCCTGCTCTTCCTCATCTTCAGTCGTAAAGCTGCGCGCCATATTTCCTTCTTCGAGATATCCTTTCAGCCGCTCTAACAATACAAGTTCTTTTGCCGCTGACTTGTCATTTCTCGCAACTTTTGTCGTCTTTGCGATACGTCTCTCTAAAATCTCAATGTCTGAGAAAATCAACTCTAGATTGATCGTCTCAATATCTCGAAGCGGAGCAATACTTCCATCTACATGTACAATATTCTCGTCTTCAAAACATCTCACAACATGAACGATTGCATCTACCTCACGGATATTTGCAAGAAACTGATTTCCAAGACCTTCTCCTTTGGAAGCTCCCTTCACCAAACCTGCAATGTCTACAAATTCAATCGTTGCCGGAACAATCTTCTTTGTATGGTACATCTCCCCAAGCACTTCCAGACGCTCATCCGGCACTGCAACAACGCCGACATTCGGATCGATCGTGCAGAATGGGTAGTTTGCTGACTCTGCCCCTGCCTTTGTCAATGAGTTAAATAATGTACTTTTCCCTACGTTCGGCAATCCAACGATACCTAATTTCATTTCTGTCCTTCCCTATTCAGAAATCTTCGTCTGATAAAGATTTCTGCCTTTCTCTATTTTCTTTCACAGAGTTGCATCTCTTTTCTGCTGTCAGATGCAGTTCTGTGAACATGCATTCTTACATCTTAGTCTATCATATCTGTACAGGTTTGCCAATAGACACCCTGCGTTCCTTTTTCTTTTTTTCTTCTTTTTGTGACTTTTTACTTTTTTCACTTATTGATACATTTCTTCTCTTGTTTCCATTAAAATGACCATCCCTTCACCAAAAGCAATGACCGCTTCCTCCCCGTCAATCTGATTACTCACGCAAAGGCTGTCGTAAGGAACAAGAGTGTGATCTGTCAATGGGTATTTTGCTCCACGAATATAGAGATGTCGGACTTCTCCTCCGAGTGGAAATAAAGAGAAATATTCCCCATAGGTCTCTGATTTTTTCAACCGTACTTCTCGTTCCACGACCCGGATCCGATTGTGTCCGTCAATGATCTCTGCCGGAATTCCTGCCCGTGCAGGAATTGAAAGAACCTGAATGTTCGCCATCACATGATCCAGCCTCGTTCCGGTTCCTCCGAGAATCGTGATATTTCCGTATCCACTCTCCACTGCATATCGCACGGCAATCTCTGTATCTGACGCATCCTTGACTGGATTAAACTCCCGGATCGGAATCTCTGTCCACTCCTTGTACCAGACGATAATCTCAGGTGCAATACTGTCAAAATCTCCTACAATATAATCCGGCTTGATTTTGTGCTTATAAAAAAATTCCAGTCCCCGGTCAACCGCGATCAGAAATGCAGACGATTGCTTTTTTAAAATGTCCAGTGCAAGATTTTCTTCCACTGTGCCGCCGCTGATGATCACAACATGTTGTCTATTCATAAGCTCTTAAGATCTCCATCATATTTTTTGTATTTTCTGCAGCATCTCCACGGAAAATAGCAGAACCTGCCACAATCACATTTGCCCCTGCTTCCAGCACTTCTCTTACATTCGTTGTATAGATTCCACCATCCACTTCAATATCTGCGGTTGAGTTGACACGATCAAGCAGTGCTCTCGTCTCTCGAATCTTCTCCAGAGAAGATGGGATGAAAGACTGACCTCCAAATCCAGGATGTACACTCATGATCAATACCATATCTACCAATTCCACATATGGCTCCAGTTCTGCCACCGGTGTATCCGGGCAGATTGAGATTGCCGCTTTTGCCCCACATGCTTTGATTTTCTCCAGTGTCGCTTTCACATCACTGCACGCCTCCAGGTGAACGGTGATAATATCTGCCCCCGCTTTCTGAAATTCTTCTACATAGCGAATTGGCTCTTCAATCATCAAATGCACATCAAAAATCTGATCCACTGCGTTTCTGATGGATGCCAGTACCGGCATTCCAAAAGAAATACTTGGCACAAACTTTCCGTCCATCACATCAAAATGAATGTACTGTGCTCCTTCCCGCTCTGTCTCTTTCATCTGTTCTCCTAATTTTGTAAAATCTGCCGCCAATATAGACGGAGCCAAAATCATTTCCATGTTAGTATCTCCTCTTCTCCTGTAATTCCTTATACATCTCTAAATAATTCTGATACCGCACTTTGTGGATCTCTCCAGCTTCCACCGCTGCCTTGACCGCACACTTCGGCTCATGAATATGGTCACATCCCTGGAATTTGCACATTCCTTCATAATATGTAAATTCTGGAAAATAATATTTCAATTCTTCTTTTTCAAATTCATTCACATACAGCGAACTAAATCCCGGAGTATCCATAATATAGGAATCCTCATCAATCGGAATCAGTTCCGAATGTCTTGTCGTATGCTTTCCGCGGGCAATCTTCTTGCTGATTTCCCCTGTCTCCATCTTCGCCTCCGGCTGAAGAATATTGATCAAGGAAGACTTGCCCACTCCGGAAGGTCCTGCTACCGTTGTTGTCTTTCCTTTTAAAACCTCTTTTACAAGCGCAATATTTTCCTCTTTTTTTGCACTCGTAAAAAGGATCTGATAGCCACACCTTCTGTAAATTTCCTGCAATTCCTGAATCTCTTTTTCTGTTGCAATATCCTGCTTATTGAAACATAACACCGCCGGAATCCCTTTTGTCTCCATCATGATCAAAAATCTGTCTAACAGATTGAAGTGTGGCTTTGGATCCGTCACTGCAAAGACAACAAGCGCCTGATCGATATTTGCTACTGCCGGACGGATCAATTCGTTTTTCCTTGGAAAAATCTGAATAATATTTCCCGTCTTCTCTTCCTCACTCAGGCAGTCGATCTCTACATTATCTCCGACGAGTGGTTTTCTCTTCTCTTTTCTGAAACTTCCTTTTGCCTTACATTCATAAATACCGAATCCTACTACATGAACGTAGTAGAATCCGGCAATTCCTTTTACAATCTTTCCCTGCATGAATTTTCCCTTATCCATTTATTTGTCTGGCTTCCGGGCACAAATACACAGTACTGTACCGCTTTTGTTCCTTCAAACTAATGCCCGGAATTTCCTTCCTGACCAGTGGTATTTCCATCCGTGCTGCCGCTATTGTTATCTCCGCTGCCATTATGATCTGTGTTTCCATTGTTATTTCCATCGGTAGGCGGCTGTTCTGCCGGACCGTCACTGATCCAGATTTCAACCGTTGCTCCTTTTTCCAGTTCATCCCCGGTATTCGCACTGGCATAAAATACAGATCCTTTTTGATTTTCATTTGGCTCATGATAGATGACCGGTGTCAATCCGGCTGCCTGAAGTTGTGCCTTTGCATCCGCCTCTGAAAGACCGATCACTGCCGGCATTTTTGCTTTTTCTTTTCCTTTGCTGACTGTATAACCGACACTTCCTCCGACTTCAATCTTATTTCCACCTGCAATATCCTGGGAGATCACAGTCCCTGCCGGTTCATCGCTGTACTCTTCCTTCCTGTCCCCGGCATATAATCCAACTGCTTCTAAAGCTGCAATCGCATCAACTTCTGTCTTTCCTGTAATTTCCGGTACGGCCACTTTCTCAATTGGCTCTTCGCCTTTACTTACCTGCATGCCTACTTCTGTACCTTTTGCCACCTTGGTTCCCGGCTCGTAAGTTGTGGAAATAACCTCTCCCTCGGTATACATCGAACTATACTCATAGGTGACAGAAACTTTCAGTCCCAGCTTTTCCAGTTCTTTCTGTGCTTTATCCTGGTTCAGTCCCTTCACATCCGGCATGGTCACTTCTTCTTTTTTCTTCCCACTGCTTACAACAATCTTGACTCTTGTATTTTTCGCTATTTTTGTACCTGCTTTTGTTCCCTGTTCCATGACATAGCCTTTTTCATATTTATCAGACTCTCCGCCATCCACAAGTTCATATCCAAGATTTACTTTGTTCAGAGCCTCAATCGCATCTGCCTGTGTCTTACCGACAACATTTGGCACTTTTACTTTATCTTTTGAATCTTCTGTGACAAATCCCAGACCAGATCCAAAGATTCCTGCCGCCTTTCCTGCCATCATGATCACGAAAAATGCAATCAGAACTGCAACGACAATCATCAGAATCTTGATCAGCTTGTTCATCCGCGGATTGACATCTCCATTTCTTTTCCGAGATGTTCCTCTTCCATAGTCATCCTCGTCATAATCATCGTCCTGATCATACTCATCATCGTAGTCATCGTCATAGTCATCATCATAGTCATTGTCATAATCATCATACTGCTCTTCATCATAATCATCATCGTCATAATCGTCATATCGTCTTGCAGATATATTATTCATCTGAAGTTTCTGAAGTTCTCCTTCTGATAACATGACCGTATCGGAACCCGGTACTCTTCTGATCCGCACAAAGTCTCCTTCCGGATCCACGAGCGAACGTTTTAAATCAAGTACCAGTGATGCCACATCTGGATAACGGAATTCGGGCCGTTTCTGTGTACATTTCAAGATAATCTGCTCCAAACTATACGGCAGCTCTGGCACATACTCCGCCGGAGATACGATCTCTTCCTGAAGATGCTTTACCGCAACTGCAACTGCAGTATCCCCGTCAAATGGAAGTCGACCCGTCACCATCTCATACATTGTAATACCAAGTGAATAAATGTCACTTCTTGCATCGCTTGCAGCTCCTCTTGCCTGTTCCGGCGATGTATAGTGCACCGATCCAAGTACGGTAGAACTCATAGTGTTTGAGTTCGCTGCTTTTGCAATACCAAAGTCAGTCACTTTCACTTTGCCTTCTTTGGAAATGATCACATTCTGCGGCTTAATATCTCTGTGGATAATGTTCTTATTATGCGCCGCCTGAATTCCATTTGCCATCTGAATTGTAATGCTGATTGCCTCTTTTGCGGAAAGTCGTCCCTTTTTCTGGATGTACTGTTTCAGTGTAATTCCTTCCACAAGTTCCATGACCATATAATTGGCACCTTGATCTTCCCCAACATCGTACACATTTACTACATTTGGATGCATAAGACCGCCTGCCGCCTGCGCTTCACTTGTAAATTTCTGAATAAATGAATCATCCTCATGAAATTCTTTCTTTAACACTTTTATCGCAATAAAGCGATTCAATTTATGGTCTTTTCCTTTATAAACATCTGCCATTCCCCCGGCGCCGATCTTGCCGAGGATCTCATACCTGCCATTTAACATGGTTCCTTCATTTAACATATACTCACCTCATCTGCCAATGGCTCAATCACAACAACCCCTATATTATCTTTTCCGCCATTTTCATTTGCTGTTTCGATCAGATCCTCTGTAATCTCCACAACATCCCTTCCACTCTTTACAATCTGGAATATTTCTTCATCTTCTATCATATTGCTGAGTCCATCCGAGCACATCAAAATGATGTCCCCTTTTTTCAGACTGTGTTCGAAAAAATCTGGTTCCACTCCCTCTTTTGCTCCGATTGCACGCGTAATAATATTCTTATCCGGATGATTCCTTGCCTCCTCCGGCTTGATTCCCCCAAGGCGCACCATCTCTTCTACAAGGGAGTGATCTTTAGTCAACTGTGTGATTGTATGATTGATCAGATAAAGTCGACTGTCCCCCACATTTGCGAAATAAATCATGTTATGTACAATCGTGGCAACAACAAGCGTCGTCCCCATTCCTTCTAACTTGCTGTCCCTTTCTGCCATCTCAATGATCTTCTCGTTTGCTTTATATATTGCCTGTCGGATAATGTCCTTGATATTGGTCTCCGTGCTCTCCTCTATTTCACGTTCCAATATCTCAACGGTACACTTGGATGCACGATCTCCGGCATTATGTCCCCCCATACCATCAGCCACTGCAAATAAATTTGGAAGTTTTCCTACCGGTTTCGTTCTGGCATAGACATAATCCTGGTTCGTCTCCCTTTTTCTCCCCACGTCTGTCTTAGAAAATGTTTTCATGATGTTCTCCTTTACTTCCATTTGTTTCAACATAACGCTTTCTTAGTTGTCCACAGGCTCCATCAATGTCAGAACCCATTTCTCTTCTTATAGTAACATTTATTCCGCTTTTTTCAAGTTTATTTTTAAATTTCTCAGCCGCCTCCCTTGTCGGTCGCTCAAAATCACGTTCTTTGATCGGGTTGACCGGAATCAGATTGATATGGCAGTTTTTATGAGAAAGAAGTGCACTTAATTCTTTTGCATCTTCCTCGGTATCATTCACTCCATGAACAAGACTATACTCGAAAGTCATTCTTCTTCCTGTCTTCGCAAAATATATATCACACGCTTCCAGCACTTCAGAAAGTTCATACTTATTCGCCACAGGCATCAGTTTCTTTCTTTTTTCCTGTGTGGATCCATGAAGGGATAATGCCAATGTAATCTGCAAATGCTCTTCTGCCAGCTCCAGCATCTTTGGCACAATTCCACAAGTAGAAACCGTCACATTTCTCTGACTGATATGAAGTCCGTGCTCATCAGTCAGCATCTGAATAAACTTTAATAAATTTTCATAATTATCCAACGGTTCCCCAGTTCCCATCACTACAACATTTGCAACACGCTCACCGGAAATTCTCTGAATCTGATAGATCTGCCCAAGCATTTCTGACGGCGTGAGATTTCGCTCAAGTCCTCCGATCGTCGAGGCACAAAACCGACATCCCATCCTGCAGCCAACCTGGGAGGAGATACAAACAGAATTGCCATGCTTATATTTCATGAGTACGCTCTCTACCACATGTCCATCACTTAATCGGAACAAAAACTTATTTGTCCCATCCATTGCGGACACCTGTCTGTCAAGCATCTCCACCTCCCGGATCTCATACTGGCGTGCAAGCTTTTCTCTGAGTGGTTTAGATAGGTTTGTCATCTCATCGAAAGACCGCACAAGCTTTACATGCAGCCATTCATAAATCTGTTTTGCGCGAAATGCTTTCTCTCCAATCGATGTCATCTCTTCCTTCAACTCTTCAAACCGGAAAGATCCGATATCCTTTTTCTCCTGTTTCATAACTACCTCTTACTTTCTCTTCCTTCTGAACTTTGCAATAAAAAATCCGTCACTGTCATGGACTCCTGGAAGAAGCTGAAGACATCCTTCTTTGACATCCTTTTGAAGTTCTCCACAGAGAAATGGTGTAATATCCTCTGCTTCAAATTCTGGACTATTGTCAAGAAACCATCTCACATTTTCCAGATTCTCTGCCGGATTGATCGTACATGTACTATATACGAGCGCTCCACCCTCCTTCACATAATTTCTCACTACTTCAAGAATCTCCCTCTGGAGCTTTGCAAGACTTTCTGTCCCTTCCTTTGTCATCTTATATTTCAGATCTGTCTTTTTTGCCAGAACCCCTAATCCAGAACACGGAAGATCTGCGATTACAATATCTGCTATCCGCTCAGAATCTTTATCAAAAACGGTAGCGTCCTTCTGCTCTGCCCTTATATTTTGGAATCCAGTCCGGCAGATGTTTTCCTCGATGAGTCCTACTTTATATTCTGTAAGATCTCTCGCTGCTACCATGCCACTGCCATCAAGCAAATCTGCAATGTGCATAGACTTCCCTCCCGGAGCCGCACAGACATCTATCACCCGATTGCCTTTCTGTGGAGCTGCAATCTCTGCAACAAGCATAGAACTGATATCCTGCACCTGAAATGCTCCGTCCCGGAAACTCTCCAGCCCGCCAAGATGATCATATCCGCTAATTTTCTTTGCATAGGAAAGATATGGATGTGCTTCCACCTTCACACCTTCTTTCCGGAGTCTCTCTGTCAGCTCCTTTTCGGACTGTTTCCGAAGATTGCAGCGGATCACTGTCGGATGTTCCTCCAGAAATCCTTTCAGCATCTTCTCAACAGTCTCCGCACCATACTCGGAAAGCCACAGTTTTACCATCCATTCCGGTATAGAATAGTGAATGGAAAGCCATGATACAGGATTTTTTTCTTTCTCCGGATAACGGATCTGATCCATATTTCTTGCAATTGTGCGCAACACCCCATTGACAAATCCCTTTAGGCTACGAAACCCTTTTTTCTCCGCCAGCTTGACTGCCTCATTGCAGACAGCAGAATCAGGAACGCCGTCCATATATTTTAATTGATAGACTGCGCTCCTAAGAATCGTCCGGATGACCGGCTTCATTTTATTTACTTTCACATTTGAGAACTGATTGATAATATAATCGATCTCAATCATTCTCTCCAGCGTTCCTTCCACAACTCTCGTGATAAAGGCACGCTCTTTTTTATCTAAATACTGGTATTTCTCCAGCACATTTCGAATGGCGATATGGCTGTACACTCCATCCCTTGTAATTTCAAGAAGAACACCGAGTATCAATTCCCTATCATCTGTCATTTTCGCCATTTCCTCTTCCTCCTGTGATCAATATGATACGGATCAGCTGTAAGATTGCTGACGCAGCACTCGCGACATACGTCAAAGCTGCTGCACCAAGTACTCTCTTTGTACCGCTGATCTCATCCGGATAGAGCATTCCGCTCTCTCCTAAAATCCGAATTGCCCTGCCAGATGCATTAAACTCCACCGGCAGTGTAACAATCTGAAACAATACGGATAATGAAAATGCCAAAATTCCGATCTGGATCAGAAGACTAGAAGAATTTCCGGAAATAAAAAGTCCAAGAACGATCAACGGCCATGCGATAGTCGATCCAAAGTTTGCCACTGGAACAAGTGCACTTCGGATGTTAAGAGGTGCATATCCGACCGCGTGCTGGATGGCATGTCCGCACTCGTGCGCTGCCACACCAACTGCAGCAACCGATGCTGAACTATACGTACTGTCCGACAGCCGTAACACTTTATTCCTCGGATCATAGTGATCCGTCAGATGCCCGCTTACCCGCTCAATTCGTACATCAAAAATTCCTGCTCCCCTTAAAATCCTTTCTGCCGCATCTCTCCCGGTCATCCCGGAATGATTTCTCACCCGCTCATATTTGGCGTAAGTTGTCCGCACCCTTGCAGATGCAAGCATGCAGAGCAATACTCCTACAATCACAAGCAGGTATGTTGGATCAAAATACATTGGATAATATGCTCTATACATTTTCTCGCTCCTATCTGATAAAGACTTCTTCGTGTAAACTGCTGCTTTTTACAGCTGTCAGAATCATTATATACGAATTTCCCTTAGAAATACTTTATTTTATAGTTTTTTAAGAGAATCTTTATCGATTTCTCAAGTTCCTCTCTCCAAGATCTTCCTATCCTAAGATTTCTCCCGCTTTGATCTGATATCCTCTTAAAAATGCTCCTGCATCCATTCTCTTTTTCCCCGGAATCTGTAATTCCAAAACAGTCAGAAGTCCTTCTCCTGTCTGCACGGAAAACCTGTCTTTTGCGACTGCTGTGATGGTACCAGGTTCTGGATGTTTTGCTTCCTCTGACGCCATTTTCTCTTTTTCGCCGCTTTCATCCGCCTCAGTATCTGCAAGCCAGATTTTCATAACTTTCTGGTTCCAGTATGTATAGGCGCTTGGCCACGGATTCAACCCTCGAATCAGACGCTCAATCTTCTCTGCCGGCTGCTTCCAGTCAATCTCTCCCATCTGTTTTGTCAGCATCTTTGCGTAATCTGTCGTCGTTTCCCCTTGCTTTTCAGCCGGAGCTGTTCCTTCTTCCAGCCTTTTCAGTGTTTCTACGCACAGCGCCGCACCCGCTTCTGCAAGCTTGTCATGCAGGCTTCCACCTGTCTCTTTTTCATCCAAAATAACTTCTTTTTTCAAGATCATATCACCAGTATCAAGTCCCTCATCCATCTGCATCGTTGTCACACCTGACACCTTCTCTCCGTCAATGACTGCCCACTGGATTGGCGCCGCCCCACGGTATTTTGGAAGCAGTGATGCATGTACGTTAATACACCCATAAGGTGTCAACTCCAGGATGCTCTTTGGAAGGATCTGTCCGAATGCAATGACAACAATGACATCTGCCTCATACGATTTCAACACTTCCACACACGCTTTCTCACGGACTTTCACCGGCTGATACACTGGGATCTGATGGCGGATAGCCGCCTCTTTTACCGGAGTAAACTGCATCTCTTTTCCTCGTCCTTTTGGCTTATCTGGCTGCGTGACCGCAAGCACGACTTCATGACCTGCTTCTACAAGTGTCTCCAATGTCCCCACCGAGAATTCCGGTGTTCCCATAAAAATGACTCTCATCACATTTCCTCCTAGTCTTCTTCGTAATACATATCTTCCAGTTCGCCTTCTACTTTTTCTACATACAAATGCCCATCCAGATGATCGATCTCATGACAGAATGCACGGGCAAGAAGTCCTTCTCCCTCAAGTACAATTTCTTTCATATCTTCGTCAAATGCACGCACTTTGACATAATTCGGCCTTGTCACCACACCGGATTTTCCCGGCACACTTAAGCATCCTTCTTCCCCGGTCTGCTCTCCGGAAGTCTCAATGATCTCCGGATTGATCAGGAGAATCGGTCCTTCTCCCACATCGATCGTAACGATTCTCTTTAACACTCCAACCTGTGGTGCGGCAAGTCCAACTCCCATCGCATCATACATTGTATCAAACATATCATCGATCAGCACTTTTGTACGAGGGGTTACTTTTTCTACTTCCTTGCAGACTTTTGTCAGCACGTCATCTCCCATTTCACGAATCTTTCTAATTGCCATTTTCTTTCTCGTATGGTGTATTTCCTATAAAACTACGCCATACTCTCCTTTCTTTCCATTTTTATTCTTATATATTTTATCATGCTGTAATTGAGCTCACTAAAACACACTCATCGGATTCAGATCAAACTGTATCCAAAGATTTTGAAATCCACTGTTGATCTCTATATATTGTTCCAGCTGATCCTTTAGGAACACAAGTACTGCTTCCTGCTCCGATTTCAGATAAATCACTCTGCGATAAGTATCCCTGACCTTCCCGACATACGGACTTGCGGGTCCGATCAGCTGCACAGAGGTCCCTGCCCTCTCACACTTTTTGCAGCATGTTTCCGCATAAGCCTTCAGATAGTGACATGCTGTCTCAAGAAGTTCTTCCTCCTTACAGGAAACGAGAACTGCCATAAGCTGACTTGCCGGAGGGTATCCCATCAATGCGCGATAAGTCATTTCTTCCTGAAAAAACTGTTCATAATCCTGCTTTGCCGCTGCTACAATACTATAGTGTTCCGGACTGTATGTCTGGATCACAACTTCTCCGGCCTTCTCTCCTCTCCCCGCTCGGCCTGCCGCCTGCGTCAGAAGCTGAAAGGTTCTCTCTCCGGCCCGGTAATCGTCCGCATAGAGCGACAAGTCCGCCGCAAGAACTCCGACCAGTGTCACATTTCCAAAGTCATGTCCTTTTACGATCATCTGTGTTCCCACAAGAATATCTGCCTCCCCGCTTGAAAATGCAGCAAGGATCTTCTCATGTCCGTCTTTCTGTTTCGTCGTATCCATATCCATTCGAAGGACTTTCGCCTGCGGAAACTCCCGCAGAAGCAGTTCTTCGATCTGCTGGGTTCCCGCACGGAATCCTCCGACATGGCTGGATCCGCATTCCGGGCAGGATGTCACCATCGGCTGTTCATACCCACAGTAATGACATACAAGTTTCCCATTCCTGTGAGAAGAAAGCGACACATCACAGTGCGGACATTTCACGACATGACCGCAGGAACGGCAAGAGATAAATCCCGCGTACCCACGGCGGTTCAAAAACAGCATAATCTGTTCCTTTTTCTTTAACCGGTCTTCCATCAGACTGCGAAGTGCATCACTGAAAATAGACCGATTCCCCTTTTCCAGCTCTTTTCGCATATCTGCCACTGTCACATGCGCCATCGCTCTTTGCTTTGCCCGTTCCGGAAGTCTGAGCAAACGAAATTCCCCAGTCACCGCTTTATAAAACGCCTCCATCGACGGCGTTGCGGAGCCAAGCACAACACTTGCCCCCTCCATCGCGGCACGCGCGATCGCAGTCTCTCTCGCATGATAACGTGGTGTCTGTTCACTCTTATACGTTCCTTCATGTTCCTCATCGATGATGATCAGTCCCAGTCTCTCAAATGGAGTAAACAGCGCCGAGCGGGGACCGATCATCACATTGATCTCTCCCCTCTTCGCCCGGATCATCTGATCATACCGCTCCCCTTTCGACAGCCTGGAATTGATGATTGACACCCGGTCGCCAAATCTCTGGTAAAACCGCATGACCGTCTGATAGGTCAAGGCAATCTCTGGAATTAGAACAATCGCCTGCTTTCCTTCCGCGATCACATGCTCGATCATTTCCATGTAGACTTCTGTCTTCCCACTCCCAGTCACACCATACACGAGATAAGTTCCCCGTTTTCCCCGGCGATACTCTTCACAAAATGTATGGATTGCCGCCTGCTGTGCCTCAGTATAGCAAAACGACTGTTGCTTTGTTCGCTTCGCAGTCACCGGATTGCGGTACACAACCTCGGCTTCTATCTGAAGAATTCTCTGCTCTTCCATCGCCCGCAGCACCGCCGCTGTAACTTTCAGCTGTCTTGTGACATACTCATACGGAAGAATAGGACGATCTAACAGCGCTGCAACAACCCTTGCTCTGGCAGTTTGATTTTTTGAGAGAAAATACGAAAGCCTTTCTTTTGCTTCCCTTCTGTCAAGAAGCAATCGAATGCTTCTCTGCTCTTTTTGTTTCTCCTGCTGCTTGATCGGAAGAACCGTCTTTAACGCCTGTATCATTGTTCCACCATAATGTTCCTTCATCCATGCCGCAAGCGCCACCAGCTTTGCCTCAATCGCAATATGATTCTGGATGATCTGTGTGATCTCTTTAATCTTCTCCGGATCGTAATTACATTTTTCAGAGAATCCAATCACATATCCCTTTGTCTCACGATTTGCTCTGCCGAACGGGATCAAAACTTCCATCCCAGTCTGCAGCCGTCCTTCCATCTCTTTTGGAATCCGGTATTGAAAGATCTTATCTAATTTTTCATGGGTAATATCTACAATGATATCTGCGTACATTTACTGCTCCCGTTCTCTTTCTTCTGCCAGAATATCCGCAATCAAGTCCCGCTCATCCATCGCATACTTGACTCCTTTGATCTCCTGGTAATCTTCATGTCCCTTTCCTGCCAGTACGATCACATCTCCCGGCTGTCCGTTGACGATCGTATAGCGGATTGCCTCCTTCCGGTCACAGATCTCCACATATGCTCCATCTGTCTTCTTCATTCCAATCTTAATATCATCAATAATTTCCTGCGGCTCCTCAAACCTTGGATTATCTGATGTAATAATCGTCAGATCTGCCAGACGGCCAGACACTTCTCCCATCTCATAGCGGCGCGTTTTGGAGCGGTTTCCTCCACATCCAAACAGACATACCAGACGCTTTGGATGATATTCCTTCAAGGTGGTCAGAAGGCTCTCAAGACTCATCGCATTGTGCGCATAGTCGATCATCAGCGTAAATTCATCTGAAACTTTGACCATCTCAATGCGCCCTTTCACTTTCGCTACTTTCAGCGCTTTTTGAATCTTCTCTGACGGTACATTAAAGTGTCTGCACACTGCAATGGCTGTCAGCGAATTATACACGCTGAACGTCCCTGGAATATCAATCTCCACATCAAAATCCATCAGACCTGCTACGTGATAGGCTACCCCGAGGTACCCCGGTCTTGTCACCAGTTCTGCATGTTCGGCGCGAAGATCTGCCTTCTCGGAAAATCCAAATGTTTCTATCTCACAGGTAGCCTCTCGGAATACATCTTTAAAATAGGGATCATCTACATTTGCAATCCCGATCTTACACTGTCTGAAAAGCAATCCCTTACATCTCTTATAGTCTTCAAAATCCTTATGTTCATTCGGTCCAATATGATCTTCCCCCAGGTTTGTAAAAATTCCGATTTCAAACGGAATTCCTGCCGTCCGATGCAGCATCAGCCCTTGTGAGGACACTTCCATCACAACTGCATCACACCCTGCATCGACCATCTTCCGAAAATATTGATGAATTGTAAAAGACTCCGGAGTCGTATTGACCGCCGGGATCACCTCATCCCCAATGATTGCCTCAATCGTTCCGATCAGACCTACTTTATGTCCGACCTCTTCCAGAATGGATTTGACCATATAAGTTGTTGTTGTCTTCCCCTTTGTTCCTGTAATTCCGATTACTTTCAACTGTTCTGCCGGATATCCGAAATATGCAGCCGATGCAAGTGCCAGTGCATATCTCGTATCTTCCACACGGATGACGGTCATATGCTTTGGTGCCTCCACATCCTTCTCCACAATGACTGCTGCCGCACCTTTCTTTCCTACTTCTTCAATATACTGATGTCCGTCTGATACAGCTCCGCTGATGCAGACAAAGACACTGCCTTCTGTTACTTTTCTGGAATCATTTGTCAATTCCGTAATTTCTATCTCTTTTGTTCCCTGCACAACTTCATATTGTAAACGTTCTAACAATGCTGTTAATTTCATGCGGTTTCCCTCCTGACTTTCTACATACCGCTTTGCGATATGGATAACAGTTATAGAATAACACACTCGGATATAGTTGTAAAACAGTCTTCCTCTATTTCCTTTATTTTAAGAAGATTCCCAATGGGGAATTTTGTCCTCCTTTACAAATATCTGAAAAAATGATATAGTTGCGTAATAATAAAAAGGAGGGATAAGCATTATGAAAGAACTGATCACCTTTGTATTAAAACCACTGTCTTTTCTGCCGGCACTGGCAATTATGTATATAATCTATTCTTTTTCCGGTCAGACCGGGGAGGAATCAGGAAATTTAAGTTATGAAGTAAGTGTAAAAATTGTAGAAATCGGAAATCAGGTTCTGGATAAAGGACTTCAGGACTGGGAAATTTCTGAAGTTGCCGCCAGCATCGAATATCCGGTCCGCAAACTTGCACATATGAGCGAATATTTCATCCTCGCTGTCGCAGTGTCCTTCCCGTTTTACGTCTACGGTTTGCGCGGTTTTCCGCTTATGGTCGTCGCCGGACTGATCTGTGTCGGATTTGCCGCAGGGGATGAATATCATCAATCCTTCGTAGATGGGCGAGGACCTTCTGTGATTGATGTAGGCATCGACAGTATCGGTGTATTCTTCGGAATTTTAACTGTGCGGATCGTCTGCTTTATCTTTCTTGCACCCGCACGCATGTTGGAACGGAGACGGCGCCGCCTGGAACGAAAAAATGCCAGACGCAGCCGAACTCCCCGAAGATCTTACGGCTCCTACGAATGCCGTTCTGCTCCGGCAAATCATTACCGATACAACTCTCCAGAACCTCGGGAATATTCCTCTTCCAGAAAGCGCCGTCGCTATGATGATGTGCTCGATGATGAATATGATGATACATTCGATGACAATGATTATTATGAGGACGATTACGAAGAGGAAGATTATCGAGAAGCCATGCGCTCCTCCAGGCAACGAAGAACAAACTCTTCTTCCTCAAGAAACATCTCTTTGGAAAACGAATGGTTTGGAGACCATTTTGAAGAGCAGCTTGGCAATGAAGTAAAAAAATTTACAGAAAAGCATTGATCTTTTGTTTTCCTTTTTCTACTATTCTTTTTCTGGCGGGAGCAGCACTCCTCTCATCACTGCATGCTCCCCATATTTTTTCCGAATCTCATCTACCGCCTTTTCAAGCTTTTCATATTTTGTATTGCGGGCATCCTTCTTTTTTCTCTGAATCTCCTGCTCCATCTGATAATCAAACAGATTCATCTGCCGCGGCGCACTCTCATCTACCAGCTTTGATGTACGGACTCCTAACAGCCGAATCGGTCTTCCATCCCACAATTCTCGGAAAAGACTGCAGGCATTCTCATACAGAATACTATCTGAACTGGTCGGCATCCTAAGCTGCTTCTGATGAGAAACACTTTGAAATGTAGCATATTTGATTTCCACATTGACCATCCCCGCCTGCTGCTTTGCTTTTCTGAGTCTTGCGCCGACACTTTCCGCCAACATCAGAAGTACTTTCTGAGCCTCTTCCTCACTTACCACATCCTGGGACAATGTCGTTGAATTGCCGATTCCTTTTGCCTGTGTCTGCTCCTTTTCCACCTTGGAATGCGTAATCCCATTTGCAAATTCCCACAGCATCCTCCCATGACTTTTCATGTGCAGCTCCAAAAGTTGTGGATTCATTCTGGCAAGATCCCCAATCGTGCGGATCTCAAGCTTTTCCAACACCTCAACGCTTGCTCTTCCCGCCATATAAAGTTCTGAAACCGGAAGTGGCCACATTTTTTCTTTCACCTCATCTGGAAACAACGTATGCACCTTATCAGGCTTCTCGAAATCCGATGCCATCTTCGCAAGAAGTTTATTCGAGGAGATTCCAATATTCACTGTAAATCCAAAGGTCTTTCGTACCCGCTCTTTGATTTCCTCTGCCGCCGCAACCGGACCGGAAAATCGATAAGCAATCCCTGTAAAATCCATATAGCATTCATCAACACTGACCTGCTCAATCTCTGGTGTATAGCCCTTCAAGAATTCCATCAGTCTCTGACTATACTGTCTGTACATCTTATGATCCGGCGGTTCAATTACCAGTGTCGCACACTTTCTGAGCGCGTTTGCTACTGGTTCCCCGGTTCTCACTCCATACTTTTTTGCAGGGATTGATTTTGCCAGAACAACCCCATGTCTGGATGCTTGATTTCCTCCTATAATAGAAGGAATCTTTCGCAGATCAATCTCTGACCCGTTTTTCAATTTTTCCACCGCAGTCCAGCTTAAGTAAGCGGAATTTACATCAATATGAAAAATAATGGATGACATGTCTGCTCCTTTCCCTAGCCTATTAAAAGTACACTTTTTCCATCTCTGATCTCTTTATCATCTGGGATTTCAAAAAAATATTCCGCGCAACAAAAAGAGAACATCTGTACTGTTTCTATCATTGCACAAATGTCCTCTTTCGTCAACGAAAAACGGCTTCACATGCAGACTGCTTCCACAAATCGCTTCCGCTGATTGAATTCACTTTGTTAGGATCTTACCCACGCCTTGACTCTCGCCTTGAGTGCTCCATCTTCTACATCGATCAAGATTGTATCCTCCGCTCCGATTTCTCCGGAAAGAATCAACTTTGCTGCCAGTGTCTCTACATTTTTCTGTAAAAACCTCTTAAGTGGTCTTGCACCGTACATCGGCTCATATCCGCCATCCACAACAAATTGCTTTGCAGCTTCTGTCAGTTCTATCTTCACTTGAGAATCCTGCAATCTTTTATTTAAATCCTGAATCAACAACTCAACAATCTCGTAAATATCTTTCTTCGTCAGTGGCTTAAACATAATGATTTCATCCAGACGATTTAAAAACTCCGGCCGGAAGTGTGCCCGCAGATCATTCATAACGAGAGTCTCACTCTCTTCTTTGATTTCCCCATTCTCATCAATTCCATCTAACAAATACGTAGAACCGATATTCGATGTCATGATCAAAATCGTATTTTTGAAATCAACGGTACGTCCCTGTGAGTCTGTAATCCGACCATCATCCAATACTTGAAGCAACACATTGAATACATCTGGATGTGCTTTCTCAATCTCATCGAACAGTACAACAGAATATGGTTTTCTTCTCACCGCCTCTGTCAACTGTCCTCCTTCATCATATCCGACATATCCCGGAGGTGCTCCGATCAGACGTGACACGGAATATTTTTCCATATATTCACTCATATCGATCCGAACCATATTGCTCTCATCGTCAAACAGACTTTGCGCAAGTGCCTTTGCAAGTTCTGTCTTACCAACACCGGTCGGTCCAAGGAATAAGAAAGAACCAATCGGCTTTGTAGGATCTTTGATTCCTGCTTTGGAACGGATAATTGCCTCCGTCACTTTCGTCACACCTTCGTCCTGTCCGATCACTCTTTTATGAAGTTCTTCGTCCAGATGAAGGGTCTTACTTCTCTCACTTTCATTTAACTTCGCCACCGGGATGCCCGTCCAGCGTGAGATAATCCTTGCGATCTCATCCTCTGTGACACTTTCATGCACAAGTGTCATCGATTTTCCTTTGACACGTTCTTCTTCCTCCTGAAGCTGCTTTGTCAGCTGCGGTAATCTTCCGTACTGAAGTTCTGCCGCCTTTTCCAAATCGTAAGAACGCTGTGCTTTCTGTATCTCCTGATTGACTTGCTCTATCTCCTCACGAATCTTCTGCAAACGTTCCACAGATGTTTTCTCATTGTCCCACTGCGCTTTCTTTCCGGCAAATTCATCCCGCATCTCTGCCAGTTCCTGCTGCAAATGAACAAGACGCTCTTGACTGAGTCTGTCATTTTCCTTTTTCAATGCAGCCTCCTCAATCTCTAACTGCATGATCCTTCTTCGCAGTTCATCCATCTCTGTCGGCATAGAATCTAACTCCGTCTTAATTAAAGCGCATGCCTCATCTACAAGGTCGATAGCCTTATCTGGCAGAAAACGGTCTGTAATATATCTGTTGGAGAGTGTTGCAGCTGCCACAAGTGCGCTATCTGTGATCTTCACACCATGAAATACTTCATAGCGTTCTTTCAATCCACGAAGAATAGAAATGGCATCTTCCACCGTCGGTTCATCTACCATAACCGGCTGAAATCTTCTCTCTAAAGCCGCGTCTTTCTCGATATACTGCCTGTATTCATCCAACGTTGTCGCACCAATACAGTGTAATTCACCTCTCGCCAGCATCGGTTTTAACATATTGCCGGCATCCATCGCACCATCTGTCTTTCCTGCACCGACAATTGTATGAAGTTCATCAATGAAAAGAATAATATTCCCATCACTGTTCTTCACTTCTTCCAGTACCGCTTTCAGACGTTCCTCAAACTCCCCGCGATATTTGGCTCCAGCTACAAGTGCCCCCATATCCAGCGCAAAAATCTTTTTATTTTTCAGACCTTCCGGCACATCTCCTCTGACGATTCTCTGTGCAAGGCCTTCTACCGCTGCAGTCTTACCGACACCAGGTTCTCCGATCAATACCGGATTATTCTTTGTCTTTCTTGAAAGAATCCGGACCACATTCCGGATCTCTGCGTCACGCCCGATCACCGGATCTAGCTTCTGTTCTCTGGCTCGTTCTACAAGATCGCTTCCATATTTATTCAAAGTATCATACGTAGCCTCCGGATTGTCGCTTGTCACCCTCTGATTTCCTCGGACAGTAGAAAGTGCCTGAAGAAATCCTTCTCTCGTAATTCCAAATTCTCTGAAAATGGTCTTTAATTCCTTGTTTGGATACTTCAACAGAGATAAGAAAATATGCTCTACCGAAACATACTCATCTCCCATCTGTTTTGCCTCATCTTCTGCATGGATCAAAGCTTTGTTCAAATCCTGGCCAATGTAGATTTGCCCGCCCTGTACCTTTGTGCGTTTTCTTAATCCTTCTTCCACGCGATTGCTAAACAACTGCTTCTGAATCCCCATTTTCTCGATTAGATTTGCGATTAAACTGTCATTTTGTATGATAAGAGCATACAGCAGATGTTCCTGCTCTACCTCCTGATTGCCATATTCATAGGCAACTTTTTCACATCCTTGTACCGCCTGCAATGAATTCTGGGTAAATTTATTAATGTTCATCTTGTTACCTCTCTTTCTTTTTGTTCTATAATAGGTATAACATATGCTGTTAGCCGTGTCAAGAGATGAGTGCTAACATTTTTAATATTTTTTTGTAATCTCATCACAGAATATTTCTTTTTTCTGTATTATAGTATTTTTATCAACTTTTAAATGTTTTATTATGAAAAAGAAACAGATGCTCTGCCTATTTTTCAGCTTTTCAAAAACTGGCAGATTTAGGATATCCAACGATTGTATCATTCAGCAGTATCAACGATTGGAACGAATATACTGTGACAAGGAGGTAACATTATGAGTTTTTTCGATTTTTTTAAACTACCTGATATTAATCAGGAATTGCTAGCTTTTCACAATACAAAAGAAGGCGTACTATTAGATGTAAGAACCCCTGAGGAATACAAAGAAGGACATATTCCCGGAAGCAAAAATGTCCCTCTACGCTCCTTATACGAAGGAACACCTGCTGCACAGCTTCAGACACCTGTATTCGTTTACTGCCATTCAGGAGCCCGAAGTCGTCAAGCAGTTATCTTACTCAAAAAAATGGGGTATACGAATGTAAAAAATATAGGAGGCATCGCTTCCTATACAGGAAAGGTGGAAAAATAAAATGAAAATTGTAATTGTAGGCGGTGTAGCTGGCGGTGCAACTGCTGCCGCAAGACTCCGCAGATTGGATGAACATGCAGAAATCATTGTCTTTGAGCGCTCTGGATTTATTTCCTACGCAAACTGTGGACTTCCTTATTACATTGGAGATGTAATTACAGATTCAGACCTTCTTACTTTACAGACACCAGAAAGCTTCCTTTCTCGTTTCCGCGTATCCATGAAGGTACATCACGAAGTTACCTCCCTGCATCCGGAACGTCATGCAGTATCTGTAAAGAATCTGGAAACAGGAGAAGAATTTGAGGAAACCTATGACAAGCTCATCCTTTCTCCTGGTGCCAAGCCAACCCAGCCCAAACTTCCTGGTACAGATATCGACAAACTCTTTACACTGCGAACCGTAGAAGACACCCTGCGGATCAAAACCTATATTGAGAAAAACCAACCAAAGTCTGCTGTTTTGGCAGGAGGAGGCTTCATCGGATTAGAATTAGCCGAAAATCTCCGTGAGCTTGGCATGGAGGTCACCATTGTACAGCGACCAAAGCAGCTGATGAATCCGTTTGATTCAGATATGGCTGCCTTTCTCCATAATGAAATGCGTAAACATGGAGTAAAACTGGCTCTTGGACATACGGTAGAAGGATTTCAGGAAACTACAGATGGTGTCCGTGTTCTTTTAAAAGAAGAGGAACCTCTTTGTGCAGACATGGTAGTATTAGCTATTGGTGTTACTCCGGACACAAAACTAGCTAAAGATGCCGGTCTGGAACTTGGTATAAAAGACAGTATTTTAGTCAATGCGCATATGCAAACTTCCGCACCTGATATTTATGCTGTAGGGGATGCCGTACAAATAAAACATTCCGTCACCGGACAAGATACTTTAATTTCTCTTGCCGGACCTGCCAACAAGCAAGGACGTATTGCGGCAGAGCATATCTGTGGAAAAAACAGTTCTTATCCTGGCTCCCAGGGTAGTTCTGTGATTAAAGTATTTGATATGACTGCCGCTGTCACTGGTGTAAATGAAACCAATGCCAGAAAAGCCGGTCTGGCTGTAGACAAAGTAATTCTCTCTCCTATGAGCCATGCTGGCTATTATCCCGGAGGGAAAGTTATGACGATGAAAGTAGTATTTGAAAAAGAAACCTACCGGATCCTTGGGGCACAAATTGTGGGATATGAAGGTGTAGACAAGCGAATCGATGTACTTGCTACTGCCATTCATGCCGGAATGAAATCTTCAGATCTGGCAGAATTAGATCTGGCCTATGCACCTCCTTATTCTTCTGCCAAAGATCCAGTCAATCTGGCTGGATTTATGATAGAAAATATTTCTGATGGTACGTTAACACAATTCCATCTGGAAGATATTAAAACGCTTCCCCTGGATGGCAGCGCTATTCTTCTGGATACACGAACCCCTGAGGAATACGAAAGAGGACATGTGGCTGGATTTACAAATATCCCTGTAGATGTTCTGCGCGAGCACCTAAAAGAACTTCCAAAAGAGAAACCAGTTTATGTCATGTGCCAAAGTGGTCTTAGAAGCTATATCGCCACCAGAATTCTGGAAGGAAATGGATATCGTGCTTACAACTTCTCCGGTGGATTCCGCTTCTATGATGCCGTTATGAATGATCGCTGCCTCATTGCATCCGCTGTCGCCTGCGGTATGGATCAATCATAAAACAACAAGGCTTTTTGTCCATACTCCTAAATGCATGACAAAAAGCCTCTTGTATTATATCTACTATTTCCAATAATTCGGAAACTGACTTCTCAACACCTTTGTGCAGACTCCCTCTCCTTCTCTGGCAAATTTCTCCTCATCCACTCCAGTCAGATGCCCATCTGCATACACAATCTTTCCATTAACAATCGTCATCCAGACAGGTCCTGTCACACCTGCTCTTGCAAGCAGATTTTTGGGATCATGGATTGCTCCGGTAAATTCCAGCCCTCTTGTATCAATAATAAATAAATCTGCTCCCTTTTCAACTTCCAGTGAGCCAAGATCATTTCTTCCAAGTGTTTTCGCTCCGTTGATTGTCGCCACTTTCAACATATCATACGCAGAAATACTTCCGCCTCTTTCCTTTGTGTGGTATGCCTGCATCAAATATGCCATGCGCAGTGCATCAAGTTCATTAGAGCTATCATTCGTTGCAGATCCATCACATCCAAGACTGACAACTATTCCCATGTCCTGAAGCTTTTTGATATCAAGTATTGGAAATCCTCCAAGAACTGCCGGTGCCGGGCAATGAGAAATCCCTGTCTTTGTCTGTGCGATCCGCGCATACTCTTCCGAAGTCAATTCCCATGCATGTGCATAGAAAACATCTTCCCCAATAAATCCAATCTGTTCGCACCATTCCAAGGTACGGATACCATAACGCGCTCTAATTCCTTCACTTTCTCCTTCTCCTAAATGTGTGTGAAGGCGAACCCCTTTATCTCTTGCAAGTTTTACAGATTCCACAAATGTATCTTTATAGCAGTTAATCGGCTGACACGGTGACACGACAATTTGGCTCATGGAATATGGTGATGCATCATGATAAGTATCAATCAAACGTTCACAATCCTTGATAAATTCCTCTGTTGATTCTACCATCGCTGCCGGAATAGAACTTCCTTCTTCCCTCGGAAGTGTATTCCCCCCACGTCCCGCATGGTAACGGATTCCAAGTTGCGCTGCTGCTTCCATCTGTCTGTCCACTGGACTTTTCCCCGTAGCAGTTGTATAACAATATTGATGGTCAAATGCTGTCGTACATCCATGTTTCAAAAGATCTGCCATAGCTGTCATCGAAGAATAATAGATGACCTGATCATCGATTTTCTGGAAAATACGATAAATTTTATCAATCCAGTCCATCACCGTCAAATGCGGATAGTCAATCGTAATCAAATTTCTTACAAATGTTTGAAAAAAATGATGATGGGTATTCACCATTCCCGGATAGACGAATTTGCCTTTCCCATCAATCACCTCAGCCTCTTCCGCTTTCAGATCTTTCCCAATGGCAACAATTTTGGGACCATCAATCAATAGATCCGCATCATAGAATACCTCATCCTTTTCATTACAGGTTACAATTGCTTTCGCATTTTTTATTAAAATCTTACTCATCGCTTTCCTCCAAAATCCTGACTATATTCTGCAGGATTCTTCTTCCCTATCTATAATTCTCTTTTTTCCACGTCACTTTATCTTATCACTACCGCTCTTTTAGTGTTTATCTAGAACCACGGATATATGGTTTTCCAAGTTTGTCTGGCTGATTGCTCTTTCCAATTGAAATCAGTAGTGTTACCAATGTAATGACATATGGAAGCATTGCAAGCGCCTGTGTCGGTAACGGAACCCCTAATGCCTGAAGACGAATCTGCAGTGCATTTGCTCCTCCGAAAACAAAAGCTGCTCCTAATGCACCAAATGGCGTATATCTTCCTAATATTACCGCAGCAAGTGCAATGTAGCCACGTCCAGAAATCATATTTTCTGAGAATTTTCCAAGCTGCACAAGGACAAGTACCGCTCCACCAATTCCTCCCATAACTCCGTTGACAACGATTGCAATCCACTGATAACGGTAGACCGAAATCCCCGCTGCATCTGCAGACTGTGGATTCTCTCCAATTGCCGCAAACGCAAGTCCCGAAGATGTTTTCTTATAATATACTGCTGCTAGAATGACAAGCAGAACTACAAGATAAGTCATAATATCCTGACAAAAAAACGCCTCCCCGATCACCGGAATTTTACTTAGTACTGGAATCCGTATCACTTTCAATGTTTTCACCTGCTGATAAGCTTCTCCGGCAGACATCAGTTTGTATCCAAAACTGGTCACTCCCAACATAAAAATATTCAGAGCAATTCCACTCACAGACTGATCCTGTGACAGATAGATACACAAAAATCCATGGATAAGGCTGACCAGACATCCTCCCAGCATTCCACATAAAAATCCAATGAATATACTTTTACTATAAAATGCCCCTGCAAAAGAACCGAACGCTCCCCCTAACATCACGCCTTCCAGTCCGATATTTAAAATTCCTGTTTTCTCAAGAAAAACTTCTCCTAAAGCTGCATAAATAAGCGGAACTGCCATTCGAACTGCCGCCGCCAAAAATGCAGTGAAAAAAGTAATTGTAAAAATTTGTTCCAGCATCCTTATTCCTCCCTGCTTTTTCTTTTCCACAGTGACTTTTGAAACATATTTCTTCCTAATATAAGAAGCACTACAAATCCTACTAAAATACTTACAATTGCCGATGGAATCCCAAGCTGTCTCTGCATAGAATTTGCTCCTACTTGCATCGCCGCAAATGCAACTGACGCCACAAGAACACCCCACGGACGATTTCCGGCGATCAAAGCAATCAGAACCGCTGTATAACCACAGTCAGAAGAAATGCCCTCTAAAAGCTTTCTTTGGACCGCCAGCACCTCTACGACCCCTGCGATTCCTGCCAGTCCACCACTTAAAAATGCAGAGAGTACAATATTTTTCATCACAGAAATTCCGTTGCATTTTGCTCCTCGTTTGTTCATCCCAACAACTTTCATCTCATACCCGTATTTTGTTTTCTCCATCAAAATCCAAATTAATATAACAGCTCCGACTGCAAGAAAAATACCTGCATGCAATGTGGTAGGAGGCATTAAGTAAGAAAAAGCTGCATCACGCTCAATTCTAGCAGACTGTGGAACACTCCCCTTTGGATCCATTAAAAATGTACGGATTGCGATTCCCAAAAAGTTGATCGCAATATAGTTCAGCATGATCGTCACGATAATCTCTGAAATTCCAAATTTTGACTTCATGTAAGCCGCAAGCAATGCCCAAATTCCACCACAGAAAAACCCCGCCAAAACCGAGATCAAAATTCGTATTGTCCCCGGAATCTGAGTCAGATTTAAAGAGACAACTGCCGCCGCAATCGCTCCCATATAAAATTGTCCTTCTGCTCCAATATTAAAAAAACCTGTCCGAAAAGCGACCGCACATCCAAGTCCTGTAAAAATCAGAGGGGTTGCTTTTACGAAAATCTCACAGAATCCATTGAGATTTCCAAAAACACCACCAAAAAACCTTTGATATGCCTCCACAGGATTTGCGCCACACAACAGAATCAGGATTGTTCCTACTGCAATCGTCAAAAGTGTGATCCAGATGATATCTAGAAATTTTTTTCTATTTTCCATTAATTTGTTTCCTCCTTCGTAATCCCACCCATCAGAAGACCTATTTTTTCCAGCTCAGCTTCTTCTTTTTTTAGGATACCGACAATTTTTCCACCAAACATCACTGCCACTCTATCAGAAAGCTGCATGATTTCTTCTAAATCTGCTGAAATAAGAATCACACTCTTCCCTTCATTTCTCTGTTCCATCAAGACTTGTCGCACAAACTGTGTCGCTCCAATATCCAGCCCTCTTGTGGGCTGACTCGCAATAATTAGCTTTGAATGCTCTGTAATCTCTCTGGCAAGCACGATTTTCTGCTGATTTCCTCCGGACATCAGCTTAACCTGCGTATCTCCCGTGGAAGTTCCGGATGTTTTGATCCGATACTTTTCAATTGCTTTTACTGCATTTTCCCGGATGATATTTTTCTGGAAAATCCCGCTCTTCAAGTAAGGTCTTCTCTCATACTGTCTGAGGATTAAATTCTCTTCCACATTCATATCAAGGATAAGCCCATCCTGATGCCTGTCATCCGAGATGTAAGAAATCCCACGTGCAAATCTCTCTTTAATATTTTTTGCTGCAATCTCTTCCCCATAGAATGTAATCTTTCCTTTTGTCGTCTTTTGAATTCCAGCAATTACTTCCGCCAGCTCTCTCTGACCGTTTCCATCCACGCCTGCAATTCCAAGAATTTCTCCTTTATACACTTCCAGATTAATCTCGTCTAATACAGGCTTTTTGTGCGCTTTTCTGACTGTCACATTTTGAAGGAACAGTGCAGATTTTTTCTGTTCGGTTTCTTTTACTTCAAAATCATAATCCAACTGTCTTCCAATCATATAATTGGACAACTCCGTTGGATTCGTTTCTTTTGTCACAAGATCTATAATTTTTTTCCCATCTCGCAATATTGTGACACGGTCACTGATGCTCATAATTTCACTCATTCGATGGGTAATGATAATCACCGCATATCCTTCCATCTTCAATTTTCTGAGCACATCAAAAAACTGCTCTGTCTCTTGTGGAGTTAATACGCCTGTCGGTTCATCAAGGATCAACAATTCGACATTACGATAAAGCGCTTTTAATATTTCCACTCTTTGCTGCTGTCCTACGGAAAGCTCTGAAATCGTTGCTTCTGGATCTACTGACAATCCATATTTTTCTGCCAATTCCCCCAATTTCTTTTTTGCTCCTTTTCGATCAAGGAAAAATCCTTGCTTTCTCAGACCGAGTATCACGTTGTCCAGTACTGTCATTTTATTTACAAGAGAAAAATGCTGATGCACCATTCCAATCCCCTCTGCGATAGCATCTTTTGGAGAATAAAACTTCACTTTTTTTCCTTTCCAGAAAATTTCTCCTTCATCGGCAGAATAAATCCCAAATAAAATATTCATCAATGTCGTTTTACCTGCTCCATTTTCCCCAAGTAGTGCATGAATTTCTCCCTTTTTGACTGACAGATCCACCGCCTCATTTGCATAAACACCAGAAAATTTTTTACTGATCTGTTTCATTTCCAATATATTCATAGTGAAAACTCCTTTAAAACAGGCAGGTCCAATACACGTTCTCTGCGATTGTCCTGCCTCATCCTTTCTATGTGATTCGCTCTTTACTTTCCTGCTCTGTCTTTTGTATCGCATGGAACCTCAAAGCTTCCATCTTTGATTTTTGCTTCTGTTTCATCTACCAACTTCTTTACTTCTGCCGGAATCTCTTCTGCCATTTTTTCATTATACACCAGCTCTACGATTCCTTCTGCCATTCCAAGTTCTTTTACTTCCCCTTTGAACTTCCCTTCTTTGATGTCAGAAACTGCCGTTTTGATCAATTCTGGAACATGGTATACTGCAGAAGAAAGCACTGCATTTTCTGCCAACGAACTCTGATCATAGGAATCACCAGTTGCCAATACTCCTGCATCCTGCGCTGCATTTAACGCTCCTGTTCCAGATTCATTTGCACAATGTCCGATCACATCCGCACCATTATCAATCATTGCCTGCGCCGCCTCTTTTGCCAACGCTGTATCTGTAAAGGATCCTGTCCATGCTGTCTGATATTTGATATCTGCATTGACTTCTTTTGCACCATCTTCATACCCATTCATAATCTTTACGAGAGATGCACCTTGCACTGGACCGATGAATCCGATATTTCCTGTCTGTGACATTCCCGCCGCAAGCATTCCCTGAAGATATCCAGTCTCCTCACACTTCATCACATAAGAAGCAACATTTTCTGCTGAAGCATCCGCCTCAATGCAGATAAATTTTGTATTCGGATACAGTTCTCCAACTTCCAATGCCGGATCTCCAAATTGGAATCCATGTCCGATCACAACATCATACTCGTTCGATGCGTATTCAGTAAATGCAGAAGTCATATCGGATGGCTGCACATTTTCCGTGTATGCAATTTCACATCCTAATTCCTCCTCTACCAACTTCAGTCCTTCATACGCAGACTGGCACCATCCCATATCATTGACTGCACCAGTCACACAGAGGGCAACTTTCAGTTCTCCATCTTTTGCTTCTTTCTTCTCTTCCCCGGATGCTCCCCCGCATCCTGCAAGAATTCCTGCTGTCAAAGTTCCACATAACATCATAGCGAAAAATTTCTTCATCATCTTTCTCCTTCATCAAACGTATTCGTTTTATTCGTGTTCATTATAATGAATGATTCTACGTTTGTCAATTCCATTCTTATTTTTCATGACAAATATTGTTTTCTGTGCTATCATAAAACCAATCAATTTACAAAAAGGGGGATATTATGTCAAAACTAAATCTTACAAGAATTGGATTTCTTTTGAAGAACCGAAGAGTCGAAAGTGGCTTATCTATCAGAGAATTATCGATAAAATCAGGGGTTGCTGCGGGGACGATCAGCCAGATTGAAACAGGTAAAACTTCCCCGAATCTCGTCAGTGTATATTCCCTATGCGAAACTTTGAATTTCCCTATTTCTGCACTCTTTATCCAGGATGACACCGACCGCGTAAAACTTGTCCGTAAAAATGAACGCACTTCCTTTGTTCGCAACACAAGCAATGGAGAGTCCATCGTAGAATCACTAGTTACAAAAGGGGAAAGCCGTATGTGGGGAGGCATTATCGATATGCCAGCCGGGACGAATTCCGGCGACTATTATTATCACGGTGGAGAAGAATTTGTGTTTATGCTAGAAGGTAGTATTACTTTCTCACTTGATCAGGTTGGGAATTATATTCTCGAAACAGGTGATACCTTGTACTATCCAAATGAAATCGGACACCGCTGGGAAAATCATACGAAAGAGCCTGCAAAATTTCTAATTGTATCTACTTCTGAATTCCGTCAGGATACGGAAGAAGATTTAAATTCAAAATAATGAATATTTTTCACACACTTTTATTGTTCAAAAATATGAACCATTGATTTTTAGATGATATACCTCTCTTCCCGCAAGAGCAATGCCATTAACAATCTTCTGACATAACAAAAGTGCCGGAGGCATTGATAATTACATCTGTAGTCTATTTTTACAAACTTTGCTTATCTCGTTTGCAAGATAGATATATCCGCACACTTCCGGCACTTCTATATAGAATTTTTACTTTCTTTTAATAATTTTCTGCATGTACCTCAAAATAACTCTGTGGGTGCGCACACACCGGACAGATTTCTGGTGCAACTGTTCCCACCGAGATATGTCCGCAGTTCCTACACTCCCACACTTTTACTTCACTCTTTCGAAACACTTGTTCTGTCTCTATATTCTTTAATAATGCTCTGTAGCGTTCTTCATGGTGCTTCTCAATCTCCGCAACCATGCGGAATTTTACTGCAAGTTCTGGAAATCCTTCTTCCTCTGCTGTTTTTGCAAATCCCTCATACATGTCTGTCCATTCATAGTTCTCACCTTCTGCTGCTGTCTTAAGATTATCTTTCGTTCCTCCAATCCCCATCAACTCTTTGAACCATATTTTTGCATGTTCCTTTTCATTATCCGCAGTCTTTTGGAATAATGAGGCAATCTGCTCATACCCTTCCTTTTTTGCAACAGATGCGAAATAAGTATACTTATTTCGCGCCTCTGACTCCCCTGAGAAAGCTACCTTTAAATTCTTTTCTGTTTCTGTTCCTACATATTTGTTTTCTCTCATAACAATATTCCTCCTTTCATTTTTTTGGAAAAACAGTCTAACGATCAACAATCCATCCTCATGTTTCTCAGAAATCCACTATCACATATTGCTTTTTGGCAAAACATAAATGATGCAATATCTAATATCATTATATCACAATGCTTTTTCCTTTCAACCTATCTCTTGCCTTATTCTCTGTTATTTTTCTTCTCATTAGTTTCATTCTTACTTGTCTTCTCTTTCCCTACTTGCTATACTGTTCTTATGCAAGGTCAAGTCGCATCGCAGGCACTTTCCTGCTTTCGGTGCCTTTTTGACCAATCACACAGAAAGGATTTTTTAACATGAGAGCATATGAACGTTTATTAAAGTATGTAGTTGTCCGTACACCAAGTGATCATACAAGCACAACGGTTCCAACTACTTCCTGCCAGTTTGACCTGGCACATCTTCTCGTAACAGAATTAAAAGAATTGGGGCTGACGGATGCCTCTGTCGATGAAAAGTGCTTTGTATACGCTTCTCTTCCTGCAACAAAAGGATATGAAGAGAAGACAAAGCTTGGATTTGTCGCACACATGGACACGGTATCAGACTTCTGCGACCATGACATCACCCCGATCGTGACAGAAAATTATGACGGGGAAGACCTTGTGCTCGGTACAAGCGGCCGCACACTGTCTGTAAAAAACTTCCCGCACCTTCCATCCCTGAAGGGACGCACATTGATCACAACGGACGGCACGACTGTACTCGGTGCAGATGACAAAGCAGGGATTGCTGAGATTATGACCATGTTAGAGCGGATTCAGAAAGAAGAGATCCCTCACGGAAAAATCTCTGTTGCATTTACTCCTGATGAAGAGGCTGGATCCGGTGTCAACCATTTCAATGTAAAAGACTTCGATGCAGAATTCGCCTACACGATGGATGGCGGTCCGGAGGGAGAGATCCAATATGAGAATTTCAATGCATGTGAAGCCATCGTTGAGATCAAAGGATTCAATGTCCACCCTGGTTCCAGTAAAGATACCATGATCAATGCCGCACTGGTTGCAATGGAATTCAATGCAATGCTTCCATCCTGCGAGACACCGCGCGGTACCGAAGGATATGAAGGTTTCTATCATCTCTGTGAAATGTCCGGAGATGTTGCCAACGCAAAACTGGAATACATCATTCGTGATCACGATCCTCACTTTTTCGAGGCGCGTAAAAATACTATGCATCTGATTGCAAAACAACTCAATGCGAAGTGGGGAGAAGGTACTGTCACACTGACAATCCATGACCAGTACCGGAATATGTCAGAAGTGATCCAGGGTTGTATGCACCTGATCGATAATGCGGTGGAAGCTGCCAGACTTGCTGATATCGTACCGGATGTCGCACCGATCCGCGGGGGAACTGACGGATGTCGTTTAAGCTACATGGGACTTCCTTGTCCGAACCTTGGAACCGGAGGCTACGGCTATCACGGACCATATGAACATATCACCGCCGAAGGCATGGATCTTGCCACAGATATGATCGTAAAATTAATTCAGAAATATGCCGAATAATATTTTGATGTAGAAAAGAACGCACTGCAAGATGAAACTTCTCATTTGCAATGCGTTCTTTCTTTTTTACAAACCTCGTCCATTTTCGGATGTAAATATATTTTCTTCTTAGTCTAATTCTCCTTAAATCCTTCCCCGACCACATCATTTGACTCCATGATCACAATAAATGCCTTCGGGTCAATCTCTTTTGCCATCTTCCGGATTGTGTACATCTGTTTATTATTGCAGGCACACATTACAATCTCTTTCTCCTCTTTGGAATAGCTTCCCCTTCCTCTGAGAAAAGTAGAACCTCTTCCAGTATACTCATCAATCTTTGCCGCAATCTCATGAGGATAATCTGTCACGATCAATGTCATCTTTCCAGCATCAATTCCATACATTACTTTATCGACTACCGCAGACAGAAGATAAGTCACAATCAAGCCATAAATAATCCCTTCTACGTCCCGGAAAATAAAACTTCCCATCAAAACGATCAGCACGTCCATCACAAATGCAATCTGACCGATAGATACATGAGGTTTCCATGCTTTTACCGACATGATCACAAAATCCGCACCTCCCGTGGAAGAGTTTCTCATATAAATCATTCCATATCCAAGCCCGGCTAATACTCCTGTGCAGATTGCTGCCAACATTCGATCTCCCTCATATACTGGCAGCATCGGTGCCACCACATCCATCAATATCGAAGAAATGATCATTGTCTTTAGCGAACGAAGAAAAAATGTACGCCCAAGCAATTTATAACAGAGAAAGACTACAGGAATATTCAGCAAAATAGTCATTGCACCGATCGGTATATGAAATAGATGATAAAAAATCAATGCAATTCCTGAAAACCCGGTCATCGGAAACTGTGCTTTTGCTGCAAAGTTATAAATCCCAACGGCAATCAAAAACCCTCCTACAAAATCAATCAAAATATCAATTGCCAGTTCTTTTCCATTTATTCTCTTCATAATCTCTGCCTCCTGCTTTTTCTTTCCCTGTCGATATGATCTTATTTTCTTTTACCAAATCCCCCAATACCCGAAAAAGCATTTGCAAATCATAAAAATTATCATTCGCAAATGCTCTTCTGTTATTCAGTATAACGCGGTAAATTCCAAAAGTCAATTTACTTCTTCCGGAATATTTGTGCAAATACTACAAGAATACTTCCTGTAAAAATAAATAGATCTCCTAAATTAAACACAATATTCTGTATTTTTTTCCATCTGCACCGGAAACTAAAGTAATCGACAACATACTTTCTCCGAAAACGATCATATAAATTGCTGCACGCACCTCCAAGAACAAGCGCCCATCCGGTCTTTTCCACTGTTCTTCCGCCCTTTGCCAACAAACACAGCTCATACACCAAAAGAAACAATCCAAGCCCTGCCGTCAACCACTTTACGAATCCCGGTTTATTCTCCAGCAAATTCATTGCCATCCCACTGTTATAGCTTTTTCTGAGCAGGATTCTCCCACCTGCCGCCCTTCTGATATCCGCTTCCGTGAAATGATTCTCCACATACCATTTTATTCCCAGATCCAAGGCAAGCAAACTACCTGCTATGAGTAAATAAATCATAATTTCCCTCTGCGTGTCGCTATTCTCGAATATCCTCCACGCTCTCCTTTATATGTTCTTTCACCTCATGAACAGATTCTCTGACATCCTCAGCAATCTCAGATGCTGCATCTTTTACATGCTCTACAGATACTTTCGTCACATCTGCTGCCTTCTCCATAATATCCTCAATCACTTCTTCTGTTGTCTCTTCCATTTTAGCACTTTCCGATACATCACTCTCCGCAAAAATATCTTCACATTCCTGCGGCATCTCTTCTTTCTTCACCTCTGCTCCACAATGCGGACAAAACTTCATATCTTTCTCAATCAGTTCCTGGCAATTCTCACATTCTTTCACGCCTTTCATATCCGCAAGTTTCTTCTCAAAGGCAGCGATGATCATTCTTCTCTTCCTGATTTCCTCGCAGATTACTTCCAGTTCTCCATCTACAGCCTCTTCTTTTCGGAAGCGTTCATAAATGATCTTTCCAAGATCTGTCAGATCTCCCTGATTGCTGCGCTCCAGACTGCGGATCTGGCTTTTCAGCTTCTGTACTTCCATAACTTCTTCCGTCTTTTTCCCTACATTTCCTGCTGTCTCTGTAATAAATTTTCCTAAATCTTCAAAAAATTCTTTCATCGCGCTCTTCCTTTCTGTCCTTTGCTCTTCTTTTCTGTATCGGAATGCAGTCACACATGTAATTTGTGCGATCTACATCCTAAAATGTCCGAAGCTGTTCAAACGTATTGTAGAGATTCAAGCTGCCATATCCCCACGATCTGTTTGGATACACTTCCGTGTCTTTACGCTCTGTACCGAGAATCATCAGATTCTTCAGCTGGATCGAGTCAATATTCGTTCTGCCCAATTGATAAACTATCCACTCAAACAGAAGTGCTGTCGCTCCGGCAGTGATCCCCGTCGCAATACTGGATCCAGTCCTCTTTGTGAACTGCCCACGGCTTACTGCACCCATCACGTCTACTCCGGGCGCCGCGAATTCCGGCTTGAGTCTTCCACCTCTAGTATACCCTCTTCCCGAGTCGATGGCAATACTCTTATCTGCCCCATTGTAACTTGCAACCGTCATCGGATCCGGTGTATTTCCAGGTTCTGTAATAGTAGTATCTGGATTTGACTGCAGAAAATATACATCTCCGGTCAAAAATTCTGTAACCGGAAGCCACATATGGAAAATCCCATCCGCCAGCTGCTGTGGTTCTACCACAATTCTCCAGATTCCCGGGGATGGATCCGCAAAACGCATCAGGATCAATTCGGAATTCGTCCGCTCCACCAACAGCCTATAATCCAAATAGACACTCGTTCTCTCAAACACAAAGTTTAGCACCGTTCCGATTCCCTGTCTCACTGGCACAAGGGGAATTTTCTCACCGGCAGGCGAAACAATGGAAACCGCAAACACATTCGGAATCTCGGTCCACAACTCCAGCGAAAATCCTTTTACACCTTCCGCCACACGGATCTCCACATTCTTACTGTCCGCCATATTTTCTATCAGCCCATAATAATGATGCCTTTGATTCGCTTCATTTCCACCACCAATCACAATCCCCATATTAGCAGTGTAGGAATATATCTCCAGCAAGTTGCAAAGCGGAGAAGTCCCATTATGATCCCCCATATTGGTTCCAAGGGCAATGCACAGAACTAATGGAATTTTTTTCTTCTTTGCCAGATCGGTCAGATACCGGATTCCAAGCATAATATCGTTCTCCTGATAACACTCTGCATCGTCCCCAATCAAATAGAAATCCTTTAAATATTGTTTGGCTTTTTTTAACTTTACAATGCCAAGTGTGGCTTCCGGCGCAGCTCCTTTAAATCGATTTTCAATGTTTTCACTTCCTGCCGCAATACTCGCAAGAAATGTCCCATGGCTGTTCTCATCTTTGGATGGAACAACTTCCAGAGGATTCTCTCTTTGTAACGCCTCGTTAATCTTCTCCTCTGTATACTCTGTTCCGTAGACAAATCCCTGGGGAGGAGCTCCCTCCTGGATCGTCTGATCCCAGATTCCCGCAATCCTTGTGGTTCCGTCAAGATTTCGAAAAATTGGATTCTGATAATCGATACCAGTATCAATAAATCCAATCATCACGCCCTTTCCTGTCAATTTCAGTGTAGGATAATTCTGAATCTGGCTGATCCCTGCCTCATTTAGCGCTTCTGTATCCAAAAGAGTATAACACTTCGGAATTACCCCATACGTAAACCGGTCCAAAGACATCGGATCTGCAAACATCTTGTCAATATATACAACGTGATATTCATACCCGACATACTGCTCACAGAGTTCTGCACCTGAAATTCCATTAAGAAAATATGGTCTTTTACTTTCAAAAATAAAATCCCGGTATTCTTCGGACAGCGCTCTGCTTCTGCATATTTCTATCGTTTCCGGCATCATAACCTCCAAATTTTGTCAATCTTTACATCATATAAAAACAGGACACTGAATATGCTTCAATGTCCTGAATTCTCTATTCTCCCATAAGCAGCGCCTGTCCTCTGAGTGTGATGACAGGACCTCCGGTTCCTTCGATATATTCTTTTGTGATCGTCACCTGCCCGATGTTATCATCCTTCGGAATCTCATACATGATATCCAACATAAATTCCTCGATGATCGCACGAAGCGCACGGGCACCAGTATTCTTCTCTATGGCACGCTTCGCAATTGCCTCTAATGCTGCTTCGTCAAACTCTAGCTTGACTTCGTCAAGCGCAAGAAGCTTCTGATACTGCTTTAAGATTGCATTTTTTGGTTCCTTTAAGATCTTGACCAACATCTCTTCATTCAATCCCTGAAGTGTAAAGATGATCGGCAGACGTCCGATAAATTCCGGGATCATTCCAAAGTTTCGAAGATCTTCGGCAGTCACTTTCTCAAGGATGTTCTTATCGTGATTCCACTTATCCTTCAAATCAGCGGTAAACCCAATTGACGCCTGCTTGTTCAGACGCTCCTTGATGATCTCCTCAAGATCTGGGAATGCTCCGCCGCAGATGAACAGAATATTCTTCGTATTCACAGTCGTAAGTGGCACCATTGCATTTTTGCTGTTTGCTCCTACCGGAACCTCCACTTCACTTCCCTCTAAAAGTTTTAACATTCCCTGCTGTACAGATTCCCCGCTGACATCTCTCTGGCTGGAATTTCTTTTCTTTGCAATCTTGTCAATCTCATCGATAAAGATAATCCCTCTCTCCGCCTTCTCCACATCGTTGTCTGCAGCTGCCAGAAGCTTTGAGACAACACTTTCAATATCGTCACCAATATATCCGGCCTCTGTCAAAGAAGTCGCATCTGTAATCGCAAGCGGTACATCCAGAAGTCTCGCAAGCGTCTTTACAAGATATGTCTTTCCACTTCCGGTTGGCCCGATCATCAACATATTGGACTTTTCAATCTCGATATCATCCATCGTATCTGTCGCTACCCGCTTATAGTGATTGTAGACAGCAACTGCCATTGCCTTCTTCGCATGCTCCTGCCCTACCACATATTCATCTAATTTTGCCTTGATCTTATGCGGTGCCGGAATATCTTTAAGATTCAGCGCAGGCTCTTTCTTCTCGCCTTCTTTTTTCTTCTTGACCGGCTTCGCCTTTGGCATCATATTCTCAAGTTCTGCCATGTTCATAATATGAACGCCCGGCATATTCATCAGCTTACTATAATCAAAATTACTATTCGACATTAGATCAAAGCTCTTCTGCATACAGTCAGAACATACTGTAATATTGTTCGGAAGCTCAATCATCTTCCCCGCAATGCTCTCCGGGCGGTTGCAAAGTGAACAATACTTTTCATATCCTGCATCGTCCGGCACATCCGGATGCTCTTTTCCATGCTTCTCCACATGTTTGTCTTCTTTTCCTTCTGTAATCTCATCTATGATCTCACTGTCTATCGTCAAATCTTTTTCTGACATACTTTTTCCTTCTTTCTACCATATATGGGTCTATTATATCGTAGTCGTTTCGCTGAAACAAGTTAAGAATCTATAAATTCTCCTTAATTATTTCCAATCATCTTCAAAAATGTATCCTCGGAAATGATTGGAATCCCAAGTTCCCTCGCTTTTTTATTCTTTGAAGATGTTGATTCCACATCATTGTTGATCAACCAGTTCGTCTTTGATGTGACAGACCCGGTCACTTTTCCTCCTTTGCTCTCAATGACCTCTTTCACTTCATTCCGGTTTGCAAAATGCTCCACACTTCCTGTGATCACAAAGTTCATTCCTGCGAAGATCTGTTCTTCCTGAGTCGTCTCTTCCTCTGGAATCTTCACTTCCTCAAGTAGTCTGAAAAATTCCTCCCGATGGTCTTCCACTGCAAAATAATCAACAAAAGCTCTCGCGATCACATCACCGACTCCCTGGATCTCATTCAGCGCTTCTACATCTGCCTGAAGCATTTTCTCCACATCATAATCAAATGCACGACAGATCATCTTTGCATTGGAAAGCCCGATATTCGCAATGCCAAGCCCATAGATCAGCTTCGGCAGTGTAGTTGTCCGCGCTTTCTCAATACTATCCTGAAGGTTTTTGTAAGATTTTTCCCCAAATCCCTCCATCGACCGGATTTCCTCTCCATGTCGCTCCAGATGAAAAATATCAGAGAAATGGCGGATAAATCCGCGTGTGATAAATTTCTCGAGTGTCGCCTCAGACAACCCATCAATATTGAGCGCATCTCTGCTCACAAACAGTGAAAACGCCTTGATATGCTTCGCCCCACACTCTGGGTTCGTGCAGTATAATGTCTTCGTATCGCTGACCTGACGGATCTCTGTCTCACCGCCACATGCCGGACAGCATTCCGGCACCGGATCCATCCCACTTCGCGTAAGATTTTCTGCAATCTGCGGAATAATCATATTCGCCTTATATACTTGAATCGTGTCCCCGATCCCAAGCTCTAACTCTTCCATAATGCTTAAGTTGTGGACACTTGCACGGCTGACTGTAGTTCCTTCCAGTTCCACCGGATCAAAAATTGCCACCGGATTGATCAGTCCAGTCCTTGACGGACTCCATTCTATTTCCCGCAAAGTTGTCTCCCGGATCTCGTCTGCCCACTTAAACGCAAAAGAATCTCTTGGGAACTTCGCTGTACTTCCAAGAGATTGTCCGTAAGCAATATCATCGTAAGTGAGTACAAGTCCATCGGACGGAATATCATTCTCTTCAATATGCTCCGCAAAAAATCGAACACGTTCTTCCAGAGTATCCTTTGTCACCTCATAGTGTTCCACTACATCAAATCCCTGCTCTTTCAGCCACTCAAGCTGAATATTCCTTGAATTTTGGAAGTCCACTCCATCCGCCTTGACAAGCGAAAATGCGTAAAACTGCACATTTCTTCGCGCTGTAATCTCATTGTTCAGCTGACGCACTGAGCCGCTGCACAGATTTCTCGGATTTTTGTATTTTGCATCCACATCTTCGATTTCTTCATTGATCTTCTCAAAGTCCCGATAACCAATCACCGCTTCCCCTCGAAGAATCAATTCTCCCCGGTAAGCAATCCGAAGCGGTACATTCTGAAACACTTTTGCATTGTTTGTGATTACTTCTCCGACCTCACCGTTACCACGCGTTACCGCCTTTTTCAGTTCTCCATTCTCATAAGTCAGCACGATTGTAAGTCCATCAAGTTTCCAGGAGATCACTGCTTTTTTCTCTCCGACAAATTCTTTCAGTCTGTCTGTCTCCTTTGTCTTATCAAGTGATAACATCGGCTTCTCGTGCCGCTCCTTCGGAAGTTCACTCAATACTTCATACCCAACATTGACGGTCGGGCTGTTCGCCATCGTAATTCCTAGTTCCTGCTCCAGTACAAGTAACTCATCGTACAGCCTGTCATACTCATGGTTACTCATAATTTCTTTTGCATCCTGATAATAAGCTTTCCCCGCTTGATTTAACAGCTGTACCAGTTCCTGCATTCTCTGCTTTTTCTGTTCCATACTCTACTGCTCCTCATATACTGTGTTGTTGGAAGAACCTTTCAATTGTTCATATAACTCGTCCAGTTCTCTTCCGGTCACTTCGCGGTATTCTCCACTTTTTAGATTTCCAAGTTCGATATTCATCACCCGTACCCGCTCCAATCTTGTCACTTGATATCCAAAATATTCACACATTCTGCGAATCTGTCGGTTCAATCCCTGTGTCAGGATAATGCGAAATTTATATTTTCCAGTCTTTTCTACTTTGCACGGTCTTGTCACCGTGTCTAAGATCGGTACCCCTTCTGACATTTTCCGAACAAATTCTTTTGTCACTTCCTTGTTGACAGTCACCTTGTACTCTTTCTCATGACAGTTGCCCGCACGCATCATCTTGTTAATAATATCGCCGTTGTTTGTCATAAGAAGAAGCCCTTCGGAATCCTTATCAAGTCTTCCAATATAGGTGATCCTCGTTGGATAATTTAAAAAACGGATAATGTTTTTCTTCTCCCGTTTTTCCTCTGTACAGACGATTCCGGTCGGTTTATTGACTGCAAGCAGGACCATCCGGTCTTTTTTCTGTATCACTTTCTTTCCAACGCACACTTCTTGATCTTTCGTGACACGCATTCCCATCTCTGCCCGTCTGCCATCGACAGTGACTCTGCCACTCTCGATCAATCTATCTGCTTCTCTCCTCGAGCAGACACCTGCCTCACTTAAAAATTTATTTAACCGCACCGACTCTTTCGGCGCGTCAAATTCTCTCTCTATCTGATTACTCACTCGCTAACACTCCACTTAAATTATTGTCTGTAAAAAACGTATTTCCATTGTATAAAAACAGTACATCTGTAATCCTGTCTTCCTCAATGAGATCATCCAGATCCCCGTAATAATACCGCGGATCTACAAGCACGATTTCCCTGTAATATGGTGTCAGAAACGGCACAAAACAGTTCGCATAAGAATCTTTTAAGATCAACAGTCTCCGATTCTTCTCTGAAGTTGTCTTAATGTCTACCAATGCATGATTCCCATTTAAGAACATTCCATACTTATCCTTCTCTTCCAGCTTCTCTGAACTGTACATGGAAGCACTCTTTTCCTTCTCCTCCACATAGTTGACAACAACCTCTGTATCATTTTTCTCTGGAAGATAAATATCAATGTTCTCTCTTCTTGACCGCTCATAACCACTTGTAGCCGACAGTGTCCCATTAAATGCTTCCGTGACCGTATGCGGTACAAATGCTGTCATCTCCTCCTGCAAAATCCCCAGGGCTCCTGCTGCCTCCTGAAATGCATAGTATGCCCCTTTTGTTGTCCAGTGGTGATCGGTACGATAATAAATTTCTTCATTTTTATGTTGGTTTAACGTCTTTGCTGCATCAATCCATTGAATGCCCGCCGCTGAAACAATCTCCTCTGTCCTCTTTAACTGTGCATTCTGATCTTCTGTTGCTGCAAATGCCGGAAGTTTCTCCTTTAAAATATTTGCCGCATTCGGTGCAATCAACATATGCATTTTCAAATCTGGATAGCGCGCAGCAAATGCTGTCACTGCATCCATATTTTCCTTGTAAGAGGCTTCATCAAGCACACTGATCTCCTCTAGCAGATACCCATCTGTCCCTTTAAAAACCCCGTTTGAATCTTTTTTCCCAAGGAGCAGATCTGCCTTTGTCTTCAGACTTACCCAGAAATCTCTTCCAAGAAACTGATCTGATTTGTACTTTTCATACTGACTCATGAATTTTCCACTCATGACAGTCTCCACCGATGCCTTTGGCTTTGTTGCAAGCATCCGATTCTCTTCCTCAGAAAATTTTCTTTCCTTTGTAATCCTATCCGCCAGAACTAACAGCGCTATACAGGAAATAAATCCAAGCGCCATCCAAAGTCTGACCTTTCTTCTCTTTCTGTTTACTCTATTCATCCGTCTCCCCTTAAAATCTGAAATACAAAAATGGGTTGTAGGTTTCCGTCACAAGATACGCGATGGATAGCAGGAACATTCCTGCATAGATCCCACATGCAAGAACTGCCCGCACCTTATATCCTCCATAGACGATCCGAGCAAAGATCTCATGCACTTTCGCCGTAGAACCGACTGCTGCGATCGCAAACAATGCAAGATTGGTAATAAGCAGATAAATCCCCATAGAATCCACTACAGTCTTTGCTCCGATTCCGAACATGACGCCGAGATACTTCCACGCAAATCCAAGTGTCGGACTAAAGAAGAATACCCAGCCGATCATCACAAACAAAAGGCTATACAAATGTCTGAACATCCCCGGAACTTTCTCAAGCCGATCCCCGATCATAAACTTTTCAATGATCAAAAGTATTCCGTAATACATTCCCCACATCACGAAATTCCAGCTCGCGCCATGCCACAGGCCGGTTAAAAACCATACGATCATCAGATTAAGAATCGTCCGTTCTTTCCCTTTCCGATTGCCACCTAACGGGATATACACATATTCCCGGAACCATGTTCCAAGGGAAATATGCCATCTGCGCCAAAATTCTGTAATGCTCTTGGACAGATACGGATAGTCAAAATTCTTCATAAACTCAAAGCCGAGCATCTTTCCAAGACCAACTGCCATATCCGAATACCCGCTGAAATCAAAATAAATCTGAAATGTATAAGCAATGCATCCAATCCATGCAGTCAGAACCGACATCTCCGAAAATGTGATTGCCGATACTTTCGTAAAGACCAGCCCTGTCATATTTGCAATCAGCACTTTTTTTGCAAGTCCCCGCACAAAATAGATGGCACCATCTCCAAATTTTTCCATTGTAATATTTCGATCCCGCAGCTGCATCTCCACATCTGAATACTTGACGATCGGTCCTGCGATCAGCTGTGGAAACATCGTCACATACACGCCAAAGGAAATCAGATTCTTTTGTACTTGTACCTTGCCGCGATATACATCAATGATATAAGACAATGTCTGGAAAGTATAAAATGAAATCCCAATTGGAAGTGCCAGTTCTTTATAAGGTAGTTCTACCGGCAATACCGCATTCAGACTCTCTATCAGGAATCCATAATATTTAAAAAACCCAAGAATCAGCAGATTCACTGCAACTGCGATAACCAGACTCTGCTTCGCCTTAAATGGATTCTCTAAATTCCGCTCAATATCAATTCCCGACACATAATTAAACAAGATGGATAGCACCATCAAAATCACATATACCGGCTCTCCCCACGCATAAAAAACAAGGCTTGCAAGCAGAAGCACGATGTTTTTCAGCCTGCCTGGTACAAGATAGTACACAAGCAGCGTGACCGGCAAAAACGTAAATAGAAAAACGATACTACTAAATAACATTCTTTTGTCCCCTTTTTATATTCTTTTTCATCCCATCTTCTTATTCAGAAACTCCTGAAAAGTACCTTCGTCCCCATCCGACAGAAAGTTTTCGCTTCTACAAAGCTTTTTGAAATACCTGATCGATCTTTTCTGCATCTTCCTTGATCACAAAAAGAATATAATTTCCCCTTACATCTATAATAGAATCTTCAATCAGTTTTGTCTGACTCGCTCCATATCCCTGAAAGCTCTCCTTCCTGGATTTTTTTCGCGCTTCGATAGCTTCGACAACGGTATCGGACTGCTCTTTGGACTTCAGTTTCACGACAAGTATCTCATCGACTTCCATTGTCCCCTCTCGAAACCAGAGCATTACTCCATCATAATCATTTGCATTTAACCGATAATTGCGCCGGAACATTTTATGATCGGCTTCTTTCATATCAGAATTATCCAGTACTCCTTCCACCGCCTGCTCCATCTCTGCAAACGGGGTATCACTCTCACCTTTTCTAAAAAGCAGTACCGCAACGTACAAAACCAATATTCCGATCAGTATCATCTGCGTAATAAAAATAGCATCCAGTCCATTCTTTCTCTCTCTGCTGTGGATCTTCCTCATCATAGGCCTGCCACCTCCGCCATATTTACAAGCCACAGCGGATAGATCTCAGAAGTCATATGTACCCCATCCGGCTCATAATATTCTTCTTTTACAATCTCTGTATTATCAATAAATGTCACGCCTTCCTCCTCTGCCAGTTCCCGCAGAGTCTGATTAAATGTATCTAATGATCCATATACAGGCGACTCATCTATCTTCATCTGCTGTACCGGAAAGATAGAATTAATATAGATTGCAGCACCTGGAAGGATCTCCTTGATATCCTCCAGTACTTCTTTATAATTCTCCTTAAATACTTTCGCATCTCCACCGGTTACTGCAATATCATTCATTCCGTAAGATAAAAAAACAGTCTGTGGATTCAGTGTTCGGATCGTATCAAGTTTCTCTGTCACATCTGTCACTTTCATTCCAAGCTCTGCAATGACTGAAGACTCTCTCAGAAAATCGTATTCCACAAATCCTTCTGTGATTGAATCCCCTAACACAAGTGCATTGGAAAATCTTGCTTTCATTGACTGACTGTAAAGTTCCGGATTCGCCTCCATCTCACTTCTCTCCAACTCCAATATCTTCCCCTCGATCTGTGAAATATCTGCCTGCTCCAGTTTCCTGATCACTTCCACACCCTTTTTTGTCTCTGTCTTCTCCGTTTTCAGAACAGTTATCCCCTTTTTGATTCCAAATATGAGAATCACACCGGTAAGTACGCACACGCCTCCGATCGCAATTTTTCTTACATCCTTTCTCATCTGATTACCCCTTATCTTTTATCTTCTAGCGCTATTCCGTTTTAGACATACAAAATGTGCCCGAAAACGTTCATGCACGACTCTGCAAAATCCATCTCCAGACACACTCTGTCAAAATCTGTCTACTACTCTTTGTCCTCCGAACACACGCTCTAGAATAGTATTATAAATTTATAATATTACAAATGTCTGTTCTTTCTATTACAATTATGTAACATTCTTTCATGTGTTTGTTTACAGTGAAAAATAGGCTGTCATAAATTTTACAAGGCTCTCCTGATCTTCTCTCCCCATAAACTCTCTGCTGGAGTGCATTGCAAACATCGGAATTCCCATATCCACTGTACGCACCGGAAGAATTGCAGAAACGATAGAACCTAATGTTCCTCCTGCACTTCCGTCAGAACGATTGACAAATTTCTGATAAGCAATTCCTTCTTTTTCACAGATCTGCTGCACGATTGCGATCGCCTCAGAATCTGTCGCATATCCCTGAGAACATGCCTCCTTGATACAAAATCCTTCATTTAATTTTGCTTTATTTGTCGGATCGTTCTTTGCCGCATAGCTTGGATGTATCGCATGACTCACATCTGCTGAAATCAAAAGACTATCCATAATCGCATTAGAAAACGCCGTCTCAGAATATCCAAGAGCTGCATAGATTTTCTTTAAAATTGTCACGATCAGCGTAGACTGTGCTCCCTGCTTACTTCTGCTTCCAATTTCTTCATGATCATAGACGATCGCACAGTTGATTCCTTTCGTTCTGTCTGCATCGATGATCGCAGTTGCAAGTGCCTGTACAGAAGTCAGATTATCTAACCTCGGCGCAGAAATAAACTCTTCTTTCGCCCCTGTCAGACAACCTTCTTCAAAATTATAAACATTCAGTTCATATTCCAGGATATCTTCTGCTTTCACGCCCATCTCCTCTGCGAGCAGATTTGCAAAATATCCTTCTTTTTTCTCACCTTCTGCAAGTTTTCCAAGAAGCGGAATCATCTGTGTCTGACGGTTCAGTTCTACCCCCTGATTCATCTCCTTCTGTAAATGAATGGCAATGTTCGGAATTGTAAGCAACGGACGCTTAAAATCAATCAAACGGACTTCCGGATGGAAAACATCCTCTGAGCGCAATACCACTCTTCCCGCGATAGAGAGAGGACGGTCCAGCCAGCTTGCTAAGTTCACTCCACCATATACCTCTGTGTTCAGCTGCACATATCCCTCTGTCACGATCTCTGGATTTGGTTTGATACGAAATCCTGGAAAATCTCCATGACATGCAGCCAGACGGAACCCATCTTCACCTTCAAATTCTTCCCCGATTGTAAATGCAAAGATCGTAGAATCATGATGAACCATAAAATACTTTCCGCCTCGCTTCAGATCCCAGTTTTCTCTTAAAGCCACTTCCTCAAATCCAGCCTCCTCAAGCTGTTTCTTTGTCTCCAACACCGTATGGAACTGCGATGTTGCACCTTTTGTCAATTTCAGTAATTTATCCACATATTTGTTCTGTTCCATCTCTGTTTTCCTCCTTTTTCTGCACAGATGATCCTCTGTATGTGCATCTTTCTGACGCGGATCATCTATGATTCTTCCGACATCCATACGGATGTCTTTCGTAATACTTTAATCATACTGGCAATTTCTTTAAAAGTCAAATCTCTGGTAGCTTTTTTCTTCAATTATGTTATACTGTTAGTGATGCCGGACACTGCTTTGTTTCCGGCAAAATTTTACAAAGGAGACACCTGCACATGAACCTAAACAATTTTACGACAGAGCCTATTTCCAAGCTCTTTTTCCGTTACCTTGTTCCATCGATCTGCGGTACAATGGTAACGTCTATTTATGTGTTGGCAGACACTATTATTATCGGCAAAGGAATCGGAACCGACGCGATGGCAGCATTAAATATTGCCCTCCCCGTCTACAATCTTTTCTTTGGCACCGGTCTCCTGTTCGGTGTTGGCGGATCTGTCATGATGTCCATCTGCCGCGGGCACGGGGAACATTCAAAAGGAAATGCCTATTTTTCTCTTTCCTTTCTGTTAAATGTTCTTGCCTGCATCATCTATATGATCATCTGCAACACTTTTACAAAAGAGATTGCCCTCTTTCTCGGAGCAACCGATGTCACACTGCCTTATGTGATGGACTATCTTCCTTATATTACATGGAGTCTTCCGGTCTTTGCTTTTTCTTCGTTTCTGCAAACCTTTATCCGAAATGATGGGGCGCCAAAACTTGCAATGACCGCTGTTGTTTCCGGAGGAATTTTTAATGTCATCTTTGACTATATTCTTGTATATCCATGCCAGATGGGAATGGCAGGAGCTGCGATTGCCACTGTGTGCGGCTCTATTCTGACCGTGTTGATCTTGCTGATCCATTTTTTCGGAAAACACAATCACTTACATTTCTGTTTTTCAGAAATCCGAAGTTCTTTCGGTTCCGATATTTTCAAAAGTGGATTTGCCAGCTTTCTGATCGACCTGTCTTCAGGAATCGTAATTTTTTTCTTCAACCAACAGCTGCTGCGCTATCAGGGAGATCTCGGTGTCAGTGTCTATGGGATTATTTCCAACACTGCAATTGTTGTGACCTGCCTCTCAAACGGAATCTGTCAGGCAGCACAGCCGATCATCTCTACAAATTTCGGCGCAGGATTCCAGGAACGGATCGATCATGTCCGTAAATTAGGACTGCGCACAGCACTGTTCATCTGTGCTATACCAACACTGCTTGGTCTTACTGTCCCGAATCTGTTTACTTACATTTTCCTGAATCCAGATTCACAAGTACTTGCTCTGGCGCCAGCTGCTGTTCGCCTTTACTTTATCGGATTTTTGATCACTGGAGTGAACATGTTTCTCATCGGTTACTTCCAGTCAACGATAAGACCGGTTTATGCTCTCACACTCTGCCTGATGCGTGGATGTGTATTAAGTATTATTTTTGTGAAAATTCTACCGATCTTTTTAGGTCTGAACGGAATCTGGATTTCTGTCCCGCTTGCCGAACTATTCACATTACTTACTGGAATCCTGCTGTTGAAAAAATCGATGGCTAAGAAAACAACTTAATACCTTCTGCTTTTTGAGGCAGATACTACCCAAAACACAAATTCACTCAGGAGGTGATTTTATTTTATGATCGCACTACATATGCTGGAAGTCCGGGATTGCATGAGCAAACTGCTCCTCTCGGACATCTTCGATGCCTTCCTTTTTATAGAAGGAGACATTACAACCTTTAATACATTCCACCTCGATGGATACTTGAAAAAAGATTTTTTTGATACCGAAGAAGCCCTCTCCCGCTTCTCTTCCCGTGAGTACTCCCTGTGGAAAGAAGTACGTACACTCTGTTACACCATCATCAAAGGGAAAAAGACACCGCTCGGATTTAAATTTGTTTTCTGCCTTTCGGGCGAAAATACTTCTCGTCTTCTTGTACAGGAAGGACTTTCATTTTCTCCTGAAGATGTCCGCGGGCTTTACCTGAACTTATCCTTTGACGGCAGTACACTCCACTGCGTAACCGGAACTTCCATGAATACATTTACGATGGACAAATCACTCGAACATGCCTGGGATACAATGGTACAGCGATTTTTCAAGCAAAAGCAAATGCCATTTGAAGTACTGTAACGCAGCAGATCAAAACTGTACCTGCTTCCCAAATTTGTTTTCTTCATTTTATAAAAACTTTATCTTTTTTATACTTTTATTAGCACTCTACTTTAAAGAGTGCTAATTTTCTATTGACATTTCAATTTGCCAGTATTAATATGTAGTTATCGCGGGAATTTCCCGGAATTGAACATAGCTATCAAATGAAAATCATAAAAAAGGAGTGTTATACATGGCAGCAAAACATGGTAATCTTTCTATTCACAGTGAGAACATTTTTCCAATTATAAAAAAATGGATGTATTCCGATCACGATATTTTCTTTCGTGAGCTGATTTCCAACGGATGTGATGCGATCACAAAACTAAAAAAACTGGAAGTCATGGGCGAATATACTTTCCCGGATGACTATAAAGCCAATATTCAGGTAATTGTAAATCCAAAAGAAAAAACCTTAAAATTCATCGACAACGGTATTGGTATGACTGCTGATGAAGTCGAAGAATATATCACACAGATTGCATTCTCCGGCGCAACAGAGTTTTTAGAAAAGTACAAAGATAAGACAAATGAAGATCAGATTATCGGACATTTCGGTCTTGGGTTCTACTCTGCTTTTATGGTAGCAGACGAAGTGCACATCGACACACTTTCCTATAAGGAAGGGGCTGCACCAGTACACTGGACATGCGATGGTGGAACCGAATACGATCTGACAGATGGCAATAAAACAACAGTCGGCACAGAGATTACACTGTTCTTAAACGAAGACAGCCTTGCATTTGCAAATGAATACCGTGCCCGTGAAGTTATCGAAAAATACTGCTCTTTCATGCCGGTAGAGATTTTCTTATCCAACGCAAATGCAGAGCAGGAATATGAGACTATTTTAGAAGAAGAATTAAAAGAAGACGATGTCATCGTAGAACGGATCCACGAAGAAGCTAAAATGGAAGAAAAAGAAAATGAAAACGGCGAGAAAGAAATGGTAGAAGTTTCCCCTGCTGTTGACAAAGTAAAGATCAACAAACGTCCGGTTTCTTTAAGTGATACAACTCCGCTTTGGACCAAACATCCAAATGATTGTACAAAAGAAGACTACATCGAATTCTACCGTAAAGTATTCATGGATTACAAGGAACCTTTATTCTGGATCCACTTAAATATGGATTATCCATTTAACTTAAAAGGTATCCTCTACTTCCCGAAGATCAACACAGAGTACGAATCCATTGAGGGTACGATTAAATTATATAACAACCAGGTATTTATCGCAGACAACATCAAAGAAGTCATTCCAGAATTCTTAATGCTGTTAAAAGGTGTGATCGACTGTCCGGATCTTCCTCTGAATGTGTCAAGAAGCGCACTGCAAAATGACGGATTTGTACACAAGATTTCTGATTATATTTCAAAGAAAGTCGCAGATAAATTAAGCGGAATGTGCAAGACAGACAAAGAATCCTACATCAAGTACTGGGATGATATCAGTCCATTTATTAAATTCGGCTGCTTAAAAGACGAGAAATTCTGTGATAAGATGAGCGACTACATTCTTTTCAAAAACATTGACCATGACTACCTCACTTTAAAAGAATGTATTGAGAAAAACAGCCCTGCAAAAGAAGTGGCAGAGGAAACACCTTCCACAGAAACCGCAGAGGAAAATACTTCTGATCACTCTGACAACGATGCAGATGCAAAAGAACCTGAGAAAGTGACTATCTACTATGTAACTGATGAGCAACAGCAGAGCCAGTACATCAATATGTTCAAGGAAGAAGGTCTTGATGCGGTACTCCTGACTCACAATATTGACTCTCCATTCATTACACAGCTAGAACAGCGTAATGAAAATGTCCAGTTCCAGCGTATTGATGCAGATTTGACTGACCATTTCAAAGAAGAGGTTGCCAAAGAAGAGGAAGAAACCTTTAAGTCAAACACTGAAACACTCACAGCCATCTTCCGCAAAGCACTGAATAACGAAAAACTGGAAGTCAAAGTAGAAAAACTGAAAAATGAAAATGTCGCTTCTATGGTGACACTTTCTGAACAGTCCCGTCGTATGCAGGAAATGATGAAAATGTACAACATGTACGGTATGGATGCTGGCATGTTCGGCACAGATGTGACCCTCGTGTTAAACGCAAACCATCCACTGGTACAATATGTCTTAAATAATAAAGACGGAGAACATGTAAATCTGTTCTGCCAGCAGTTATATGATCTTGCAATGCTGAGCAACAAGCCGTTAAATCCAGAAGAGATGACAGCATTCATCAGCAGAAGCAATGAAATTATGATGTTGCTTACAAAATAGAAAGCAAGTCCAAATACCATAAAAAATAGCGCCGCTCATAGAGTGAGGCGCTATTTTTTTATAGTACTTGTTGCCCGGACAGTTGCCAGAGCCTATTAAATTTAAAACTTAGTAATTTTAATCAAATGACAAATGACTATATATTAAATACGTATTTATCTAATCGCTCAAATGCTTCTTTCACTCTGCTAAAAGGTAATGCAAGATTCATGCGGATTGCATTTGCACCGTGAAATGCTCTTCCATCCTGCCATGCAACACCTACATCCCATCCCGCTTTCAAAAGATCATCTACGCTCTTCCCTGCTTTTTTGCACCATTCTGTACAATCTAAAAACAGCATATAGGTTCCTTGTGGTTTTGTCAATTTTATACCATCATAATTCTCTATAATATGATTATATGCATAATTAATATTTTCACTTAATGTCTGGCAAAGTTCATCTACCCATACTTCGCCCTCTTTACTATATGCACCCACAAGTGCATGCATAGAAATAACATTCATAGAATTGTAATGACATTTACTGCTACTTGCTCTTACAAGATCCCGAAGATATTTATTATAAATAATATGGTAACTTCCAACCAATCCTGCAAGACTAAATGTCTTACTTGGCGCATAAAATGAAATCGTGCGGTTCTTTGCATCCTCACTGACAGAAGCAAGCGGGATATGCTGATTGCCTTCTAAAATAATATCAGACCAAATTTCATCAGAAATAACAACACATTGATTATTCCTGTAAACTTCCATTGCTTTTTCCAGCTCTTCGCGTTCCCATACCCTTCCGCATGGATTGTGTGGGTTACAGAACACTGCAACATGAATACGATGTTTCTTCAGCTTGCGATCCATATCTTCATAATCCATTCTCCACACGCCATTTTCATCCTGAACTAATGGGCTATGTACAATTTTATACCCGCCGTTTAAAATACTATTTGTAAATCCAACATAGGTAGGGCTGTGAAGTAGCACGCTGTCTCCTGGCTGTAAAAATGCTCTCAGAGCAGACATTACCCCTCCCAAAACACCATTTTCATAACCAATGCACTCTGCAGTAAGTCCTTCCACATGATTTCTCTTTTCCTGCCAGTCAATAATTGCATTAGTATATGCATCTGATGTCATAAAATATCCAAAGGATGGGTGCTGTATTCTATTCATCATTGCATCAAGAATTGGCGGCGCTGTCGGAAAGTTCATATCCGCAATCCACATTGGAATAATATCAAATCCATCTTTTGGGCGTTCCGGTGCAAATCCTGGCATTTTCCCAAGTCCATCCACTGCGATGGCATCTTTTCCTTCTCGGTCTAAAATAGTAGTAAAATCGTATCTCATCATTATTCTCCTATCTTTTGATTAAATAATTTCGTAACAATAATTCTAATAAAAACTCAGTTCATGCATTACAACTATCAAAAATAATTACTTCTGCTTTCATTGTAATGTTTCAGGAATTTTCATCCATATTTCCCAAAAGCTGTTTTATTCGCAAATAAATTATAGCTTTGTAAGTCAAAACCAACTTTTTTAATATTTTTTATTTCAATTATTTTTATTAATTCCTTCCATCAAATTTACCACATAATTGACAGTAGATTTCACCCCCATATCCAAAACAGACTCATCTACATCAAATCGTTCATTATGATGTTCTGCTCCGCTTCCATATTCTAGATTTTTAATTCCAAGAAGCGCCAACACCCCTGGATATTCCTGCAAGTATCTTCCAAAACTTTCCGAAGCATACCATCGTTGAAATACATCCGGTACCGCCTCTTTCCCATAAATCTGCTTAACTGCTTTTTTAGCTTGTTTCGCATACAAAACATCATTTATTACAGGAATCCCTACTTCCCCTGCCATTTTACTGCAATCAACCTCACAATTATGCATCGCTGCCGTATGCTCTGCTACTTTTATTACAATATCTTTTGCTTTCTTTCCCTCTTCGCGATCAAAGAAGCGCATGGAGCCTCTGATATAAGCTTTTTCTGGAAAAATATTAAAAGATTCTCCGCCTCTAATACTCGTCAAGCCAAATGTAACTGTTTTTTCCACATCCAACTGATTGACAAAAGCACCTGGAATATTGGTAACAATTGATGCAGCAGCAAATACTGGATTAATTGAAAGATCCGGTCTAGAACCATGCCCTCCCTTTCCTTTCACCAGCAATTCCAAAGGAGCAAATCCTGCCATACAAGGACCTTCACAAATTCCCATTTTGCCTGATTCCAACGCAGAATAAACATGAATTGCCCACACTGTATCGATCTTTTTCTGACGCAGTGATTCCATAATCTGACGATAACTTGAGCCAATCTCTTCGCCTGATTCAAAGCAAAAATAAACCACTCCAGAAAGTTCTTCTTTTAGTGAATACAATACTTCCATACTTCCAAGAAGCATCGCACAATGTGCGTCATGTCCACATGCATGGCAAGTATTTTCTTGTTCAGAAATGCATATGCGCGGGTGACAAAGATTCTCTGAATTTTCTTTCATCGGTAATGCATCCATATCTGCCCGAAGTACTATATGCGGCCCTTCCTTTTTAGTATCCAGCATAACTATCAATGCAGTATCTGTCACCTCTTCGTATGGCAAATCCAACCTTTTCACTAACTCTAAAATATATTTTTTTGTTTTAAACTCTTTTCCTCCGAGTTCAGCAAATGTATGAATCTTTCTTCTATGATTTATTACAGATTCTTTTACAGCATCTGCATGATCCATAACTTTTTTCAATTCCATTCTACTCCCTCTCCTATCCTATCATTGCCATCTGCTTACACTTTTAGAAAAAATCTTTATGTTTTTCCAATATCTCAATAATAATACCAATCATGTTCCGAAAGCACTAACATTACCTCAATGCTACACATAAATATAAAATGTATATCCTTTTTGATTATAAGGAATCAAATTTTATTTTTCAATATTTTCATGTAATTTAATTCTATATTTTGATATTTTCTATAATTGTATGCTTTTATAGTTTTTTTCTATCATCTTTTTCCATCTACCTTCTCATAAAACAGAATTCAATTCCTCATTTCATTCTATTTCCATACTTTAATTCTTTATTTTTCAACTTTCTATAGATTATAATTCTAAAGACAGGTATTTTGCATGGAACTCCAGTATAGAGAAAATCTGGAAATCATTTTCAGTCAGATGTGGTTTTCTACTAAACGATAACATACATTTTTACAAAGGAGATTTAGAGCAATGAATCATTTCACATTATTTTACAAACGACTGACACAACTACGAAACAAACAGGGAATCTCGGCAAGGGACATGAGCCTGTCACTCGGGCAGAGCGAAAGTTATATCAATAAAATCGAAAACGGAAAAGCGCTTCCTTCCATGAGTGCTTTCTTTTATATCTGTGATTTTCTGAAAATTCATCCGAGAGATTTTTTCGATGAATCTGATAAAAATCCTGCAACTTCTCAGGAACTTACAGAAAAATTTATGAACCTGACAACTACACAACAGGAACATCTTCTCTTTCTGATCGATGATCTTTTGACAAAAGATGAATAAATTCACAAATGTCCGATGTATCTTTTGCCATTTCATGTTATAATCGCTATATGCGATATGGATAAAGGAGATTATTTTCAATGGATGATTTAAGAATTTTACCGGTAACAAATGAAGAACTTATTTTAAATGTGGCAACAATGGCGGAAGAAATCTGGCATGAATATTTTCCAGCTCTGATCAGCGAAGAGCAGATTGATTATATGCTTGAGAAATTTCTTTCTTTTGACTCTATTTTTGCGCAGATCCAAAATGGATATGAATATTTTCTGCTGATTCACGATTATACATTCGCAGGTTTTGCTGGGGTACATGAAGAAAATGGAAGTCTTTTCCTCAGCAAACTTTACATTCACAAAGATTTTCGTGGAAATGGCATCAGTTCTAAAGTTATGAAAAATTTGATAGAACTTTGTAAAGTCCGTTCCCTTGATAAAATCTGGCTGACCTGTAACCGTGGCAATGAGTCTGCTCTCGCCATCTATAAACACTTTGGATTCATTCAGACACGAGAACAAGTCAGCGATATCGGCGGCGGATTTGTAATGGATGATTATATCCTAGAATATCCTGTTAAATAGCAGGATTCATTAACAGAAAAGCTGCCTGCAACTATGGAACGTTTCCCATGCTGCAGGCAGCTTTTTAATATTTCGAGAACAGTCCTACCATTTGCCGGAAACACTGTCCTCTCTTGTATTCACTATTATTTCATCGGTACCACGGCACCTTCATAAGTGTCTGTGATAAATTTTCCAATCTCTTCACTCTGAAGTACTTCCACAAGTGCTTTGATCTTCTCACTATCTTTGTTTTCCTTTTTCACTGCAATAATGTTCGCATAAGTCTGAGCAGCCTCAGAATCGGCCTCTTCTTTTGCAATTGCATCTGTCTGCACATTAAATCCTGCATCCAGCGCATAATTTCCATTTAATATGACAAAATCCAGCTCCTCTACCACTCTCGCGATCTGTGCGGCATCCAGCTCTACAATCTCAATGTTATGAGGATTTTTTTCCACATCTTTCTTAGTTGCATTCAATCCCGCATCTTCCTTCAATGTGATGATTCCATTTTCTTCCAGAAGCAGAAGCGCTCTCGCCTCGTTTGTCGCATCATTTGGAACAGCAATCTTTGCTCCGTCCTTTATATTCTCAAGGTTTTCGGATGCTCCTGGATAAATTCCCAGCGGCTCATAATGAATCTTTGCAGCACTTACCAGATCCGATCCCTTCTCTTCATTAAAATTATCCAAATACGGCTGGTGCTGGAAATAATTTGCATCAAACTCTCCCTCATCCACAACAACATTCTGCTGCGGATAATCATCAAATTCCTTGATTTCCAGTGTATATCCTTTCTCTTTTAAAAAATCCTTTGCCGCCTCTAAAATTTCAGCATGTGGTGTCGGGGAAGCCGCCACCGTGATTGTCTTATCATCTGCCTTGTTTTCTTTTCCTCCACATGCAGTCAATCCAACTGCAAGCACAGCAGCTGCTCCTGCTGCCAATATTCTCTTTGCATTTCTATTCTTCATATCCTTATCCTCTCACTCTCTTATCTGTCCGTTTGGAAATCTGCATTCCGACTTCCTGTAAAATCTGCACGATCAATACAAGTACAATGACTGTGATCAACATGATGTCTGTCTGATATCGATGGTATCCGTATCGAATTGCAATATCACCCAGTCCACCTCCGGCAACAACTCCTGCCATTGCAGAATACCCGAGGATCGTTGAAAGTGCGATTGTACATCCTACGATCAATGATGTCTTCGCCTCCGGGATCAATACTTTCACGATGATTTTAAGCGGGGAAGCTCCCATACTTAACGCAGCCTCCACAACACCGTGTTCTACTTCCAACAAAGAAGACTCGATCATACGCGCAATAAATGGTGCCGCTGCAATAACGAGCGGGACAATCGTAGCGGTAGAGCCATAACTTTTTCCGACAATCAGTTTTGTCAGAGGGGTCACTGCGATCAACAAGATCAAAAATGGAATAGATCTTAAAATATTTACAAAAATATCCAAAATCCGATTCACCGCCGGCATTGGTTTTAAGCCATCCTTTCTTGTCACGATCAGAGCAATTCCCATCGGAAATCCAATCACATATGCAAGTGCCGTTGATACCAGTGTCATGTAGAGTGTATCAACCGAACCTTCCGCGAGCATTTTAATGAGTTCCTGTGTTTCCATGTGCGGTGACCTCCTCTACAATAATATTTCTCTCTTCCAGATAATGAATTGCCTGCTGCGCTTTCACATCCTCATCTGGCATCTGTAAGATCATCTGACCATATGCTTTCCCATCGATATTCTTCATATCCGCCCCCATAATATTGACGCGGACTCTGCAATTCAAGATCATATCCGCAATGGCAGGTTCAAACGAAGAATTTCCGTCAAATACAACACGGACATATCTCTTTCCGCCTACCTCAAGCTGATTTGCCTCTTCCTTATATACAAGTTGCTTTGCAATCTCTGTCTGTGGCTTGGAAAATACATCTGTCGCACTTCCTGTCTCCACAAGTTTTCCCGCATCAACGATCGCAACCTGGTTACAGATTTCTTCTACAACCGCCATCTCATGGGTAATGATCACAATTGTAATCTTAAATTTCTGGTTGATCTCCTTTAACAGTGCAAGGATTGCCTTTGTTGTCGTCGGATCGAGTGCACTTGTTGCCTCATCGCAGAGTAAGATCTTTGGATTTGTCGCAAGCGCGCGGGCAATCGCCACTCTCTGCTTCTGTCCTCCTGACAGCTGTGATGGGTAAGACTTCGCCTTATCGCTTAATCCTACAATCTCTAACAGCTCTTCTGCACGCTTTCTTGCATCTGCTTTTTTCACTCCTGCAATTTCCAGTGGAAAACAAATATTATCCAGCACATTGCGCTGCATCAGAAGATTAAAATTCTGAAAAATCATCCCGATTTCCTGCCTCTGTCTCCGCAGCTCCTTCTGATTCATCTTCCCAAGATCGCGTCCTGCAATCCGTACTTCTCCCTCTGTCGGTACTTCTAGATAATTGATACACCGGACAAGCGTACTTTTCCCCGCACCACTCAGACCGATAATGCCAAAAATATCTCCTTCCTGGATTGCGAGATTAATCTGATTCAGCGCCTGAAACGGACCATTTTTTGTATAGAATGTCTTGCTGACATTTTTAAATTCTACAATCGGATTCATCCTGCTCCTCCTCATAAAAAATAAATAATGATGCTGCAAATGCCTGCATATCAGCATCTTCCTGTATGTTTTACAAACATACGTCTTATTTTATTGGCTGGAAAGATATTTGTCAAGCAATGTCTGAGTTTATCCCGGAGTTTCCCTTCTTTTCCCTATCTGCACGTTTCTGTTCTATTTCTATTCTTCTGTATCAATATATTCATAAGCTGATGCATAATCTTCTGACACGATCACTTCACTTGGAACAAGCCGTACGCCCACTCCTTTGGAATAGATGACCGTATCCTCCGGAAGTACAATATTGCAGCAATGAAGTCCTCCAACCTCACTCAGTCTGTCTTCTACAAACACAACCTCCGTATAGGCATCATACTCTTTTCTCGCCTCCTCGGTAACTGTGCCGGGAACCAGCCACGCAAACGTCCCATATTCTCTCTCTTTTGTCCCTTCATAATACAAATTATAAACTCCCGCTTCAAAGTCTTTTCCTGCCCTCAACTTCTCCCCCGCTTTCAGATGCACTTGTTCGGTCAATGGATTTTTGATTCCAGTCATTTCCTCTATCTGTGCATTTTCTGATGAAAAGCGAAGCCGTACTCCAGAAGATAGGATCTTTACTGTCGCTCCCGCAAATAATCTCACATCCTCACACTCTGTAATAGAATCTGTTCCCGCTTCATACTCTTCCGAAAAAAACTCATAGATATAGATGCTATGTTCCATGTCCAATACCTGCATTCCGCCATACCCTTCCATCAATTCTATGGTATATTTTCCTTCCGGGATATGCACCCCGACAACATACTCCCCTTGTACCAGCTGATTTTCAAAAAATGCTCCCGTTTCTCTCAGAACCGCATCGGTCTGTGCATATGGATCAGACTCATCTGCCACCTGATAATTTCTTTCCATAAAAAATTCCTGGATTTCTCCTGCAAGCGAGGAGACTATATTAATCAGAAAGAGAAAAAGAACTATCCCCGCAAATATCTTTGTCCCTTTTTTCCCGGAAGTTTTCTTTTCTGCCTGGACAATCGTAGAAGATTTTGCCTTCTGTAACTCTGTTTTCTTCCCAGTCTTTTCTTTTGGAATTTGAACCTTTCCTCTCTCGTTCGTTTCGTTCCCCCAATGCGGTGTCCCATTTCTGGTCTGATATCTACTGTCCGACTTTCTGTTATCCAGTCCACATTCCTGACAAATTCCATTAACCAGCTTCCCACCACAAAGCGTACATCTTTTTCTTCTCATCCGTTCCCTCCTCTTCATCCACTTCTATCCATTTTCTCTATTTTTTATCATCCTTAAGTTTTTTCATAGTATTATTTTTGATTTTCTCTAACAGTATTTCTTTTTCGTCCGGCAGAGTTCCCAATAACTTTATAATATTTGTGGCATGTGTCGTATCAAATTCTGTTCTTTTTTTCACATCAAGATTTTCCAGAAGAATTCTCACCTCGGATATTTTTTCTTTGATACCAGCCTGCACAAACATCCCTTCCTGTTCCATCTTTGCAAGTTCTGTACTTGCAAATACTGTTAAATTCATAGTAATGATCTTACTTGCTAAAAACTGATTTAACATCTCTGCAGTCTTTTTTGCGTTCTCTTCTGAATTTCCTTCCCCTGCAATCCCATACATGACAATCGCATTGAATGGCAGTCTTGCTTCATTTAATTTTTTTCCTACAGCAATCGCTGTTTTTACGGTATGTCCCTTTCGGATGCTCTTCAAAACTTCATCGCTTCCCGATTCAAACCCTATATATAGAAGTCTAAGCCCTGCCGCATGGAGCTGTTTCAATTCTTCCACAGTATAATTGTTTATCGTGCGGACAGCTGCATACATAGCCACACATCCACAGTACGGATAATACTTTTGAATCAGTTTTAAAATACGCATCATTTTTTCATATCCAACAGAAAGAGGATCTGCTCCTGTCAAAAATACACGTTCAGTATAAGTTTCTCCATTCATCAATTCAAATTCGATTTCCTGAAGCATCACCTCTTCATATGCTTCCTCTTTGTACATGGAACAAAATGCACACTGATTAAATGAACAGCCTCGTGTTACGGGAACTAAAACAGTTGTGATTTCTGTTTGCGGGTAAAAAATATTTCTAGATTCACTCATACTACATCCTCCTCTTTTTATAATCCAAACGGAAACTTTTGTTAATAAAATTATACTTCCTTCTGAAAAAAAATGGAAGCGCGTCTTGACAGCAAAAAAATACCGGAAATCTTATCAACAAAGATTCCCGGTATGGATATAAAAAAATCGGAGTGACAAGATTTGAACTTGCGACCTCTACGTCCCGAACGTAGCGCTCTACCAAGCTGAGCCACACTCCGAAAATAAAAACTTCACTGTATTCAATGAAGTTTAAACTACGGAAAAGGGATTCGAACCCCTACTAACAGAGTCAGAGTCTGCTGTGCTACCATTACACCATTCCGCATTATTCATTATTGTTTTTTGTGTTTGTTTTGTGTCCCTCACTCAACAAAACCTATTATAGCAGAGTTACAGAAAAAGTCAACACCTTTTTTGAAATTTTTTTATTTTTTTTAATTTTTTTCATTTTGTATATTTTTCAACGGATTTTGGCACTTTCCCTTCCCACTAAAAATACGGAGCTCCAGGTTGTTTGATAACCGGGATCTTGTGCTGCAAGATCCCGCCTCCGAATTGCTATTCATAAAGTTCTCCATCAAATACAACCGTCGCCGGTCCGGTCATATATACGACATTTTTTTCTCTGTCCCACTCAATCTTCAGATTGCCTCCAAGCAGCTGCACTGTCACACAGTCCTTTGTAAGACCATTTACCATACTTGCCACTGCCACCGCACATGCTCCCGTTCCACATGCCAGCGTCTCCCCGGATCCCCGTTCCCATACACGCATCTCTACGGTCTCGCGATCAAGCACACGGGCAAACTCGGTATTCACTCGATTCGGAAAACACGGGTGATGCTCAAACTTTGGTCCAATTTTTTCGATCTCCATATTTTGGATGTCATCCAGATATACGACTGCATGCGGATTGCCCATTGAGATACAGGTCATCCGATACTCGTCTCCATCCACACTGATTGGAACATTTACCGCATGATCCCCTTCTACTTTTACCGGAATCTGCTCTGGCACAAAAATCGGGGATCCCATATCTACTTTTACAAGTGCAACTTTCCCCTCTTCTACTGTCAGACTTAAATGTTTGATCCCTCCAAGTGTCTCTACAGATATTTCTGTCTGATCTGTCAGACCATAATCATAGACGTATTTTCCAACACAGCGAATCCCATTTCCACACATTTCCCCTCTGGATCCATCTGCATTATACATCTTCATCTCAAAATCCGCACATTCAGACGGACAGATTAAAATCAATCCATCCGATCCCACTCCAAAATGTCTGTCACTGACTCTCCGTGCCATTTCCGAAGGAGATTCTACTTTTTCCTTCAGACAGTTTACATAGACATAATCGTTTCCTAATCCTTGCATTTTTGTAAATTTCATCTGCGGTTCCTCTCTTTTCTCTTTTATTTTTCTGATGAACGCTCATCCATCATCTCTAATATCATCTGCGCTGTCTCTGTCAGGCTGTTCCCACTCTCCATACTGTATTTTTGTAAATATCGGTGTGCCTCTGCTTCTGATATTTCTTTCTTTTCCATCAGCTGCGCCTTTGCTCTGGAAATAATCTGATTCTGTCTCTCATTTCGTTCACTCTTTCTGCCGCGCCTTTTTCTTCTCTGCCACTCAAACATTTCTTCCATGGCCCGCACTTGCTCTAACAATTCCTGCACTTTCAGAGGCAAAGAAAGCGTCCTGATATGTGCCGTTTCCTCCACCGGATGCCTTCCTGTTGTAAGCACCAGCATCTCAAATGACTGCGGCAAATCCGCTCGTAATTCTCCATACACCATATCTTTGAGCTGGCAGGAACAAATGACGATCCCCTCCTCCAGAACATCCGCATAGTTTAATATCTGCACGCCGGAAGTGCAGACTCCGATGACATCAAATCCATTTCGGACAAGCAGATTCCGAATCTGTATTCCGGTCTCCCTTTTCGGAATTGCCACTATGATCCTGCTCACGCTCACCCCTCCCTGCATCTTTTCGTTTGACAGAATAGCTTCCTATATCCGATACAAATATTGTTCCAGCTCCCACGCAGTCACCTGTGCACAGTATTCCCGATATTCTCTCTTCTTCGTCTGAATATATTTTTGCGATAATTCTTTCCCGATCACATTTTGCATCAGTTCATCCTGCTCAAAGGCTTCCACCGCTTCCAAAAGGCTCTTCGGAAGCCTGCATGTTTCTTCCTGTTTCTGACTCTGTTCCCTGTATTCCTGTTCGTCAATGCAGGATGGCGGAAGGATTTTCCTCTCAATTCCATCCATTCCTGCCGCCAGACATACTGCGAGTGCCAAATATGGATTCGCAGATGCATCCGGACTCCTTAACTCTATCCATTTTTTTTCTTCTTTCTCAAACGGAATGCGAATCAGAGCACTTTTCTTCTTGACTGACCAGTTCGCATAAATCGGCGCATCAAATCCCGGTATCAGCCTTTTATACGAATTGACGATCGGATTGGTAAACAGAGACACTGCGCCGATGTGTTTCATTAATCCTCCGATAAAATAATAGGCTTCTCTGCTTAATCTATAAGGATCCTTCTCATCGAAAAATAGATTCTTTCCCTCCTTCTGAAGTGTCAAATTCAAGTGCATCCCCGAGCCGGTGCTCTCACTTTTCGGCTTCGGCATAAATGTTGCATGCAGTCCATGCTTTTTCGCAATAGTCCGCACAACCATCTTAAATGTCAGAATATCATCTGCCGCAGACAGTGCCTCACTGTGCCGAAAAACGATCTCATGCTGTGCCGGAGCCACTTCATGGTGGGAAGACTCAATCACAAATCCCATCTCCTCCAATGTCAGTACGATATCTCTCCTTGTATTTTCTCCAAAATCCATCGGATCGATGTCAAAATATCCTGCACACTCATGTGTTACTGTCGTCGGATTTCCTTCTTCATCCATGTGGAAGAGGAAAAACTCACACTCACTTCCAACTTCCATCTTGTATCCCTTCTCTTGCGCCCGCTTGATCGTCCGCTTTAAAATCTGGCGGGAATCGCTCTCAAATGGTGTCCCATCACACTTATAGACATCACAGAGCAACCTGGCAACTTTCCCCTGCTGTGGCCGCCATGGAAATATTTCAAACGTAGATGGATCAGGATGTAAATACATATCCTCTTCCTCCAACCAGATAAATCCTTCCATACAGGATCCATCAAATGTACATGCGTGCTCCAAAGCTTTTGGAAGCTGACTTGCTGTGATTGCTATATTTTTCAATGTTCCTAACATATCTGTGAACTGAAGGCGGATAAACTCTACATCCTCCTCTTCCACAATTTGTATAATATCGTCCTTCGTATATGTTCTCATAACTTCCTCCCCGACAAAACCGAGTTTTCTGCTGCTACTTTTATGCGATCCAGAAAGAGGGCGTTCCTGCACGGAAAACGCCCTCGTCTGTTTTTTATCATAACAATCCCTATTTTATTTGTCAACGAAATCACCGCTATTTTGTGACTGCTTTTGACAATTCATCAATTCGTCTAAGCTCTTCTTCACTGAACTCTGTTTTTTCAACGATTTTTACATTCTCCCGAATCTGTTCCGGCTTGGATGCGCCGATCAGGACACTTGTCACATCTCCATCGCGAAGCACCCAGGACAGAGCCATCTGTGCCAGTGTCTGTCCACGCTCTTTTGCGACTTCATTCAACGCCTCCAGCTGCTCTAACCGTTCTTTTGTGACTGCACTCTCCTTTAAGAATCTTCCGCTTTTCCGAATGCGGCTGTCTTCCGGAATTCCATGCAAGTACCTGTCGGAGAGTAGTCCCTGTGCCAACGGACTGAATGCTATCAGCCCGCAGCCACTCTTGTTCGCAAATGTTTTCAAACCATCATTTTCAATCCACCGATCCAGGATCGAATAGCGAATCTGGTTGATCACGAAAGGACATTTTAATTCCTTTAAAATCTCCATCGCCTGCATCGTATGTTCCAGATCATAGTTCGAAATTCCCGCATACAAGGCCTTTCCCTGCTTCACTGCCGCATCAAGCGCCATCATACTCTCCTCCACAGGCGTCTCTGGGTCTACACAGTGATGATAGAAAATATCTACATACTCCAGCCCCATGCGCTGCAGACTCTGATCTAGACTTGCCAGCAGATATTTTCTGCTTCCGCCACTGCCATAAGGGCCCTCCCACATATCATATCCCGCCTTCGTGCTGATGATCATTTCATCACGGTAACTTCCAAGATCTTCTTTTAGGATCTTTCCAAAATTCGTCTCTGCGCTTCCCGGAAGCGGACCATAATTATTTGCCAGATCAAAATGTGTGATTCCAAGATCAAAAGCAGTAAAACACATCTGACGCATCGTCTCAAAATCGTCCATTGTGCCAAAGTTGTGCCAAAGTCCAAGTGACACCGCCGGAAGCTTCAGCCCGCTCTTTCCACATCTGTGATACTTCATCCTATTATATCTCTCTTCATCTGCATGGTATTTCATCGCTGCGTAACCCCTTTCTTGCTGCACTTTTTTTCTATTTTACTTCTTTCCAAGCTCTTTTGCAACTTTTACGCACGCTTTCATCGCTTCTATGACGCTGCTTCTGAATCCTTTCTCCTCGAGTACGCGCACCGCCTCGATGGTTGTCCCTCCCGGAGAGCATACCATATCTTTTAATTCTCCTGGATGTTTTCCTGTCTCCAACACCATTTTCGCGCTCCCATAAACTGCCTGCGCTGCAAATTTATATGCCTGCGCTCTCGGCATTCCATCTGCGACAGCCGCATCTGCCATCGCCTCGATGAATAAAAAGACATATGCCGGAGAACTTCCGCTTACAGACACAACAACATCCATCAGTTTCTCACTTAATACTTCTGCTTTTCCAAATCCACTAAATATTTTGCAAATATAGGAAAGTTCTTCCTCTGTCACCAGTTCATTTTTGCAGACACCTGTAATGCCTTCTCCCACAAGCGCCGGTGTGTTTGGCATTGTGCGAACAATCTTCACCGGTTTTCCGAATAATTCCTGCAAATGTTCCAGCGTCTGTCCCGGCGCGATCGTGACGATAATCTGCCCCTCTGATACCACTTCCCGGATTTCTTCGATCACAGCTGCATAAAACTGTGGTTTCACAGACAGAACGACTACCTCTGCTTTCTTTACCACTTCTTGATTATCTGTTGTCACAGCAATTCCAAGTTCCTCTTTCATCCGCTCCAATCCCGGCTGATAAAGATCAGATGCGATCACATCCTCCGGTAACAGAATCTCGTTCTTCAAAATTCCACCCATCATCGCTTTTGCCATATTTCCGGCGCCGATAAACCCTAATTTCTTCTCCATGTTTTCTTTCTCCTTTCACAAAAGCTTTCAAAAGCATCTTTCCTAATTAAATGACTGTTCTGTACGTTCAATAATTTCATCCTGAAGTGCTTTGCTCAAATTGCGGAAGTGATCACTGTAACCTGCTACGCGCACGATCAGATCCTTATACTCTTCCGGATTGTTCTGAGCATCGATCAACGTCTGTCTATCGATGACATTGAACTGGATATGATGTCCATCCATATTAAAATAACTCCGCACAAGATTTGCCATCTGCGTCAATCCTTCTTCCCCTGCAACAACACTCGGTGTGAATTTTTGATTCAAAAGCGTTCCCCCTGTCCGCACATGATCCATTTTAGATGCAGATTTTACTACCGCTGTCGGACCACAGATATCGGCACCTTTCTCCGGCGAGATTCCCTCTGATACAGGCTTATGTGCAAGTCTTCCGTTCGGGCTTGCTAACATCACTTCACCAAAGTACACATGACAGGTAGTCGGAAGCATATTGATCCTATAAGTACCGCCTTTCATGTTCGGTCTGCCTGTCACTGTATGATAGTAGAAGTCAAAGACTGCCTGCATCACATCGTCTGCATAGTCATCGTCATTTCCATATTTCGGTGTCTTGTTGCGTACAAGATTTGCAATTTTCTCGTATCCTTCAAAGTTGTGTTCCATGGCTTCCATTAACTCTTCCATCGTAAATTTCTTCTCATCGAACACATTGTATTTGATCGCTGTCAGAGAGTCGGTAATCGTACCGATTCCTACCCCCTGCAAATAGTTGATATTATAACGAGCTCCTCCGGCATTATAATCTTTTCCGTTGGAAATGCAGTCGTTTGTGATGACAGATAGAAATGGCGCCGGCATATATTCTGCATAGATCTTCTCAATAATATTGCTTCCTTCCATTTTGATGTCTGCAAAATATTCTACCTGCTTCTTATAAGCCTCAAACAATTCTTCATAAGAATGGAAGTCTGTTGCCTCCCCAGTCTGAAGCCCGAGCTGCTTTTTGCTGACCGGATCAAAACCATTGTGCAGCGTGATCTCGAGAATCTTCGGAAGGTTGAAATATCCTGTCAGAATATATGCTTCATTTCCGAATGCACCAGTCTCCACACATCCACTCGTTCCGCCTCTTCTTGCATCCTCAATAGATTTTCCTGCATTTAGCAATTCCTGTATGATCGCTTCCGTATTATAAAATGCCGGCTGTCCCCATCCTTTTCTAGAAATTTCGCAGGCACGTTTTAGGAACTTCATCGGTGTCTTCTTGCTGATCTGTACATTCGAACTTGGCTGCAAAAGCTTCATTTCATCCATACAATCTAAGATTAGATAGCTGACCTCATTGACTCCATTCTGTCCATCCGGTGTAATCCCTCCGGTATTAATATTTGCAAAATCTGTGTAAGTACTGCTCTCCTTTAATGTGATTCCCACTTTTGGAGGAGCCGGCTGATTGTTAAATTTCACCCAGAGGCATTCTAAAAGTTCCAGCGCTTTCTCATCATCTAAAATACCTGCCTCTGTATCTTTTTCATAGAATGGATTCAAATGCTGATCCAGTCTTCCCGGACTATACGCATCCCATGGATTTAACTCCGTTGTCACACCAAGATGCACGAACCAGTACATCTGGATCGCCTGCCAGTATGTCTGTGGCGCATGTGCCGGAACCACATCACAATTTGCCGCGATTTGTAGCAGCTCCTGCTTTCTCACTTCATCTTCCTCTTTCTCTGCAAGTTCTCTTGCAAGCGCTGCATAACGTTCTCCAAGGATAATAATTGCATCACAGGCGATCTCCATCGCATTTAACTGTGCACGCTTGTCAAGTGCTTCCTTGTCATTGAGGAAATCCAGACGGTTTCTGCTCTCGATAATATCCTGCTTGTAATCGAGAAATCCTTTTTTGTAGATTTTCTCAGAACCGACTGTATGTCCCGGTCCTCTCTGCTCCATAAACTCTGTAAAAATCCCTGCCTCATAGCACTCTTTCCACTGTATGCTCATATTGTGAAGGATCTTATGACGGATAGAACGATTCTCCCAGTATGGAATGATCTTTTCCTCCTGAAGTTTTAAGTCTTCCTCTGTTACCTTGAAACTGATCAGATCCCGGTCATTCATCACATGCATGTCCTCCAGTGTATGACAGCAAAGTTCTGGGAATGTCGGTGCCGACTGCGGGCTGTCCCCTTTCTCTCCAGCAATCAGTTCTCCTTCATTAATACAAAGTGTCTTATTTTCCATAAAGTGCTTAAATGCCAGTGCCCTCATCTCCGGTACACTGACAGAGCCTTCGTACTTTATGTACGCATCTGTCTCCAGATCGGCACGCTCCATATAAATATGCGGAACTGCATTGACACTCTGTTCTCTCAGTTTCTGAATTCTTTCGTTCATACCTCTTCTCATAATTAACCTCCGATTTTTGTATTTGCAAATCCATTTTGGATAAATTGTCTCTGGAATGCTTCCATCTGTTCTTTCGGCGGAATCGTAAATGCTTCCCCCTTATATCTGATATCCAGCTTATCATATTTTCCCCCGGCAATATTATGATACGGGAGCAGATTGATCTGGCTGACAGAAATAGATTGTTTCAGAAAAGTAATCATTGCTTCCATCTCTTCTTCCGTGTCATTGACTCCACCGATGACCGGAATACGAATATAAATCCTTGCCCCACGTTCACTGATGAAACGAAGATTTGACAAAATTAATTCATTGTCTTTCCCCATATATTTTTCATGCTTTTCCGGATCCATTGTCTTGATATCATATAGAAATGTATCCACATAAGGCAGCACGCGCTCATAATTCTCCTGCGGTGCATACCCACATGTGTCAATTGCCACATTGTATCCCTTTCTCTTAAGCTTCTTTAATAACTGCTCGATATAGTCCATATCCTGCGCCATGACCTCACCGCCAGATAACGTTACGCCTCCTCCTGACTCCTCATAGAACATACAGTCTTTCTCAATTTCTTTCATCAATTCCGAAATCGTGTATTCCTTCCCCACAATCTCTCGCGCATTATTCACACAATGATCCAGACATTCTCTACAAAGTTCACATTTTGTCCGGTCCGTGCACGCAATTCCATCCCGAACCGTCACTGCATGGTGACTACAGATCTGTTCACATGCATGACACCCGCCGCACCGGTCCGCATGGAACATCAGCTGAGGCGTAAATTTCTGACTTTCTGGATTGTGACACCACCAACACTTTAAATGGCAGCCTTTAAAAAAGACCGTCGTTCGAATTCCATCTCCATCATGTATGGAATATTTCTGAATATTCATAATCTCAGGATATTTCATAATCCCCTCCACCTTTTCTTCCGTCAGGATTCTTCTTTTTATGGCTAAAATTCATCCTTATATTTTCATAAAAATGAAATTTTTATCATTTTTTCATATTATATCACAG